>Ga0325400_1000370_pt1 | contig 32016 bp, 17 predicted proteins | sample PopdelMetagenome_2_FD_205662 | JGI IMG/M metagenome (GOLD analysis project Ga0325400, IMG submission 205662) | Populus deltoides microbial communities from Bellville, Georgia, United States - Xylem-PdKOR-R1 | ecosystem: Host-associated > Plants > Phyllosphere > Stem > Wood/Secondary xylem...
CTAATTGTCAAAATAAAATAACTTAAAGTGCAAGAGATCACATGGACCAGAACTTATTTTTTACCAAAGTCAAGACCCAAAACAAGAAAAAAAGAAAAGAAAGAGAATTTTAAATTCTTACGTATCTAAGTGATTTTATTCCATCTTTATTAAATTGTATAATGCATATTCCTTATTTTTATAATAAAAAATATTTTCAAATTAACTTGATTCCTAATCAAGATTACGTATGTCACTCAAACATTGTATGTAATCCGTGAGCTATGGATTAAATTATATCATTGGTTTGTGTTATGCTACAAATCTGGTAAAAAGAAAAATTAACATAAAAAATATATTTAGATGTTATTAATATCTTTTCTAGTGAATTTTTTTAACTGTATGAGGATTTATTTTGTAGTTTTAAAAGCAACCCGGATAAATTATAAAAACTTGATTTGACTAATTTTTTAATAAAAATATCAAAATAAAAATATATTGAATTGACCTAAAGAAAGCCAGTTTAACATGTCAAATCCGCAACTCGGATTATGAGACTATGATAACCTTATATAAAGTAAATCAAGATAAATTATAAAACTTAATTCTCAATCAACACAATGTTGAGGGATAAAATTGAAAAAAATATAATTAAAAAAAGACCTAAAAAAGAACCTGGGTTAACTTGTTAAACTCGCGACTTGGGTTATAAAACTAAGATAACCCCATAAAAAGCAAATTAAAACAAATTATGAATTATAATTCTCAATCCTCAATGAGCTTAATATTAAAGAATGAGATTAAAAAAATTAAAAAAAACATATAAAACAACCTGAGTCAATACGCCAATCTCATCACCTAGGTCATGAGACTGAGATAACTTTATAGAAAGAATATGAAAAAAATGACATGATTAAACCCAGATTAACTTGTCAAATATATGACTATAGTCATGAGACTGATATAATCCCAAAGAGAGCAAATCAAAATAAATTATGAAATTCAATCTCCAATTGACATTGTTAGATCCAATATTGAATGATAAAGTTTATAAAAATTTTAATTAAGAAATTATACAAAAAATGAGCCAAATCAGCTCAAGTTAACCCGTTAAGTATTATTCTCTGGTCATGATGGCGAGATAACCTAATAAAAAAAATCAAAACAAATGATGAAGCTTAATTCTCAATCAAAGACACTACTAGATGATGAAACTTGGAAGAAAAAAAGTCAATTAAAAAAACAAAAAAACTAAGTCAATCGGATTAGCCCGCCAAACTCATAACACAGGTCATAAGACAAGGACAACCCAATAAAAAACAAATTCAATGTTGAATGACTCATGATCATGGTTATGTGAGCAAGATAAATTCTTAGAAAAAAAAACTCAATTTAACTTGGGTAAAAATACCAAAACTTGCGACCTTGATCATGAGACTAGAATATTCCCATATAAAGCAAATCAAAATAAATTATGAAGTTCAATTCCCAACTGACCCAAAGTCGAATGATAAAATTAAAAAAAATTCAATTAAAAAAGGACACAAAAAAATAACTTAAGTCAACTCAGGTTAACATATTAAGCATTATTCTTAGGTCATGAGGTCGAAATAACCTAATAGAAAGCAAACAAAACAAATCATGAAGTCTAATTATCAATCAACCTAATATTAAAAGATGAAATTAAGAAAATAAGTTAATTAAAAAAAAAACTTGAGTCAATCGAGTTAACTTGTCAAACTCATGAACCATGTCATAAGAGTAAAATAATCCAATAAAAAATAAATTTAATATTAAAAAATAAAAAATAAAAAATAAAAAGCATTGATTAAAAAAAATCAAAGGAAAAAAAAAACAAAACATTATTCATTAAAGGGATGCACTAAAAACCCCTCCTCTTTTAGTTTTTTTTAGTTGTTTATCATAATTTTTTTAGTTTATGTAACATGCAAGGAAATTTAATCAAGTTAAACTTATAATAAAATTAAATAAGAAACTTAAAAGCAAATTTATGTGTAAACTTGAAACCTAGCATGCATTCTCTCTATAAACTAGAGAAAAATATGCTACTTATTTGTTAAACAAACTTAAAAGCTTAAAAAGTTAGCAATTTATTGTTACTAATGATATATTTTTTTTGCATTTAAGGTTTTATTGCATGTCACCCGTTACAAACAAAAGTGTGCAATCAATCTTCTAAAATCCCGACAACACCCCTTAAAAAAATGCATTTTCTTTTAATTATATAGATAAAGGAATTGAAATGCAAAATCTCTCTTCCAAAATAACGAGAACCTAAGCTCTATAATTGAGTGAAAAGAATAATAAATAAGGTAATAGAAACAAGAGGCAAAACAAGATAAAAACAATATAGAGAGAGAGAGAGAAGAGAAGTTTTGCAAAAGTGTTTAGAATATCTCCTATTCCATCCCTAGTTATACTGATTTTTAGAACAAAAAATGATGAAGAATTAATTTTGGTAATTATCACAATTAATTCTCACAATTTTATATTAATTACCTACCATAAAAATGAATAAAAACTTGATAGTTTTTAACTTTAAAACTAGATGTTTTTCTTTTTAAAAAACTATTCAGAAAGATAAAACGGACCGACTGTTTAGACTGTTTATTCATGGGTTTGATATTCAAATATGGATTGACAAAAAATAATCTTTTATGAGCCAAAGAATTATTTTATGATAAACCAAAATCTAAATACATAATAAGTTAGCAAATAAATAAAATCAAACCTAAGACCTAGAACATAAGGCCTGAGACTCGTGAGCTTGCTCATGCTCGATCGGAGCTAAGCGTATGAGTAGTGGCGGAGCCAAGATTTTTTAAATGAGGGGGGAAATTATTAACAAATACTTGATATTATGTAGACATACGTTACATAGAGAAATCAATTTGAAACATATGTACTAACTTATATCAAGTGAAATTAATTTAAGAATATTTTTAAAATGATAAAACTTACATTATAATTTTTCTCTTCGAGTTTTTATTGAAATCGCTTTATAATGACTTCATTATCAATCTCATCAAAGATATATTTCTCAATGTATATAACCAAATTGTCATTCATCCATTTATCTCTCATCTTACTCCGCAATTTAATCTTGACAATATGCATAGCAGAAAAAACTATTTTCACTGTAGCAGTTACAACTTATAGAAGTAATGATAATTTGATAAGAATATATACCAAACATATATACCAACTTGAAAAACTCTCTCCGTACCGTTATTCTTTGTTTTTACCATCTTCTCCTTAAGACTAGCAATACCTTCAATGTCATAGAACTCATCGTCATTGCATATATCAATAATATATTTATCAAGTTGGTTATCAAATACCATAAGGTCCATTATAGAGAATTCATTAGGATAAAAATGAGTAAGGCGAATAAGTTTTTTTTTTATTATTGAAAGCAAAAAAAGAGTCATTTAGGGTTTAAACATATCACATAAAGAAGTAATGTTGTACTCGTCTAAGTGATACAATCATCCTAACTCATTAAGTTGCATGTCAATGATATTATTAAATAATTAATGCAACTACACAATAATTTGTTGTTAAACAAAAGTCAGTTGAGTTACATAATAATCATTATGGCATTACATAAATTTGACTTGACTTTTAAACAATCTCAATAATATTTAATTATAAAAATATTAAACACTCATTATATATATTCAACTGTGTCAGCATTATATATTTAGCTAAGTACAATTTATTTTGTTTGATGATAATAAGGTAAATCTTAAATCAAAATTATATACCAAACATGTGTTAAGCATAAAGTTGTTTTCATCTAATGTGGTGAAATATATTGCATAAAAGGTTTGTTCATATAAAAAATTATGATAATTAATATTTTACTCTAATATTTTTACACAAATTTTCTATTTAGTAGTATTTTTTATATAAAAAATTAGTAGCAGTGTAAATTAAATTATGTAACCAATATGTTTTAGATCATTAATTATTTTTTTGAGGTTATATTTTCAAATTAATAGCTTTCTTTTATAAATAATTGGTAGCGATAATATGTAAAAAGTAGAAATCAATTATTTTCTTTTTCAAATCCAAGTCATTGAATTATGTTTATAAACTTGACAATTACCTTTTCAGTCCCTAATTAATGAATAATGAAATAATAAGTGATTAGGTAATCTTAGAATTACTAACAGAATATATTGAAGCACTCTGCATCTGCATCTAAAATATAACAAGTTATCCATACAATTTTTATTTGATAGACTACTTAGTCTCTTAGCTCAAAAATATAAGCTTTAAAATTTTAATTTTTGTTAGTTATCCATTAAAACTTAGATCCAAAATTATCAAACTTTATTGATAGAGAAAAAAAAGTGAAATAACTCCAATTAAATTTGTTATTTAGAGATTTGGATAAGAAACTGACACTAAAAATTCAAGAATCATAACAATCCTGAAATTTTAAAAGGTAGGTATGAGAAATATTCAGTCAATACAAATAAATCAGGAAAGAAAACAATAAAAAAAGAGAGAAAGAAACATCTCAAAGAAGATACAAATAAACTGATAAGGAAAAAATATTAAGAAAATTGAAACTATTGAGATATAAACCTATAAGTTGTGGTCTTTTTTCTAGCCACATCATTTTTTATTTTCTTTCTTTTTTTGTTTAATTTCTTTTGCAAGATCTAAGATGTTATATTAATATTTAAATATAAAAAGCATTTTGAAAAATAATTAAGAAGGCAATTGCCCTCTCTTGTTCCTTAGGTGGCGTCTCCCTTGTATGTGATTTAAATTCATACTACCTTTTTTAAACTTATCTATGACCTTTCAACTTTTCACTGTATAAATTATAATAAAGTTTTGTTTTTTATATGGAACATTTTTTTTTGGATTTCACAATAATATGCCAACGTAGATTATTTGATATTAATTTCTATTCACATAATTTTCTTTAATTATATTAATATTTCATGTTAAAAAGTTTTTATGTAAATTATAATTTTAACTTTAAAAATCAGCAAATTATAACAAAAGTCAAATGGTGTGGGGAAATCATTGTATATCAAGAGATATTTTATTGTGGATTGTAATAGTAGTTTCACTTTCAATTTCTCATCTTTTTACGAGCGGATAAACGTTTCTTTAGCTTTTTTCCACAAGAATATTCAAGTTTTTTCAATTTTCAAGTACAATCAAATAAAGCTTTTAGCTTCTGAAAAGAAAAAAAAGAAGCTTTGCCTTTCAATTTCCAAGTATGATGTTTCTCGGTGGCCAAATCTGGTCATCCACCATCTAACTGGATGCGCAACCATGCTCTTTCCCCATGTTGTGGCGTGTGTGGACATATAATGGTTGAATTGCTGCCAATGATTGATTATTTGTGTTTTTTTCTTTTTTTCTCTCTCTTTTAACAACTAAAGTGTACAATTGTCCTTTTTGTTTGTTGTTTGTTAAATCAGACATGTTTGCCAGACCCAGACACACAGGTCTGGCATGGTTGGTAGCCCCAGCCGCATGGGTCTGACATGATTTACCAGACCCAAGGCACTTGGGTCTGGCGTGGTTGCTAGACCCAAGCACTTGGGCCTCGCAACCATGCCAGCCTCGCACATCTAGGTCAAAAAAATTAAAATTTTTCAAAAGCATCATTAGACTGAAAAAACAAACATTGCCTCATGCAAGCAGGATTTTTCATTCATATGTAGTATAACTTAACTGCAAAAATTTTTTTATTTGCACAATTTATTTTATAAAATTGTTATATTTGAAGAGGAAAGAATGGAAAATATTGAGTTCTAAGTGATTTATTTCAACTCTTCAAAAATAAACTTCTCTTTTTTTGTATGCATTGTGGATGAAACTATTAATTTTATATTTCTATACAAGTGTTGGATAATTTTGTAAAGGTTCATGCTTTTTTAAAATTTTGAGATGTTGTTGCATAATCTAATTGTCAAAGTTTATTACAAGGAGAGTTTATTCTACATTATAACTATTAGTATATACAAAAATTTGAAATATATGATTACAAGAGAAAACTTTTGAATTTTTAAATTGATACATAATGTGGCACGTGTGCAGCGACGCGAAGATCGTCCACCACACAGGTGTGTTGTCTGTCTAGGCAAATATGGTAATCGCCGCGACGCCGCACACGTGCGACGCATTATATTGTAGGAAAAGAAAATACTATATATGTAAAAGACTTATTATCCTTATGACTATCTTAATTTGTGCAATTTTGTAGATGATTTGTTCGCTAAATTCAGAGATTAATAAAAAAAATATTGACTGAATTTTAGAAATGCGTGTTGTTAATATCCCAAAATAGAAAAGAGAAATATAGAAAAGATAAAAATATATTTGGTTAAAAAAGAAAGATGAAAATATGCAAATAAATATGTTTTTAGAACAATTATAAGTGAATTCCTATATTTTCAAAAAAAAGTGCATGAGTTTGACATGATTGCCAGGTTCAGGCTACTTGGTATAAAAACCACGCCATACCCAAGTTTGAGGATTAGAGATGGGTAATAAAAAGTTTGGACAACAAATTAATGGACAGAATATGAGAAATTTAAGTATGTTGAATTAACATTTTATTAGAGGACAATAAGTATATCCTTGCATTGTTAGCTAGAGAATCTTGCAAGAGTAATTTTTCTTTGTTCTTGATTAGAGTTTTTTAAAATTGTAAAAGTGCAAACATGTATTTAACAATTGGTATCAACATAACAAAGTTTAACTTAAATTTGTATCTATTTATTGAAATTCAACAAGCAGAGGTATATGTTGCTTTTTTCTTAACAATACATCAGACGTCCACAAGGAATTATTAGTTAGATATCTTAAGACCATTCAACACATTTGCACGTGTATTTTGGTCCTCAACAAAACCATCACCTTTGCTTAGCTCACGAAAATTATGCAAATATAAGGTGCTAGACCTAAGCTACTTGGATTTGACAATCTTGCTAGATCCAAGATACTAGAGTCTGACAACCATTCCAGATTCAAGAGTCTTGAGTTTAGCAACCATGCCAGGCCCAATCGCTTTGGGTCTGACATTAAAAAAAATGCATGGATCTGACATGGTTGCCAGGTCTAAACGTTTGGGTAAAAAATAAAATTAAAAAATATTAAAAAATAACAGTGCAAAAGTGAACCTAAATTTATATTTTGAAATTTTAAGGATAAATTAAGTGGTTTTATTGAACAAGAAAAGAAAGTGATAAGTTATAATTAACACTCTCAAGCTCATTTGCTACTGTTTAAGGACTCAGGTGATTTAGTAGAACCCGATAGAGATCCATTTTTTTTAAATGTGTTTTTTGGTTTATCCAGAGACCTCTTTTTTTTATCATTTTCAGTTGATTACTAGCTCATATCAAAGTTTACTATAAAAATACTAGAAAAATAAGATTTTTTTAATGTGAGATTCGAAACCCATTAATATATATTTTATGTTTTCAAGAAAAAAATTATATTTTTTCAATGTAGGATAAAGAATTTTTTGAAATAATTTTTTAATTTATATTTACATAAATTATTTTTTAATTTTTTTATATGAAATATTAAAATATGAAATATTTATTTTTAAAATTTTTTAAGTTAAGGGAGCTGACTTTTAACCCGAATCAACCTCCAATTGAGTATGATAACGATGATCTGGCATGGTTCATGTGACATGGTTGCCACTTATCTAGCTAAGCAGTCAGTGAAAGTATTTGGAAGAATGTAAATATAAATTGGGAAATCAATCAAAAAGGAAGGAAGCTATGAATATTAAATTAAAAAATTCAAAACCAAGTTCGTACGGACAACCTTGAAAGTATTTCAAACAGTTGCTTTTAATAATGAGTCGACACGGAGTACACAGTGTCAATATCATACCTTGGGTTACATTGAATTAAATGATCTGCTGGTGCACCATCCGCACACAACTGGAAGTCTGGAACAGGCAAAACTTTCCACCTAGATTCACCTGTCTTTGGTCCTTCTTGATTTGTCCACTGCATGCGTTTCTTTTCCCTTGATTTTTTTTTGATCCATGGAGCCAGAATTTTCTTACCTTATCTTGAAAACTAGACACTATTATTAGCTGCTCGGTACTAGAAACCCAACTGTATATCTTAGTTGCTTTAGAATTAGAAAATCCGAAGTATCTCTGTTCTTGATAATGCTTGCTGGGAAGTTTTTTGTTTTCTTGACTGTTAGTCTTACTAGTTGCTTAGGGTTGCTGGCGTTTTTTGAGGCAAAGCTGGTTCAAGAAGAAGGTAAGTCACAATTTCCTTCATTAAGTTTGTAGCAGTGCTCTTTCTTTTTAATTGAAATGGGACTTTTTGGATTCTGGGTTCTTTTGTTCATCTCTGGGATTTATTGATGGAACCACTTGCTTGGTATTTTGGAGAAGATGTGGGAAAAACGGTATAGAAAAAAAAATAATGAAAAAAAGAGTACAACTTTGAATCTTGGGTATTGGGCTCTTTGGGTTTTTTCCTGTAAACCGAGACTCTCTTCTTCAATCACTTGAATCGCTTAGACTGCTTGGCTAAGCCTAAGCTTATTGTCCTTTTTTCATTTTGAGTAAAGTTTTGTATTTTATTTTTTTTAACTAAAATTTTTCTCAGCAATTAAATGTGCATACATACATGAGAACGCTGGAAACAATCTTCATGCAAAAATGTAGCCTGAAAACTGAACCTAATGTCTCTTAAACTTAAAGTGAACAAATAAAAATGGGATGAATTTGGGAGTGCATTGGATCTCAATGCACTTTTGCATTGCAGAACTTCGTAAATATAGGAATTAATGTATGCATAGCTTTTACTTTCAGTCAGCTTGTATTTTAATTCTTAACATTAACTGGTCATATGATGCTTATCGGTCTATGGTTGATAAGTAGTTGATGCACTTGAAGAAATTGCACGAACATTGGGCTCTAAATACTGGAAGTTCAATGCTGATACTTGCGAGATTGTTTCGGTTGGAGTAGCTCAAGTCCCACCAAAGAACGCAGAGCAAAGGATAGATTGTGAATGCAAGAATGGGAACAATACTGATTGTCACGTCACAAGGATGTATAATTCTCTCTCTCTCACTTCAGAAGAAATATTACTTGAATGTTCCTCTTTTGATACATATTCAATACATATTCCGTGCTGTTGTTGCTGTGGTTAGAAGACGTATCTATTATTGATTACATGCTCTTTGCCAAGTCCAGACTTACTTTATGGAAAGGTTGCAAATGAGAAGTATGCTTTATTACGCAGCATTGTTTATTTGATGTATTTAACATGGTACTGCTGTTGATATTATGAGTGTTACACACATCACATATACAACTGTTAGAATGACATTATAAGTAATGTACTTTGTTGATTGCCATTATCCTGATTTTAGTATCAATTATTCATATACTTCAGGGAGCTCAAAAATTATAATCTTCCTGGAGTGCTTCCACCTCAACTTGTTAAGCTTCCCCACCTCCAAGTAGTGTAAGGGCCCCTTAAAGTTCTTCCCTATCCTCTTTGATGTTAGTATTCCCACACAGTTCTATATACTTGACAATGCTACATTTCAAGTGCAGTGATTTTGCGTACAATTACCTGAGTGGTATGATACCACGTGAATGGGCTTCAATGCAGTTAACCTCAATGTAAGCTATGGTCAACTCACACAATCTCTCTCCTTCATAATCAACTATAGTCTCCTCCATAAACATTACTAACATATAATCATGCAGCTCTCTTCTCGTAAATCGTTTGTCAGGGGAGATTCCAAAGGAATTGGGAAATATTACCACTCTCACCTACCTGTAAGTTGCAAACTTGTGTTGATATTTTTAGTTATTCATTATCTGGACATTATTATAAAGACTAGAGTTACATGCATTTCCATGAAATTTGCAACAGCTTTGATGTTTTTATCTGTTGTTGGATTATTTGATACACCATCCAGGCCTAGTAATCTTTATTTCATAGAGATTAATAGAAAGATGGAATAATGTATTTCTGTTACATTGGCTTAGAAATCTCAAGAGCTTCAGTTTGATTTTGGGTATAATCTTTATTTTTAATTCAGGTCCCTTGAAGCGAACCAAATTTCTGGCATAATCCCCCCTGACCTTGGAAAATTGATCAACTTGCAGACACTGTACACTTCATTTCTTCCCTTATGTTACTTCTTTCATCCTTTTTATTTAGATCCTAAATGTTGCTCAAGGATTAAAGAGCATGCATCCTGATGGCTTGTTTCTCTAATATTGTACTTTCAGGATGCTGTCCTCCAATCGTTTTACAGGAAACTTGCCAGTGTCATTTTCTCGACTAATAAATCTAACAGATTTGTAAGCTTTTGTAATACTTTCCTTTAGTTTAAACTTAAACATTCACATGGTATTTGTGCTAGTTAAACAGCTTCTGATTGTATAATGCAGTAGGATAAACGATAACAACTTCAGTGGAACCATTCCTATCTTCATACAGAATTGGAAAAAGCTTGCAAGATTGTAAGATACATAATTTATTATAGCTTTCAATTTTTAGTTTTGAAAAAGATAACCATAAATACATGCTCATTTTCTAATTGCTGTTCTTTTGAATTTGAATGATTGAAGAGAAATGCATGCAACTGGACTGGAGGGACCTATTCCATCGAACATTTCTCTTTTAAATAATTTAGTTGAGTTGTAAGTATAAGGTCTACTTGCTTTCATCCATTTGTCTTATGTGACTTAATATGTTTTGTCTATTGAATCGATTAACAGTTATATTCATGGTGGGATGCCAATATGCAGGAGAATAAGTGATATAAATGGACCAACCCAGAGTTTCCCCATGCTCAAGAATATGACAGGCATGATCAGATTGTATGTTGACTGATCATATCATCATAGAAATTGAAGGGGTGAAAGCTACCTTTATTCATTGAAGTATGTCGATTTAACATTGTTTTTTGTTTGTATATTAGAACTCTGAGGAGCTGTAACATTTTGGGGGAGATCCCTGCATACCTTTGGACAATGAAGAGTTTGGAATTATTGTAAGTAACCAATGGGAAGTTTGGTGCATGAAGTTTCTTAAACTTGCAGTTTTTGCATCATCTTCTTCTGTATTGTCAACCACGTATGCACACAAGGTTCCTCTGATTGTCCATAATTGTTCGAGTTTTTGAATCTATCAATATGCTTCACAAAGAAAACCTGCCAGCTAGATAACCCTTTTAGTTCGAAAATTAAACAGCATTGACTATTTCAATTATTGTTTCATGTACTCCAAAAGAGTGTGTAAATCTTTTACAAGTGTTATCAATTTTGGAACTTAATAGCAAGAAAACAGGGAGATTGGTTGCAATTATGATGGGAAAATTGTTCTAAATGTTTCAGTGGAAGGAAAATAGACAATATGGAGCGGTGCTTGCAAACTTAATTGTAAGATAAATGAGCGAGTGGTGCCATAAGCTCTTAATATGATCACAAAAATGTCATACATATCTGTTTCATGTAAAGTTTATTTGCATTTTAAGCATTAAAACAATGGGTGCTTATAGTTAGTTTGACTTTCAGAACTTAGAACTATGAGAAGACTGAAGTGTGTAAATCTTTTACAAGTGTTATCAATTTTGGAACTTAATAGCAAGAAAACAGGGAGATTGGTTGCAATTATGATGGGAAAATTGTTCTAAATGTTTCAGTGGAAGGAAAATAGACAATATGGAGCGGTGCTTGCAAACTTAATTGTAAGATAAATGAGCGAGTGGTGCCATAAGCTCTTAATATGATCACAAAAATGGTGCATACAAGCACTCATGTATGTCATACATATCTGTTTCATGTAAAGTTTATTTGCATTTTAAGCATTAAAACAATGGGTGCTTATAGTTAGTTTGACTTTCAGAACTTAGAACTATGAGAAGACTGAAGGTCTAAATTATTGTCCTTGTCAATTGAAAAAAATGTTAGTGTGAACCTGGTATCTGTGTGTGTGTTTTCTTCATTGAATTCAATAGGCCAGATAGCATATTGATGTTTTCTTGTTGTTTGTTTCTATTTGCATATGGCTATGAATTGGTTTAAGACATTGCACATGATATCATCGCAACATTTTCTTCTTTTTATTGTTTGTTTAATATTATATATCGCTGAAAGAGTTGATGTTTGTTGTTAGGAGCAGGAAAACTGCTAACATAATGCAAACAAATATATAAATAAAATGTTTGGTTTGTTCTTGGATTACTTGTGGCTGCTCTTTTTCATAATGAAAGTTTTTGACCTATTAATGTTATGATCATTGTAGGGATGTCAGTTTCAATAAGTTGGTTGGAAAAATTCCTGCCAGCATAAGTGCAGATCGCCTGCGATTCATGTAAGTCAGGTTCAAATTTCAGGTTTCATTGAAATTTTAAAGAATGAATTTCATTAATGAAAGAATGAGTTGAACTTGTCCCTTGATAGGAGAAGGACAAAGCTGATGTACATACACTCAGAAATACCCACACAATCAAACATATCTAACAAAGTTTCATGATCATATTTGCTCTCTGATAATGGAGGCTGGATCCTTTATTTAAAAAAGGAGCCCCTTACCTAATTATGTTCCCACGAATAACGACTTTGTCAAGGGAGATTGGGAGTCAGTCTTTTCTCTTCAGCGGTTTTCACATGAAATAGATACACTTACATGTGAAATATCCACCCTTGTAGTTGCAAGCTCAAAAATGTTAGCATGAAACAAAAAATAATAGTAACATGTCATGATAGTCCAGAGAATGCAACAGTTAGACTTTTATATTGAATCTTTTCTAATTACTTCCACGTTCTAGTAGAGTTATATCATACTAATATTGGCTGTTACTTTATCAGCTTTTTAACTAGAAACTTGCTAAGTGGAGATATATCAGATTCAATCTTGAAGGATGGAAGCAACGTGTATGTATCTTATCTGATGCTTGTTACAGATTATTCTTTATCATTTATCACTTGTTCAGTTTTTGATCAAGGTGCTTAGCATTTTATTGCTCTAAGCTCTTACAATCTAGATTGACTTTCATTTGCAATGCTTGTGTGCAGTGATCTGTCATATAATAACTTTGCATTGCAAAGCCCTGGGCAACCTGTTTGTCGAGAAAACATGTGAGAATACTCTTCTAAAAGTTGTACTAAATACTTCCAGTTTGATATAATCTAGAATTTGATTTTTCTTCTTTTCATGTTCTTTTGATCTTACTAGGAATCTAAACCTGAACTTGTTCCATAGCTCTTCAATGGGAAACAGCTCGTAAGATGCTCTGTCCAGTTTTATTTAGTTTTTTTTTCCTGTTTGCTAGCAAAATGAAAAATGAAGGAGAAATTCCAGAAGCTAGCATAGATTTTACAGAATCCACTGTGCATATGTTATGCTAAGTTATTTTCATGCTTGCTCTTCCATATAGATTTTTCATAAGAACTGTGCATATGTTGTGCTAAATTATTTTTGTTTCTATCTTTAATAGAAGGCGAGTTCTTCCATGCATGAAGACTTTCCGCTGCCCTAAATGTAAGTACATGTTATTATGAAGTTTGCAAACCATTGATGTTTATTGCTCTAAATTTCCTTCTGAATTCTATAAACCACATACAAGAAAATTTTGATTACCATATGGTGCTTCCTTACTGAAAATCTTTATATAATAATAGAGATTGTAAACCAAAATTGCCCTTTCGCTTCAGAGGAAACATTTTGATTTAGAACCCCACAAGGTGGCTTGAGTGGTTTAGGTTTTGGTTTACTAGTAGACAACCAGGGTTCAAACACATTTTTACTAGTAGACAACCAAAATTGCCCTTTCACTTCAGAGGAAACATTTTGATTTAGACAACTTTGACTTACCTGGTGTTAGCTTAAGGGGCCTGTTTCAGCCCCCAGGGTTTTGCAGTCTGGGTTGGGTCCGAATGGTCCAGCAGAGCTGAGATCCCTTGCCAAAAAAGAAGAAGAAAAAAACAAGAAGTAGAAGCATTCTGATTTAAGACTATTTTCCGAAGCTATTTAGATATGTTTCTTTGGCCTGTCTCTTGGTAACCTGAGGTTTCTTTTCATTATTTCACTAGTGGATTGGTAAGTATTTAGATAAGAATAGATTCTGTAAGTGCAAGCAGTAGGCACCATGGTGGGTGCCATTTATAGACCAAAGAAGCTACAAGCTTCACCTGACTTTTGACTAGAACTCATAATTAGATTCAAAATAAATAATTTACTATATTAAGAAATCCATGTCATTATAAAAAAGTTCCAATTTTCTGACGTGCATGGTCTTAACTCAAAATCTTCAAAAGAGTTGTAAGTAGAAATCTATTAGAGGTTGAAACTTTTGTGAGGACAAAAAAAGGGTTTGGGTTTAGTTCTATTTCCCAATATGCTCATAATTAAAATCATCTTTGATTGATCGTTGAAAAATTAAAATCATTTATTATTTAAATTTTTGTTTTGATAACTCCATATTTATAATAAAACATTTGACTTATAAAGGGCTTAAGTGGGAGATCCTTTAGTTAAGGAGGTGGTTAGGAAATTTCTTTTTTCTTCCTATATAACTCATTTCATTTTTCTTTTATTAATTGGAATCTTAAAGATTTTTTTTTTGAAAAAAAAACTTCCTAATTAACATATGTTGACTCCTACCATTGAGAGTAAAAAATAATGTAATTTTAGCTGGACAGTAAATATGACCGGTCTATGGTTCTAATAAAAGATTTGCTATTTATTACTTTTTTTTATCGTAGCTATTATTTACTTGATTTGACCTTAATTAAATTGATGTACTTGCTTGTTTTATAATATTATCTTATAGATGGTACAAAATTTAACACAAAATAACTTAGAGATGACTTTTAATTTTTTTCTTAACTGGTTATTTTTAGAATGGTTTTAAAATCTCTATTGAAACAAAATAAAAATTAATTTGTCCCTCTACCATACAAATATTATTTATGATTCTTCAAATATTAACTAGTAATAATAATCGATATGTAATTATAATTTTTCATCTAAATTAAAATCTAGTAAAAAGTAATATTATTTGGTTGAATTAATTGAAGGTCAAATTGTGAATACCCTTTCTGAACTGAGAAATCATTTATGTCCTTTGGACAATAAAAAAATCCCAAAGTTTTCACCTTTAACTACTTCAATTTGTAAATGCATTCCTTTCCATTAATTAGGCTAGGTTTTTGTTTGAAATAGGGATGATGTTTTTATTCAAACTTGATAGATACTGATTCGAACCAAACTGAATGAGTGAGTTTTTTTTTAGGATAGTTGCTTTATATAATGATTAATGGATATGATATAAATATTGTCAAATTGACCCAAACCTATATATATATATATATATATATATATGTATGTATGTGTTTATATTTTTTTAAAACAATATAATATATGCATATCTCAATATTAACATAATACATATAAAAAAAATTAACATTTATAATTTCTCCATATATGTTACTATTTTATTTTATTTTGAATAATAAATAGTACTCGAATAGTGAATATCCCGATGAATAGAATATGAATATCTAAAATTTCTTACTTGTTGGGTAATTGATAATGTATTAATAAAGTAGAAACCTAAATTGTGGGCATTTCATTGCCATCTTTATTTTAAGAATGGAAGCTAAAATTCTATTTTGAAAAAAATACTAAATTTAAAATAATTATAACTTTTTATAAAACAAAAATTAAAATGGAAAAAAGAAAATTCCACTCCCCCCCCCCCCAAAAAAAAAAAAAAAGAAGGAAAACATGACTTTCTCTTCTCTCACCTTCAACCTTTGACTCTTAACTTTTTTCCAATGAAACCATCACGAATCGTCAATACCACTTCTCCATTTAGATAAAGAATGACAACCATCACTACTTCCTAAATAAATAGTAGCAATTATCAAAGGGACCTCCACCATCACCTCAATTAACACGAGTCTCCATAAGCCATCTGAAATAACTACCAACACCTACAGGATCTCCACCATCACCAATACGAACGTCCACCACCATTATAGCTTAATTGGTTTTTCAAATCATGAATTTTTGAAGTTAAAAAGTTTCTTAGCTTTGTTTTTTTTTATTTTAGAGAGAGACGAGAAAGTATGTGTAGTCATTGCAGTTTGGGAGTTAAGATGAATTGAGTTAAAAGGGTTTTAAGAAAAATTAGAGGATTTTTAACTGCACATGTTTGCATCAAAGAGCTGAAATCAAGAAATGATGTTTATACCAAAGAAAAATCTAATTTGAAATTGGGATAATTACGAAAAACCTTCCAAGTTTTGATCATGTTTTCACTCTCTCTATACAGAAATTACATTTATATCCTAAGGTTTACATGTTAAACAACAATTTACATCCTTAACCTGGTGTGCTAAAAGAAGTAAAAACAAATATCTGAATATTTACAGGTTTGACATTGTATTCATTTTAATAACTAAAGAGCCCATGAAGCCTCGAAATAACAAAATTAGCAAAATTCCATAATTTATAATTACAATAACACCATCTATAATTCCCCAAAATGAAATTCCTTTCAAGCATTTCATCAAACAGTTTTTGGGCAATAAATGATTCTGGAACTCCCTGTCCTTGATAAATTCCACCATGAACATGAACAACAACGAGGATAATTTTATCTTTTAATTATTTTTGAAAATTTTATTTGACCCAAAATATAAAGTGTAATTCTTCAAAGTACAATGAGAAAGTGGAAACATGATCAAATCTTAAGAGGTTTTTTGTAATTATCCATTTTAAATTTTATTTTCATTTCAATAGTTTTTATTTCATGATTTTTTATATTTTATTCTACAAAAACCACCCTCATAACTCTTTCTATTGTTCAAAAACTGCATCTTTGACACTTGTATCAATCCATTTGTTTATGACAGAACCTTAGCTTGCACTAACACAACGCTGAAAGTTGTGTTTTTTTTGTCCGGGGGTGTTTAATTTTTCATTTTAGATCAGTGAGGTTTATACAATTTTACTCTTCATTATTCCAGCATAACAAACAACTTTTTTTTTTTTTTAAGATTCTTTATAATATGAGTTTTCAGCATTAAATATAAATTCATTAAGTTATCAAGAAAAGTAATGCCAAAACACTGAGTACTTAACTACTTTTATTAAAAGATGTTTACTACATGATGTGGCACTTTGTGAATGGTGTTTTATAAACCATTAATTTTTTATTAAAATATTCACTATACCAAGATTATTTTGTAGAGTCTACACTAACGGAGATAGCATTGAAATTGATTTTTAATACAATTTGGGATTATTTGTTACTTCCAAAACACTAACAATTATTATTAAAATTGCATAATTATATTACTTCCAAAACATTAGCCCATATATGATTAGAGTTTAATAATATTTCTAACATGGAAATATTATTAGTAATCAAACAGTAAATTTATTATAAAATTTATTTAAAATCCTTTATTCAAATCAAATATATCAAATAATATTAAAAATTGAATTATGTTACAAGTATTTACGAGTATTCAAATTTATTTATACATTATTCCTTTACTAATAAGAATATATAAATAATAGAATAGGGTTTTGAATGTTAAAATGTTTTATTAAGACAATTAAAGAGTTGGATTCGGTTGTATTTCTATTATGCTTATCATTGAAATCGCTTAATTGGTTGTTGAAATATTAAAACTATTTTGTCAAAATATTTTAGAAGACATTTGTTTATGATAGAAAAAGTTGAAATGTTTAACTAGAGGTTGATTTACAATAGAAAAATCAATAAATTAATTCGAAGACGAGTCATAATACTTTTTATTAGAGGATTTGTTCCAGAAAACTTCTAACACAAGTATTGTTTTATGATAGGAAAAGTGTGATATTTTCGTATGCATTTTATACAAACTACATATATAACCTTCAAATAAATAAACTGTATTTTCTATTTAAAAAAAACCATATTCTATAGAAGAAAAAAATCAAGTTAGCATTAAAGATTGTGAATAAACTTACCATTCCACAAGTAAGATTAGTAGCTGCTACCTTTCTTAAAAAAAAACATATTTATCCTCATGTACATACATGTATGTTTGGCATGGATAAATTGATTTGCATGTAATATTGTAAAATTTAAATGTAACTAGTTTTTGAAACATTTTGGACACCATTAGCCTCCCCAGTTACTTAAGTATTCATTAACTAACTTGTGCTGCATCTCACTAGAAACTGTTCGCATTGTGCATAAATGCACAAAAACTTCCTGCCCTAGTACAATGCAAAAGTAAACAATCACAAATTCAATTGCCTTTTGTGACCAAAATCCTTTGTTTGATAGGATTTTTCTCTCCTTCAAAGATGTTCTATGGTTAATATCCTTCTGCCATCCTATAAAAAACTAATTTGAACCTTTGCAAGCCAGCTTTGGAGTAAAGGAAATAAGGTATTGGAAAAACACTTGCTAGGGAGATCTACTTGAATATATAAAAAATTATCATCACTCAACTTTTTGTACAATATAAAAAGAGTTGCATCAATTTATTTTCTCTTTACAGTATGAAAAAAAATTCAGTAAGAGAAGAAAAAAATTTAAAGAGGAAAAAAATAAAATTGAAAATATCTTGGAAGGAAAAAAATTAAAGGGAAAACAATTAGTTGCCGGTGTATTGGGTGCTACTCTGCTATGTGGGTCTGGCTCCTTGGGTCTGTTATCAAATCAAAATAATACAAAAACATCAAAATATTAATTTGAAGTAAAGAAAAAAAAAATTTCAAATTTTTTTAAAAACATTTTTGAAACGCAAAACCAAACATGCTTCAATAAGAAAATTCAACCCAACCTGAAATAGCAAAATATTATCATCACCTAACTTTCGCACAATATAAAAAAAGTCACGTCAATTTATTTTCGCTTTACAATATGAAAAAAATTTAATGAGAGGAAAAAATTTAAAGAGGGAAAAAATAAAATTGGAAATATCTTAAAAGGAAAAACAATTAAAGGAAAAGAAATTAGTTGTTGGTGTATTGAGCGCTGCTCCGCTATGCACTATTTATGGTGCTACTATAGAAAATTATTTTATTTGAAGATGGTGATTGTGCAAATACATTCCGTGCTTTTAACCCAACTCAAGCATTTTCACATTTGAAAAAAAAATTGTTATTGATTTGCTGTGGAGCGCGAGCTACTATGCTGGCTATCGTATTATTACATAAATGTTATTTTTTAAAATATATATTTTAAATATATTGAGATAGTATTTTTTGTTTTTGAAAATTGATTTTTTTATATCATAACATCAAAATAATACAAAAATATTAATTTGAATTAAAGAAAAAAATAAAAAAATTTCTTTTTTTAAAAGCATTTTTGAAAAGCAAAAACAAACATGCTTTAATAAGAAAATTCAACCCAACTTCAAATGAAAAAAAAATATCATCACCCAATTTTTGTACAATATAAAAAGTCTCATCAATGCATTTTCTCCTTACAATATGAAAAAAACAATTAAATAAGAGAAAAGAAAAAAAATCTAAAAAGGAAAAAAAATTAAAATTGAAAATATCTAGCAGCCCAGCTAGACCAAATAGTGTTGGCTCCACTTGCCCAGCTAGATCCAAGATCGGTGGGTGTGACTGTGAGGCGGACCCAATAACGTGTTGGGTCTGGCTGCCAAGCGAGACCCACCACCTTTAGGAAGCGATTAACAGCTTTCGACATAGAAAATAGAAAAGACAACGCCTCCAAGTAGCATTTTTTGACTAAAAAACAATAGACAATGGCCTTATGACGCTACAAACATGCTTTAATAAGAAAATTCAATCCAACCTGAAATGAAACTTTTGTACAATATAAAAAAAGTTACATCAAATTATTCTCTTTATAGTATGAAAAAAAAATTCAATAAGAGAGAAGAAAAAAATTTCAAGAGCAAAAAAAATAAAATGGGAAATATCTTAAAAGGAAAAAAATGAAAGGGAAAGAAATTAGTTGACGGTGTATTGGGCGCTGCTCTGTTATGCGTTTCCGTCATAATATCAAATAATACAAAAATATAAAAAATATTAATTTGAAATAAAGAAAAAATTAAAAAATTTTCAAATTTTTTTAAAAGCATTTTCAAAACGCTAAAACAAACATGCTTTTATAAGGAAATTCAACCCAATCTGAAATGACAAAAAATTATTATCACCTAACTTTTGCATAATATAAAAAAAGTCACATCAATTTATTCTCTTTATAGTATAAAAAAAATTCAATAAGAGAAGAAAAAAAATTTAAAGAGAAAAAAATAAAATTGGAAATATCTTAAAAGAAAAAAAATTAAAGGGAAAGAAATTAGTTGCTGGTGTATTGGGCGCTACTTTGCTATGCGCTATTCATGGTGCTACTGGAGAAAATACTTTATTTGAAGATGATGATGGTATAAATACATTCCATGCTTTTAAACCAACTTAAGCATTTTTACTTTTGAAAAAGAAATTGTTATTCACCTGCTGTAGAGCGCGGGTCAATATGCTAGCTATCATATTATTATGTAATGATTATTTTTAAAATTTTTTCTTTTAAAATATGTTATTGACCCGCTGCCAAGCTAGACTGAGGTGCTACAGTGTTTTCTATAGTGCATACACTCTATGTCTATGGTGTGGTCCACAGTGCAATAAGTCTGTCAACGATACTATTTTTTTAAATATTTTTTTTTAAAATATATTGAGATAATATTTTTTTTATTTTTTAAAATTTATTTTTTATATCATCACATCAAAAAAATAAAAAAATCTCAAGTTTTTTTAAAACCATTTTTGAAACGCAAAAACAAACTTGTTTTAATAAGGAAATTCAACCCAACCTGTAATGAAAAAAAATTATCACCACCTAACTTTTGTACAATATAAAAAAAGTCACATCAATTTATTTGCTCTTCACAGTATGAAAAAAAATTCAATAAGAGAAAAAAAATTTAAGGAGGAAAAAAAATAAAATTGGAAATATCATAAAAGAAAAAAAATGAAAGGGAAAGAAATTAGTTGCCGGTGTATTGGGCGCTGCTTTGCTATGCTGGTCTGCCTCCTTTGGTCAGTCATTATATCAAAACATACAAAAATATCAAAAAATATTAATTTGAAGTGAAGAAAAAAATAAAAAAATTTCAAATTGTTATAAAAGCATTTTTGAAACGCAAAAACTAACATGCTTTAATAAGAAAATTCAACCCAACCTAAAATGACAAAATTATCATCACCTAACTTTTGCACAATATAAAAAAAGTCACATCAATTTATTTTCTCTTTATAGTATGAAAAACAATTCAATGAGAGAAGAAAAAAAAAATGTAAGAGGGAAAAGATGAAATTGGAAATATCTTAAAAAGAAAAAAAATTAAAGGGAAGAAATTAATCGCCGTTGTATTGAGCACTGCTCTACTATGTGCTATTTTCATGGTGCCACTGTAGAAAATACTTTCTTTGAAAATGGTGATGATGCAATTACATTCTGTGCTTTTAACCCAATTCAAACATTTTTACATTTGAAAATGAAATTGGTATTGACTCGCTGCGGAGTATGAGCTAATATGCTAGCTATCATATTATTACATAATAGTTATTTTTTAAAATGTATTGAAATAATATTTTTTATTTTTGAAAATTGATTTTTTATATCATCACATCAAAATAATACAAAAACATTAAAAATATATTAATTTGAATTACAAAAAAAAAAATTCAAATTTTTTTAAAGCATTTTTGAAATGCAAAAACAAACATGCTTTAATAAGAAAATTCAATCTAACCTCAAATGAAAAAAAAATTATCATCACCCAACTTTTGTACAATATAAAAAAAGTCCCATCAATATATATCTGGCGGCTCAGCCAGATCCAAGATTGGTGGGTGTGGTTGAAAGTCGGACCCAATAGCATTTGATCTAGTTGCCAAGCCAAACCCAATAGCTTTTCACACAGAAAACAGAAAAGACAACGCCCTTAACAATACTTTTTGATTAAAAAACATCAAAGACAATGCTCCCATGACGCTACAATGTCGTTTACAATGCAAATATTCTATGTCTACAATGTGGTCCATAGTGCGATGAGTCTGAGTCTATATCCACGGTAAATGCATTTCCTTTAAAAGTATAATATCTCATGCAGAAAAGCTACAATGACATATAGGATTGTCTATATCCTAACCGCAACTGCAAAAAATGGTCTCTTTTTCATTAATAAACTGGGTGTAATAGTTACTGTTTCAGCCTGCACAGGTGTAATAACACATGCGGCTGTAATAAGTAAACAATGTACTTCAATCAACTACCATAGACTGGAACATTGGACTAAATAAAATGCTCAAATGTCTTATCTTCTCTCATTTTATTTCTTTGTGGGCAGATTCAAACTGTTTACATGTTAACAGTGGTGGAAAGGACATAACCATCAATGAAAACAAAACAACCTTGTCATATGAAGGAGATGGACAAGTAGAAGGTGGTGCAGCTAAATATTTTGTAAATGACCAAAGCTTCTGGGGTTTCAGTAGGACTGGGGACTTTATGGATGATTTTGATTACCAAAATACTCGTTATACTGTATCACTGCAATCATCAACCATCCCTGAATTATACCAAACAGCTCGCATATCACCAATTTCTCTAACCTATTTCCATTATTGCTTACAAAATGGGAACTACACAGTAAACCTTCACTTTGCAGAGATACAGTTCACTAATGACCATACATATAACAGCTTAGGCAGGCGTATTTTTGACATTTATGTTCAGGTAAGTAGTCACTCTAATGTGGAACATACATTTTTTTTGAAGTTGGAAGCAAGGACTTAGCTGGACTACTTTGTCACAGGAAAGATTGGTTTGGAAAGATTTCAATATTGAAGATGAGGTTGGCAGTGCTGAAAAGCCTTTAGTGAAACAAGTATTGAATGTCAATGTGACTAATAATATGTTGGAGATCAGATTCTATTTTGCCGGAAAAGGGACAACAAGGATTCCTGATAGGGGAGTTTATGGTCCCATCATATCAGCCATCTCTGTATTTTCTGGTAAGTTATATGTTTGGCATTTATTCTCGATCATACAATTATCAACAATGCATGTACATATGATTGATTTAAAACCAGCACCACTGTGCTAAAGAAGAAGATTTTAGGGCTGCATAACAAATTTTGACATGTTTCTTATATTTGGCCTTCCCTTGCTGGATAGCACGTGGTGTCTGTTTAAATTATGGGTTGAGATCCACAACAATATGCCTACCTCTCCTCTCCTCTCCTCTCCTTCCCCTGTAAATGTAAATGTAGTGTAGGGTAACAGAGACTTAGGAAGGCGTGGATAGTATGAAACAACTATTTTATTTACAAGTTCTCCAATATTATGATAAAATAGTTTGGTACCTCAAGAGAGTATTATTCAGATTCTGGCATCTAAGTCCCATTTGGGTAAATTATTACAGAGAAACTCATGTAATTTAAGGAAGTGTCATCTTTTAGTTTAAATATCCAATCTCTGTGTGTGACTGTGACTAATTTTTCTGTTTAATTGGCAGATTTGAAAGTTTGTTCTAGTGGGAAAAAGAAGGGAATTGTTTATGTGGTTGTTGGAGCTGTTGGAGCATCATGCCTGGTTGCCATTATACTGGTAATTCTTTGGTGGAAAGGAAACTTGCCAGGAAAATTGCGCAGGAAAAGAGGTAACGCCATATATATTATTTACCCATGTTTGTGTTAGTAGTCTAATAAAATTACATGCTGCATCCATGTTTGCCAGATGTAGGAAAAATTGTATGTGGGTATAACTTACATAGCTGCCCAAACACTGCAGCCTCAAACAGCATCCTATGGATTTGGTTTTCTTTCTAGTATGAGATTATGAACTAGATGGAAACAACTTGAGATTTCTTTGCTAAAATTATGCATGGACATTTAGGGAAAAGAAAAGCAAAAGAAGCATCAAGTTTCATGGGCTTATCTTTTATTTAGATATAAGTGACTGATATTTCACCTCAAGATGATTACACACAATTATTAATTGTACAAGTTTGATTGGCATCGTATCTAGTAAGGGTGCTTTCCTGAGGAGGAGGAAAGTTCAGGGTAGACATGCTTATGTTGGAGAATGAAAAATGCCTCTTTTCAATGCAGTTTCATGGTCTACTTTTCTCCAGAACTGATTTTGAATCGTAAATATATCAAAAGACTGATAATTCGTTGGCACTTTATGTCCTGTCTCTGACTTGAACAGATGTCAAAGGACTTGATTTTCCAAAGGGAACATTTTCTCAGAAGCAAATTAGAGCTGCCACTAATGACTTTGATGCCTTCTAATAAGATTGCAGAAGGTGGTTTTGGTCCTGTATACAAGGTACTTTGCAAACGATCTCAACTATCCTGTTTGGAGTATCCTCTGCCCCCTCCTCTCTCTCTTTTATGTCACAACCATGTGAAATTCTTAACAGAGATCAGCGTGCAGGGTCAATTACCTGATGGCATTGTTATAGCAGTGAAGCAACTTTCATCAAAATCACGGCAAGGAAATCGTGAATTCTTAAATGAGATGGGCATGATTTCATGTTTGCAGCATCCGAATCTTGTCAAGCTGCATGGATGTTGCATTGAAAGTGACCAGTTATTATTGGTTTATGAGTACATGGAAAATAATAGTCTTGCACGTGCTCTGTTTCGTGAGTGTTCATCAATTTTAAATGAGAATATTCACCTAAAATATTATAATGCATAGTATAATTGAAATGATCACATGAATAACACTGTGTTTTCTTATTGGATGATTTGTAGGTCATGAAAACAATCAGCTTAATCTGGATTGGCCTACAAGGCTTAAGATCTGTATTGGGATAGCTAGAGGTCTAGCTTTTCTCCATGAAGAATCAAGACTTAAGATCGTTCACAGAGACATCAAAGCTACAAATGTGCTACTTGATGGGAATCTGAATCCTAAAATATCTGATTTTGGATTGGCTAGGCTTGATGAAGAAGAGAAGAGCCACATCAGCACCCGAGTTGCTGGAACTATGTTAGTCACCACATGCTTTAATAAAAGCTGCGATTTTTGGTATTACTTTTCAATGTTAAATTACAAGTGTTCTTTATCTTGACATGCAGAGGATATATGGCACCAGAATATGCACTATGGGGTTACTTGACTGACAAAGCAGATGTTTACAGTTTTGGGGTTGTTGCTTTGGAAATTATTAGTGGGAAGAACAACAATAACTACATGCCAAGCAACAGCAGTTGTGTTTGTCTCTTAGATTGGGTAATCTTCTTCCTGTGCTTAATACGTTGCACTTATATTGTTGCTTGCAAGTCTTAGTGCTGAAGTTTTAAATTACTTCATCGCAGGCCTGCCATTTGCAACAAAGTGGGAGTTTTATAGAGCTTGTTGATGAGACGTTAGGATCTGAAGTTAACATAGAAGAAGCAGAAACTATGGTTAAAGTAGCTCTCTTGTGTACAAATGCGTCCCCTACAGTTAGACCTACAATGTCTGAGGTAGTGAGCATGCTTGAAGGACGAATGGCTGTTCCCAACACGCTTCCTGAACTGAGTTCATATACTGAAGATTTGAGGTTCAAAGCCATGAGAGACCTCCGTCAGCATGAGCAAAGTCATAGATTCAGTGGGAGCCAAACACAAAAGTCAACCTCTATTCAAACTTTTAGCTCTTCATCTATATCTGAGAACAGCAGTTATGAGATAAGCGTAGAACCAAAGCTCTAATCATGTACCCCAGATCATTTGGGGTTCTCAAAGAGTCCAAATCAACCTATCATACATTTGATTAAATCTATGATATAGATAAGATTCAAGTGGAAAGAGTGAGTAATGTCTACTCCAAATCAACCTATCTATTTCTTCTTCTTCTTATAAATTACGAGGAGAATAACTAGACTACAAGAGGCAATGGTAAAGAGCACATGATACTCGTAACCAAAGGGTGGAGGCATGGTAAAAGCTTGGGTAGGTTATAGTTCAGGTCAAGATTTTATTAATATTTTTTGACTAGCTTTATGTAAAAAACAATTCATAATTCTTGATTGAGTTATCAAAAAATTCTAAAAATTTGCGTGGAGCCTTCTAATATGATGCTTTAACCTGGGTTAAAATTTCAAATTTTTTGAAGAAATTCAGAAATTTGATAAAAAAATACAATTTGACCAGTTTTATATTATTGGACGTAATTTTCAATCTGACTATCAGATTGAGTTGAAATTTTATGAGGGATTTTAAATATATTGAATAAAATCTGGTTAAAATTTTAGAATTAACGGAGTTTGGTAGTGTTAACAAAAAAAAAACCGTCAAATAAAAGCAAAACGACTCGTTAAGAGTAAAATGATTATTTGCCATTAAAAAATAAAACAAATCAGTTCTTCATTCCTTTTATATGTTGTCGACTAGGCAGAAGCATAATAGACAAAGAAAGAAAAGAAAAGGAGAGAGAGAGAGAGAGAGAGAGAAGTAAGGGAAAAACATTAAAAAAAAATCCAAGAAAAAAAAATAAAAAAAATGAGAGAATAACTTTGTGAACTTATAAAGTCTAACTTATAAAACACTAATATAAGGAAGAATCAAGTGAAGAAAGGAGGAATGGAGAGAGAAAAAAAAATTAATTACTTTATTTTCCAGTTGACATGAGATTGTTATTTTATCCTGGTTGAGGAGTACGTTGTTACAATATCGATTTATATTCGATTATAGATGAATTATTTTCCACAAAACATCGAAAGATATAACTTCAATAGTGGATTTATTTTTACTTTCACTTCAATTTTATGTACTTTCAAATTTATTTTTTAATATTTTGGGTAGTATATTTGAGTTAAAACTTTTCTGTTAACTTCAAAAATTTATATTCATAAATTAATAATTGATTTTTTTTAAAATATATATATTTATTTAATAGCTCAGGACAAGAAAAATTTCTGGCTCCGTCGTAACCATAGCAGAATAGTAAAACATAAAAAAATATAAAATAAAATTCCTAGAGTCTCTCCGGGTTTGTATCTTGCACATAAATTATTCATTAATTATTTTTGTCGGTCCTAGTAGAGCGAGTAGATGAAAAAAAGTGAGATTGTTTTTTGGGTTCATGCATCATAGCAGAAAAAAAAATTGATGTATATAAATTAATAATCAATTTTTTTAAAAATATTTATTTATTTAATAGCTCAGGACAAAAAAAATTCCTGGCTCCGATTTAACCATAGCAGAATGGTAAAACATAAAAAAATATAAAATAAAATTCCTAGAGTCTCTCCGGGTTTGTATCTTGCATATAAATTATTCATTAATTATTTTTGTTAGTCCTAGTAGAGCGAGTAGATGAAAAAAAGTGAGATTGTTTTTTGGGTTCATGCATCATAGATAGAGGGAAGGCTGCTGATGACAAGAGAAATGAGTACTTTTGTAATAGGTTGAACTATATATCTATCTATAGAGAGAGTTTTCTATTACTGGTGAGCAAGTCATGAATATTGATTTATTCAATGATAAAATATTTTTCTAGAGATTCCGGAGCCCAAATGCCTCTATTTGTTTAGTTATAAAAGTGGTTGTCAAATAACCAATTCAATCCAATAGCTTAAACTATTAAGTAAAATTTTAAGATATAATTTATATTATTCTCTAACACACCTCCTCAAGTGAAAGATCTTTGGGCTTGAAACTTGCATAGACCTATATTACCTTGTGCTTAAATTTTTTTTATTAAATAAATATGGATGGTGAGATTCGAACTCGTGACCGCTTGGTTATCAAGGCTATGATATAATGTCAAATAACCAATTCAACCCAATAGCTTAAAACTGTTAGATAATATTCCAAGGTATAATTTATATTATTCTCTAACAGTGATATTTTATAATTTTATATATATATATATATATATATATATATTACTATTGGGTTTATTGTAAATTGTAAGCCCAAATGAGAATAGAAATATTCATGTATTTAATCCATATAAAAACCTAAAGTTATCATATTTTAGAATACAATTTATTTTTTAGTGCTTCCATTATCAATACTTAGGTGGCTAGAGGGATGAAAGAAAAAAAATGAGATTTGGTTAATTTAGGATTTTGGGTGAGAGAGTAACATTATGTGATACCCTATAATTTTCTACTTTTTATAGTGAATTTATCTGATCTTCTTGCCCATAAAGTAGGCCTAAGTTGGCGAACCACAAAAATTCCGTGAGTGCTCTTGTGTGATTCATAGTACTAGTCCTTTTATGTTTATCTACTTTCCAATAGTATTAGAGCTTGTCTAGTTTTCAGTTGGCTTTTGCAATGATGATAAAAGTAACATCGACAACGAAGTTTGATGTACATAAATTTAATGGTATGAACAACTTCAATTTGTGGTGTATTAAGGTGTGCGCCTTGTTAGTTCAACAATTAAGGCATTAAAAGGTGTAGATAGTTTTTCTATGGGGATGGATGACAAGAAGAAAGAAGATCTTATGGAATTGGAACATAAGACTATTCAACGTTGTTTGTTTGATGATATTATGAGAGAGGTTGTTAAGGAGAATTCAGTTGTTGAATTATGGATAAAGTTGAAAACTCTTTACTTGACCAAATCCCTGACGAGTTGATATATACTTTTTGGATGAAAGAATGTATGCTCATTAAAGACCATCTTGATGAATTCAATAGAGTAATTTTAGATTTGTAAAATGTTAATGTTAAGGTTGAAGATGAGGACTAGACATTGATTTTATTATGTTTGCCACCTCCATCTTATGATCATTTTTTTAATAATTTGTTGTATACAAGGGATAATCTTAGTTCAAAAGATGTCATAGCTTCTTTAAACTTTAAGGAGTTGAAAAACTAAGTGTCAAAGAGTCATAATGATGATTATGCAGAAGCTTGATTATAAGGGGTAGAACAAATAATAAAAGTTTAGGTAGTGGAGGTAGGTCTAGATCAAAATCAAAGTCTAGAAAAATTAAATGCTTAGAATGTTATGGAGTAAGACACTTTAGGAAGAACTATACTAAGCGGAAAGATAAGAGAAAAAATATGGAAACCTTTGATGCTGCAAATGTTGCTAGTGAAGAAAAAATTTCTAATGATGTTGAAAGTGTTCCAACCTTGTCTTTTGATAGCTGAAGTGATGAGTGAATTCTTAATTTGTGTTGCATATATTATATTTGTCTGAATAGAAGTTGATTTGACATTTATAAAGTTGTCAATAATATAATTTTATCATAAGACAACAAAGGACTTTCTATTATTGGTGTGTATATAATTTGAATTAGAATGTATGATGACATTATTAGAACGTGGAGATTCAACATGTTCCAGGGATAAAGAAATTAATTTCTTTGAGTCTTCTTGATTTTCCAGGTTATGATTATGCTGTTAAAGATGTAATTTTAAGAGTTCATTAGGGTGCTCTTGGTATGATAAAATAAAAGTTAGTTAATGGCCTCTACCATCTTTAACGTTCAATAATTTTTTATTCAACTAGTATATCATTTGTGACTGATTTGGATAGTGCTTCTACTCAATTATTGTTCTAAGAGTTCATTAGGGTGCTCTTGTTATAATAAAATAAAAGTTAGTTAATGGCCTTTACCATCTTTAAGGTTCAATAATTTTTTATTCAATTAGTATATCATTTGTGATTGATTTGGTTATTGCCTCTACTCAATTATTGTATATGCAAGCGGAACATATAAGTGATAAAAGGATGATAAAGTTAAGTAAATGAGATTTATTATATGGTCAAAAAATAGGTGAATTGAATTTTTATAAGCATCGTGTTTATGGTTAATAGTTTAGGGTGAAATTTAGTCTAACTATTCATCGTATCAAAGGTAATGTAGATTATGTTAATTATGACATTTGGGGTCCTTCTCCTATTATAACAAAAGGTGGAGCACAATATCTATTGATATTTATTGATAAATACTCTAAAAAGGCTCGGTTGTATTTTTTAAAGATAAAGATTGATGTGTTTGTCACCTTCAAGCAATTAAAACCCTTGATTGAGAAATATATTGATAAGAATATCAAATGTTTAAGAACTGATAATTGTTTGGAATTTTATGCATGTAAGTGAGATGCGTTATGCAAGAATAAAAGAATTGTTAAACATCGTATTGTCAGGAATACACCATAACAAGTTAGGGTTGCAAAACATATAAACATGACACTTTTATTAAAAACATGTTGTATGATTTCACAAGCTCGATTGTCAAATGATTTTTGGACTGAAGCAGTTAATTTAGTTTGTTATTTGGTGAATAGATCTCTATAGAATGTTTAGAGCTGAGAATTCCATATGAAGTATGGTCTAGTTTTTTTTTACTAGTTACTCTAAATTGAGAGTATTTTGTTGTCTTGCTTATGCTTATATTAAGAAAGATAGACTTGGATCAAAAAATAGAAAATACATATTTCTAGGCTATGTATCTAGGGTGAAGGGATATGAATTGTGATGTATTGATTTCAAGTTACTTAAGTTTATTGCTAGTAGGTATGCGACCTTTAATGAGTTTGCTATATCTTATAAGGAAAATGAGTTGAATGATGTTGTTGTTGAGATGGACCAGGCTACCAGCAAACAGGTAGAGCTTAAGATTAAAGTTTCAGAGATGGTGTAAAAATATGTTTCAGATGAGCCTGTAAAGGAAGTAGTGTAGGATATTATTGATAAAAATACACTTGAAGGATAACCTTATAATATTACTATAGGAAGACAAATAAATGTACCATTTATGTATGGTTATGTTGATTTAGTTAATTTTATCTTGAATTTTGTAAATAATCTTGACGATGATGAGCCTTGTTCTTATTAAGCGATAATTTATTTTCTCAAAAAACCTTCTGAGTGGATGTTTGCTATGAAAAGATTGAGTTTCTTTATAAGAATTAAATATAGGATATTGTTAAACCATTAAATGGCCAAAAGATTGTTGAGTGAAAATGCGTTTGAAGAGAAAAGATGGAGTTAGGGTTGAGGATGCAAGGTTTAAAGCATGCCTAGTTGCTAAAGGCTTCACATGAAGAGAAGCTATTGACTTCTGTCACACCCGACATCGCGGCGGCCCACAAAAAATCATTTCGAATATGGAAAAAGAACAAATTTCTGGCATCGTGTTCTTTTAGGGGAAAACAGTCTTGTTTGAGGAAGAGTCGCCACCTAGTATTATGGTCACTAGAAACCCTAACTGGTCATCAGAGATTCTATAGCTCGGGATTGGTTACGTAAAAGGGAAGATATTATCACCCCTTAAACGTTCTGCCTGAGGCAGACTGCATTGCTGGTTTTGTCTTAAATTGCTAAACATTTATTCACTTATGCTATGATGATTTGTTTATAATATTCCTGACTCTGGCGCTAGTGAATATTCGAGCTCGAATAATTCCAACTCTGGCATTGGTAAAAATTCGTAGCTACGAAAAAAAAAAATTAGATCAATATTTTTTTATTTCCTACTCTAACGCCTAGTGAATAAAAATAAATTTATTTTTTACGCATGCACATATTTTTTTATTTTTCTAGCGACATAAAATAAAATACAACGAATAAAAATAATATAAATTTAAACTGGTATTTTTATTCCTGACTCTGGCGTCAGTGAATAAACCAATAAATTTACATTATTTTTATTCATGTATACACATTTTTTATTTTTTCTACCTTTTTTATTTTTCTGTTTTTCTATTTTTTTAATTTTTAATTTTTTTTTGGGGCTGGGTCTAACTCAGCCCACATGGGCTGGGCTTGACCCAGCCGGCCCGGCCCGATCACTGGTCCAAGCCAGTGACCCGGCTGGGCCAAGTCAGCAAGAAGCACGTGTGGATTGGCTCCACGCGTGCATCATGCACAGTGCGAAGGTAATTAATTTACCTTCACACCGTGCAACATCACATTCAAAATGAATGTACAAAAACGAAAGCAAAATGGCTTACCTGTTCTCTGGAGACGGTGGGGATGGTGGCAGCGCGGTGCCCTTCATCTGCTCACA
>Ga0325400_1000371_pt1 | contig 32001 bp, 17 predicted proteins | sample PopdelMetagenome_2_FD_205662 | JGI IMG/M metagenome (GOLD analysis project Ga0325400, IMG submission 205662) | Populus deltoides microbial communities from Bellville, Georgia, United States - Xylem-PdKOR-R1 | ecosystem: Host-associated > Plants > Phyllosphere > Stem > Wood/Secondary xylem...
CAACCAATAAAATGTATTACATCAGCAACTTTCCCACGAACCCTCGAAGCATATGCAAATTGATAAGAATAGTTCTAAGACTATCATCTAAAGAACCAGAGAATTTCCACTAAAACCAAAACTCCGAGATAACCTGCTTAAGTATCCTCTGCATCTCGTCAAGTTACCTAGCTAGCTGCAAGTTCTTGAGTAACTTTGCGATGCCTTCTGAAAATACAATCACCAGCTCATTTTGTAGACACACACACACACAAAAAAAAAAAACACAATAATGGAAGCTAAAATCAATGTTAAGGAAATGACAAGAAAAAACCTATTCCCAATGATTGAAATGTAAAAACAATTTCATTAGTGGAAATCACCACCACCATCATCATCCACCAACAGGTCAGAGTATGATAGAATATTCACATATTGTGCAGGAGTATCAAAGTAAATAGAGATATAGGGAGGCAAGCAATGTGAATTTATACACTTGCTAATGAAACTCTCCTATCATTTGTGTTTGTTTCTGTGCTAGTTTCCTTTTTTTATTTGGAAAAAGTACGTACAAATTCCAAAATAAAAGCACTGTTGAATAAGACACAACAGCCTTGGGTGATTCTTCTCAGTACAGCTCTTCTAACCTCTGGCGATTCCTCTTCCTATCAGGAGTTGCATGTAGCCATGTACATGTGCTTTCATTCCATGTCTTGCTGAAAATTTTCAAAAGCCTCAGAAACTGTTTTCACCTGTATGATGATGTCCATGCATTGATTTATCAGAAGACAGCAAATGCAAAATAAATTAATGATTTAAAAACATCGTAATGTTTGTTACAAACCAGCTCGGGTTTCTTAGCATACACCCTCACATTCCTATCTTCACAAAAAAGACTGATGTGATGATCACGTATAGAGTTCTTCGTCAGCTTTTTGTATCTCTATTATGACATAACATGGCTTGGTTCAAAAGTGTAATCCAATAATGATATTACAACAAGCAACATCGAAAGATTCTTAAACACGAGTCATTGATTAGCTTCCAGCCTCTAATTTATGAAAACAACAGATTGTAAAGAAAAAAATTGCAAACAAAATTATAAGTGTTCTACTGTCCTGTGCTACACTTATACAATGCAGACCATGAATAATCTTGAGATTCATACTCGTCTTTAGTCTTGCAAGAAAAAACAAATCCTAGGAAAAACACTTGAAAATAAGCACATTGGAAGTGAAATTAATACCTGGAATATCCTGATTGTGGATATTGAAATGATGTAACCATATTATTCGATAGTTTCACCCATATTTAACTAGTGTTTTGCCTATGTTCTATGTATAAAATGCCTTGATATTCTTTATTTTATGTTTTGAAGGCACCTTTGGATGAAAGATGCAAAGAGGAGTAAATTGGAGGTAATTGGCAGATTTGACCCTCAGTCGATGTTTTGTGCAGAGCGTGAGTTCTAGAAGTCGAAATGAAGTGATTCCAATGGCATTAGAAAGCTAACATCCATACCTTTCTGGAAATCTAAGTCAAGAAAAATAAAAATATAAAGAGCATGGAAATCACATCCTTCAAAGTCAAAACTCGCATTCTGCCAGTGTTGACCTTTGTCCATTCAAAATTCAATATCTGGAGCTGTAGATATCCAATTGATGCAAACTCAATTTTTTTGGATTCCTGACTCAAAGGTCTATAAACTTTCCACATTTCAGCCAAAAACGATGTCATATGAGGGAGATATGAGTTTTTAAATATGACAACTAAATTCTGCCAACAAACAGGTTTCGTGAATAAACGAATCCAAATTACATCCCAAAGCATCCAAATTGACATCCAAGCTTTAATTTCAGCAATTCAGCTCCTCTAGTAAATCAATCTAGAAGGTCAAGGAAGGTAGCCACCAACCTCAAATCACCAACCACAAACCAGCCGCTAGCCGCCTTTACACTACCACCATCCCTTAATGTTTACACTTGAACTTTGATTTTTCTTACTTACAATTTGTGTATAAATAGGCAACTAAGTTTATGCTATTAGGAGAGCCAAGAGAGAGGGAGAGAGTGTGCAGTAGAATCAAAGAAAGAAGGGTGGCAGCCATAAGAGAAGAAACACGAACTCTTCCCTCTACAAATCAGAAATCATGTATTCTTTCATCTTTAGGAGTAGTTGTTCAATAGATATGCAAGGCTAACTTGATTTTTTGGTTGCAAGGATGCAAAAACCTTCAGATTTCATGAACTATAAGATTTATTCTTCCATTTATTTTCAGTTTGTATTATGAATAAGTATGTTTGTTTTCCTATGCATATTTTCTATGATTGTTTATCTTAATTGCTATAGCGGACTCTAAGTTATTATTGTGAACAATCTATTGCTAAGTTTGATATCAAAACCAGAGTTGTGGTAAATAAACTTGTGAAGCAACTAAGCTTGATAATTGTAGCGGAACTACGTTATTAAACTTAGGGAGAACATTCGATCAAAGCAACACAAGATGACATCTTGGTTGTTAAGATTAATGAATTTATCTAGATCTTAAGGCTGCCATTGGATTAAATCATTAGTGCGGACACTGTGATTATTTGTTGGTTAGGGTTATTTATACGGCGGATCTGTTAATTAACCAATATTAAGAAAAGATAAAAAATTTAGAATATAAACTGAAGTTTGTTTCAAGGATCGGTTCTGATTTCTGTAGGTGGATGTGTGCTTGCAACCAAGGTTTGTTTTCTTGATATATTTCAGTTTCAATTGATTTTGTTTGTTAGTGTAATTTCTACCATAGTTTAGATCATTGCAAATCAACCCCCCTAATTACATAACGTATAGCATAAAAATCTAAACTAAACCTTCCTCGTAGGATCGACCCCTTGCTTGCTCTATACTATCTTGTGTGTTTTAAGTTAGGGCAATTAATTTATGCGACCGCGACATCGCAACACATATCTGAAGAAAAGACCACAGTCAAAATTAAAGTTGCAGAAGCCAACATTAAAGAACAAATTCCATCATAATCATAATTTGTATATGTCCTCCTTACCTTTCAAAAGGGTTATTTCTTCCCCGTGTCAAATCAATTTTCACATTGTACACAGCATCATCTTCTTTTTTTAATGTCAAATTACCATTTCCCTGATTAAAAAAAATCACTCCTTAAGGTAAAATTTTCTAATGCTCTATAGAAGAAAATACTAGCATACAACATGTATTATATTTGCATTATCTATTTTAGACATGGGAATAAATAATATCCTGAGTAGTGTTATCTTTGAAGTGTTCTAGCTTGTCCTAAGGAGCAGAAAACCCATTGCAGGACTACAAAATATAACAAATTGCCATGATGTGTACTTCAGACAGGTATATATATATCCTTTTAGTGGAAAGAAAACTGAAAAAAAGGGGCAGGTATGCTCCAGGAACACTTTTGATCAAAATTTGATATACTCAGGAATGAGGTTATTTGGTGTTTAGATAATGGTTAATCACGTGTTTATATCAATATTTCTTTCTCTATAACCCAAGAAGTTTTTTGTGATTGTCGGTAGAAGTCATGATACTTGCAAAACAGTCCTTATGAGTTTAGAGACACTTCGATGATAAAGTTAGTGATTTTTAAATAGAAAGAACATAATAAATAAAAGAAAAGAGCTTTAAATTCCAAGAAGAAGGATGTTTGTTCTTGTTTTTGGTATGATAAATGCTCTAAGAGTTAAGTTATGAGTGTTTGGAGGGTTGAAATTGTAAACTTTTTACCCAAGTGATTCAGGTGATATTTATACTTTCTGAACTTTGTTATTTTGATGGAGTGGAGGGATTGAAGAGTCATTTTCTCTAGATGACATTAATGAGGGATAAAAATCATTTATACATCATTAATAAGATGGAAATATTGTAGGCTATTGGGAGACCTTTCATACATCTACATGTATAGAAAAATGATTATTTCTGATTTTTTTTATACACCTATAGGTATAAGGAGATGATTATTCCTGAAATGAACATGTCATGCAAATAATCTTTAGATAGAACTTTATGGTCCTAACATAGATCTCTAAGACCAATTGGTTCTAGCACATAGCCAAACCTATGGGAGAGAGGTCTGGTAGTTCATCAGGCTTATAGTTGAACCCAAATATATTAAGTTTGACAACTTGTCAGATATACAATGTCCTGAGCTCAGCTCATGGCTGAACCCAAGTATATTGGGTCTAGCAAGTTGTCAAACTCACAATGCCTTATGCTTAGCTCGTGGTTAGACCCAAGTATGTTAGGTTTAGGCTCTTTCAAAACATAAAAATATTGAGTCAAAAAGTCTGACTTATCAATTGCCCTCAAGTCCTTATGTATTATATGCATAAGGACTTGAAAAGTCTTTTGGGAGACAACTGGTCAGGTTTGTCTTATCTTCTCTAAAAAGGTGGCATTTGAAATGTTGTTGGAGAGAGGCGAAATGATCTTTTTGAGAAAACTGTTTGGCTGTGTGTAATCAATATAATAGGCGTTTAGCCTTTCTAAGGTCATGATGTGATGCCACGTGTTCTTCATGCATTGGAAATATAAGGCGATGACCTATATAAACTTTATTCATTTTCAATTTTATATTTTACAATTGCCAAAATTTATCTCTATATTTTCTATACTAGGAGCCTTACATGGAGATCAAGTTTCTTCATTTTGTGCATAAGAATCATCTTCTTCTAGGTAAACACAGAAATCACACTTCACCTCTTCTTTTTTATTTTAAATTTTCTTAAGAATGATTTCTGGAAAAGGCAAGAAAATCATGTCTCTTAAGATAGATTTTAGTTTGAGGCCTAAAACTATAAGTACTCATCAAGGATCTACAGTCATTAGAATAGGTCCTAAATCTGAAAACAGTGCTACTCAACCCTCTTCCAATAGAAAAGGGGAATGAGATTGTTTTTCAAGAGGCTTCAAATCTTAAGGGACAACTAAGGTTACCTAGGATGCCTCCAAATGAGGCAGAGAGTACAGTGTCATACAAACAGGTGACCTTAGTCAATGCTAAATAACCAGGGGACTATGTGATCATGTTACCTGAGACTAATGATCAAGTCACCAGCAAACAGTGAAGGACAATATTATCATTTCTGAACCTAAGTTTATGTACGAGTTTAGATACTCGTTTCCTTTATAATGATTTTTAAGGGATTTTTTTTTTGTTACTTCAACCTGCAGCTCCACCCCAATGGGTAGACTGCCTTGTCTAAATTTGACAAGTTGATGAGAATCTTCAAGGAGGAACCCACGATTAGGGTTTTTAGAAACTATTATTCACTAACCAGCAGTGCTGAAGGAAGACCTTTCATTCCCTAGTTCTTCACCTTTTTCCAATAGGCCAAGAGAGCCTATGAAAGATACATTTCGAGGAAAACCTGTTCATGCAAAGAAGTTAAGGGAAAAATAGGTGATAGTAAGATTTGATGGTATGGCTAGACCTTGGGATGGGTGTCATAACTTGAATTTTTACCTCATTTGATTAATAGTTTTTTTAAAAAATAAAAAATAACGAAAAACAAAAAAAATCCAAAAAATATATTTTTAACATATTTGAATCATTTTCAACATTTTTAACGTCTTTTCAAAACAATTCAAAATTCAAAATTTTATTTTCAACATATTCAGCTATTAATGCGTCCATTTCAAAATCATTGTTTATTTTTCTCATCGAATCAACGTTGATGTTGCATTTTTAAAAATATCAAAATACAAAAAAAATAAAATATATATATATATACACACACGGATAAGGGGATAAAAAATGCAAAGGAAAAAAAAAAGGACCAATAGGAGGGAAAAGGACAAAAAAATTTTCGCCTATAAATAGGTGATTTTACACACAAAAAGAAAATGAGGAATTTAATGAAAGCATTAGCCAAGAAAAAAAAAGAATTAGTTAGAGCACACAAAAAAAGCAACACACAATTCTTCTCTAGATTGCACTAATGAGGAATAAGAATCTCTTACACATTGATAATGAGATGAAAATATGGTAGGTCCTTTAAAAACATTTCATACACTTACAAGTGTGGAGAAATGGTTATTTCTATTCTTTTATACACCTACAGGTGTAGGGAGATGATTATTCCTGATATGAACAAGTCATGTCAATAATCTTTAAAGAGAACTATATGGTCCTAACATGAATCTCTAAGACCAATTAGGTCTAGTAATTCATCAAACCCATGATGCCCTAGGTCAGCTAATGGATGAACCCAAGAATACTAGGTCTAGCAACTTGTCAGGCCCATGGTGCTCTAGGCTTATCTCATGGTTGAACCCAAGTAATTTGGGTCTAGCAACTTGATAGACCCACGGTGCTCTAGGCTCAGCTCATAGGTGAACCCAAGTATATATTGTTGTCAGACCTACAATATCTTGTGCTCAACTTATTGCTAAACCCAAGTATATCAGGTCTAGCATCTTGCTAGATCTACGGTATCTTGGGCTTAACTCGTGGCTAAACCAAAGTTTGTTGGGTTTAGGATATTTCAAAACATAAAAATATTAAGTCAAAAAGACTTACTCATCAACTTCAATTGAGGCTATAAAACCCTTATTCTAATAATAAATTTGGATATTTAGTATAGATTTCTTCTCCTAAAGGTCATGATTAAATCTCTAGCTTTATTTAGCTTATGATCATGAGATATTTCAATGGTTTTCAAGCATTAGTCCCATCAACATAAAATCAAAGCATCAATGGCAAGTTTAATTGGTGTTTACAACCTATAATAATTAAAAATTCATTTGGGTCTTGAATTTTTTATGAAATTTTAGCGTGATCATCCTCGTTTACCAAGTAATATACAACTATCAATTCTATTACCTAAAAAGAAAATTATGAATATGTTGCATTTTCCTATTTGGATAGAAATTCAACAAAACAAACTTTTGTTTTTTATGAAGAATTATGAACATATTGGCACTTTTTCTTTTGCATGTGTATAGATTATTCGATGAAGATTAGCATGAGAGGAAAACAACCTATAGATTATAAGATTTGATGAAAAACATGGAGAATTAATTAAAGAATATAATGCCTACCAGCAAAATTGAAAATAAAATTTCAACGTGTTATGTGTGGAAACAAATGGCAGCAATGACAGACAAGATCAATGATTGTTGCATAAAAGTCTAAGATGGCTGCATGGTGAAGATAAAAATTAGAGCAAGTTAGGTAGTTGTAAATGTTGAAAATAGTAGTAAGCTTTTGGTGGTTTGGTTGCCATTATTGACTGAAAATAGGGAGGCTTTGTTCCCCATTTCAACTATCAATAGAGGGCTTATGAGAGCTAAAATATTGCACTGGGTGATTGAGAGCAAGAGTGCACTGACAAAGAGTTTGAGTTGAGTTGAGAGTTATTTTATCATCCTCATTGTAATTTATATTTTATCCTATTTGTTGTCATGGTTGTTGGCTTGTTGCCCTCACCATAACAGCGCCAACATGTCTAACCCTACTGCCTTGCGCTAGAGGCAACAACCACTACCACTTAGTTGCAAGGTTGTTGCCTCATGCTAGAGGTGGCGTAACACGAGGGCAACCCCTTGCACTGTGTCAAGCCCAGCAAAAACCTTTACTGTCATTGTTAAGGTGGCTACCAGCACAAGGCAGCGTAGAGCAAGGGTAGTCTTTTGCGCTGCAGAAAACCTAATGAAAAAAAAAAGATGTTGGTGTTAAAGTGGTTGCCGGTGATGGCCAGTGTGCCCACTACCGGCAACTGCAAAAAGAAAAAGAAGGGGCAAATTTTATGATACTACCCCTAGAGCTTTATTTAGGTTTTTGGGTTTCATTTACGAATTTACTCTTGTAAAACGTATGCCTTATATCTGTGGTATAATTAAGGAAGATCTGCAACTTTTCTCCTTCTTGTATGAAATATTGATTTTATATTTTAAAATTAAAATCTCAAATTAAATTAATTATAAAATTAATATTTCGAATTAGATTAGGTTCGAATTAAAATGTTTAATTTAGAGTTTTTTTAGTTTTGTAATATCTTAATAGGATTAGGATTTAAGTAAAGTATTTAATTAAATAATATTTAGAAAAATGGTTTTCCTAAATTAAAGAGAATTTTTAAGCCAAACATTTTTATTGAATTGATTCTTAAATAGTTTAGAATATTAATAATAATTTTAATATGATTAATTTTCTTATTAGATTTTGAAAAATGGTTTTTCAATAAAAGAATCTATATTAAATAAAATTTATTAAGTTTGGGACATCATCAAATTAAATTTGAATTTAATATTTCAAATTCTTTGAAATATTATTTTAAAATTGCACAAAACACCAATAATTAGAATTGAAACATACAATATATTTATTTATGCGTATTAATGTTTTACTATGCTTGATGGATGGTTATGGACATTAAAGACCACTGTAATTTTGTTTTTATGGTTGAATGATTGTAATATTAAATAGGACTTGTGTGTCTTGTTTTTTCTCTATTTTTCTTCCAGGGTTGTAAAATTTTTTTCTCATATAAATCCCCTTAAATATAACTCGAGGTTTCATATTTAATTATGTAAACGTTATATAATTTAGAAATGTAATAATTTAGGCCCCGTTTGTTTACTGGAAAGTAGTTTCTTTTTGAAAAGTGAATTCCAGAAAAATAAATTCCGGAAAAGTGAATTATTTTTCGATGTTTAGTAGTGTAATGGAAAATAAGTTGGAAAACACTTTCCAGTGTTTGGTTATGTTATGGAAAATGAGCTGAAAAATAACTTATTAATGTTTTATTTTTTTCAAGTTTATTAAAATAATGAGGAACAAATCTTACAAATTAAAAAGTTGAATGAGAATGAAATTGAAAAAAAATATAATTTCATAAATTATCTCAAATAAAATAAATAATAATCAAAATAATAGAGATCAAATCTAAAAAATTAAAAGATGAAAAAATTAAAATAATAATAATTAACATTTCATAAATTATTTCAAATACAATAAGTAACAATCAAAAGAATGAGGACCAAATTTGATAGATAAAAAAATTCAATTAAAAAATAATAAAGAAAAAGAAAATAACAATTATAAAAATGAGGACCAAACTTAATATAAAAATTAAATTTAAGGGATGAAATTGAAAAATAAATATTCAAAATAAAATATATGTAGCGATCAAAAGTTTGAGGACCAAATTTGATATAATCAGTAAGTAATATGACATTTCTAAATTTTTCACAATTTTCGGAAAGTGTTTTCCATCCAAAATAAAAGGAAAACACTTTCCTAGAAATCAAGCTAAATTTTTCTTTGACTGGAAAGTGTTTTCTGTTGATCAACTTTTCATTGTAAACAAACACAGGAAAGTCTGGAAAGTGGTTTCCTGGAAACTACTTTCCCAGAAACAAACGCAGCCTTAGATAGAAAATTATTTTGTAATCCAAAATAAAGGTGGTGAAGGACACAATCATGGTGCTTACAAAGGAATTATAAAGATTTGCAACAGTTATCTAGATTTTGACTACCTAATTCTCTTCAATGCCTCAAGAGAATTAATTTAGATATGTTCATAATCATCAAATTAGAATGACATTCTAAGAGTATATGATAATATATAATTGTTATATATGATATATCAATTATGCAATGAAATGAGACCAAATTAAAATTGATAATAAATCTCTCATTAATATATTAAGTACATGTTGAGAACATGATTTGTTTCCTTTTGATTTTATATGCATATCAGAGTTTTATTCATGGATAACTTGTTGAGTTACTCAAAATTGTTGTTAAGAATATGTTTAATTTTATAAAATTAGGTCCTACTTAACTAACTTACATGATTTGAATGAGTCACTTCTAATCATATAAGGTTAGAGGCAGTAGTTAGGTGAAACATTTATGATATGTTTAGACAAAGAGTTGTCACATAACTAATCTAGAAGTCACGTAAAGATGTAATTAATAAAATATGTTATCTATCTTATTTAATTTATTTTTATTTATTGAATTACTTGAGGTTATACAAATTAAATGGAATCGTAGCCTATGTACACGAGATTTCTCAATTTGATAGTGAGGGCTATTAATTTACAGGAAAATAGTGGGAGATCAAGTTAAGATTAAAGATCTTATTTAAATTTGGTTTTAAATATGTATACATGAAACCAATACTCGTTATATTTACATGAATAGGTTGATAGATCACCATGAGTAAAAATAAATATATCACTATATAACATATATGATACTAATAAATTGACTGAAATAAACTTATTGGACTGGTACCAAAATATAAGAATTGTTCTCAAACAAGAAAGAATATTATATATTCTTGAAAATTTTGACTCCTTATGTCCTTGATGAGGACATTGATAACGAAGTTAGGACTAAATATCAATGTCATATTAATGACAATAAGTAGGCTACATGTGTGATGTTAACTAGCATGTCACTTGAACTTCAAACATATCATGAGAATATGGATGCCTATATAATAATTATACATCTCAAAGAGTTGTTTAATGTAATTAGATACACTGAAAGGTATAAGGCCTCTAAGAAATTATTCCATTGTAAGATGACAGAGGATCCATTAGTGAACACCTATATGTTGAGGATAATTGGTTATTTTAAAGAAATTAGACCAATTGGGCTTTATCATAGACCATGAATTAAGTGTTGACTTGGTCTTGCAATCTAAGCAAAAAAGCTTACTTGGGGCATCAATAATAACAAGGGTATTTGTCATCATTGTGGCAAGGAAAGACACTATAAGAGAAACTGTAAAGATTATCTTGCAACCGTGAAGGCTAAAATGCTTATTGAAAGTTTATGCTTCATGTGTGTTTATAATTGAATAAAGGTAAAGTGGACCTACAAGTTGGCAATGAAGCAAGTGTTGTTGCATTAACTTTGCTAAGTGGGCTAATATTAGAACTTATAATTGTTATTATATTCTAGCATTTTTTAGAACCATTGTATCCATTTCTGAATGGATTTAAATTTATTGTTAAGGGCAAATATTGTTCCTTCAATAATAATAATGTTTACTATAGATCTGGTACTTATACAAATGATTTGCATATTTCTGATCTTGAAATGCTCAGATTTAATATAAATAGCAAGAAGAGCATATTAGATAATCAATATTTATATTATATATGGCATTTAAAACTAGGTCAGATCAATGAAACAAGAATAACTAAGTTACATAAAGAAAAATATTTAATCCTTTTGATTATGAATCATATGAAACATGTAAAACTTGTAAAGTTTGTTTATTGATTAAGATTATCAAAACATTCTTCGGTAAAATAGTGAAATATATAATAAATTATTAGGTCTAATACATACAGATATATGTGGACCAATAACAATTTGTGTCATAGATGGATATAAATGTTTCATCATTGATGACCATATTGGATATGGTCATATGTATTTGATGAAAGTCAGAATTATTTGAAATGTTCAAATAATTCAAAAATAAAATTGAAATACAAATTGGAAAGAGTATTAAAATACTTTGATCGCATTAAGGTGATGAATACTTAAACCAAGTATTTTAAGATTATTTAAAAGATAATAAGATTCTCTCACAATGAACACCTCTTGGAACACTATAAATGGAGTTTCTGAAAGGAGAAGTTGTACCTTATTGGATATAGTACGATCCATGATAAGTTATGCGAACATTTTATTTTCTTTCTAGGGTTATGTCTTGCAAACTATTGCTTATATTTTAAATAAGGTTCCATCAAAATATGTTGATAAGACTCCATATAAGATATGGAATGGTAAGAAATTAAACATATAATACTTAAAGATTTAGGGATGTAACGTTTATATGAAGCGTATAATATTTGAAAACCTAAGAGTTGGGTTAAATAATTGTAAGTTTGTTGGATATTTGAAAGAATCAATTGGATATTATTTCTACCATCCCATTGAGTACAAGGTGTTTGTCTCAGAATATGTTACCTTTCTAGAGAAACAATTTGTTCTTGAAATGAGCAATTGGAGGGAAATAGAACTTAAAAAAGTTCAAGAACCATAAATTGACATTCAAATGGAACCAGAGCCTAAGGCTATAGCATTTGATATTCAACCTGAAACTCAAGAAACACAAGAACTCTATAAATCTAGTAAGACACATCATATACTATTGAGATGTCAATTTCTTATGGAAGTTGATGATGATGAGTTGTTTATACTTGATAAGCCTATCAAATACATAGAAGCAATATCTAATAATGATTCCGAGAAATGGTTTGAAGCCATGAGATCTAAAATGGGTTCCATGTACACCGACCAGGTATGGACTTTAGTTGATCCACCTAGAGGGATAAAAATTATTGGATATAAGTTGGTCTTTAAGAGAAAGACTAACATGGATGGCAATGTATAAACGTGCAAAACTATAGTTATCAAATGTTACAGACAAAGACAAGGGGTTAACTTTGATGAAACCTTCTCGCCAATAACTATGTTAAAGTCCATAAGGATTTTGCTTGTTATAGTTGCATACCATGATTATAAGATTTAGAAAATGGATGTCAAGACTACATTCCTAAATGTTAATCTTTATAAATATGTGTATATGATGCAACCTGAAGGTTTTGAATCTAAGAAATTTACCAACAAAGTATGCAAGCTACAAAAATCTATTTATAGACTTAAGTAAGCTTTAAGGAGTTGGAATATCTATTTTGATGAAATAATCAAATAGTTTAATTTCATTAAAAATATGGATGAACCTTGTATTTATAAAAAGGTTAGTGGAAGTGAAGTCATTTTTTTAATATTATATGTAGATAACATATTATTGATAGGAAATGACATTTCTTTACTCCAGACAGTAAAGATTTGGATCAAAAAAGGTTGTTTGGATCAAGAAGTTCATCATTGAACTAGGTATAGTTCCTAACATTGTTAATCTAGTAGCCTTGTACTGTGATAACAATAGAGTCATTGATCAAGATAAGGAACCAAGGTCTCATCAATGATCTAAAAATAAACTTAAACAATTCTATTTTATTAAAGAATCAGAGAAATGAAAGATGTAAAGATAGAGGGAGTACTCACTGAAAAGAATCTTACAAATCCTCTCACTAAGGCATAGTCCTAATAGAAGCATGTTCATCATGTGGAGGGATATGGTATTAGATATATGAGTGATTTGCTTTAGTGTAAATAGAAGATTATTAGTGAATATGTCTTGTAGTCAAATAGTTGGTTACAGGTAGTACTGATTTTATTTATGTAAAACATATTTATTATTAATAAAATCTTTCTTTATCTTTAATATTCATTTATATTTTATTAGTGAATTTAATATTTAATTAATGAATCTAGAGTAAAGATAAATTCATGGGATAAAAATATTTTGCAAATGAAATTATAAAATTGTTATAATTATGAGATCCTTATTGCATCAAAGCATTGTTTCGAAATGTTCCTGGTCATTGTTCTATTAAGAATGGCTATTAATTAGAGTTTTTGAGACCAATACATATTATGTTTTTTCCTTTATGAAAGGAAGCAGTTGCATTGCTCTCATATATTGAGGTATGAGGGATACTTGGAACTAACATATAGGTGTTTGTCAAATAACATTTACATTAAATTAGCCCGTAAGAGAATTCTATATGGAGAGATCACTTATGTCTATGGAAAGGCTTACGTGATAGTTGTGTAAGTGATCTTTAGATTTGAGATCACTAAATTATCTCTTATAAAGAGTGTTATGCTTTGATCCTTACCACAAGTTGTCCTAATTAAGGATAATAAATAGACAAATATTAGGTATGGCATAACCTATATGAAAATATTTAAGGAATTAAGAGAGGATTCATCACTCTAGATGGATTAGAGAAAATGTTTTATCTGTTCTCAAATAATATTGATTGTGAAATCCTTGATCAAGGTGGAATGAGTTTTGAAAAGAGTTTCAAAATCTTATTCAAATACTTAATGATTAGAATGTTGAGAACTAACATGATTTAATAAAGCAGACATATTATATGCTATAATGTTTAAATTAAAACATTTATGATGAAAAGATAATAATCACACTAAGAAATTGGTCACTAAAAGGTTAAGTCAAACCACTTATAACTTTTTTAATATTTGAATGATCATGACAAGTTGTTGAACATTGTACTTGATCTTCAAATACAAGTCAATCAATTGTTGAATTGATAATAAATTAAATTTTTTAATTTATTTAATCTTATTTTATTTAGGATTATGATTTATATTTAGGGCAAGTTATTAGGGAACCTAATGGGTCACACATATAAGAATCATTGGTCAGAAATTAAAATGGGATGATTAATCAAATATGATTTGATTGTAAATAAGTTTTAAAAATTAAGGACTAGAATGTAATTAATACATGGGATTACAATTCTAAACCTAGAAAAAATCAAGTAAGGACTTGATTGAATAAATTTCTAAAATTATCCTAAATTAATAGATGTGATATTATTTAAAGGGCAAATTGATATTTTATCTTTTATAAGGTTTTTCTATAAATAGAATGTTATGCCTCTTATTTCTTATGAAAATATGATAATAATACAGTACAGAAACACTTAAAAAAAAGAGCTAGCACTCTAAGGTATAGCAATCTCTCTCTCCTAAAAGGATTTAGGAGATTGTTCACTGGTAGTTCAAGTTGATTGCCGTTAGAGGCTAGATATTTGGACGGCTAATGGTTTACAACAACTCAGCCTTGAAGCAAATATTCAAATCCGAAAAGAACATTTGATTTTCGGGTAATCTTTGTATAAACCCTAAACAATTCTAGATCTATCTAAAAGGATCATTGGAACACCTAAAAATCTTAAATTTATTATTTCCACTCCATGTATGTGTTTCAGGAAAGTTAACACTATCTCATGTAGTTTCTTTATTCTTTCGTGTTCGGTGATTTCTCCTTAGTTAGTTTGGAATGACTAGATAAGGGGATGCTTACATGTTGAACACGTGGAGCATTTTCTTCACATACTCTTCCCGTAAAAGGTTTAGAGTACCATAAGCTTTGTACCTAAATATTTGTATACCAAGGATTTGTTTTGTAGCTTCTAAATCCTTTATTTCAAACTATTTTGACAACTCTTATATTATCCTACTACTATATATTGGATGCATGCTAGTTATAAGATCTAGTATTGAAGAGATCAATAAATTGAAAGGGAAATTGTCAAAGCCACTAAGCACCCCTTAACTAGTCATTTCAAACTAAGAAGCAATCACTAAAGACATAATAAGAAAGGAACTACAAGAGTATAGTTTCTTCTGTGTCAACAATCAAAAATATCATGTGTGTTATGTTCTATACAAGATCAGACATTACACATACAATAGAAGTTGTGAATAGATATACGAGTAATCTAGGTAAATATCATTAAGGAGTTGTGAAGTGGATTTTAAGATATATAAGTACTTCTTTAGATATGTCTTTTTTATTTCACGAAGTTGGACTTGAAGCTTCATGGATATATGGATACTAATTTGGCTGGTGACATTGTTAGCAAGAAAAGCACTACAGTGTTCGTATATACTCTATATATGTAATACAATTGTATGTTGTGATTTGAGGGTACATACAATTATTGCTCTATTTACTACAAAGGTTGAATAAGTAGTTGTAACTGAAGTTAGAAAAGAGATGATTTGGTTACAAAGCTTCTTGGATGAACTAGGCAAGAAACATCATAACGCTATTTTGCATAGTGATATTTTAGAGTGCTATTTTTCTTGTAAAGAATCCAGCTTTCCATTCTAGGACAAAACACATGCAATTAAGGTTTCATTTTATTCAGCCTCTTCTTAATAGTTGACGGTTGATAATTAAGAAAATCCGGGGAAGCAAGAATCCTACTAATCTGCTGATAAAAGGAGTAACTACAGAGAAATTGGAAGTGTGTATATCTTCAGTTGGTCTTCAGAGATAGAGATCAACATGGCGTCATTTGTCTCCTAGTGGAAAATTATTATACGTGGAATCAAATGGTAGCAATGAAAACCAAGATAAAATAAAATAAAATGTCTACATGGATGTCCAAGATGACTGCATGGTCATGGTAAGTATAAAAAATGGCGGCAAGTTTGGTGGCTGAAAATGCTAAAAATGGTGGGGGCAAACTTTCGATGGTTTGGCTATCATTACTGACTGAAAATGGAGAGGTTTTTTCCTCCATTTCATCTATAAATGGAGGGTATTGTGAGAGCTGAAATATTGCACTATGTAATTAAGAGCATGGGTGCACTAAGGGGGTTGAGTTGAGAAGTGTTTTTTCCTCATTCTAATTTATATTCTCTCTCCAATGAGTAAAATCAGAAGCTTTGTAAAAGTAAGAATTTTTATCAAATCACGTTAAGACTTTGTGTTTTGTGTTTGTGCATCAATCTACGATCCTAACACAGCATATACTAACAATCCATGTCATGCTGACATATCTCATCACCCACAACTCGCATGCTATCCACTAACCTGCAGTAGGTTAAAAAGAATGCTTACTTTGTAAAGATCAATAGCATCATAAAGTGCAGTGTCTGTATAATGAAAAGCTAAGGTAGTTCAGAACAACAAAGATAAAAATGGATGCTTATGCAAAAGTATAAATTAGTATGATACGGTACACAAGTACATGCTAAAGCGTGAGCCTGGGAGTCACGCACAATGCAATCAAACCTAGCAGATGGTGTTTTACTGTCAAAACCAGGAGCACGGAGAGTAAGCCCAGAGAAGGAAATTGGAGGAGGCTCATAAAGAGAAGGAAAGAGATCGACTAACATGCCCACATCCATATAGGAAATGCTTTTCTTCACTCTAAATGCAAGAGAGCTTACAAGATTTGATAATGTAATCCTTTCACTTTTAATTTTATCTTTGGACACGAGAATTAAATCAAAAAGGAAAAAAAACCTAGGAACAAAATTTTAAAAAGATGAAAATGAAATGAAAAGAGGAGCTGCTTCACTGTTCACGGCACCTACGAAAACCAGTTCTTTTTCCATATTTGTTAATAATTATAGCAATTTCGAGGCAACGAATTCAGAATTTATGACTTCTCTGAATGTTCTCTTAACGATTAAGATCCAATTAATTTAGTGCTCCTCTGGACATCTAATCCCATTAATTTTGCCTTGGACTACTTATCTATGATTCATCAAGACACCAAAATGAAGCTTAGGATATGCATTCAAGTCGGCCATGATGGTCCTCGAGGGAAATGAAAAAAAAATCAAGATTCAAGACACGACATGGTTCTGATGTTGTAAGGCATCATAGAATCATGGTGAATGCTGCTTTGGTGTTGAAGTTTTCTTTCCTATCGCACGATCAATCAGAACATATCATGCCGGTTAGCGGTCAATCTCAGTAGCTAAGCTTGATTTTGTCATTTATGCAAAACGGGGGACGTCAGTGGGATGCCACTCGGCCAAAATGGCGATTGCGCGGCCCCCTTGAAAGCAGCAATGATCGAGCATCAGTGTGAGAGCTAGACCTAGGCCCTTGAGGCAATAAACGTACCTTAATGTTGAAGACCTAGTTATAAAACAATTTGGAATCCCGATTTTCCTTCACCTTTCAAACATAAGAATTCTACTTCATCTTTAATGTACGACGAGAACGCACCTAAGCATTTACAGCCATTTTAAATTGCTCTGGAACACGAATTAAGGGAGTCTGGATTGCTCCAGGCTTGCCAAGCTGACCACAAGCAGCCATCTGATCATCGCCTTTACTGTATCGCATGAAAACAACGCACTTGGCTTCTGCCAAAATATTTCTGAACTTGATCATTTTCTCTGTACTGGTTGGTCTAAACTGGGATCCACAGTGAGGATTAAATTGAATGAGATTGATCTTGCATGGAATGCCTTGAACAAGATCAATAAGCCTGTATGCATCATCAACACTGAAAACAAACAATTATCAATGTTGACACTACAATTCAACAATTTCAAACAGATAAATAAATTGGATTATTGACTCCAAAGCTATTTTTGAATTAACATGCTATGAAGGCTAAGCAAAGAAAAGGCCTAAGCTTTTTCAAGAATCTGGTCAATAATGATGGATTTACACTAAGTCTAATGCTAAACATTGAGAAAAAAAAATATAACAAGAAAAAAACATCCAAGAATACACATGGGCAATTGGGTCCGATGCAGAAAATGCTCAAGTTTCGCCCGCCAAACCACTTAGCTACCGGGATTTCTTCTCACTTTCCTTTTTTGATTATTCTCAAAGGAGAAGATTCTTCTTTTTACCAAAACCCCCTTTAAGATCATGATCCAAAGGTCCATGAGTATCTTGAATTTTTTTTCTTATTCTTTATTCTTAATGTTTAGCATTTTTTTTACACTAAACTGGGCTGAAGAAGTATGACATGTTGCCAACTTTGCCCACAATGTTTAGCTGAGCAATTTTCCAAAAGTCAGTCATTACTTTATGACAGCCAGGCTAACAAAACTAGCCTTGGGTGCCCTGGGTTCTTTTCCTACCTTTAGGTGGATTTTCTTATGCCAGTGAGCCACGAAGGATTATTTCCCTTGATATAATCAAGGTATGTTTCCATCTAATTGCACTCTCTACTGGAGTACATACATGTTAACCAATGAAAGGCATTACTCTAGTTTTGTAATTCTTTACTTTATGTTTCAAATTCAGCTAAAGTCCAACTTCGTAGAATCTGATTATTCAGCTACAGTCCAACTTCTTGGAATTCACATGTTTTTGTTAAAGAAACTTCATTAAACAAAGACAGGATGTATTAGGTTGCTTTTGGTAATAACAATTGATTTTGGACTCTACTGAAATAATGGAGCATGTAACATAAATCATTTACAGTAATCTTTTCTCTGGTACCTCATTAAGATATTTTTATTCAATAAATGATTTTGTTAACCCTTATACATATTTCAACATTACTATTGTAAAGAATGTTTGAACAAAGTGTGTTTATGGAAGCTGTATTAGGTTACTAAGCTAAAATGAATCGAACACCTTAGCTAACAAACCTTTGTGTTGCCTTATGTGCAAACGGTTTGAATATGTTATGCCCTATCCAGTTGGAAGTGACACTGGGCTACATGACCTGGGCAACATATGGACTTGTCTCTGATATCGTGACACCCTAGCAGCTACCTAGCACTGCTCAGGGTTTGAAGAGCTCCACTGCCTGACAAGTGTGCATGTCTATCGTTTTTTTTTCTCTCTTTGTTAAGGGCACAATTGTATATATTTGTTTGTTCATTCTTTGAGATCTGCCAAATGTAATTTATATAGCTACCAGCTGTGTACTTACAATTGTTTCTAGTTATAATCTTATCACTATTTTGATTTGTGTTGTAACAATTTTGTAAATAAATATATTTATATTTTAGTTATCTTCAGTTCCTTTTAATTTGCATGCAAAACCCATAAATCAGGGATCATAGATAAAATGTTTCTAAGTATATGGTCTGCATGCTGACACAACATAAGTAAAAACATCCTAACCAAATCATCACCACCCAAAATCAAGATAATCCCAGATGGAAATGCCACACAAATAAATATGCTCAGTATATTGATGGACCAAATAGTTTTGATCTTTCTTGGTTGCAAAAGAAAACTAATTGAGTTGTAACTGTCAATTTGGAGATCTAAGATTAAATAAGAATGCTGCATTTGCACATCATAGGCTGCAATCTAACCTGTCATTTACTCCTTCAAGCATCACATACTCAAATAGAACTTTGTAGCTATTCTTTAAGCCAAGTTCCTCTCTAAGCGTTTGAAGAAGCAACCCTAAATTATACTTCCGATTAATCGGCATGATCCAGTTTCTGACCTGCATAGTTTGTTATAACAGAGATGGTCAATCACATGTGCACATTTCTCCAGTAAATCAAGATAAAGTGGAATGAAATGTACCTCATCAGTCGTAGCATTCAAACTAACAGCTAAAGCACAGTTGGATTCATGGAGGAAACGTTTCAACTGAGGAACAAGCCCACTAGTAGAAACAGTGACCTTGCGAGGACTGAAGTGAAGGCCCTGGTCATGCACCATAATGTCTGCAGCTTTAATAACACTGTCAATATTTTGAAGTGGCTCTCCCATTCCCTGCAGGTACACGTTTTTATGCCAATAATTAGAAAAGCTTTCTTGGCAAGTTTGAAGATTCAAGAGGCTGTTCTTGGAGAAAAAGATTAGTTCAACTCCTGGTCAGCAGTTGTCTTATAATACAAAAGTAGATAACAACATTTGTTAAGCAGCATTTTAAGAACCAGAAGACATACCAAGAGCAGTGGACTGCTTTTTAATGTAGTATTTTGATGGAAGAGAATCATATATCATTTGAGATTTACAGTTGCTTGGAAAATTCATAGAAGTGATGTGGTGTTTTGGTGATTGTTATACCTAACATATAAAAATAATGGATAGTCTCAGTCATAACCTACTTATATTTGAAGTATTGGGTTTAAGATGCTTGCTCCGAGTGGAGCTTACTAATGAGCTTGGAAGAAAATCTAGAAACCCTAGAATGAGAAAATACCAACTAAGCTTAAAGCTTGAATTCAAAAATCCATAATTAACATGCTTGTACAGGATTATGGATTTCATTTTTCTTAAATCAAATGTATCCATCTATAATGAAAGAAAAAAAAGTAGACTGAAGACAGATCTCCATAGTTGCTCAGTTTTTCTACCACATTTACATAAATAATGACAGTGGTGATGGAAAGGCAGTCATGAAATAATTCTTTTTTCCTAATAAAGATTCCAAATAACACTGATTTGGTAGATCCATAACGCTCGATTGAGATCTAATTTTTTCAAAATTACATGGAAAAGCTTTCACAAACTAAAAGACTTTCTTGATCATACACCTACCATAAATACAACATTAGTGAAGGGACCAACTTCATTTGTTAGGAGACGTTGTGCAAAAACAGCCTGCTCTACTATCTCAGCTGTGGACAGATGTCTCTTCAAACCCATCCTGAAAAACCAGATTCATGTAACATGAAAATGCACCTTATTAGTGGCAAGAACATGAATAGTTTAAACACAAAGTCCCAATGTGGTAGATATTAGCTTGCCTGCCTGTAAAGCAGAATTGACAATTCATGGCACAACCCACTTGGCTTGAAACACAAACTGTCGTCCTACCCCTATCGCAAGGTATAACAACAGTTTCTATTACCAATCCATCATCCAACCTAAATAAAATCTGCAAGTTCCTGTGAGTTTCAAAATCATGAGAAGATTCTCAGTGGTACAACTGCCAAAAGCTTACATGCTAATTTGAGTTTTCAAGCCATAAAAATAAGTGACCTACAAGTGGGACAAAGAGGTACAAAGACAAATATAAAAATTCTAACAAAGAGAGAATGAATACAATTGGTAAAGATATGGATACCTTCCTAGTGCCATCAGATGCTGTGAGAATATTTTCCAAAGATAATGCCTTGAATTTGGCATGCTCACCTAACATTTTCACAAAATCTTTGTTCAGACCTACACAAGGTAAAAACAAATATAGAGTTCATAAGACTCAGTGTTTTTCGAAGGCAGGACAAGAAGTTCAACAGTGAAACAACTGGAGAGTCAACAAATAGAAATAAACATTGCAAAATCATTGACAACATTAATGAGCTTATTAAGGGCCTGTTTAGTATTGTTATGTTGTGCTATGCTTTGGCTACTTGGTTGAGATGAAAGTGGCATTGGTAAAAGCAGTGTTTGGTAATTGACTGTTGCTCTTTCTTTAAAAAAATGTATTTTTACTACTTAAGAAAATAGTAGACCACGCATAACCTGCTTTGCTTCTGGTTAAAACCAAGGGGTAGCCTGCTTTGCTTTAAAAGCAAAGTATTTTCCTTTTAAATTGTCATGTGCTTCAGTTTCAAAACAAACCAAACCTTAACCAAGCACTGTTTTTAAACGAAAAGCATACAAAAGCAGTTGTACCTTTACCAAACAGGCACTGAAAAGATTAAAAACTAAATAGGATAGGATAGAAGAAGAATGCCTTGCAATTCATCAACATGATGTGCCCATATTCCGTTTCCATACAGGCGCTTCCAAAGCATCATGGCCTGACCAGGTCTGAATCCATAAGATTGAACCCATTTCTGTTGGAACAAATCCCACGATAACAAATAAGAGATTATTGATTTTCAGAAAATCTGTAAAAGCTTTAACGTTTGCCTTCCTTTCCTGAAGGAAAATAAAGCAACTACTGCTGGCTGCTTACCCTCCAATTGTTACAGAAAAATGAAAAGAGAAACAAAATAAAGCCAAACGACTACAATCACATTGGAACAATGCTTACTATGAAACTAAGCATTAGAAAGCCCAAATTGACTGATAAAGGAAAAATAAAGTGCCTTAACCGGCCACAAGAGAAATAAAACTGCATCAGAAATTAACAATCCAAAAAAAAAAATTAAACGAGCTCAAATGCATACTTCGAGTTCAGTGTATGACATTCCTTTCAGAAGCATCTTCGGGCTTTCCAGTGGAATAGCAGCTGCAGCAGCAGCATTCACGTCACCATTTCCTACCCTCACCCCAAAAAAAAAAACAGAGTGAATGATTATAAAAAAAAAAAAAAAAAAGAGGAATTTAAACCCCATGATTGCGGACTTTTTATATGCTTACCAATGTCGGAGTGAGGATGGAGTGGAGGTGAACAAGCGGCGGTGGTGGTTGAAAGGGAGCGACGGCTGGAAGAGAAAAGGGAAATGAGTGGTGGTGGTTGAATTGAACGAGTAGCAACAAAAGTGGAGAAGGCAATTGTAGGATGCTTCACAAGAAGCACAGAGTTGGCTCCCAACAGCAGGCGTCTCGTCCACATACATGACATCTCCATTTTCACGGTAATGGAAACACGAAAGGGTTGAAGGATTCAGCATGGATTAATATGATAGGGTTTTTAATCATGGCAATGGCCCATTTCTGATGGGCAAGCTATCAGCCCATCAAAAACGATTATATTCGAATCCAGCCCATATCATGTTATCTTTACAAAAAATATACCAAAAAAGAAATTATATTTCACATCTGAGGTTATACTTGTAGCTATTAAAATCGACTCAAACCTAATTTAAAAATCAGGAATTTGAAGTCTAATCCGGTAACTGAAGTCTAATCCGGGATTAGATTTTAATTTAAATCAAAACTTATTGATATGAGCGAACTCAATTGACTTAATAGATTAAAGGGATGTTTGGCAGTGCAATTAAAACATAATTTGTTCAAAATTTGAATTTTTTTATTTAGAATTGATTTTTTAATGTATTTGGATATGTTTTTATATTGAAAATTAATTTTAAAAAATTTTAAAAAGTATTATTTTAATATATTTTATAATAAAAAATACTTTAAATAATAATATTTGCCACTCTTGAACATACTTTTAATTTATAATTAGTTACATAACCCGCGCGATGCCGTGGGTCAATTTTTGTTACATAAAAAATATAAAAAAAAAGCTAAGATATAAAAATGTTAGGTCTTTTTGCAAAGCTATACCCAAGAGTCTCGGGTTTGGCTGCAACACCTGACCCAAGAGTAATATTTATAATATTAATAATAACATTAAACTTACATGACCCAAGTTTAAGTGTGTCTGGTATTGCTGCAATACCAGACCCAATAGTCTCAGATGTGGGTATGGCTGCAAGGTCATGTCAAAAAGTGTGATAATTAAATAGATTAATTAAAAAGAAAAAAACAAAGAAAAAACCAACATGAAGAAAAAAACTAATGAAGAAAAAGAAAAAAATCTGAATTAACTGGGTTAACCTTCAAACCAGGTTAACCTGTCAAACCTTGGATTCGTGTTATGAAAGTTTAATAACTAAATAGAAAAAAAAAAATTGACAGGTTAACCCAGAATTAACTGGGCTAAACCGTCAAACCTAGGATCCATGTCATGAAAGTTTGATAAATAAATAGAAAAAAATTGAACATTTGCAAATTAAATTAAACGAAAAAAATCAATTAAAAAGGAAAAAAACAAAAGACATCAGCCTTTTCAATGTGGACTGCACTGTGCAGTCCACAGTCAAAGGGATAAAAACAGCAAAAAAGAAAAAAGAAAAAAAAACTAAAGGCATCAGCCGGTAACTAAATAGAAAAAAATGTAATATTGATGAACTAAATTAAATAAAAAAATATTAATTAAAAAGAAAAAAAATTATAAGAAGAAAAAGAAAAAAATTAAATTAATTGAGTTAACCGATCAAACCTGAGATCCATGTCATGAAAGTCTGGTAACTAAATAAAAAAAAATATCAACAAACTAAATAAAAAAATTAATTAAACAAAAAAAGGCATTCACCGTGGACTGCATTATGCAGTGCACAGTGAAAGGCATAAAAAAAAACTAAAGGCAGCAGCCTTTTCACTGTGAACTGCATACAATATTAAAAAATGAAATCGGAAGAAAAAAAATAATGAGGAAAAAGAAAAAAAATCTGAATCAACTAGGTTAACCCGTCAAATCAAGTTAACCCGTCAAAACTGAGATTCGTGTCATAAAAGTGTGATAACTAAATAGAAAAAAGATTTAATATTAATGAACTAAATTAAAAAAAAAAGATTAATTGAAAAGGAAAAGGCAAAGAGAAAAAACCTTACAGGAAGACAAAAAATAATGAAGAAAAAGAAAAAAAATCTGAATCAACTGAGTTAACCTGTCAAACTAGGTTAATCCATCAAACCTGGGATTTGTGTTATGAAAGTCTGATAACTAAATAGAAATAAATTTAATACCAACAAACTAAATTAAAAAATATTAATTAAAAAACCAAAATACAATGAAAAAAGACAAAAAAAAAAAAACTAAAGGCATCAGCCTTTTTACTATGGACTGCACTGTGCAGCTCACAATAAAAGGCTTAAAAAGAAAAAGAAAAGGAAAAAAAAAAGGCATACGCCACAAGTTAATTTTTTTTTCTATCATAAAAAATATATAAAAAAGCTAAGATCTAAAAGTGTTAGTCTTTATGCAAAGATATAACCGAGAGCCTTGGGTCTAGCTGCAATACTTGACCCAAGAGTAAAATTTATAATATTAATAATAATACTAAACTTACATGACTCAAGTTTAAGTGAGTCTGGCTACAACATCAGACCCAAGAGCCTTGGATGTGGGTCTGACTGCAAGGTCGTGTCATAAAAGTATGATAATTAAATAAATTAATTAAAATGCAAAAAACAAAGAAAAAAAACCAACAGGAAGAAAAAAAACTAATGAAGAAAAAGAAAAAAAATCTGAATTAATTGGGTTAACCCTTCAAACCAGGTTAACTCGTCAAACCTGGGATTCACGTCATAAAAGTTTGATAACTAAATAGAAAAAAAATTGACGGGTTAACCCGTCAAACCAGGTTAACTAGTCAAGTCCGGGATATGTGTCATGAAAGCCTGATAATTAAATAGAAAGAAATTTAACATTAACAAACTAAATTAAACAAAAAAATTAATTAAAAATAAAAAACAAAAAAATCCGAGTTAACTCGTTAACCAGGTTAACCCGTCAAACCCAAGATCCGTGTTATGAAAGTCTGATGACTAAATAAAAAAAATTTAACATTAACAAACTAAATTAAACAAAAAAAATTCATTAAAAGGAAAAAACACAAAGAAAAAGGCAAAAAAAACCCTTAAAGGCATAAAAAATGAAAAAAAATTAAATAAAAACAAAAAAAACGAATTTTTTTTTAAAAGACAGCTTAGCGTTTCACTATGGACTGCACTGTGCAGTGCATAGTGAAACATTGAACAATTTTAGTATATGTTACGAGATGACATACTCGCGCGCTGCCGCAGGCTTATAAAACAAATACAGTTGATAGTGTTATAATTGTGAACCAGTGCTAGATAAGTAATAGAAACTAAAGGTATGATGGAGCAAAAATTTCATGATGAAAAAAAAGGTTGTGTTGGTGATCAAAAACTTAGAGACTGAACAAAATGATTTGTAGCAATTCACAGTGTTTTGTGAGGAAATATACAGTGCTTTCGCCCTATGATTTAGCTTTTCTGTTAATAAAAAGCAAAAAAAATTACAAAGCTAAATTCTCTACCAATTTAATATTAAAAAAACCAACAAAGATAATTTTGAAAGAAAAAAAACTCATGAGAAAAAACGTTGTAGCAATTGACAATGTTTTGTGAGGAAAACTACATTGTTTTCCCCAATAAAAAAAATAAAAAAACATTTGAAGAAATACTGTAGCAATCCACAGTATTTTGTGAGAAAAACTACAACGCTTTCCCCATATGATTTAGCTTTATTGTAATTATAATTCTTAACCAATTCAATATTAAAAAAAAATCGACAAAGATAATTTTGGAAAAAATCATAAAAAAATCATAAGGGGAAAACACTGCAACAATTCACATTGTTTTAAAGAAAAAAATTACATTGCTAAATTCTTAATCAACTCAATATTAAAAAAAAATTGACAGAGATAATTTTAGAAAAAAAATAAAAAAAACACAAAAAAAATCATGTTGGAAACATTGTAGCAATTTACAGTGTTTTGTGATAAAAGCTACAGTGCATCCTCACATGATTTAGTATTATTTGTAATGACTTGTAATTGTAATTCTCAAACAGTTCAATATTAAAAAAATAAAATTGACAAAGGTAATTTTGAAAAAATTATAAGAAAAAAAAAAACATGTGCAGAGACACTTTAGCAATCCACAATGTTTTGTGAGGAAAGCTACAATACTTTCCCCACATGATTAAGTTTTATTACAAAGTTAAATTATAACCAACTCAATATTAAAAAAAAAATTGATGAAGATAATTTTGAAAAATAAATATTACAAAAAAAGAAAACACAAAAGAAACTGGAAAAAAACCATGTGAGGAAAAACTGTAGCAATCCATAGTGTTTTGTGAGTAAAAACTTATATTTACTTGTAATTGCAATTCTTAACCAGCTTAATATTTTAAAAATAAAATTGATAAAGTAATTTTAGGAAAAAAACATAACAAAACAAAAAAAACATGTGGGAAAAAACACTGTAGTAATCCACAGTAATTTGCGAGGAAAGTTACAATTCTTTCTTCACATATTGTAACTGTAATTTTAACCAGCTCAATATTAAAAATAAAATAAAAAAGATCATTTCGGATAAAATCATGAAAAAAACCATGCGGAGAAATACTGTAGCAATCAACAATGTTTTAAAAAAAATTATAAAACTAAATTCTCAATAAGCTCAATATTAAAAAAAAAATCGTCAAATATAATTTTGAAAAATAAAAAAAATAAAATAGAAAAACTATGGGGAAAAACACTGCAGCAATCCATAGTATTTTAAAGGAAAAAAATTACAAAGAGAAATTTTTAAGCAGCTCAATATTTAAAAATTAAAATTAACAAAAATAATTTCAGAAAAAAAAATAAATGAAAAAAAGAAAAAAGGGGAAAGTTGGAAAAAAAAATTAAAAAATGCAAAAAAAAGAAAAAAAAGTGAAAAAAAGAAAAGAATGTAACGTAGATTATTTTTGTAGGATGGGGAACAGTGATTTCTCTATACCCTTTATTTATATGTATAATAATAATAATAATAATAATAATATAATTTAACTTAATTGAATATAAATTTGACTAGATAAACTCAGGGAATTTTAAAAAAAATGTTAAAAAATATTAACTCATTTATTTGCAAGTTAATGTGGTCAGATCGTACAAAATGGCGATGCTTTTACGTCAACAGAAGTAGGAAGAACAATAACTGAAGAGATTAAATGCTTTTTTGTTTTTTGGGTTGCAAAATGACAACGGAAATAATAATAATAAAACAAAACAAAAAATTGTACAGGCATTCATTGTCGTCTTGACAATTCAAAGTAAAGGTGAGAAAAAAAATCAAAAAATTAATTAAATTAAAAATTTAGAAAAAAATTAATTAAAAAAATCAAACGGTTAAAAAAATCGATTAAACCAATTAGAATTTTGAAAAAACCGAGCCAAAACAAATCTAAACCAAAAAAAACCAAGCCAAGCTGAAAAAATCGAGACAAACCAGAAAAAACCGAGCCAGGTCAGTTTGAACCGGTTTTTGTTCTAAAAAACTGAACCGAACCAAATTGAAACCGTTGGTTTAAACCGGTTTCGGTTTTTTTTTTTTAAATTGGTTTGGTTACTTTGTTTTTATAAAAACTAAACCGAAAATGATCACTTCTAATTCAAAGATAGCATTAACAGCTAATAAAAATAAAGTTTAAGTTAAAATAAATATTTAAAATGAGATTTTTTAATAAATATTGAGACGGTAATATATTAATCGATTTAAATCAACCTGAATTAATTTGTAAATTTACATACCAAATTATGCAATCATGATAATTACATACAAAAAAAATCAAAATCAATTATAAAATTTAATGTTGAATGATGAAGTTGAAAAAAAAATTAATTAAAAAAATGATAAAAAAAAACTCAAGTCAACTGGCTTTAATCTACCAAACCCGCGACCAAGGTCATAAGACTAGGATAACTCAATAGAAAATAAATTGAAACAAATTATGAAACTTAATTCTCGATTAACCTAGTGTTGAAAGATGAAAATAAATAAATAAAAACGATAAAAAAACTCAAGTCAACCAAAATCTACCCACCAAACTCGTGACTTGGGTCATAAGATGAGAATAACCTTATAGAAAATAGACTGAAACAAATCATGAAGTTTAATTATCAATCAATCTAATGTTGAAATATAAGATCGAGGAAAAAAAATCAATAAAAAAATCAAGTTAATCAAATTAACATGTTAAACTCGCGGTTTGAGTAACGAGTATAGGATAATTTTATAAAATGTAAATTAAAAAAAATTATAAAACATAATTTCCAATAAATCTAATATTAAATAATAAAATTAAAATTAAAAAATACATTATTCTAGTTAATAATGTTATGTGAGGAGAGGTATAAGGGCCTTTTTTTTTTTTGTTGTTAATGAAAGAAATTAGGGAAAACTTCAATTTAGTCCTAAATTTATAATACTGTTATCAATTAAATCTCAAACTTCTCAATCTTATCACAAACTTAATCAACATTGTGGTCTCCTCTACCGACCTCCATCCATTAAGTGTCAGCAATAGATAAAAGATTTCGTCTAATTTTCACATGATTTCCAAATATCTGTTGGTTTCTTTTTTAAAAAAACTATTACTATTGGATGGATCGGCCAACAAATGGGACAAAATTAATATGACCTTCTATCCAGGCATTAAAGTGGATAAATATCATTAAATAGGAGGCGTCGGTGCGTCACCGCTTTAATAAAATCCCTGCCGTGGATAATAAATAATGAGGGCACGATAAATGAGGAGGATGATGTACAAATACCATCAATATTATTATTATTATTATTTGATTATTTTTAATTTTTTTATTCATAGCTTTAATAAAATTCTTGTTGTTGACAATAAATAATGGGACGAGATGAAGCAATGGAATAATGTACCATTATTATGATCATTATTATTATAATAGATTAGTGGTTATTTTTTAAAATATTTTATTTAAAATTATATATTTTTAATATTATTATATGAAAAAAATCTAAAAACACAAAAATAATTTGAAGTAAAGAAAAATATTTAAAAATATTAATTTTTTAAAAAATATTTTTAAAATACAAAAATAAACCGACTCCCTTGCATGCTCGGATTCCAACTTCTTGGTGGTACATCTCTTAGCAAACTCCGATCAGATTTTCCAGAAATATTATTCGAGGAGGCGAGTCGGCCACGTCCTTATCCAATCCACCGGTTCGGGTCATGTTTAGTAACCATGGCAAGGATCACTCCGTTGTATAACTCTGTCATTTTCTCGCCCTGAAAAAAAGTGAAGTGTTGAGCACATGTTTTAGCATCTCTACACGAGAAATGAAACGATTTTACACGAATAGGTACACTCTCAAAGCTGATCCACTTGCCTGCATATATAGAACTTCAACCTCCTATTGCTGTACTATTTCTCGATAATTGACTTGTGATTAAGCAATTTCATCTAGTTTTCGGGCACAAGATTACAATAACCATGGATCTTTAGCAGGTGATTTGTTCTTTTTATGATTTCAGGTTCAATTGCTGTGCTTATTAATATAATGATCACTGAAAGTTTACATAATTGTTAACTTCAGGACCCGTGATATTAGTCAAGGTGTAAATAAACTGGTCCAGACATCCACATTAATAAAAAAAATACAGATGTGTCATGAAAGTTTGACCTCCCGGTGTCCTAAAACCCAGCAATTTCCTGTAAAATCTGTGAAAGTTCTAAGCCTACATCGCTCGTTGTAGAGTGTGGAGACCATGTATAATGCTTCCTTGCACTGAATACAAGAGGCATTAGTGCCGAAATATATCTGGCCTGGCCTCAATTATACATGATATAGCACCACAAATTGGATGGTCCAAGGACCACCTCATCTTTTTCCTATAGCTTGGGCTCATTTTGCTGCATTATCTTGTAAATACGTGGATGTACGGATATCGTGCTTTCTGGTATATAGTTTGGTTGTAAAGATTTTGTCTTATAATCCGAGTACTTACTGTTAATTAAAATTAAATCACGCGATTAATTTGGTTAATTCATAGAAAACATGATTGATTGGTAAAAGAATTTGAGCATAAAATTGGAAAAAAAAATTGATTGAAAAATAACTTTCGGCTTAACTTCTTGTCTTGACTAGGTTTAAAATTAAATCGTGTGGGAGTTGCTCTGACATGACCTAGTCATTTTGACTAGTCCAAAGACAACTTCGCCGACCAAAAAAAAAAGTTTGAGGACAAATCGAGATAATAACGATGAAATTAATAGGAAAAAAACTTATTAACTCGACTACCTACGTAGCCTAAGTTCAAAATTAAATCGTGTGAGAGTTATCTTGACATAACCTAGTTGACTCGGCTTATTTAAAAATAATTAGTTTGACCAATAAGAAAAGGTATGGGAATGAAATTGAAAAAATAATAATGAAATTGAAATGTATATAAATCCTCTCGGCCCAACTTCTTCCTTTTTTTAAGGAAAAAAATAAAACTAACAAATATATATATATATCAACCCGACTCATTGCCCAACCCTATTTTAAAATTAAGTTATATTAATATTATTCAGTTGGTTTGATTGGTTTAAAGATGACTTCGATAATTGTTAAAAAAAGTTTGATGTTGAAGTTGAAAAAAAAAATTTTAAAAATTTCACTGTTCATATTAAATGTAACTCCATAAGCATTCTCTTTATTTTTAAACCGCTTTAAGTATTGATAATTACAGCATCATAAAACTTCTCCTTTAAACTCTAGTTTTAATCTTTACAATTTAGTTTTTATTTGAAGATAAAATCAATCTAAGTAGGAGAAAATTATTTAATATTATTATTAAATTTGATATAATACATTAATTTTAAATTTTTTTAATTTGATTTTTTATCTAGTTTAAATTTAAAATTAAATTAAAAAAAATTGACTTAAAATAACCTAGTCCACTTAATTGGTCCAAAAATAATCATGTTGACTAGTAAAAAGTTTAATAATAAAATTGACGAAAAAAAACATTTTGACTTGATTTATTATCTAATTCAGATTTAAAAATAAATCATATAAAAATTACTTTAAAATCATCCAGTTGATCGTTTCAAAAACAACTAAAGCAATTGTTAAAATATAAATTAAAAATGAAATTGAGAAGAAAAAAAAGATGAAACTGGAAAAAAAAATAAATGAATAAACTTTACTGTTCAAAGATTCTTGTTTTTTTTTTTAGCATAGAAGATAAAATTCTCTTCTTTGACGAGTAGTTTTAACATCCAATTTCTCCCAGCGTGCTTGAAAAGGGTAGGAGATGATTTAAGAATTAAAAAAAAAAGAAAAGAAGAAGCAGTGATAGGTAGGTGTGAATGAAATAAAAGACAAAGGTAAAACAAAAAAAAAAACAAAAAATTAATCTGTCACAACGTCAAATAAAGGAAAGAGG
>Ga0325400_1000372_pt1 | contig 31969 bp, 33 predicted proteins | sample PopdelMetagenome_2_FD_205662 | JGI IMG/M metagenome (GOLD analysis project Ga0325400, IMG submission 205662) | Populus deltoides microbial communities from Bellville, Georgia, United States - Xylem-PdKOR-R1 | ecosystem: Host-associated > Plants > Phyllosphere > Stem > Wood/Secondary xylem...
CCCGGCCCCGGGCGGCGCGGGCGAGGTCGGCCGCCAGCCACGGCAGAAAGCCCGCCGGCACTCTGGACAGGGTCAAGGGCTCGCCCGCGCGCAGGATGCCCGAAAGATCGGGGGCGGCGGTGCGCTCGGCGGCGAGCACGGTCACCGCGCAACCGGAATATAGTCGAGCTGCTGCATCCGCTCCATCATCGGCCCCTGCCACCGCGCGGGCACGGCGATGGTGCCGATCGCCCAGCCCATGATCTCCACGTCCTCCTCATCCAGTAGCGCCTCGAACCGCGCCACATCCGAAGGCTGCCAGCTTTGGACGCATGCGTCGAAGAAGCCGCCGATCAGCAGGTCGGCTTCCTTGGTGCCGCGGTGCCAGGCACGGAAACGGAGGCGTTTGAGGCGGGTGTCGTGATCCACGGGGGTCCGATGCGTGAATGCCGGCGGCCGCTTTGCGGCGCCGCTATGGGGGGCTATCCGGCACTTAGTCATGCGCCCCGCGATCCTCAATCCGCTGTTCGCCGAGGTAGAGGCATTGAAGGGTGTCGGCCCGGCCATGGCGCGTCCCCTGCAGCGGCTGGGGCTCGCGCGCGCGGTGGACCTGCTGTTCCACCTGCCGACGGGCTGGGTGGATCGCAAACCGGTCGCGACACTGGACGAGCGCGACGTCGGCCAGGTGATCACGGTTACGATCACGCCCTCCGAGCACCGTACCGGCGGTAGCCCGCGCGCGCCTGCGCGGGTCGTGGCGCAGGACGGGGCCGGCAATGCGCTGGCACTGGTCTTCTTCGGCGGTGGCTCAGGCTATGCCCGCAAGCTGTTGCCGCTGGGCGAGGCCAAAGCGGTGTCGGGCAGGCTCGAACGGTACGACCAATGGCTGCAGATGGTTCATCCGGAGGTGATGGACCCCGCAGAAGGAGCGCGGCTGCCCGCGCGCGAGGCGACCTACGGGCTATCGGAAGGATTGACCAACAAGCGGCTGTCAGCGTTGACGAACCAAGCGCTCGCGCGTGCGCCCGACTTGCCGGAGTGGATCGAACCGGGATTGCTCGCGCGGGAAGAATGGCCGTCCTGGCGCGAGGCGATCGCGCGCGTCCATGCCGATCCGGCCGACACCGTCGCGCGCGCACGCCTCGCCTATGACGAGCTGTTCGCGGACCAGCTCGCCTTCGCCCTGCTGCGTGCCTCCTCAAGGGCGCGGCGTGGCGTCCCGCTGGCCGGCGACGGTCGGCTGCGTGCGATGCTGCGCCTGCCCTATGCGCCGACAGGGGCGCAGACACGTGCCATCGCCGAGATCGAGGGCGACATGGCGTTGGCGGCACCCATGCTGCGGCTGCTGCAGGGCGATGTCGGCGCGGGCAAGACGCTGGTCGCGCTGCATGCGTTGCTGATCGCGGTGGAGGCGGGCGCCCAAGGCGCGTTCCTAGCCCCGACCGAGATCCTGGCGCGGCAGCATCACCACACGCTCACGCGGCTGCTGGCGGGCTTGCCGATCACCGTCGCCGCGCTCACCGGCCGCGACAAGGGGCGGGTGCGCGAAGGCACGCTGATGGGGCTGGCCGACGGATCGATCGACATATTGGTCGGCACGCATGCGATCTTCCAGGATGCGGTCGGCTATCGTCGTCTGGGTCTTGCTGTCGTTGACGAGCAACACCGCTTCGGCGTGGCGCAGCGGCTGCTGCTGGCGGGCAAGGCGGAGCGGCCGCCGCACCTGCTCGCCATGACCGCCACGCCCATCCCGCGTACGCTGACGCTCGCCCGCTACGGCGAAATGGACGTGAGCCGGCTGGACGAGCTGCCGCCGGGCCGCCAGCCGATCGAGACGCGCGTGATCGCAGGCGAACGGCTGGACGAAGTGGTGGACGGGCTCGCGCGCCACCTGGACGGCGGCGGGCAGGCCTATTGGGTGTGCCCGCTGGTCGAGGAGAGCGAGACGGTGGATTTGGCTGCGGCCGACGCCCGGGCCGCCGCCCTGCGCCAGCGGTTCGGCGAAAAGGTCGGGTTGGTCCACGGCCGCATGAAGCCGGCCGAGAAGGATGCGGTCATGGCTGACTTCGCCGCCGCTCGCAGCGGGGTGCTGGTCGCGACCACGGTAATCGAAGTCGGCGTGGACGTGCCCAACGCGACTTTGATGGTGATCGAGGCGGCCGACCGCTTCGGCCTGGCGCAGCTGCATCAGCTGCGCGGAAGGGTAGGGCGGGGCACGGGCCGATCGGTCTGCCTGCTGCTGCGGAGCGCCGGTCAGCTTGGCGAGGTCGCCCGCCAGCGCCTGGCGCTGCTGCGCGAGACCAACGATGGCTTCCGCATCGCCGAGGAGGACCTGCGCTTGCGGGGCGCGGGCGAGATGCTGGGAACGCGCCAGTCGGGCGAGGCGGCGTTTCGCCTGGCCAGTGCGGAACAAGCGTCCGCCTGGATCGAGACCGCGCGTCAGGACGCACGATTGCTGCTGGAGCGTGACGGCGGGCTGGACGGCGCACGAGGAGCCGCCGCACGCATCGCGCTCTACCTGTTCGAGCGCGACGCGGCGGTGGGGTTGGTCCGCTCGGGCTGAGCGGACCGGCCGGACCTTACTTGAAGCGGATGCCCACGCCGCCCATCAACCGCTGCCGCGCGGTGTGGTTGTCGTAGTTGGTGTAGACGTACTGCGCGTTGACGTAGACCGGCACGTTGAAGCGCGAGAGCGAATATTCCACGCCGCCGCCGAGCTGATAGCCGTCCACGCCCGTGTGATTATAGTATTGCGTGGCGCCGCCCGGCAGCTGGAACCGCTTGCGCTGGTCGGTGGTCGCCCAGCCGCCCTTGGCGAAGACCAGGAAATCGGGCGTGACGAGATAACCGGCGCGCACGGCCGCACCCCATTCCTCGAAGCCCTTGTGATATACAGTGCCGTCCGAATAGCCGGTCACGTTCTCATTGCCCTTGCCCGGGCGCCAGTAGGAGCCCTCGGCGCCGATCACCACCTTCTCGCCGATCTGGCCGTCGAAGCCGACGGTTCCGCCATAGCCGAACTTGTCGTTGTGATTGCCCTGGCTCTGAAAGCGGTCACCACCCGCATTGCCTTCGATGCGGAAGCCGCGGAACGTGGTGGTGATCTCGGCGCTGGCGGCCTGGGCGCCGACGGCCGCCACTGCGACGGCGAGGAGGGTGAAAGTGCGCATGTCTGTGTCCCTTGATGACGACCCTGTAGGCCGCCCAAACAGGCAGGCGGGGCGGGCGATCCATGGGAATTTGCGCTCCGACCCAAGCTGTTGCCGCACTGCAACAATGTAGATCAGCGGCGGGGATCAGTCACTTGGCGTTCAGCCGCCGCCACCCTTGGCGGATTTCAGGCGAGTCCGAGTGCCGCCTTGTACGTGTCGAGCAGCGCTTCCGCCTCGTCGCGCGCATGCTTCTCCATCTTGCGGAGCCGCACAATCGACCGCATCGTCTTGGTATCATAGCCCTGGCTCTTGGCTTCATTGTAGGTGTCGCGGATGTCGTCGGACATCCCCTTCTTCTCTTCCTCCAGCCGCTCGATGCGCTCGATGAAGAGGCGAAGCTGGTCCGCGGCGACGGTATCCGACATGGTTGATGCTATCCCTTGAGGCGTGGAGCGCGGCCCCTAGCGGCTGCGACGCCCGCACGAAAGCGTCGTGAGAAGGGGTGACGGACGCGCCCGCGCACCCTAGGCAGGTCGCATCAGGAGCGGACCGCATCATGACCGACGGCAGCAACGTCCAATTTTCCGAGCGCGAAGCGCTGCTGTTCCATGAGCAGGGACGGCCGGGCAAGATCGAGATCGTGGCGTCGAAGCCGATGGCTACGCAGCGCGACCTCAGCCTCGCTTACTCGCCGGGCGTGGCGGTGCCTGTGCGTGCGATCGCCGAAGATGCGGACTGCGCCTACAAATATACCGCAAAGGGCAATCTGGTCGCGGTGATCTCCAACGGCACCGCCATTCTCGGCCTCGGCAACCTGGGCGCGCTCGCCTCCAAGCCGGTGATGGAAGGCAAGGCGGTGCTGTTCAAGCGCTTCGCCGACGTGGACGCGATCGACCTGGAGGTGGCGACGGAGGATGTGGACGCCTTCGTCAACGCGGTGGCGCTGCTGGAGCCCTCGTTCGGCGGCATCAACCTGGAGGACATCAAGGCACCCGAATGCTTCGTGATCGAGGCGGCGTTGCGGGAACGCATGAACATCCCCGTCATGCATGACGACCAGCACGGCACGGCCATCATCACCGCCGCCGGCCTGATCAACGCCTGCTACCTGACCGGCCGCGACCTCAAGGACCTGAAGGTGGTGGTGAACGGTGCTGGCGCCGCCGCCATCGCCTGCACCGAGCTGATCAAGGCGATGGGTGTCCGCAGCGACAACGTGATCATGTGCGACCGCGTAGGCGTGATCTGGCAGGGCCGCACCGAGCAGATGGACCAGTGGAAGTCGGCGCACGCCTCCACCACCGAGCGGCGCACGCTGGCCGAGGCGATCGTCGGCGCGGACGTTTTCCTGGGGCTGTCTGCGGCGCGCGCGCTCGCGCCGGAGATGGTCAAGGACATGGGGCCGCGCCCGATCATCTTCGCGCTCGCCAATCCCGATCCCGAGATCACGCCGCCCGAAGCCAAGGCGGCGCGCCCCGACGCGATCATCGCGACCGGCCGGTCCGATTATCCGAACCAGGTCAACAACGTGCTCGGCTTTCCCTTCATCTTCCGCGGCGCGCTGGACGTGCACGCCACCACCATCAACGACGAGATGAAGATCGCCGCCGCCGATGCGCTCGCGCGCCTCGCGCGCCAGCAGGTGCCGGAGGAGGTGGTGATGGCCTATGGCGGCGCCGCGCCGCACTTCGGCCGCGACTACATCATCCCGGCGCCGTTCGACCCCAGGCTGATGGAGATCGTGCCCGTGGCGGTCGCCGAAGCGGCGATGCGCACGGGCGTGGCGCGCCGCCCTATCCCCGATCTGGACGTCTATCGCGAAAGCCTGAAGGCGCGGCTCAGCCCCACAACCTCCGTGCTCACCATGGCGCATGCCGCCGCCCGCGCGAACCCGAAGCGCGTGGTGTTCGCGGAAGCGGAGGAGGAGGTTGTGCTGCGCGCGGCAATCGCGTTCCGCGACGGGGGCTACGGCACGCCCGTGCTCGTCGGCCGCGACGAGGTGCCGGACCAGCTGCGCGCGCTCGGCGTGGACGATCCTTCCAGTTTCGAGCTGCACAACAGCCGCCATTCGCCACTGGTGCCGCGCATGGTCGACTTCCTCTACGCGCGCCTCCAGCGCCGCGGCTTCCTGCGGCGCGAGGTGGAGGCGCTGGTCAATCAGGACCGCAACATCTTCGGCTCGCTTCTGCTGGCGCTAGGCGAGGCAGACGCGATGATCACCGGGATCACGCGCACCTACGACAAGACGCTGCGCCAGGTGCGTCACGTGCTTGACCCTGTGGAGGGACGACGGCCGTGCGGCATCCACATGATCGTCGGCCGTCGGCATACGGTGTTCATGGCCGACACGATGGTGACCGAGCGGCCGAGCCCCGCCGAACTCGCCGCCATCGCCGAGCATACCGCCGCCGTCGCGCGCCGCATGGGCCACGAACCGCGCGTCGCCTTCCTGAGCTATTCCACCTTCGGCAATCCGCCCGGCAACTGGGTGGACAATGTGCGCGACGCCGTGGCGCTGCTGGACGCACGCCAGCCCGGTTTCGAATATGAGGGCGAGATGGCGCCGGACGTCGCGCTCAATGCGCAGATCATGGGCGCTTACCCGTTCAGCCGGCTGAGCGGCCCCGCCAACGTGCTGATCATGCCCGGCCTGCAATCGGCCAACATCTCGGCCAAGCTGCTGCGCGAGGTGGGCGGCGATACGGTGATCGGCCCCATGCTGGTCGGCATGGAGAAGCCGGTGCAGATCGCGACCATGTCGGCGACCGCCAACGAACTGCTGACGCTGGCGGTGTTGGCCGGGGCGGGGATCACGCAATAGCGCGCCCGCGGCCCCGGCGACGCGATCAGTTGCTGGGGTTGTCCGCGGTGGGGCCGGTCTGCGCGCCGCCGCCGACCGTGCCGATATTGCCGAACAGCTCCTTGAAGAAGCCCCGCGTGCGGCCGAGTGTCGGCGTGGTCTTGCCGTAGAGCCGCACGTCGCGGATCGTCTCCAGCCCCGTGCGCTGCACGGACGCCACGTTGCCGTCGGGCGCGAAGCGCACCGCCAGCAGCAGCTGGCGCACCGGGTGCGGCGTGGAGAAGGCGAGCTGGCGCGTATCGCGCGACAGGTAGTACCAGGTGCCGCCGTTATCCCATTCGCTCTCGAAGCTGGCGCGGCCGAGCACCTTGGACACCGAATCGCGGTTGTCGATGCCCGGCTGCACGCTCGCCACCAGCGCGGCGTCCACCACATAGCCCTTGTGGTCGCGCACGCGCGAGCAGCCGCCGAGCGCACCCGCAGCCAGCGCCGCGCCCGCCAGCATCACCCGTCCGATCACCTTGCCCAAGCCAATATGCTCCACCGCGCGGCCGGGATTGCAACCCGCACCGCCGCGCTCAATATGGCGGGCGCGGGCGCGCGGCAAGCGCCGGCCCTCTGGAGATGCGGCGAGTGGCAGGACTGTGGCGGCGGCTGTTCGGGCGCGAGGAACGCAACGCCTTGCAGCCGCTCTATCGCGCGGTCGTGGCGGCAGCCAGGCGACCCATCTGGTTCCGCGCGGGCGGCGTGCCCGACACGCGCGACGGCCGCTTCGACATGGTGGCCGCGATCCTCAGCCTCGTGCTGTTGCGGCTGGAGCAAGGCGGCGAGCCCGGCCGCGCGCCCGCGGCACGGCTCGCCGAGCTGTTCGTGGCCGACATGGACGGGCAGTTGCGCGAGGATGGCGTCGGCGACGTCGTCGTCGGCAAGCATGTCGGCCGCATGATGGGCGCGCTCGGCGGCCGACTGGGCGCGTTCCGGGAGGCATTCGCGGGTGGCGACCTCGATGGTGCCATCCTGCGCAACCTTTATCGCGGCACGCCGCCGGCGCCGGGCTCGGCGCAGGTAGCGCGCGACGGCTTGGTCGCCTTGCATGCCACCCTAGCGGCGACGCCGCTGTCCGAGCTGCTGGATGGAGCATGGCATGACGCCCACGCCTGAACTGTCGCGCCCCGTCCGCATCGACACTTTGGGCGAGGTGCCGCGGATGCTTTCGATCGAAGCCGACGAGGCCGAGCGCACGGCGCTGGCCCGCCGCTTCGGCCTGCTCGCGCTAGACCGGCTGGAGGCCGACGTGGCGCTGGTCAGCGCCGCCGGAGCGGTGCGCTGCGACGGCCGCCTGTCCGCGTCGGTGGTGCAGGCCTGCGTCGCGAGCGGCGAGCCCGTGCCGGCGATGGTCGAGGAGCCGTTCGCGCTGCGCTTCGTGGCGGCCGAGCCCGGCGCGTCGGACGAGGAGGTGGAGCTCGGCGCCGACGACCTGGACGTGGTCACGTTCGACGGCGCGATGGTCGATGCCGGCGAGGCGGTCGCGCAGACGCTGGCGCTGGCGCTCGATCCATTCCCGCGTGCGCCGCAAGCCGAAATGGCGTTGCGCGATGCAGGCGTCCTGGCTGAGGGCGAGACCGGACCGTTCGCCGCGCTCAAGGCGCTGCGCGACCGCCTCTAAGCTGCTCGGAGCTCCCACGAAGGCGGGAGCTCCGGCTGAAAGCCCGCCTTCGCGTGGATGCTACCTAGTGGTTGCGCGAAGGCAGGCCACGCTTTCAGAACGGAACGTCGTCGTCCAAGTCGGCGTCGAATGGCTTCGGCTTGGACCCGCCGCCGCCACCGCCGCGATTGCCACCGCCGCTGCTGCCGGCTCCGTAGCCACCACCACCGCCGCCGCCGAAATCGTCGTCGCCGCCCTCGTTCCAGCCGCCGCGACCGCTGCCTCCGCCACCGCCCTCACCGCGGCCGTCAAGCATGACCAGCTGCCCGTTGAAGCCCTGCAGCACCACCTCCGTCGAGTAGCGGTCGGCACCCGACTGGTCCTGCCACTTCCGCGTCTGCAACTGACCCTCGATATAGACCTTGCTACCCTTGCGCAGATAGCGCTCGGCGGTGTTGGCCAGACCCTCGTTGAAGATCGAGACCGTGTGCCACTCGGTCTTTTCCTTGCGCTCGCCCGAGCTGCGGTCCTTCCACGTCTCGGACGTGGCGATGCGCAGTTCCACCTTCTTGCCGCCATTCTGGAAGCTGCGCGACTCGGGGTCGCGGCCCAGATTGCCGACGAGGATCACCTTGTTGACGCTGCCGGCCATGCCGTTCCTCCGCTCGTGTGGCGTGTGCCTTAGAGCCCGAGCGCGGTCGCCGTCCAGAAGGTCGCGCCTGCCGCCAGCCACGCCAGCGCGAACAGGTAGGCGAGCGTGAAGGCCGGCCAGCGCCAGCCGTTGGTCTCGCGCCGGATCACCGCGATGGTGGACAGGCATTGCGGCGCGAACACGAACCAGGCGAGGAAGGCGAGCGCCGTGGGCAGGCTCCACGCGCCCTGCAGCCGTTGCGCCAGCCGCGCCTGGCCCTGCTTCTCGTCGTCGCTCGCGTCGATGGAATAGACCGTCTGAAGCGCGCTCACCGCCACCTCGCGCGCCGCCATGGCAGGGATGATGGCGAGAGCCATGCCGTGGTTGAAGCCGATCGGGCGCACCACCGGTTCCAGCGTCGAGGCGATGCGGCCCGCCACCGAATATTCACTCTGCTTGGTCGCGCTACCCGCCGGCACCTGTGGAAAGGAGGTCAGCACCCACAGCACCGCCGTCACCGCCAGGATCACGGTGCCCGCGCGGCGCAGGAAGACGATAGCGCGCTGCCACAGACCGATAGCGACGTCGCGCAGCACGGGCATCTGGTACTTTGGCAGCTCCATCAGGAAGCCGCCGCCACCGCCGCGCGCCACCGTGCGCCGCAGCACGGCCGCTGCCAGCATCGCGCCGGCTATGCCGGCGATGTAGAGCACGAACAGCACCAGCCCCTGCAACCCGATCCCGGGCCCCACGCTGCGCGCCGGGATGAACGCGCCGATGATGACGGAATAGACCGGCAGCCGGGCCGAGCAGGTCATCATCGGCGCGATCAGGATGGTCGTCAGCCGGTCGCGCGGATCGTCGATCGAGCGCGTCGCCATGATGCCGGGAATGGCGCAGGCGAACGAAGAGAGGAGGGGGATGAAGGCGCGCCCGGATAGGCCCACGCCCGCCATCAGCCGGTCCATGAGAAAGGCGGCGCGCACCATGTAGCCCGACGCTTCCAGCACGAGGATGAAGGCGAACAGGATCAGGATCAGCGGCAGGAACGCCACCACTGCTCCCACGCCGTTGATCACGCCTTCCACCAGCAACGATCGCAGCAAGCTGTCGGGCAGATGCGCAATCGCCTGATCGCCCAGCCACCCCTGCAGATCGGCCAGCCGATCGACCGGCCACTGGCTCCATGAGAACACCGCCTGGAACATGACGAACATCAGCCCGGCTAGTACGATGGGGCCCAGCACGGGATGGAGTGCGAAGCGGTCCAGCCGCTCGGTCCAGGCGCGCGCCGCGACGCGCTGGTGCGTCGCGGCCTTGGCGATGGTGCGTGCGCGCCGCTGGAGTGCCTGGAGATTACCCGGCTCGGCCGCAGCAGGAAAGGCGGGCGCGCGGGCCGAGGACACGGCACGGTCAAGCGCCGCGCGCAACTCGTCGAGCCCGCGCCGGCGCACCGCGACGGTGGAGACGACGGGCACGCCCAGCTCCGCCGCCAGCCGCGCCGTGTCGATCTCCAGCCCGTCCCGCTCCGCCATGTCGACCATGTTGAGCGCCACCACTGCGGGCAGGCCCAGGCCGACCAGCTGCAGGGCGAAGCGCAGATGGTTGTCGAGATTGGTCGCGTCCATGACGACTACCAGCGCCGACGGGCGCCGCTCGCCTTCCTGCCGGCCGAAAAGCACGTCGCGCGTGACCTGCTCGTCGGGGCTCGCGGGATCGAGGCTGTAGGTGCCCGGCAGGTCGATCAGCTCCACCGGGCGCCCGTCGTCGAACGCCATGCGGCCCGATTTCCGCTCAACGGTGACGCCGGGATAATTGCCGACCTTCTGGCGCGCGCCCGTCAGCGCGTTGAAGAGCGCGCTCTTGCCGGCATTGGGATTGCCGACCAGCACCACCATGGGAGCGGGATTCATGAGGTCAGGCCGGTTCGACCTGCACGGCCGCCGCCTGCGCCCGGCGGAGCGCGATCACCATGCGGCCTAGCCGGCACGCGATCGGCCCGCGCCACGCGCCGCGATGCAGCGCCTCTACGTGCACACCGTCGTCGAAACCCAGCTCGCGCAGTCGCCGCGCCTGCCGTTCGCCCAGGCCCTGCCAGTCCACGGCGGCGATGCGGGACGGCTGGTTGAGCGGAAGCTGATCGAGACGCATGGAACCTCGCGCGGTGGAATTGCGACTGATTAGCAAAGAGGTGGGTCTCGCGCCACCCCACGCAAGGGCCGCGGTCGTCAGCGCCGTCCGGCCGTTACCGCCGCGTCGCTCGCCAGCCGGTCCGCGCGCTCGTTCTCGGGATGGCCGGCATGGCCCTTGACCCATCGCCAATCGATGCGATGCGGCGCCGCCGCCGCGACCAAAGCCTGCCACAGGTCGGCATTCTTGACCGGCTGCTTGGCCGCGGTGCGCCAGCCGTTGCGCTGCCAGCCGGCCAGCCATTTGGTCAGCCCGTCCATGACGTAGCGACTGTCCGTCGACAGCTGCACGCGGCACGGTCGCTTGAGCGCAGACAGGCCTTGGATAGCCGCGCACAATTCCATCCGATTATTGGTGGTGTTGGCCTCGCCGCCCGACAATTCCTTCTCGTGCTCGCCCATCCGGATCACCACGCCCCACCCGCCAGGACCGGGGTTGCCCTTGCAGGCGCCATCTGTGGCCATGACGACCTCGGGCAGGTCAGGCATCGAACAGCGCCTTTCCGTGCGCGGCATAGAAGTCAGCGCGGCGCAGATAGGCGAGGGGGTCCTTGCGCGTCACCAGCGCATCGGCGGGCGTGTTGAGCCAATCCCACGCCCGCGTGAGCGCGAAGCGGATGCACGCACCCCGCGCCAGCACGGGCAGGGCCGCGCGCGCAGCGCGATCCAGGCCGAAGCTGTCGGCATAGCCGTCCAGCAGCGCGCGCGCGACATCCGGTGCGAAGCTGTGGCCTGTCGCATCGAACGACCAGGAGGTATGCATCACCGCCAGATCGTACAGCCGAATGTCGGTACAGGCGAAATAGAAGTCGATCAGCCCAGTGACCGTGTCGCCCAGCATCAGCACGTTGTCCGGGAACAGATCGGCATGGATCACCGACCGAGGCAGTCCGTCGAGCGCGGACCACCCCTGCTGCACGTCATCAAGGTGGCGCGTGAGCGCGTCATGCAGACCGGGCGCGATCGCTTCCAGCGCATTGCCGCACCGTTGCAGCAACGGCCCCCAAGCCTTTATCCCAAGGCTGTTTTCGCGATGCTGCGCGAAGCTTTGCAGCGCCGCGTGCATGGCGCCCAGCTCGTGCGCCGCGGCGGCTGCCTGTCGCGGTGTGGGCGTGGCCAGCGAGACGCCCGGCAGGAACCGGATCAGGCAGGCGGGCCGGCCCTCCACCTCCTGGATCGTGCGGCCGTTGCGGTCGGGGATCGCCGGCGGCACCGGACGGCCCGCCATGGCGAGGTGGTCCAGCACTGCCAGGAAGAAGGGCAGGTCGCCCGCCGCGACCCGCTTCTCGTACAAGGTCAGGATGAACCGGTCGGCCGTGGTCTCGACCAGGAAATTGGAATTCTCAACGCCTTCGGCGATGCCCTTCGCCGATACGAGCGTACCCACGTCGTATCGCGCGAGCAGGGCGGCCAGCGCCTCCGCCGGCACGAGGGTATAGACGGCCATCGTCCGGCGTTCAGGCGGGTTCGAGCGCGCGCGGCAGCTTGAACGTCATCACTTCCGGCCGGCCGTCCATCTCGCGCTCGGTCACCTCGAAGCGCGTCCGCAACGCCTCCACCACGCCCCGCACCAGCGCCTCGGGCGCCGATGCACCCGCCGTCAGCCCCAGCGTGCGCACGCCGCCAAGCCATGCCCAGTCGAGCGCTTCCGCGCAGGGGATCAGGCAGGCGCGCGTGCCGCTGCGCTCGGCGACTTCCGCCAGCCGCACCGAGTTGGACGAATTGGCCGCGCCGATGACCATAATGGCGTCGCACAGCGGCGCCATCTCCTTGACGGCGGCCTGCCGATTGGACGTGGCGTAGCAGATGTCCTCGCCGCGCGGTCCCTGAATGGCGGGAAAGCGACGGCGCAGCGTCGCGACGATCTCCGCCGTGTCGTCCACCGACAGCGTAGTCTGCGTCAGGAAGCCCAGGAGCGCCGGTTCGGCAGGGACCAGCGCCTCCGCATCCGCCACCGTCTCCACCAGCGTCATCGCGCCCGCCGGTAGCTGTCCGAGCGTACCGATCACCTCCGGATGGCCGCGATGGCCGATGAACAGGATGTGCCGCCCCGCCGCGGCCAGCCGCTCGGCCTGGCGATGGACCTTGGACACCAGCGGGCAGGTAGCGTCGACATAGTCCAGCCCGCGGCCGCTCGCCTCCAGCGGCACCGATTTGGGCACGCCGTGTGCGGAGAACACCACGGGCAGGCCGTCCGGAACCTCGTCCAGCTCTTCCACGAACACCGCGCCCTTGGCTTTCAGCGCATCGACCACATGCTTGTTGTGGACGATTTCGTGGCGGACGTAGACAGGTGCGCCATATTTCTCGATCGACAGCTCGACGATGCGGATCGCGCGGTCCACGCCCGCGCAGAAGCCGCGCGGCGCGGCGATCAGCAGGTCGAGCGGTGGCTTGGCGGCGCTGGAGAGGAGGGCGGGGGCCACAGTGCTGCCCTACCGCATCGCTTGCCCCCGCGAAAGCCGCTTCCTAAAGGACGGTTGCCACCGCCCAGCCGAGGTCTTCACCGTGCGCGCTTTGCCGATCCTTTCCCTTGCGCTGCTGGCTCTCGGTGGCTGCGCGCACAATCGCGACCTCGATGAGACGGGCGGGCTGCTGGTGACGCGCTCCACATGCCCCGCCACCGCCATCCCAGCCTATACGGGCGACGTGACGCTGTTCAGCCCCGAGCAGAGCCAGGACGCGCGCGCGCAGGACGTGGTCGCCACCATCGGCAACCTGCGCCCGTCCTGCGACGAGAGCGGGCCGGTGGTGCGGGCCGGCGTGACGTTCGACGTGACGGCGCGGCGCGCCAGCCCGCGTGGCGCGCGCGACGTGGTGCTGCCCTATTTCGTGACGGTGCTGCGCAGCGGCACCAAGATCATGTCCAAGCAGCAGAGCCAGGTGCTGGTGCATTTTGCGGACGGCCAGCTGCGCGGCACGGGGACGGCGGCGGCGTCGGCCACGATCGACAAGTCGCTGGCGACGCTGCCAGGCCCGGTGGTGGAGCGGCTCAACCGCAAGCGCAAGGCGACGGATGCCGATGCCTCGATCGACCCGATGGCCGATCCGCGCGTCCGCGCTGCCGTCAACCAGGCCAGCTTCGAGCTGCTGGTCGGCTTCCAGCTGACCGATCGCCAGCTGGCCTACAACGCAACGCGCTGATCCGACCGTAAAACAAGCGGGCCGGCCGGAATGGCCGGCCCGGTCGCGATCAGAAGATGCGGACGGCGACCTCGGCCGGTGCGGCAAGCTGCTGCTCCAGTTCGTCGTCCAGCTTGAGCAAGGTCAGCGACGCACCCGCCATTTCCAGGCTGGTGCAATATTCGCCAACATAGTTGCGCACGATGGTAAGCCCGGCCTCCTTGGCGCGCACCGCCGCCCGGCGGTAGAGCACGTACAGTTCGCTAATCGGCGTGCCGCCAAGCCCGTTGACCATCACCGCGATGCGGTCGCCCGACTGGAAGGGCAGGTCGCTCGCCACCGCGTCGAACATTTCGTCCAGGATCGCGTCCGCCGCGCGGATCTTGTCGCGGCGGCGGCCCGGCTCGCCATGGATGCCGATGCCGACCTCGATCTCGTCCTCGGCTATCTCGAAGATGGGCGTGCCCTTGGCCGGCGGAATGCACGAGGTCAGCGCCACGCCGAACGAGCGGACTTGGCTGTTGACCTTCTCGGCCACAGCCAGCACCTCGTCCAGGCTCTTGCCGTCCTCGGCCGCGGCGCCGCACGCCTTGATGACGAAGAAGTTGCCGGCCACGCCGCGGCGGCCAACCGTATAGAGGCTGTCCTTCACCGCCACGTCGTCGTTGATGATGAACGACTTGACCTTGATGTCCTCGGCCTCGGCCAGCTCGATGGCGGTCTCCCACGCCATGCGGTCGCCCTGGTAGTTGTTGATCAGCACCAGCACGCCCGCATCTGACGCGAGTGCCTTGATCGTCTCGTAGCAGGCGTCGACCGGGGGTGCGGCGAAGACAGCCCCCTGGCACGCACCGTCCAGCATGCCCGGGCCGACCGCCATGACGTGCGCCGGCTCGTGACCCGAGCCCGAACCCTGGATCACCGACACCTTGCCGGCGGCCGGGCGGTCCTTGCGCTTGATCATCTGGAACTCGGCCACATAGTCGAGCAGGTCGGGATTGGCCGCGACGATGCCCTCCATGAACTCGGGCACGAACTTGGCGGCGTCGTTGACGAACTTCTTCATGAGGCTTCCTCTCCGGAGCGTATTCAGGCGGCCTTGACGACCTCGGCGACGGTGGCCTGGCGTTCGACGCCCCACTCGTTGCACCACTGATGCAGGATGGTGGCGATGGCGACGATGCCGGGATCGGGCGTGCCCGAGCTGCGCTCGCCCACCTGGCTCGCGCGGCCGCGATGCGCCACCAGCGAGCGCGTCTCGTCGATCGCCTTCTCGGCCGCATCGGCGGCGCTGGACAGTGCGGCGCCCTTGTCATTCGCGCTCTTCAGCACCTCGTGCACGGGGATCAGCGCGTCGAGCAGGGTCTTGTCGCCCAGTTTGGCGCCGCCGCGGGCCTGGATGCCGTCGATCGCGGCGCCGAGCATGGCGGCGACCTCCTCCAGGCTGACGCTCTCCTTGCCTTTGGACACGGCGGCGGCTTTCATGAAGCCCGTGCCCCAGATCGGGCCCGAACTGCCGCCGACATGCTTGGAGACGAGCATCGACACCTTGAGCAGCAGCGCGCCGATCGCGCTCTTGTCGAGGTTCGGCAGCTCGGCGTCGATCACGCGGAAGCCGGTGGCGAGCGAGGTGCCGAAGTCGCCGTCGCCGGCGAGCCCGTCTAGGTCGGAGAAGTAGCTTTCGTTGCGGAGCACGGTGGCGGCGGTGGTGCGCAGCGCGCGCTCCACGTCGCCGGTGGTGATGTCGGCCATGGTTTCCTCTCTCAGGCGGCGACGGTTTCGACGAGCGCGTCGAGGTCGGCGAGCGTGACCAGCACGGGCTCGTCGCCCAGCTCGGGCACGACGCGCGCGGCCTCGGCGAAATCCTCGTCAACGGTGTAGGTGCTAGTGGTGACCAAAGTCGGCAGGCCCGCGCCGGTCGCGGCGAGCAGGCCGTTGCGGCTGTCCTCGATCACCACGCATTCGTGCACCGGCAGGCCGAGCGACTGCTTGGCCAGCTCGTAGATCTCGGGATCCGGCTTCTTCTTCTTCACCACGTCGCCGGCATGAACGAAGTCGAACTTCGCTTTGCGCTCGGCCCCCAGCAGATCGAGCACCGCATCGATGAACTTGGGATTCGACGTGGTGCAGACGCCCAGCTTCACGTCGGCCGCGATCGCCTCGTCAACAATGCGCGCGATGCCGGGGCGAAGCGCCGCCTCTCCGTTCGCGATCATGTCGGAGCCGATAGCCGTCTTGATCTTGTGCAGCTCGGCGATGAGCGCGTCATGGTCGTCGCGCCCCTCCGGCCAGCCGAAGCGGTCGAAATAGGCGCGCATCCGCTCCTTGCCGCCCGCTACCAGCAGCAGCTCGCCGTAGAGCGCCACGTCCCATTCCGCGTCGATGCCCATCGCCTGAAAGGCGCGGTTGAACGCGACGCGGTGCACGTCGCGCTCGGTATCCACCAGCACGCCGTCGCAATCGAAGATGATCGCCTTCACGCCCATGGCGCTTACGCCGCCTTCTTCAGCAGCTCGGCCGCACGGCCGCTGCCGCCGAACTTCTCGATGAAGCCGTGGAACATGTCCTTGCACGCCTTGTACTGCGCATCGATCAGCCGCAGCGGCTCGAAGTCCTTGGGCTTAGCGGTGTGATAGCCGACGAAGCTCTGCACGAACACGTGCTTGAGGTTAGTCGAAATGTTCACCTTGGCCGAACCGCGCGCGATCGCCTTGGCGAACGTCTCGTCCGAAAGGCCCGTACCTCCATGCAGCGCCATCGGCGTGTGGGTCAGGCTGTTGATCCGCTCGATCCGATCGAAATCGACCTTAGGATCGCCATGGTAGAATCCGTGCGCCGTGCCCACCGCGCAGGCGAAGGCGGAAAGGTCGAGCGCGTCGCAGAAGCGCTTTGCGTCCTCCGGATCGGTCAGCACGCTCTCGTCCTCCGACACGTGCATGTCGTCCTCGACACCCATGATCTGGCCGAGTTCGGCCTCCATGCCGACGCCATACTTCTCGGCGATGCCGCGCACGCGCTTGCTGATCTCGAGATTCTCCTCGAACGGCAGGTGCGAGGCGTCGATCATGATCGAGGTCCAGCCCGCCTTGGCGCAGGCCTCGATCATATCCACGTCCTTGCAATGGTCGAGGTGGAGCACGACCGGCACGTCGACCATCTCGGCCGCGGTGCGCACCCAGGAGACGATCTCCTGATGGCTCCAATATTGGATTGTCTTGGTGCTGGTCTGGCAGATCACCGGCGCGTTGAGCTCGGCCGCGGCCTGCACCATCGCCTTGGTCGTGCCGTAGTCGACGAGGTTGAACGCCGCCACCGCATAGCCCTGCTCCATCGCCTCGCGCAGCACGGGCTTCATGTTGACCAACGGCATCAGCTCACTCCTCCATCTGCCCCGCGCGCAGCCGGTCGGCGCGCGCTCGAATCACGTCGTTGCGGCATGCTTTAGCCGCGGCGCCGTGCCGCTGTCTGCAACCATGCGGCTCGCCCGCGGCAGGAACCAGAAGGCGGTGATTTGTCAATATGCGAACGGCGTCGTCCCAAGTCGGGGCGACGCCGTGACGCAGGGCAGGGGGAGGGGGCTCAGGCCTTCTCGGCCGTCCCCGGCTCGGACATGTTACGATAAAGCTTGCCCAGCACGGTATCGGGCAGGATGTGGCTCATCGCCGCCTGCAGCTTGTTCTGCCAGCCCGACACGACGTGGCCGGACCCCGCCTCCATCGCGTCCCAGCCGTCCTGCGCGACTTTGGCGGCATCGTCCTTCTCCTGCTGGCCGACCTTGGTGTCCATCATATCGCCGCGTGCGAAGAATTCGGTCTCGGTGGCGCCCGGCATGAGCACGGTGACGGTCACCCCCGTGTCGCGCATCTCCTCGCGCATCGCGTAGGAGAAGCTGTCGAGATAGGCCTTGGTGCCGTTGTAGACCGCCTGAAAGCTGCCCGGCATCAGGCCCGCGATTGATCCCGTGATGAGGATCTTGCCGCGCCCCGCCGCCTTCATCTGGTTGCCGACCTTCTGGAGCAGGTAGGTTGTGCCGGTGACGTTGGTATCGATCACCTTGCGCCACTCGGCCACGTCCTGGTCGAGGAAGCCGCGGCCGAGCCCGCGTCCGGCATTGGCGAGCAGCAGGTCCACCGGCCGGCCACCCACCGCCTCGAGTAGCTTGTCGTTACCCTCAAAGGTGGACAGGTCGACCTCGATCGCGGTCACCTGCGTGCCGTGGCGGCGGAAGTCGTCTGCCGCATTGTTGATCAGCGGCTCGTCGGCGGCGACGATGATGTCGTAGCCCTTCTCCGCCGCGATATGCGCCAGCTCGAAGCCGATACCGGTCGAGGCGCCGGTGATGATCGCAAGTCCTGCCATGTCTTGTCTCCTCCAAACGTCCGTTCGTCCTGAGGAGCCGGTGAGCCTGTCGAACCGGCGCCTCGAAGGACATGGGGGTCCGCTTGTCCTTCGAAACGGCACTTCGCCGGGCGCAGTGCCTCCTCAGGACGAACGGGGTGGGTAGGTTACGCGGGCATCTCGACCGTCGTCTTGGCGAGGTCGGGCTTCAGCACGATCTTGGTCGCCACGTCCTGATGGTCGTGGAACAGCTTGTAGCCGTCGGGTGCATTCTCCAGCGGCAAGCGGTGCGAGATCATGAAGGTGGTGTCGATCTTGTCCTCCATGATCGCCTGGAGCAGCCCCGGCAGGTAATGCTGCACGTGCGTCTGCCCGGTCTTCATGGTCAGCCCCTTCTCCATGAAGGCGCCGATCGGGAACTTGTCGATGAAGCCGCCATAGACGGCCGGCACCGAAACGCGCCCGCCCTTGCGCACGGTCATGATCGCCTGGCGGAAGGCATGCGCCCGGTCCGTACCCATGAAGGTCGTGACCTTGATCTGGTCCCATACGTTGTCGACGAACAGGCCGTGCGCCTCCAGCCCGACGCTGTCGATCACCGCGTCCGGGCCAAGCCCGCCCGTAAGCTCCTGCAGCGCTTCGTAGACGCGCGTGTCGTTGAAGTTGAGCGTCTCCGCGCCGAAGCGCTTCGCCAACTCCAGCCGCTTAGGGAAATGGTCGATCGCGATCACGCGCGCCGCGCCCATGAGGAAGGCGGACTGGATCGCGAACAGGCCGACCGGCCCGCAACCCCACACGGCAACGATGTCACCGCCCTTGATCTCGGCATTCTCGGCGCCCATCCAACCGGTCGGCAGGATGTCCGACAGGAACAGCACCTTGTCATCGTCCACCCCATCGGGGATCACGATCGGGCCGACGTCGGAGAAGGGGATGCGGACATATTCCGCCTGGCCGCCCGAATAGCCGCCGGTCATGTGGCTGTAGCCGAACAGCCCGGCCATGGGATGGCCGTAGAGCTGGTCGGAGATGTCCTGGTTGTCGGCCGGGTTGGAGTTGTCGCAGCAGCTATACTGGTGGCGCTCGCAGAAATAGCAGGAGCCGCACGAGATGGTAAAGGGCACCACCACGCGCTGGCCCTTCTTCAGCGTGGACTTGGGGCCGACCTCGACTACCTCGCCCATGAACTCGTGGCCGAGCACGTCGCCCTTCTGAAGCGTGGGAATATAGGCGTCGTAGAGGTGGAGGTCCGACCCGCAGATCGCGGTCGACGTCACCTTGATGATCGCGTCGCGCGGATTGATGATCTCGGGATCGTCGACCGTGTCGACGCGGACGTCGTGCTTGCCGTGCCAGGTGAGCGCGCGCATGGGATTTTCCTTGAAAGTGGGAAGGGCGGCTCAGCCCGCCTTGTGCTCGGCATGATGCGCGAGCGTGCGCGACGACGTCGCGATCTCGCCTGTCTCCATCAGCTGCTTGAACCGGCGCAGGTCGCGGCGAGCCTGGATGGCGGGCTCGCGCTGAAACAGCTTGGCGACGAACTGGCCGATTGCGCCGCCCGGCGGATCATAGCCGATCACTGCGCGCACCACCGTGCCGCGGCCGGGCACCTCATTGAACTCGACGCGTCCGCTATTGCGGACGTCGGCACCTTCGGCCGACTTCCAGCCGATCACCCGGCCGGGCTCGTCCTCCGTCACCTCGGCCACCCATGACACGGTGCGGCCGCCCGGTGCCTTGACCGTCCAAGTGGTCTGCTGCGGGCCGGCAGGCACGATGCTTTCGACATTCTCCAGTACGCCCGCGAGATTGGGGAAGTCTCGCCAGAACGCGTACAGATCCTGCGCCGGCTTGTTGATCGTCACCACGGCAGCGGTGACCGCGCCATGATCTGCTTCGATCGCCTCCTGCTGGGTGGATGAACTGCGCGCGGCGGTGAGGGGGGCGTCGTCGGTCTCGGCCATGGGCACGTCCTTGTTCGGCGTTTGGCTCCTTAACCATCGCCTCGCACCCATGTTCCTGCCGCAACTATCGGGGATCCGGACACTTGATCCAGGTCAGGAACTCTCCGTTTGCGTGCGAACAACAGCGGCTCCACGCTGACGCGATGCAGGCGACGGCCGACTTCTACGCGCAGCCGGTGGTGGCGTTGGCGCGCGCGCTGGTCGGCTGCACCTTGCTGGTGGACGGGGTCGGCGGGACCATCGTCGAGACGGAAGCCTATGCCCGCGACGATCCGGCCGCGCACAGCTTCGTCGGACGGACGGCGCGCAACGCGGCGATGTTCGGGCCCGCCGGCCACGCCTATGTCTATCGCAGCTACGGGCTGCACTGGTGCGTCAACATCGTCGGCGGTGACCGGCCGGGCGAGGCCGTCCTGATCCGCGCGCTCGAACCGACACACGACGCGCCAACGATGGCCACACGCCGCGGTACGGCCGACCCACGGCTGCTCTGCGCCGGTCCGGGCCGGCTATGCCAGGCGCTCGCCATCACGGGCGCGCTGGACGGCCGCACGCTGGATGCTGCGCCGTTTGCGCTGCTGCGCAGCACCCCGTCCGGCCGGGTCGCGGCGGCGCCGCGCATCGGCATCAGCAAGGCTGCCGATCGGCCTTGGCGCTTCGGCCTTGTAGGATCGCGCTATCTCAGCCGCGCACTGCCCCGCGGGAGCAGCGGTTCGCGCTAGGCGGTCGCCGGCTGCGCGCCGAACAGCCGACCCCGCTCGGTCACCAGCACCAGCGCCAGCGCGGTCAGTCCCGTCACCACGAACCCGACCTCCAGGGGCACGGTGGTGCCGTTGAAGCTTTGGCCGATCACCACGCCGATGGCCGCCCCGCCCACCGTCGACAGGAAGCCCTGCACGGAGGCGGCGGTGCCCGCGATCGACCCCATCGGCTCCATCGCCATCGAGTTGAAGTTGGACCCCGTCATGCCGAAGCAGCCCATCGCCAGGCATTGCAGCACGGCGAAACTCGCGGCGGTCTCCAGCCCGGCGAGCGCCACCGCCAGGTGCACGGACGAGATGAGGATGAAGCCTGCCAGCGCGGCATGGCTCACCAGACGCGTGCCCAGCCGCTCCACCACGCGCGAGTTGACGTAGGCCGACAGGCCCATCGCGCCCGCCATGGCGGCGAAGGTGATCGGAAACAGCCCAGGCGCGTGGAACGTGTCCGCGAACACCTGCTGCACGGAGTTCACGAACCCCATCAACGCCCCGAATACAGCGGTGCCCGCAAGCGTGTAGCCGATCGCCTGGCGCTCCCTCAGCGTGCGCCGCACCGCGGCAATGACCGTGCCGGCCGAGATCGGCTGGCGCGCGTCGGGATGGAGCGTCTCGTTCAGGCGCCGCGCGCCGGCGATCGCTACCAAGGACGCGAAGCCCGCCAGGAAGAAGAAGATGTCGCGCCAGCCGCCCACCAACATGATCGCCTGGCCGATGGAAGGCGCCAGCGCCGGCACCGCCAGAAACACGATGAAGGACAGCGACATGACGCGCGCCATCTGGCGGCCGTGGAAGCAGTCGCGCGTGATGGACACGGTCAGGACGCGGCCGGCGGCCCCCGCCACGCCCTGCAGGAAACGCGCGACCAGCAGGCCGGCGAAGCTGCCCGACAGGCCGGCGACGATGCTCATCGCGCCGAACAGGCACAGGCTGGCGAGCAGGATAGGGCGGCGGCCGTAGCGGTCGGCAAGCGGCCCGTAGACGAGCTGCGCCGCACCGAAGCCGAACATGTAGATCGCGATGATCCACTGGCGCGCATTCTCGTCGGCGACGCCCAGCGCCCGGCCGATCTCGGGCAATGCGGCCAGCATCGAATCGATGCCCAGCGCCTGGCAGGCCATGATCGCCGCCATCAGCGCGACAAAGCCGTGCAGCGACAGGCCGGGGTCGGCGCAACCATGCTCGCGCGGCTCGGGCGCGGCGGAGGGCGACAGGATGGGTTCGGAGCTGCGCAGGGGTGTGACGACCGACATGCGCGGCGATATGGCGCTTATGCTGCGATGCAGCAAGGGCATGGCGGCCGCATCAACGATGCGACCGCCACCGGTGCCTCAGGCCTGCGCTTCGGCCGCCTGCTTGGGCTTGCGGCCGCGGCGCTTGGGCGCGGGTGCGGCTTCCTCGATCGGCTGCGTGGCGGCCTCATTCTCCTCGACCGCGGCTTCGCGGCCCTTGCGGCCCAGCCCGATCTTGTGCGCCAGCGCGCGGCGCTGCTCGGCATAGTTGGACGCCACCATCGGATAATCGCGTGGCAGGCCAAACGCCTCGCGATAGCTTTCCGGCGTGTAGCCGTGCTGCGAGATGTGCCGGCGCAGCATCTTGTACTGCTTGCCGTCGATCATGCTGACAAGGAAATCGGGCTTGATGGAAGAGCGGACCGACACCGCACCCTTGGGCTTTTCCGCTTCCGGCGCGGGCGCCGGCTCGCCGACCGACTGGAGCGCGGCATAGACGCTCTGGATCAGGGTCGCGACTTCGGCGGTGGGCACGCTGTTGTTGCTGACGTGCGCCGCGACGATCTCGGCGGTAAGGGAAATCAGTTCGGGATTGTCGGACGCCACTACATTACTCCTCGTTAACTCGCGCGCATATAGACCTGCTTCTCCACAATACTAGTGGTTATAAGCACATATGATGCATTTTCGGTGCCGACAGCGCTACCGTTCCTCCGTGCGCCGTGCCGCGTTGCGCCGCGCCGGCCCGTTCACCATATCGCCGCCGACATGAGCAAGGACGGACGCGTGGGCGAAGACAGGATCGGATGGCACGGCACGACGATCCTGTCCGTGCGGCGGGGCGGCAAGGTGGTGGTGGCGGGCGACGGCCAGGTCAGCCTGGGCAATACGGTGATCAAGCCCAACGCGCGCAAGGTGCGCCGCATCGGCGACGGCGCGGTGATCGCGGGCTTTGCTGGTGCCACTGCGGACGCGTTCACCTTGTTCGAGCGGCTGGAGCGCAAGCTGGAAGCACATCGTGGCCAGTTGCTGCGCGCCTGCGTCGAACTGGCCAAGGACTGGCGTACGGACAAGTATCTGCGCAACCTGGAAGCGATGATGATCGTCGCGGACCGGGAAACGAGCCTGATCCTGACCGGCAATGGCGACGTGTTGGAGCCGGAGGCAGGCATTGCCGCCATCGGCTCGGGCGGCAATTACGCGCTCGCCGCCGCGCGCGCGCTGGTCGACTATGAGGAGGATGCCGAGGTCGTCGCCCGCCGCGCGATGGCGATCGCCGCCGAGGTGTGCGTGTTCACCAACGGCAATCTCACGGTCGAGACCATCGCCCCCGCCACCTGACTCCCGGTCGCCGCGCTTCCCTTTCCGAACGGACCTTCCATGAACGACGCGCTTACCCCCAAGGCCATCGTGGCCGCGCTGGACAGCCACATCGTCGGCCAGGACGATGCCAAGCGCGCGGTCGCCGTGGCGCTGCGCAACCGCTGGCGCCGCCAGCAATTGGCACCCGACCTGCGTGACGAGGTCGCGCCCAAGAACATCCTGATGATCGGGCCGACGGGGTGCGGCAAGACGGAGATCAGTCGCCGTCTCGCCAGGCTGGCCGACGCCCCCTTCGTCAAGGTGGAGGCGACCAAGTTCACCGAGGTGGGCTATGTCGGCCGCGACGTGGAGCAGATCGCGCGCGACCTGGTCGAGGAGTCGGTCCGCCTGGAGCGCGACCGCCGCCGCGCGGCCGTGCGCGACAAGGCGGAGGAGGCGGCGCTCGCCCGCCTGCTCGATGCGCTCGTCGGCAAGGATGCGAGCGAGGCGACCCGCACCGCCTTCGCCCAGCGCTTCCGCGACGGCCATCTCGACGACAAGGAGGTTGAGCTGGAGGTGGAGGATAGCGGCGGCATGCCAATGGAGATCCCCGGTCTCGGCGGCCAGGTCGGCATGATCAACCTGGGCGACATCATGGGTAAGATGGGTGGGCCCCGTACCAAGCGCCGCCGCCTGGCCGTGCGCGCCGCCTGGACCAAGCTGGTCGACGAGGAGGCCGACCGCCGCCTCGACGCGGACGAGATCAATCGCGCGGCGCTGGCGGATGCGGAGGCGAACGGCATCGTCTTCCTGGACGAGATCGACAAGATCGCGGTCAGCGACGTGCGCGGCGGCTCCGTCAGCCGCGAAGGCGTGCAGCGCGACCTGCTGCCGCTGATCGAGGGCACCACCGTCGCCACCAAATACGGGCCGATGAAGACCGACCATGTGCTGTTCATCGCGTCCGGCGCGTTCCACGTCGCCAAGCCCGCCGACCTGCTGCCCGAGCTGCAAGGCCGCCTGCCGATCCGCGTCGAGCTGAAGCCGCTGACGGAGGCCGACTTCGTTCGCATCCTATCCGCCACGCGCGCGAGCCTGACCGAGCAATATCGCGCGCTGCTGGCGACGGAGGGGGTGGAGATCGTCTTCACCGACGAGGGCATCGTCGCGCTCGCGCGCATAGCGGCGGAGGTGAACGCGAGCGTCGAGAATATCGGCGCGCGCCGGCTGCAGACGGTGATGGAGAAGCTGCTGGACGATGTCAGCTTCCATGCCGAGGACCGCGGCGGCACCACGCTGACCGTCGACGCCGCGTATGTCGAGCAGCAACTGGCGGAGGTGGCGCGCAACACCGACCTCAGCCGCTACGTCCTTTAGGGCGCTGGCGCGGAGGGCAAGCCGCGACTACCGCAGGGCCGTCGCCTCGCCGCGCAGGCGGAACGGGTGACGGAAGGGGTGGGTGATGCGGTCGTTGTGGATGATGCTGGGGCTGGGCGCGCTCGGGGCGGCGCCGCTGCCCGCGCCGCCCGTGGCGGAGCGGCATCCCTTCACCGTGACGTCGGCCAACGGCAACCGCCGCGACGATTATTACTGGCTGCGCGACGACAAGCGCACCGATCCCAAGGTGCTCGGTTATCTAAAGGCGGAGAACGCCTACGCCGATGCGGCGATGGCGCCCCTGAAACCGCTGCAGGACCGGCTCTATGCCGAGATCGTCGGCCGCATCCGCCAGGATGACAGCTCGGTTCCCTATGCCAAGAACGGCTATCTTTATTACGCCCGCTTCGCCCAGGGGGCTGAATATCCAGTGTTCGCCCGGCGCAAGGGCAGCATGGCCGCCCGCGAGGAGGTGCTGCTCGATCAGCCGGCGATAGCGCGCGGCCATGGCTTCTTCATGGCGACGCACAGCACGCCCAGCCCCGACACGCGGCGGCTCGCCTGGGCGCAGGACGACGTCGGACGGCGGCAGTTCACCATCCGCCTCAAGGACATCGCCAGCGACCGCACCCTGCCGGACACAATTCCTGACGCCGAACCCGACTTCGTCTGGGCGGACGACACCACGATCCTCTACGTCGAGAAGGATCCCACCACGCTCCTCTCGACGCGCGTCAAGGCGCACCGGCTCGGCACGCCGACATCCGCGGATCGCCTGCTTTACGAGGAGAAGGATACAAGCTTCTATCTCGGCCTGACGCGCACCGCCGACGACCGCTACCTCTGCATCGTCGAGGAAAGCACCGTCAGCAACGAGCAGCGCTGCGCGCCAGCCGACGGCTCGCTGCGCTTCGCCGTGCTGGCGCCGCGGCAGCGCGACCTGCGCTACTCGGCCGACCATGCCGGCGGGCGCTGGGTGATCCGCACCAATCTGGACGGGGCGAAGAATTACAAGCTGGTGACCGTGGCGGATGGCGACGCGGCCCGCGGCCCTGCCGCCTGGGCCGATCTCGTGCCTGCCAGCGACACGCGCTTCATCGAGGACTTCCACCCCTTCGATCGCTTCGTCGCGATCGAGGAGCGGGCGGAGGGCAACAAGCGGTTGCGCCTGCTGCGCGCGGACGGCCGCGACGACCTCGTCCGCTCGGACGAGCCCGCCTTCACCATGGCGCTCGACCGCGACAATCCGGAGGCGTCGAGCCCGTGGGTGCGCTACACCTATAGCTCGCTGCGCACGCCCACCACCACGTTGGAAGTGAACGCGCTCACGGGCGAGCGCCGCACGCTCAAGGTGCAGCCCGTGCCGGGCTACGATCCGCAGCGCTACGTCACCGAACGCGTCTGGGTCACCGCGCGCGACGGCACGCGCGTGCCCGTTTCGCTGTTCCACCGCAAGGACCTGCGCCGCGACGGCAAGGCTGCGCTCTATCAATATGGCTATGGCAGCTACGGTCTGTCGATGGACCCGGCCTTCGCCAATTTCGCGGTGAGCCTTGCCGACCGCGGCATGGTCTATGCCGTGGCGCACATCCGCGGTGGGCAGGAACTGGGCCGCAGCTGGTACGACGACGGGCACCTCTTGAAGAAGCAGAACAGCTTCACCGACTTCATCGACGTCACCCGCGCGCTGGTGAAGGCAGGGTATGTCGCACCCGGCCGCGTCGCCGCGGAGGGGGGCAGCGCCGGCGGGCTGCTGATGGGGGCGGTCGCCAACATGGCGCCGCAGGATTACCGCGTGATTGTGGCGCAGGTGCCGTTCGTGGACGTGGTCACCACCATGTTGGACAGCAGCATTCCGCTCACCACCAACGAATATGACGAATGGGGCAACCCGGCCGATCCCGCCTTCTATCGCGCGATGCTGGCCTATTCGCCCTACGACAACGTCGCGGCCAAGGCCTATCCCGCGATGTTCGTCGGCACCGGCCTGTGGGACAGCCAGGTGCAGTATTTCGAGCCGGCCAAGTGGGTCGCCCGCCTCCGCGCGACCAAGACCGACCGCAATCCGCTGCTGTTCCGCGTCAACATGGAGGCGGGGCATGGCGGACGCTCCGGCCGTTTCGAGCAGTATCGCAGCCAGGCCGAATATCTCGCCTTCGCGCTTGACCGGCTCGGCATCGGACACTGAGGTGACGCCGCACCTTTCGCTGTTCGAGCGCATCCTCGCACCCGTCGCAGCCTGGATCGTCGCGGTGATCGCCGCCGGCGGCTATCCCGCCATTGCCCTGCTGATGGCGATCGAGAGCGCGTGCATACCCTTGCCGTCCGAGATCATCATGCCGTTCGCGGGCTACCTCGTCTCCACCGGCCGGTTCGGGCTGGTGGCGGTGGCGACGGCGGGCGCGATCGGGTGCAACCTGGGCTCGATCATCGCCTATGAGGTGGGCAAGCGCGGGGGACGGCCCGTCGTCCAGCGCTACGGCCGCTGGGTGCTGCTCGACATGCATGACCTCGACCGGGCCGAGCGCTTCTTCGTGCGCTGGGGCTCGATCACCGTGCTCGTCTGCCGGCTGCTGCCCGTGGTCCGTTCTTTCATCGCTTTCCCGGCAGGCGTCGCGCGCATGCCGCTCGGCCGCTTCCACCTCTACACCTTCATCGGCTCGTGGCCGTGGTGCTTCGGGCTCGCCTGGGTCGGCATGAAGCTCGGCGCGGCGTGGCGCAGCGATCCCCGGCTGGGCGCGGTGCTGCACCGGGCGGATGTCGTGGTCGGACTGGCGCTTGTCGCCGGTGCCGCGTGGTTCGTGCGCCGCCAGATGGCCAAGCGCCGAAGCTGACCTCCTTTCGCCGCCACGAAGGCGGGAGCCCAGAGCGGGCCCCCGCCTTCACGAGCAGTCCGAAGACTTACCGTCCCCCCGTCCGCCGCACCGCATTCTTGTGCGCACCGACGCCGCCCGGCCGGCGGCGCGGGCGCTGCGGCGCGTTCGCGGGCCGCGGCCCGTGACGCTGCGGCTGCTGCTCGGCCCGCGGCTCCGCCTTGGGCTTGGGCAGGCGCGCCTGCTCGACCAGGAAATTTTCGGGCAGCGGCACGATGCTGGGCCGCACGCGCGTGAGCTTCTCGATGTCGCGCAGGTAAGGCCGCTCGTCGTCCGCCACGAACGAGATGGCGACGCCGGTCGCGCCGGCGCGCGCGGTGCGGCCGATGCGATGGACATATTGCTCGGGCACGTTGGGCAGCTCGAAGTTGAACACGTGGCTGACGCCCGACACGTCGATGCCGCGTGCGGCGATGTCCGTCGCCACCAAGATCGGCGCGCTACCATCGCGGAAAGCAGACAACGCCCGCTCGCGCTGCGGCTGGCTCTTGTTGCCGTGGATTGCGTTCGCCTGGATTCCGGCGGCGGCGAGATGCTTCACCACGCGGTCGGCGCCATGCTTTGTGCGCGTGAAGATCAAAGCGCGGTCGATCTCCGTCGCGCGCAGCGTCAGCGTCAGCAGCGCCTGCTTCTCCGCCTGGTTGACGAAGGTGACGGACTGCTCGACGCGCTCGGCGGTGGTGGCGGGCGGCGCCACCGACACCTTGACCGCATCGTGCAGGAACGCCTCGCCGAGGTCGGCGATCGACTTGGGCATCGTGGCGGAGAAGAACAGGGTCTGCCGCTTCTTGGGCACGAGGCCGTGGATGCGGCGCAGCGCGTGGATGAAGCCCAGGTCCAGCATCTGGTCGGCCTCGTCCAGCACCAGGATCTCCACCTGGCCGAGCGTCAGCGCGCGCTGATCGACGAGGTCGAGCAGGCGGCCCGGCGTCGCCACCAGTACGTCGACACCCGCCTGCAGCGCCCGCACCTGCCGCGGGATCGGCACGCCGCCGAACACGGTCAGCACGGACAGCTTCAGCTTGGCGCCATAAGCTTCGAAGCTGGTCGCGATCTGGCTGGCGAGCTCGCGCGTCGGCGCCAGCACCAGCATGCGGCAGCCACGCGACGGGCGCGGCTTGGCGGTGGCGGCGAGGCGGTGGAGCGAGGGCAGCGCGAAGGCGGCGGTCTTGCCCGTGCCGGTCTGGGCGATGCCGCACAGGTCGCGGCCGGCGAGCACGGGCGGGATCGCCTGCGCCTGGATGGGGGTGGGCGTGGTGTAGCCCTTGGCGGCCAGCGCTTCCGTGATGGGCGCGGCGAGGCCGAAGTCGGTGAACGAGGTCATGGATTGCTTTCAGCAGCAAACGGCCGCCCGCCCGACCATCGGACGCAGCGGCAGCGGGTTATCGAGACGACCCGCGTGAAAAGGGAAGCCTGGGGCTGATGCATCGTTTCGGAGGGGCACGGGCCGTATGCCGGCCTGTTCACGCTGCCCGTCCCTGCCTTTGCGGCATCGACGCACGCGCCATATGTTCCATATCCGTGCCGGATGCAAGGGCTTGGCGAGCGGAGGCGCGGTCAGCGTCCGACGATGCGCGCCACCTCGCGCGCGACGACGCGCTCCACGAGCTGGGGCAGGTTGTCGTCCAGCCATTGCTTCAACAATGGGCGCATCAACTCGCGCACCAGCCCGTCCAGCGTGCCGGCAGGCGCATTGGGATCGACCGACATGCCCGACAAGGAGGCGAGCGCGGCGCGGCTGGCCTGCTCGGCGCGGGGCGAGACGAGCGGCGGCTCGCCCAGCTCCAGCACGTCGTCATCGGCGGCGGGCACCGGCGGCAGGCGCCGCGCGGCGGCCGCATCGGCGCTGATGACGCGGCGGATGGAGGCCAGGATGTCGTCCATCGACTGCGCGGGCGCGTCGTCAGGCATGGCCGGCACCATCGCCTATTTCGGGGGCGGAGTCACGGGCGGCATGGCCGTGGTCGCGTTGGGCGGCGGAATGGCGCCGTCGTCCGGCACCGACGTCACGTCCTCGTCGACCGGGGTCTCGCCCGTGGTGTGGGTGCCGCGCGGATCGTGGCGCGGGCTGTCGCCGAAATCGCTGCGGCGGCTGCGCACCGCACGGTAATTGGCTTCCGGGTCGTAGAGCGTCGCGCTTTCCAGCCCCAGCTCCTGCGCGGTCGCCTCGCCCATCGCGTTCAGGAGCGCGAAGCCCGCGACATATTGGTCGCGCTCGGCCGTCACCAGCGCCACCTGGCTGTTGAGCAATTCCTGCTCGGCGTTGAGCACTTCCAGCACCGTGCGCGTGCCGGCGCCATTCTCCGCGCGCACGCCTTCCAGCGCCAGCTGGTTGGCGGCGACGGCCTGGTTGTTGGCGCGGATCGCCTCGCCCGCCGCCTGGAAGCCGGCAAACGCCGCGCGCGCCACCGCGATCACCTGGCGCTCGGTGTCGATGCCTTGCTCGACCGCCACATCCTCGCGCGCCTGCGCCTGTCGCACGCGCGAGCCGACGATGCCGCCCTGGTAGAGCGGCACCGTGAGCTGGAAGCCCAAATTGTTGCCCGCGCGCGACTGGCTCAGCCCCGGCGTGTTGTTGGGCACGCCCACCGCCTGGCCCGCCGTGCCGAGATAATTGTTGTAGGACGAGCCGCCCACCGCCGAGAAGGTCGGCAACCGCGCCGCGCGTGCGGTGCGCACGTCGAAGCCCGCCGCCTTGCTGGCCGCGGCGGCCGTCTCGATCGCCGGGCTGTTGCGCAGCGCCACCTCAACCGCCTCGTTGGGGGTGGCGGGCAGGCGGGGCAGGGCGGGCGGGGCAGCCAGGTCCTGCGGCCAGAGGCCCACCACGCGCCGGAACTGCTCGCGGCTGCCCGTCAGATTGCCCTGCGCGGTCGCCAGCTGCGAGCGGGCGAGGCTGAGGCGCGCCTGGCTCTGCGCCACGTCCGTGCGCGTCAGGTCGCCGACCGCGAACCGATCCTTGCTCGCCTGCAGGTTGGTCTCCAGCACGGCCACGTTCTTCTTGTTGAGGCCGACGATCGACTGGTCGCGGATCACGTCCATGTACGCGCCCACCACCTGGGTGAAGAGGTTGCCTTCCGTGGTGCGCAGGTCGGCGCGGCCCGCGACCACGCGCGATTCGGCCGCGTTGATCGAGTTGCGCACGCGCCCGCCCTGGAAGATCGGGTAGGACACGTTGACGCCGCCGGTGAACACGCGGCTGCCGTTGGTGAGCGAACCGATCGCGTTGGTGCTCTGCGTCACGCCGATCGTGCCCGACAGCTGCAGCCGCGACTGGGCGCGCGCGATCGGCACGCCCTCGTCGATCGAGCGCAGCTGCGCGCGCGCCGCGGTCAGCGCCGGGCTGGTCTCGTAGGTCTGCCGGAACGCCTGGTCGAGCGTCGTCGCGGAGGCGGAGGAGCCGAGCGCCGCGAGCAGCAGCACGCGCCTCATCAGAAGCGGAAGCCGACCGGCTCCGCGAAGTCCGGCAGGCGCGGCACCTCCGCGTCGGCGAACACCGCCAGCCCGAAGCCGCCGCCGGCCTTGCGGCCTAGCGCGAGCTTGGTGACCCCGTCCCGCACCAGCCCGGTGGCGATCCGCCCGTCCTCCGCCAGCTGCTCGACCAGAGCGGGCGGCACCGCTTCCACCGCGCCGTCGATCAGGATCAGGTCATAGGGCGCCCCATCCGGCCAGCCGCCCGCGAGCGGGCCCTGCACCCGCTCCACCCGACCCGCAGGCAGCGGACCGGGGGTGAAGGCGCCGTCCTCCAGCGCCACCACGCGCGCGGCGAGTTCGGCCGCGACCGCGGCGGCGTAGCCGGTCGCCGCGCCCACGATCAGGACACGATCGATCGGCCGCACGCGCGCTTCGGTCAGCAGGCGGCCGGTGACCATCGGCGCAGCCAGGAAGCGGCCGTCGCCCAGGGGCAGCGTACGATCGGTATAGGCCAGCGGCAGCATGTCCGCGGGCACGAACGCCTCGCGCGGCACGGAGCCCATCGCCGCGATCACGCGCGGGTCGTTGACCGCCGTGGTGCGGAGCTGGCCCGTCACCATCGCGCGCCGCATCAATTCGAAATTGTGTCCGGTCACGATTCGCTGCCCCTTGGGTGTGCTACCACTATAAAGCACTAGCCCCGGCGGCAACGTCTATCGTGCGGGCGCACGCCCGCCAAGTGCGGCCGCGACACGGTTGTGCCGCATCGCGGCGAACGGGCAGCGAAACGCCGGCCGGGATCGCTCCCGACCGGCGTCTTCGCCCCGTGCGGGCGGGATCAGCGCTTGGAGAACTGGAAGGAACGGCGCGCCTTGGCGCGGCCATACTTCTTGCGCTCCACCGTGCGGCTGTCGCGGGTCAGGAAGCCCGCCTGCTTCACGGGCGTGCGCAGCACCGGCTCGAACCGGGTCAGCGCCTGGGCGATGCCGTGCTTCACCGCACCCGCCTGGCCCGACAGGCCGCCGCCGATCACGGTGGCGACCACGTCATACTGGCCTTCGCGATCGGCGATCAGGAAGGGCTGGTTGATGACGAGGCGCAGCGTCGGCCGTGCGAAATAGACTTCCTGGTCGCGGCCGTTGACCGTGACCTTGCCCGAGCCGGGCTTCAGCCACACGCGCGCAACCGCATCCTT
>Ga0325400_1000374_pt1 | contig 31917 bp, 26 predicted proteins | sample PopdelMetagenome_2_FD_205662 | JGI IMG/M metagenome (GOLD analysis project Ga0325400, IMG submission 205662) | Populus deltoides microbial communities from Bellville, Georgia, United States - Xylem-PdKOR-R1 | ecosystem: Host-associated > Plants > Phyllosphere > Stem > Wood/Secondary xylem...
CAAACAAGGGAACAACCTGAACCTAGTTCGAATTATTCCTACACACTGGGAGATTAAAGGGGGGAGGAGGAGGAAGCACACCAAATGTGAAGAGGAGAACAATGTCCTAGCTAGCTAGGGAAAATAAACCATGGGAAAGCACACACTTTATGATACAAAGAGAAGGGTAGAAGGGCTAGACACAACTGCATGAAGAAATTAAGCTCTGGCTAGCTAGGGATGTAGAGAGCGCTTACATATCTCTAACATGGAACATGTTAGGGTTCTTAATGACAATATCATACATGTAGACAGAGTTGAACTTGGAGAAGTCTCTAGGAAGAGAGATTAGATCAATGGAAGAGTGTTTGTGGAATTGGAAGAGGTCAGGGTCACCCCCATAATACCTCTCCCATCCTAGCTCTTTCAAGATTTGTTCGAGGGAAGAGTATGAAGTTACCACTTGGCCTGATGGCAAGTGCACCAATACCTTTCTCCTTGAACCACCTCCATTCCTTTCATTAGATTCAGCCGCAGGGTTCTCCACTAGGCGAATTACACCGTTGTTTTTGAAAACCCAAACTCCCGACATTTTTGGGAATATTATTAGTTTTTTTGTTGCTGTAAAATGCTTGGTTGTGGCTAGGGTTTTATCGAAGAAGAAAGCAGTAGCTTGCTAGAGTTGGTTGGTGAGTGAGGAAGGGAATAGGAGGGGGGGTATTTATCTGTGTCATGGGGCATAAAAAAACAAGAGGAAAATACTCTAGGAGAGGGGTTTATGATGTGGCTTTGTGGATATAGTGGGTCCTTATGGCATTAAATAAGAGGGTACAAGGATGCTCGTAGGGTGTGATTTAGGGCACCTATACCATCGATCCGTGGGGCTGGTTCAGGAGAATCTATATATGGAGGTCGTGTAAGCTTTGGCTTTCTTTAGAACAGAGAATCTAATATTAATTTCCACGAGGACTACTTTGCAAGAAATTATAAAAATTGTAGAAAGTCAATCAGCAAAAGATTTTTGCACCCACACCTATCACGAGATGTCCACGTGAAGAGAGTGTGAGAGATGTTTGGTGAGAAAATCTTGCTGCTGGTGGGTTAGGCAACCTACTGAGAGTGGCATTGTAATTTGGGAGCTTCTTTTTGTTGGCTACTACTCATCATTGGAGAAATATGGAAACCCTAAAGGTGGTTTTAGTCCTTTTGTTGTCAATAATTCTCCATTTGTCATTAATTAATTTCTCGAAACAAATTAAAGCCTGCAGGCTGTACGTACCCACCAGAAAAATTGAAAGCCATATGATTATTCCACTTAAAATTGGTCGTGTTGGTCTTGTTGTATATAATCATTAACTCGTACGTATCAATGTAATTAAACTCAACTCAATTCAATTTCTGAGTCAATAGAGACTTGGATTTATCTCTATGTATCTCATATTGATTTTTTAATTAAACAATTAATGTAGAATTTAATTTTATGTGGCCTGGTTATTTTGACCGGTCAATCTTCTTTTTTTTTTTTTTCTCAAAACAACATCCTGAATGATATGGTTTAATTTTAAATATTAAACAGAATTAATATAAAGCAACCCATCCACCCCCACAATTTAGGTTCTTAACAGAGTAATTAATAACTTTGCTCAGTACGTATTGCTGCTTGAGTAGATAGCTTTTCTAGACAAACTACACATGTTTTTCACGGCAATAGCAAAAGCTTCACATAACTTTTTTGCCCACAACTTTTGTGCACATCAGAGTTGTGTCTTTGACCTTGCTGTACATTGTCTGCTATTAATTAACATGACAGGCCTCGTTTGAAAAGACTCTCCCTAGGTCAATAATATTCTGAGTATTTAAATGCCTTTAGCTAGCTAGGTTAAGTTGATTTAATCTGTTGCAAATAATTAGTTTTATCCCATGTTCTTGCATTAATATCATATATAGTCAAATCATTAACCCTAAATTAAGTAGAACTGCTCGAAAGGACCACCACCACACATTGTTACATAGGTTTTCAGGAACATATTTATCATGCATGTTCATTTTATCCCTGCTCATAAGAACATGTATGCTACACTGTCTGTATACAATTGATGATATGTTGCCCACATGATGGTCACATGGGCTCAAATGGTCCATGAACATGACTGTTTAAACCCTCGGACAGTCTTGTCAAAATCTATTGGTCGATGGAGGAAGTCAGTGTTGGATATTTATCCATAGTTATTACTGCTTCACAGATATTTTCTTGTAAAGAATATTTTCCAAAATCCATTATAAAAAGGTCATGTTTTCAATGTTATCCCTTTCCAGCACCAGTAAATTATTATGTAAATGTAGCGATGATCTACATATAGATTATCAAAGAGTAATATGAAATCATTTTAGCATATTGCAGTTTAAATTTTCAAGTTAAAATAAGTATTTGATCAAGAAAATTGCAAAAATGGATCAATCTACACACTGGCTTTTCTCATGATCATCAGTCACTACCTATTAAAAGAAGGAAGACAAAAACAAAAAGAGGATGACAAACAATATTAATCGCAGCCTTGGATTGTGCCTTGAGAGTCAGCGTGCAGGGGATACTGTGGTCCTGAACTCGATCTCAAACCTTCTAAAACCATAAAGTTGAACAGCGATTCCATTGTGAAGTTATTGGAACTTTTTGGATGCCTTTAACAATCCAAACCCTCGAGAAGAAGGTCTATCTTTGCTGCTCTTGTTCCTCTTTAGGCATACCACAAAGTCCGAATGGCACAGACCCATCATATATATATATATATATATAGGAAATGGATAAAGAGATGTCAACTTCAGAAGAATGGAGGGAGAAATGGGGATTCCATTTTTCATGAAAATCTGGATAGACTCTCAACAATGTAGCACCACAGGTGACTTTTATAGTTCTAGATGCTTCCAAGCACAGCTGTTATACTTCAAACAAGCACTTCAGGAAGCAAAAGAGAATGAGAGAATCATCATACGTCTATAATTCCATATTGCGTGTCTAAGGACCTATACATGGATGGTTTGTTTATAATTTATATAGAAATGAACTTAGTATCATATCAAAAATAACTTAAAAGCACTCTAAATTATAGTTATAAAACACACACAGCCTAGTCAAGTTAGGGATTAATCCGAGTTAAATTAAAATAATATTTAAAAAAAAAACTATATCATTTTAAAAAAATTAATAAAAATTAAATTAGATTTTATCTGAGTTTAATAAAATTAATTAAATCAAGAATTAACTTATCATATCAATCAATCGTATTTGACTTGACGAACTTAATTTTATTGATCAATATTTTATCATGAAACCTGGACAAGATCTTGGTTGGATGAGTCACCAGATGATCAACGCACATTGATCTAAACATTACTAATACACATATGATTGACCCCTGGAAGTCTTGTAGGGTGCAAACCCAGCAAAAAGAATAAAAAATAAAAAAAGCTGATAGGGGCCGGATAAGGGACAGGGAATAATGTGTAAAGGAAGGAGCTTAGTTGTCAGTAAGATACATCATTTTCCCATATCCAAGTAGGATCCCAATCATTTATTTGTCTGCGTGTGCATTTGCTAGAATCTTGGAGGGCAGCAAAAACAGATCATCAAAGATTTTCCTTTTTCTTTTTTATCTTGTCATATTTCAGCCTCCTTTTAATCCTTATTTTCTAGCTACAAAGGGGATTTGGTTGGATGGGTGGGACAATTTCACCACTTCCATGAACCTTATCAATAGGCCTTGCCTTTATCCAATTCCCAGTGAGAATCAAAACAAAGCTAAAGAGTATATATCACCTTTTATATGTCATGTTGATCATCAAAACCTAACAATTCGATCGAAAGCTGTTATGTTTTCGAACAAATTGTTTCCAGTTTGGTCTGTGGATTTCCCTTCATGTATTTTCTCGATTATAATTAATTAATGCATAGATTGTTTAATGTCAATGTGGTTTTTTTCTATTTTTAAAACATTAGGGAAATAGCGCATAATCTCTATGAATATTGTTTGTATAGTGTATGTACCCGACCACCCATGTCTTTATCATTAACTTAATGACTTAATTAAGCAAAGTAATCTTGCGGAAAACAATATGTAGAGGCCCTTTACCTTCTTCTTCTTTTCCTTTAATTTATAGTGACCCAATTACTTATTAATTGATTATGCAAAGAAAATATTGAAGAATTCTAGAGAAGAGCCACAATCAATGTATTAAAGTAGAGAACATATTAATTAGTCAATATGTAAAGCAAGAATAAGGGAATATACAGGGCTCAAGTTGAAGGCCATTAGATGCATGATGAGGTATAAATTAATTGAATTTGTAGGAATTAAGTACATGAAGAAATCTAGCTCAAGGGAATGTTGGAAGAGTTTAAAAGATGGAGAACAAGTGATCATTCCAACAACTTGTTCTCTATATATCTTTGGTGTAATTAAATTGAGATTTACTGAAGTTGAGCATGAGAAATTAAATGCTTAAGAATTAATTCATTTTATTAGTATTTTAGAATATATAAATCGGATATGGTAAAGATATAAATATATTTAATTAAAAAAACAAAGATAAAAACATGAAATAAATTCATCAATCTCTATAATAATTTTAAAGTAAATTTATATGCATTATAAATAATTATCTTAATTTCAAGACGTCACTAACCAATTCTTCAAACCCAACATTTTATATGAACAAAAAATAGCCCAAAACAAGTTCATAACTCAATTAATTTCAAGTTTGATGGATGTCTTCTTTGCCTATTAGACCTAAATTTTGCTGCATTCCATGTCTGTTCCACAATTTGCTCCTCTTCTGTTCAACTCCTTAATTAGGAGAGAAATCCAAGTATGATCCACCAATATTGTCATTGCTATTGCTGGCTTAAGACATTGTCAAACTACAGAAAGTTATCCACTCTTTTGTTCATCCCCTACATAACAAGACCTCACATCCTGATCTGTAGATTGAGAAATTCATTCTCGACCATGAATAGCCCATCCACTTATTTCTGGTCAACATCTCTACATGCATATAAAGGTCTCTGCATTATCAGCTTTGAATTCAAACACAAGGGAAGTGATAATAATAAGGAAGGCTTTGGCTTCATCTTTTTGGCAAAGATGGATTCCAAGGCTTCTTCTCTCCTCTTCATTGCATTCTTGTGCTTAATCTCAACTTCCACAGCCTTCAACATCACCAAGATCCTTGCACAGTACCCTGAGTTTGCTAACTTTAATGATCTCCTCAGCCAGAGCGGGCTCGCCCAGGAAATGAACAGCCGCCAAACCATCACTGTCCTTGTGCTTGATAACGGATCAATCGATGGACTCTCTGGCAGACCCTTAGACATTGCAAAGAGGATCTTGAGTGCACATGTAATCCTTGATTACTATGATCAAATAAAGCTTTCGAAACTTCAAAAGGCCAGCACTATCGTTACCACCTTGTACCAAGCTAGTGGTGTTGCAGATAATCGACAAGGTTTCCTGAATATTAGCAGAACTGCTGAGGGAATCAAATTCGGTTCAGCAATGAAAGGTGCTCCTCTCGTTGCATCACTTGTGAAATCCATCTACTCGCAGCCTTACAACATCTCGGTGCTACAAGTCAGCGAACCTATTGAGACTCCAGGGATTGAGAACATGGCTCCACCACCACCACCTGGTACTGCTGCCGTTCCCAAGAAGGCACCTGCTCCAGCTCCAAGCACTAAAACGCCACCAGCTGCACCTCCAACTGCCAAGACTCCAGCCAAATCCCCTGCCAAATCTCCTTCCAAGGCTCCTGCACCATCCAAGGAGGGACCATCTACACCAACTGAAGCACCAGCCGAGGGGCCAGTGGCTGCTGATGGGCCAGTGGCTGCTGGTGGGCCAGTAGCTGATGTGCCCGCAGACTCCCCAGAGGCTGATACAGAAGTGGCTGAGGAAGCACCAGCTGTAGCACCTGCAAAAGCTGCTTCTTCACGTATGCACGTTGCTGGTGCAACCGTGGTTATCGGATTGTTTGCCTGCATAATGGGTTTTTAAAAGGCAAGCAATAGAACAAGGCAGAACAAAAACCGGGTAAAAAAATGGAGTGAATGGGAACTGGATAGTACGAGGCTAGCACAGGAATCAATTTATTTATTTATTTTTGTATTTCCTTTGATTGTATCCACCCCTGATCACTGTTCGAAATGAAGCTTGAACCCTAATCGGGGGCAAACATAATTTGATTAATCTGATATTTACTGATAGATTGCAAATTGAAATTTTTCCACAGTATATTTTATATGATTTATCAACATCACTTGATTTTTCATCATGCATAATCCCGGTTTTGTTCTTCACTTTCTTTCATGCTGCCGAGATTTGGCTGCAATTTGAGAGAAAAGAAAAGATCTGGAGAAGTATTTGAATACTCAAATGAGAATAAGAAAATCAAATCAAATCAAAATAATAAAAGAAAATGTAAAATCAAGCTCATTAATCAAGACAAGATTAAACATTGAAACAAAGATCATGAAGGGTTAGATTTATAAGCGTATCACGACTTTCCCTAATTCAATGGCTGTGTTAAAACATGGAAGAACTACAGTAACATGAATTCGCTCTTCCATGTTGGCTCGTCATATGAACTTGTAAGAAATAATCCAAAATGACTGCAAGGCTCCTAACCAGAATCAGAACAGAAAAATTTGGAAATGCAAAATCAACAGCTATGATCAGTACTAAGGTTTGGGCCATTGAACCAAATTAACTAGGTTAACTTTTGATTAAACCCCCAAAAAACACTCTTTAGACTCCATCCAAATTCAATCAGATGCATTGGTTGAGCTTTTGACCCTGTCGATTATATTTGAGATGACTTTATCCATGTCAAGTCCCTTCAGAAGTCGAAACGGTCATTTCATGTTCTGCAATAGTTGAAAGATGAAGCAAAAAAGAGACAATTTCAAGCACTAGCAGAGGATATTGGCAACGTTTAGTAAAGTATGTCAGAGAAATTTTTGAAATAAATAGAGGAAGCAACTCTTGACTGATCTTGTAAATTCAGACATTATGTAAATGCTTCTTGAATGTGGAACCATGTCCCAAGAGATAACATATCTGTAAATTATGTACAATTTCACCAATGACTCCCTGACTAAACAGCTAGTTTTTAGTCCAAAATTACAAATAAAATTATCAAATATAACAGCAATATAATAATGCAAAGTTTTACCCCTCAGTGACAGAAGAGTGGATACTGCATGCAGATTTCGTTCATGTAACCATTGTTCTCTCTTTTCAAGACTCCAAGAAAATGGTGCGTTAGATTTAGACTCGTTTAGGCTTACAGAGATCAAGTTATTCATGAAATTTGTTGGTTCATGACCTCTAACATCAAGCAATAAGCAATTTATTATTTAAGCTTGTCGCAGCAGCAAGAACAGCAAGTCCTACCTCCTGAGAGTACTAAAAAGAGTTTGGGGATAATCATAAAATTATGATTGTGAATGCAGGAGTCACCATCTAATATCATGGTTACTAAGAAATCTATGGTATGCAAGAGTTCAAGTAACGGGCTAGTTGTGTAAGGGAAAGACGCATCACCTCCAATACACCCTATCTAAGATGTTGCACGCTTGCAATATCACGACAATCTTCCACTTTATTAGTTTGAAGTAATAAGGAAATGGGGAAGACAAGTATTTCTTGTCTTTTATCTGTGGAATGAGAAAATGAGTCGCTACATAATATTTTGGTCACTAGGAACCCTAACTAGTTTCAGAGATCGGGCACGAGAACTAATTGCGTAAAGAAAAGGTATTAGCACCCCAAATATACCTTACCTAAAATAAGTTGCATTGTTTGATTGTCTGATAAAAGCTAAGGTATTGTCGTATTTTCTAATTGTTGGTTTGTCTAGGGTTTAAGAAAAGTCTTCCTCGGTAAGGAGATCTTTATCTTATCAAGTAAAAACTTAATCGTTCTAATATCTATAAAAGAACTACCTTTTTAATATCAGGAATACATTTTACGTGTAAATTCGCAATCTCAGATACTAAATGAAAACAAAATATTTTTTTGGTATTTTTGATATATTGGTCTAGTTCTCATGGCTTTAATAACCTGGTTATTAAAGCCAAAATACATGCTAAAACATATATTTGCTTTTTTTGTTGTAGGAAAATACAACATGAGTTTTTTTATCTTTGAGATACTTGGCAATATGCATTAAGACAAAAACATTTTTTTCGTTTTATAATTTTTTGCAATATTTTGATGAAAACCAGGTATTTTAACACTGGATTTGTATCTTTATAGTATAAAAATACAAACCAAATTTAAGGAAAATTGATAGAGAAATACGCGGGAAAATCACAAATTTTTTAAAGAATTTTTCAGAGGTTTTTTTTTGGAATGGGCTGGACCCAGCCCAACCATTTTGGTCTGGGCCGGCGCTACCCGGCCCAGAGAATAGTGGAGAACAAGACTGAAGAAGAGGAGGAGGAAGGGAGAGGAACAGCTGACCGAGCGGTGGTTCGCAGTGGTGCTGGCGGTGGGCGAAGAGGAGGAATGGCGGTGGTTTACAGAGGACGCTGTTGGTTGTTCTTCCTCTTTCTCTGTATTTTCCTTCTGCCTTTCTTCTATTTTCTTTTCTCTTTCCCTCTGTTTTTATGTTCTCCTTTTATTCTCTGGCAGTGGCGATGCTGCTAGTGGCAGCATTGTGGCAGTAGGCGATGGTTCGCGGCGAGGAATGGTTCTTCCTCTCTATGCAGAGACTCCAGACTCTGTTTTTTTTTCCTCCCCCTCATCTATTTTCGTTTACTCTTCCTTGTTTTCCCTCGTTCTCTCTTTTTGGTCTCTGTTTCTCTTCCTCTCTAGTTTCATCCTTTGTTTTAAAACAAATCATCCCCTTTTGTTTTTCAACTCTCCTCTCTAAAATCTCCACCACCCCTCTCTATTTTTCACTTCTCCAAAATCTCCTCTCTGTTTCTGTTTTTTTTAATCTCTCTCTTCTTAAAACCCTCTGTTTCTCGCCCTCGCCCTCGCCCTCGCCCTCGCCCTCGCCCTCGCCCTCGATTCTCAAAACCAATCCCCATCTTCTCTTTTGTCCCCCCTGTTCTCTGGTTCTACCCTGTATTTATAGAAGGCAAGGGGAGAGGGTCTCCCTGCCCTACCCAAGCGCAGGGTAAAGTGGTCGAGGCATGGTTTGCCATCCTGTTTCATTATGGTGGCAGGGTACGTAAAGGAGGTATGGGTTGTGTCGAGGTTTGGTCAAGTTAGGAGAAAGAGAGAGAATGCAGGAAAAATTAGTTTTTTTTTTTAAAAAAAAAAAGCTTCTCTTCCCATGTTGCACATCCAAGGGAAGAAGAAGAACAATGTCATTTAAAACAACACTATTTTGGGTTTCTTTTTTTTTTTGGAAGAAAAAGGATTGAATTTGAAGAATAACCCAAAAATGAGTTATTACATAAGATAAGTTGCATTGTTGTTTAATTGTTTCTCTAGATCACGTTTTTTGTCCATTGATCTTTTCTAAAGGTCAAAGCAAATATCCCTTCGTGAAGGACCTTATTAGGTTAAATCATAACCGCTCTAAAATCTAAATTTTAACGTCGCATTTATTATTATTATTATTATTATTATTATTTTGTATCTTTAATATTTGATGGTATACTCTTCAGTGTAGTTTTATACCTCTGAATACTAAAGTCTACAGTTAAATCCTAACACTTTAAATATAAAATGAACAAAATAATTAATGGAAGATTTTTTCATATTTTGATCAAACCCTAACAAATAATCATAAATTGATTATGATATCCATTTTACATTTTAAAAAATAACAAATGTGCAAGTTTTTGTTTTTTATGAAAATACACTTGAAAAACTTTTAGAATTCAGCTTATGCACGAAAACAAAATGTTTTTTTGTATTTTTTTAAATAAGGTTTTTTTTTCAAAAACTTTGAAGAAAATTAGGTATTTTGTACCATCAAATTTCTTTATCATCAATGTCTGGAATCCACCCCTATTTATAAGGAGTGGAAGAGAGACATTTTATTTTTATTATGGACAAATCTTGACCCTTTATTCAGCATGGAAGGATCTCGACTGTTGGTTGAAAATGGTCATTATAAACTGTCAAATTTTGGCAGTTAAAGGCTACCTCAGTTAGTCTCTTTGGGCTGATGCCACAATGGTTATGGTGTCAATCAGCTAGAAAGAACCACACCATAGTGTAGTTAAATGTCAAGTTATCATGATGTTGTATGGTTTGTCTAGTTTGATTAAAAGATAAAGCATTAGATTTCCCTGAAAAGTAGTCACCCTATCAACTTTTTCAGGTGAAAAGAAAAAAAAAAGATGAATAGGAACTTTTGGGTAAAAAACAGAGTTATTTTGATCAAAACACATCGTTTCATTTAAATAAAACTGTGTCGCTTTGGCTTTTAAGATTTTAATTTAAGGATTTAATCAAAATTTAATTTAGTCCTTTGACTTTTGATTTCTTTTAATTGTATCCCTAATTAACCTTAAACTTTTAATTTTATGCAATTTTGTCATCGTTGAACTTCAATATCAACCCCGAATTTCTGCGTCTTTTTCATTGTGGTCCTTGGTCTTGCATTTATGCAAATTGACCCTCAATTAACCATTAAACTTTCAATTCTCTTCAATTTCACCCCTGATCTCAATCAATTGAGTCCCCAGAGTTCGGCGTCTTTTTCAAAAAAAATCCTTAGCTGCGAAATTTCTTCAATTCAACCCTTAATTGATCCCAAAACTTTATTTCTTGCGATTTTACCCCTAATTTGAATAAATTGATTTGGTAAAAATTAAATTTTGATCTTCTAAAATTTCAATCTTCTTAATTAAGCCAGAAGTGGACTCTCAAACTTAATTTTTCACCAATTAAGCCCCTAATAAAATTAATTTAACTCAATTAAAATATATTAAGTCCTTGCACTTAATTAAATCCTTTAATTTGACCCAGATTAATTCTTAAACATAATTAAACTTTCATTTGGCCCATGATCAAATCAAATTGGCCTATTACAAATTTAATTATGTCCTTAGGCTTCATTTTTATGTAAATTTGTTCAACAACCATTTAATTTGACCTTAAATTTACATTATCTCTCCAATCTTGAGTGCAACAGGGTATAATTATGCTCCAAATTTATCCAAAATTTCAACCCAATTTTTCTGTATGTACCTGGGATCTTCTTCGACCAACTTTTACCACATTGTCAGTCCTCTTGCTGTTATTATTTTTTATTTAAAAAAAAAAGATAAATTACTCAAAAATGGGTTATGACAAAGCTATCTCCAGGTATTTTAAAATTGAACTACCAAGTTTTTCCAAGAAACCATTTAGCACTTGATCTTTGTAAAATATGTAAACTCTACAAGCATGATAAATTTAGCCCTTTCCGAAAGGTTTTAGGAGGATGAAACAAAATCAAACTAATGAAATGCATCAGCTATACAACACGAATGGAAGAACTAAATTGGCTACTAATAGATATTTAAGGTGTTGTGTTTTACCAGTAGACTGATGAATGTCTCCCCGCCCTCCTCCTGTACTTCAAAGCATCCCCTTCTAGACTGTTGACAATCGGAGAAAAACATCAACTAAATAGAAAATATGCATGAAAAAGGAAAGTTAAAACACAAAACAATATGCCAGTAGCATATTCAGATAATCTTCTGCAAAGTAGACTTCTTGTCTGTATTCCATGTTATCAAAGACCTTATCAGCTGACATCAGCAAGAATCACTTAGTTACAACGAGGAAATGTACACAACTTTGACCATGACTAGTAAAATAATGATAAGCATCTTTGCATATGCATGCATCAAAGGTTTTTGGTGTTAATATCATAAACCACAACATCAATGTCAATCTCCATGATTCTTTTTGCGTCCACACATGTATGTGTATATTTTGTATGTACAGAATTGTGTAAAGTTTGGATTCACAAGAAGTCGAATTGTCTTCGACATATGCAATAAACAGCATAAACATCCAAGATAACGCTATTGTCTTAGACCTAAGCTTGTAAATCATTGATTTTTTACTGCAATTTCAAATAATACATGGTAAATAGCCAAAATACGAAATGGCTCAAAATTAGATCCTTTACATCATGCAATAAGTAAAAGCCCTTGATAAAATAAGCCTCGCCAACAAACCGTGAATCTGCTTTTTCACCCACATAAGGGAGTACTGACTACAAGAGCACATCAATTAGATACTCATCCAAGTACACAAAGCATTAGATTGTTGAAAAGGTCATGATACAACAAATTTCTAAAACTAGATAAGAATCTGCTTCTTTATCCCGAAGAATACACATCAATTACAGCAGCAAAAAATAAGTAATTGAGCCAAGTGCAAAACATTTTGTGTAATTGAAAAGCTCCTACCACAAAAATTTAAGACTAGGTGCATTCCGCCTTTTCCCTCAGTGAGTGAGGTTGAGGTGTACACAAAGCATTAGATTATTGAAAACATCAAAGAATTTATTGGCTTTGGCAAACCAAGTAGAATCTTGAGAGTATATTCAACTATTAGCTCTGTAAAGAAGTTACAAAATTCAGCAGAAGTACCTTCTCAGGATTAAGCAACACAGAGTACCAGGAAAAGCACTCAACAAACCATCTTTCACCTGCATAGCTCTAGTCTTGAATGCATCGCACCGTTTGCTGCAAGAATCAACACACCATATGGATTAGGAAATGCATGATACAGTATAAGTCTCATTTTTTTAGCACAACTAACTTAGCTGATTGAACTAAGTTCTCCATTTTCCATTTTCCTAGCTAGTACACAACCACACGCATTTAAAAAAAAAAAAAAAAGCAGCAATTCCAATTAATCTCCTTGGATGGGATCTTACTGTTCAATCCTTTCCTTTCTGGGCAGCCAAATAGAATTTTTACTAAATACAAACAATATTCCTATTTCTTATTTATCAAAACCTCAAAAAAGGACCAAAACTATTGAACTAAGACATCAACAGCCAAGTTACCAATCTAATTTTGCTTACTCGAAATAAACCCACCCCCAAGTTCTTGGAAACCAAACACAATCAAAGCTAGAGAGGGAGAGTAAAAATTGATTCAAGCCAAATACCTAATCACAACTTCGACTTACCCTAGAAACAAAAATCTCTAATCCTCTAACACTGACAAGGCCACTTTACTCCTGCCAATTTCAATAAAAAAACACACAACAAAAAACAAAGAGAATGAAAGAACCAGCCCGGGGCTTGAAATTACAACTCAATTTCCCTACTTTCTTTCACTTTCTCAGAAACCAAACAGAAATCAACCAACCAAACCCTAGCTCCACTATCATGAAATTTTAGTTTTCTCCTCTACTTTCTCGCCAACCAAACATATAAAATTAACTAATGAAAAAATAAAACACAAACCAATGTTCGATCACAATAGTCTTATTGACTCCATCACCAGTACAAGTACTCTCTTCCTTAGCATCCTCCTCGTCCGCCTCGTCCTCGTCCTCGTCCTCGTCGTCTTCTTCTTCCTCCTCCAGCGTGTTGACTTCCGCCTGAGCCTCCGTGGAAGTCGCGGTTACAGTCTCAGTCTCAATTTTCACCTTCTTCTTACTCTCTTCTGCTTTCCCTTGCTTTCTCTTCTTCCTCGCGTCGGTCGGTAACTCAGTCAACCTCGCATTAAGTCGCTTAGCTGCGCTCCTAGTCATCCGAGCCGACCTCCGAGTCGCAGGCGTCGGCGACGGCTTCGTTTTGGTCTCTTCAGCCTTCTTTCTTGGCGCCATCACTGGGAAGAAAAGGAGAGTCCGTACAAAGTCGCCTACTTCCTCTCACTGTGTCTGAAAACAGCGTACGGTGGTTTGCGTGATGGATTTTGAACGGCGTGTGATTGGATTTGGTATAGTGTTTAGATGTGATGAGAGATTGAAAGGATAAGATTCTGCCACGTGGAAGAACGTGTTGAGGCGTGATATGTAAACACCCGTATTCTATGGGTCTCCTTGCCGTCCAGCATGCAAGGGATTTTGTCTTGTTGCGTGAGGTGTGCGTTAGTTGGTTAGGGTGTGTTTGGTAGCTCAGAAAATGAAGATTTCAGATGGAAAATATTGTCAGTGAAGGAGGAAAAATAGTACAGTGAAAAATTAAATAGATTGATCGCATCAAATGCAAAATCTGATTTTATAATCAAATCTACCACCTTGTCTGTAATAAATTTATCTTAATGCTTGAGTTATGGGTTGATCAAGTTAACCCTTGCCTAATTATTACAGAAGTGGATAGCGCAGGAGAAACAAAATCTACTTACGTGGCGGATTATAAACCAATAAGGAACCACCACGTGGAACCTAAACATGGCAAAATCCACCGAAATTCTTAGCCATCCAATAAAAATAGAAAAATCTAACGAGCATATAACACCATCAAAGCTCAGCCTGTCCCTCCCCCATGGCTTCTTCTTCTTTGGCTCTGTTATCTTCCTTCAGAGGCCCTGACTTATGCAAAACAAAGTCCCTAATCTCTCACTCAAAACATCCCAGTGACGTTTCATTTTCATTTCAGTGTAGAAAGAGCAGAATCCCACCAATTTTGTGTTCTGTTTCGGTCTCTGACCCTCAAGTCCTCACTGGACGACCTGATGATTTGGTTGCTTCTATTCTCTCTAAGGTATGATACAATTTATGCTTTTTTTTATGTGTTTATCAGTTGTAATTGATTATAAGAGTGTATATATGCATGTAGAAATTAATGGTTTGGGATGATTTTCTGGTTTGTTGTCTCTGAAACTGAGTAATACTTTAAACTAGGTTACAGAAACGGACAGGGGGGTTTCGCTAACGAAAGAACAACAAGAAGAAGTAACTCAAGTTGCGCAAGAGTTGCAGAAATATTGTGTTGCTGAACCAGTGAGATGTCCTCTTATATTTGGAGGTAAAGTCAATAATTGTACTAAGAGAAATTTGGTGATGTAAAATGTTCATCTTTGATTATGTTAAGGGTTTGGTTTAGTTTAACTACTAATCAACTGGTTTTGATCAGAGTGGGATGTGGTGTATTGTTCGAACCCAACTTCCCCTGGAGGTGGCTACAGGAGTGCGTTTGGCCGTCTTGTTTTTAGAACAAAGGAAATGATTCAGGCTGTTGAAGCTCCTGATACTGTCAAAAACAAGGTGTCATTTTCTGCTTTGGGATTCCTTGATGGAGAGGTATCCTTGAAAGGTAGGTCTATCTTCATTTTACTCCATGAATGAAAACTGAGTTGAAAGATATGACATGGCATTGTCCAGCTATGAAACTTTTAATGAGACCTAAGATATGATTTATACAGAGTTGTGAGATATGAATGCATAACTTTTTGGCACTATATTAAATAAATGTCTTAATTTAAAAACTTAAGTTATTGAATAATTTTTAAGATATAATTTATATTATTCTCTAACAATACTATTAATTTGTGGCCTAAGTCTCACCTTGATTCAACATTGGGATTCACTGTTTCTTATCGTCTACGTGATCCTGTCAAAACATTAGATTCAACGTTTGTGCATATTGCAGGTAGGCTGAAAGCCTTAGATGATAGTTGGATTCAAGTTATATTTGAGGCACCTCAACTGAAGGTTGGATCACTGGAGTTCCAGTACGGTGGAGAAAGCGAGGTTAAGTTGAAGATCACTTATATTGATGAGAAGATCAGGTTGGGAAAGGGCTCAAGAGGTTCTCTGTTTGTTTTTCAAAGACGCAAATAGACTATACGAAATGTTCATATCTGCAGATTCTATTTTTCCTATATTCCTACGTTGTGTTGAGGAAAATAAATCTTTTGTACCAGCTTACTTTGCTACTTGTGAAAACTGGGATGAGAATTTTTTTAGCATGTACCAACAAAGAATCGTTTATAGCAGCAGCCTAAGGGCTGTGAGTTAACATCATTATTGAGATAAGTAATCAATGAGGAAGAGAGAGCTTGAGAATGACTTCTGTGTCATCACTCATTAGGTTTTGTGGAGATTTAGAGAGAGGTTATGCTGGTGAAGGAGGAGTATGGATACTTTTCTATAGCCAATTTTATTATACGAACTACACTGACCAATTAGTCTCAACAGTCATTGCTTTCAGTTTTGTTAATCTGATTGCTGCATCTGGAATTGAAGAGCTTTTAGTTGAGTGGAAAGTATGAAGAAATCATTGCTGATAAAACAGGAATCCAACATTTTTATTTGGAAAAATGATCATGAAATCAAAGAATATACAATTGACATTGAAATACAAAATTTTTATGTTTATGATCTTATCCCATCATCAATTCAAACTCATTAAAATCAACCATGCCATCGAAATTCAAGTCCGCAGCCTTCAACATCTTCTGGATCTGCTCCATGTCCCACCCTTTGTCCAGTCCCAAGCATTGCAGCACTCTCTTCAACTCCACTGCTTCGATATATCCATTACCATTCTCATCGAAAATCTTGAAGGCTTCTTGCAACAATTGATGGCGATCTGAGCCATCTTCCAATCCATTTAGCACCTCCTCTACTGGCACTTCTTCATCGTCTACACCACCTGGTAGGTCAAAAATAGCCTGGTCTTCTCCTCCTCCTCCTTCAACATATATCAAACCAAGCTTTTCCACCACCCGTCGCGCTTTCTCCTTCTTTATTTTCCCATTGTTTTCCATTCCAAACACAGCAGTCAATGCCCGGATCATCAACTCATCGGCTTGACGCGCTTTTTCTTGCTTGCAAGTTGGAGTTGTTTGAAGACAAGTTGATGAGCTTGGTCCTGAAACTCCTAGTGCTTGCACTAATCTGCTGCATACTCCTGTTATGCCAATCATATTGGAATACAAGATTACTAACAGACTCTAAATTCACAGGATTCCCGAGAAAATACAGCGGCCAAGGGACTGATAACTCTACTGCTTTTGCAGCAAAATAAACAATCATAAACAACTTGATTTCCTTCACTGCTCTACTGTCCATTTCTTATATAGTGAGAATTCTTAGAGAAAACCCCTGGTGTTGATCAAATTCTCTCCAATGCCATCAAATATTCCCTCCCATTTTATGTTCAATATTTTCTATTTGATCTGATTAATATCTTACATGAGAAAGCTGGCATGTTCTCTTACATTATTGTTTGTCGGTCATTCACCGTGCATGCTGTATTTATTAAATCTGGTTCAGTGTATCAACCTTTTACCTCAGTTGGTCTTCTGTGCATGCAGTCACAGGTAAAAGGCAATTAATTTGACTCTAAAAAAACAGAAGGTAGATCAAGAATTTTCTGAACTCTTAAACATTTGATTAGCAAAATAAATGACAGATCCGATCAAGCCATTCGTTTTCTCAAAATGAGGTGCATGCCATTCCAAGATTCAACTATGTGTTAGGATTTTTTCCCATGCCTCAAAATGTAAATGCAACAACTCGCAGTAGCATGCCTAAGTTGAAGTAGAGAAATGATACAGGTGGAAATGAAGCAGGTGGTTCTGATCAATCAATATATATTAGATTTACCATAACTAGGTACCTAAGAAGAGGTGTGGGTCACCAAGGGTGATTGACCTGACAAAAAAACTTATGACTTTCCATTCAACTGTTCAATCATATACAAATTTTGCTAAAAATTTTCAAAGGTCTTATTCAATGGGGTTAGTTGTGGTCGGTAATGTATAATTTTAGCTAGTTTTATTGTTTTTTTATAATTTTTTAATTTTCTAGTTTTTTATGATTTTTATTGCTTTTTTTTATTTTTAGATTTCTTTTGGGTCAGATTTAGATTTATTTAAAAAAATTTAAATCTTTTATAGATATAAACTACTTGAAAAGAAAATATTCCATAATAAAATTTTAAATTAGATTTTTGTATAAGTGATTCTATTCGATGTAATTATGTATTACTTATAATTGGGTTTTTTTTTATATTGGCCCTATTTAATAGAATTATGTACTACTTATATTTGTTAATGTCTTTTTTGTGTTATGCCTAATTCAAGAAAAATAAAATAGATGTAATTCTTAAATGTAGCAAGAACATAAAATTATTGGTTCAATTTTCTTCTCAGTTTTGAAGGCATAACTGGGCCAACATGATTTGATCACTCAACTTCAAAATCCCAGTAATAAGATTTGAAGGTGACATGAAAACCAGCTGACAACTCATCAAAATTACGATATAAGATTTTTAAGCCATCAAGTACTACGAATCTACTACCTCACGATGCCAACTAGTACAAGCTAATGATATTCTTTCTAGTGCCAGCAGCTTCGTTGAAGCCTGGAGGGTCATGGAAATCCACCCTTGAATATCTGATAAAACTTTGAAATGCCCTGCAAATCTCACCAGTTGGGTGAGAAATGATTTTCCTACTCTCTCTGAGGGCACAGAAGATGGAAGAAACCGCGTTTTGTTGCTGTACTGTTAAGATTATTACTCTCTGAATGCATATTTTAAGAGTTCAATAATGTTTTCTTCTTGCATTTTCTGCTCAAATCACGTGCATTGCCATGCATACACTGTTTCTTGCTTTGTTTATTCTCTTCTCTCTGTCACTACTGTATATTTATTTATTATATGGTTGGCCATGCTGCCATCATGCTTTGATCCACAGGAAAATGTTAATTATGTTTTTTTCCTTCTTTTTTATTGTACGAGAGAGTAGTTCCGTTGATAAAACAAGGGCAAAAGCCATTAATTACAAAGCCAAGCCTGTGAATCACAAGACGGGTTCAGAAATGCAGGAGACAAATTAGTGGTAATGATGAAGTATTAGCCCTCAAAAGTTCCATAAAACAAGACCTCCAAGCTATAGGTCTACCACCATCGAAGCAAGCATATATTTCAAGTGCAGAATGTGAGCATAAACCAGTGACAAACATGATGTTATGGTCATAATGCCAAGAATCACATGTAGTCTAACCAGACAATTAAGTACAGAGAAGCTGCAGTCGTTCTTCAAATTAGAATATCCAACTAATTAATAGAATCAAATTCAAGGATGACACAGCCAACAACAATCTTGATGTAGGCAATTATGAAGGATATGATGGTTCTGAGCATTTAGTTGCAGGCCTGCTATAACTGCTATAACTGGACCATGTAAAAATCCCTCGTTTATAGATTAATGGGAATCAATGAACCAAGAAGAGGTCTTGTCACACCAAATAATTAATCTAGTAAAAATATTTATAATTTTTTATTTAATTGTTAGATCACACTTGAATTCACAAAAAAAAAAATTACATAGAATCGGCTATTTATAATTGAGATACGAAAAACTTTTAAATTAGACTTGGAAGATATTGTTTGAGCTAATTTTATTATTTTCTTTTTGTTTTTGAATTTTTAGTTTAGTTTTGGATTTTTTTTGCTATTTTTTTTCTATTTGACTAAGGATCTTGATTTTCCTGCCTTGTAAAAATTAGTTACCGGCTTATTTAACAAGTTGTGAACTTTTTTTAGAAAAGCAGATTATTACATAGAGACAATTCAAGGGTTTTAGTGTTTGAGACCCTTTTCACCAAAATTCCATCTTTTTTTTATTTTATTTATTTATTGTTAGGTTTGGCAGTGTCAAATCTCTATATAATAACATTTTATGTAGATAATGCCACAAATTTTCAATAGAGTAACCTGGGAACTGACAATCTGGTTATCCCTTTTGCAGCTTTGAGGTTTAAGCAAAAGTGTTGATAGCTAGACAATTGAAAAGCTCCAGTGGTCAAAATCTAATCTAGAGAAGGAAATTTTCTTACCAGTACACTACTGTTGAGTCTTGCTTGGTGTGCCGCTGTCTCCGGCACATATATGCTAAATCCTAGAACTCCCCTAATTCCGTTCTTCAGCAGCAAAATTGTTTACAGCAGCACTGTACAAAAGTTCTTGGTAATCGAAACTGGTCATGATTAGAGCTGATGCAAGATTCTAGCTAAGTTCCATCAAGAATCAAAAGGAAAAGACTAACGAAAACAGAAATCAAGTATAACATAAATGTAAATGAAGTTCCTGACACACATAATAATTCCATGACTCAATGTGCAAGACCGAAACGAGGCTTTGCATAGGATAGAATTCGGTAGAACTGGCACGAGGCTTTGCATAGGATAGAATTCGGTAGAACTGGCCTTAATTTTCTATTTTATGACTAGATGTTGCAAAATCCGATCCAGTTTTCCGTTTTCCGACCACTGTACGTTACACAGAACAGTTCACGAAACAGAAAAGGGTTGGACCGATCATTACTGAATCCAGTCGGATACAATGTCAAAGATACATGCTCATGATTAAACTACAACAATCCAGATATTCCCAGTCTCCCTTATACCCAAAATCACTGTATTCATAAGAAAATTTCATGTAATTTACTCTTAGATATGAACCATGAATATGAGGTTGCATAAAAATAAATATTCCAAGAATGGTACAAAATAATCTTCCGAAGAAATGGTTTTGAGAATCATCCATTCATGCTTCATGTTTTACAAAATTTACAGTTGTGGTTTAATCTGCACAATCTTGCTTTCTTACTTAAAGCTATGATTGCCACCTCCATTGCATTTTTCCTCCGGCTCACCTGAGCTGCAAAAAGGCATGGAAACTTTGGAAGAGCAATGCACCCAATGCAGAAATCAAGCAGCCAGCAAAATACCTTCAGTTTTGCATAACGCTTTCAGTATCGAGAGCATTCCATCTTCCAAGTTAATAACGATTGACTTCAGCTTTATAAGATCATGCACTTGTCATTGCAATTACATGGTGTCGCCGCCACAACTCTGCAACTTGAGCAATCAGAAACATAGAACTCTCCTAGACCTTGAGCTTAATCATGGACATAGTCATGTGCTGAGAAGCTACTGTACAGTAGAGAGTCAACCACAGAGTGGTGAAGGAGGTTAATCTAGAGTTATAAAGATTATAAATTGCCTTCCAAGTGTGTTTTTTTTTTTTTTTCCTCTTTCAAAATGAGTACCAAAAAACTCTTTAAAAAATCTAATTCATTGAACGAATTAAATCCCACCAGTGAATCTCGTAAATCAAGTTATTTATGGCTGTATATGTGTGCAGAGGAGCACCTGCACGTATAACCTTATAAACAATGGCTGTAAATATTTACAAATATCCTTTTGGTACAGTCGTGATCAGTATAAATAATATCTGTAGTTCTGGAAATAATACATTTAAACAATGAGAAGACTCGTTCTGATCTTCAGTTAAAGAGAGCCCTTGGTATACTTAACTCTTCACCAGCTTCTGTTCCACTAAGAATTGAGAACTCATCCGGCAATGGAACATTTAGCTCTGAACAAACAAACTGAATGATTTTTTTCGTTGCGGTCCCAAATGAAATTTTGTTCAAGGTAACTGCAATGGCAAACCTGTTTTCAATATCACAAAAACCTGTGGATCCACCCAGACCTGAGTGCCCAAATCCACTAAAGGATCCATCACTTGAACTAAATCTCTTAAACCCTAATCCAAATTTCCTATTTGGCAGGGCTAGATCACTGTATTCACCCGTACCCATGAACTCGTCATGAATTCTGGGGTCATTAAAGATCCAGATGACATTATTTTTGCGAGAATCATTGCTGGATGCAGAGCTATTGTCAGGTGAACTAGTATTGCTGGCGCTGCTACTGCCACTAGTGCTGGTATAACCATCACTATTACTTTCTCTACCACTACCATTGTCCTTGGAGTCTTTACTTTGCTTCGTCTTCTGCTCATAACCATTTTCTTTTTTCTTTGAAGCAGAACCCACTGCCTTGCTCTTTTTACCATTCTGCATTTTGGAGGTAATCTCCGAAGAAAATTTCGGAATGTGGGGGTGTCTACCAAGGGGTGGCGTGGACAATGAGGAATGAGGTGGTGGGACCAGGCCTCTGTCAACAAGAGCTGCATAATAGCGTGCAAGGGCACGGGCTGAGCAATGTCCGTTAGCGGCTGGTATAATAGCGCGACGAACGTTCAGCATGTTAGACAAAGCAAGCAGTGTAGTTACTAGTTGAGAAATGTTCTCTGGCTGGAAGGTGGAGGGAAGTGCAGAGAGACTACCAATTTTTGATAGCTTGCAAAAATCATCTTTATCTATTGTCAGCGATGCAAGTCGAGATTCCACACCTGAAGGAGACGCATAACAAGCATTACTTCCAATCATGAAAGGAACTTTGAATTTACAATTTATAGGAGCATTATAACTCTATCCATGGAAGGAGTAACAAGTAGAGAATATGTCAACTTGAAAAAGGACAATTGTGCGTGCAAATCTTTGTAGAATTTATGCTAGCAAAGCAAGAACATTGAATAAACAGATTTTAACAGATACCTGGTGGAATTCCAACATATAGCTCGCCTTCAATGTTGAGAGGCCGAACAAATGCTTCTTCAAGGATCTCCTGAAATTTCTTCCCAGAAGCATGCTGTCTCATTTAAGCACGTCATTAAAATGGAGAACAAATCAAAAATCCCTCCAAAAACAGATGCAGATGTCAGCTTCTTTATTCTTTCATATTCAAACACTTGAGCATGGGACTGTACCTCAATTATTCCACCACAAAGCCAGCCAAAAGACAGAAAGTGATACAACTGCACCTGGCCAGGTTCTGTCTCAGGTGCTGACATTGCAATCTGTTTCAGACATTCATCCCAGTCAGTCAGTAGCAAAGGATTTTCTTTTCTGAGGTTGTCCAAAGCGTTTTGCAATCCAGCTGTATGATTAAGCACATGGTGGACCTAGATGAGAAAAAAAACAAATAAGCGAACATATATAGAGCTTCAGTGGTAATCAGACAAGTTTAGCAGGTCTTACAACATAAACTTTCACACCTTGATGAGATTCTTTCCATTTGTTCCAAATTCTGGCCAAATATTAGCAATACTTTCATCGAGGTTGAGTTTTCTGCAAGACAGTGTGTGACATTTGTAACAAACCACAAATATGGAAGTAATCCTCGGATTCTAGAACTTTCAAGATCACTCCAGCAATGAAATTTCCTTATAAGTGGGAAAACTTAAAGATTAAACCTGACCATCTAATCAAGAATATCTGACCCACCTGTATCTCCCCAGTATGCTATTTTTCTCACATTTTACATTAAGTTTACCTTAAATTACTTCATATTCTGCAGAATTACTCCTACTAAAAATGATATCCTATCTAAGAACTGGCAAAGACCACAAACGCAAAAACTTTTGACCCAAAACAAATGCATGGCAATAGATTATCATATACGGAATGAAAAATCAATTGCAAATAGTTCTATGTGCTAACTAGAAAAGAAAATCATCTAGTCATATAACCAAAATTTCGAAATAGATTATGCAGGAAAACCAGTGCTTGTATCATTATTTTTTTAGGAAGGATCATGCACCCAGTATTCCAGGTGAAAGTTTCCTGCAACATGAAAATTAATCAAAAAATAAACTGAATATTTTGCCTAACAGTTCAGTAAATTTTAACACAAAAAAGGCTTTGCTTTCATTCAATTACCACTACATACCCATTGTCAACAAGCCAATGCAACATTCCTGCTGTGATGCCCTTTGTTACAGAGAATACGGAGAAAAGGCTATCAGGCTGTACAGGGCGAGGATCATATCTACCGAGTACTCCAGCAGCAGTATCAATAATAACCTTTCCATCTTTATAGGCACATACCTTAAGAAATCAAATTGATAAAGTAACCAAAATAAACAGCAAATAAGATAGTTATCTTTTCCATATAAAAAGCATAAAATCAGTATAAATTAACTAAAGGATTAATTTTAGTGTTGTTAACAAGTTATTCTTAAGTTTTACATTCATGCTACTTTGTCAGAAATTGTTGAACCAAGCAGACCTGGATTCCAAGTATTTTGCCTTCGTTCCCTAGCTCAACTAAAATCTGCCTCAGCTTTGCCTCCACTTCAGAATGAACTTGTGTATCATAGATCCACTGTGCATTTGCTGATGGTCCCTTAGCAATCTTTCTGGAAATTGAGTTTACAGTTCAAACAGAGATGAACTAGAAACAAAGAGTTAAAAAATTGGCACATTTGTTCTGGATAGACTCACTCTTGCAAAACAGATTCGGCAAACGATCTCATGATATCTTGATATACTATGCGAGCATTCAACGTGGAAGAAAGCCCTAAACCCACATCAAAGGAAAAGTAAAGAAATGCACAAGATTTTACACTAAAAGTTACCAGTGTAAAAATTTCTGTCACTGACCTCTCAGAAGATTAACAACCCGTGAAGATATTACCATATCACCAGGAAATGCATCAATCTGAACCAACACTTGTTACTCAATTTTGATGAAATTTCCAATAAGAAGATCAAGAAATGTATTGATAGAATTAAAACAGTATGATAGGACATACTGGATTAAAGCGTTTAACTTCCTTTTGGCTGAGATTCATCTTTTCCTGTAGCACCTTCATGTTTCTTGTTCTTTGCTCATTCAAAGTTTTAGCATATTCCTTTACAGAAGCACCATTAAAGATTGGACTTGCTTATACCCAAAAAGAACTCTAGAAGCAGGCAGTGCATACTTACAGCAGCTTCATTTGCTGGTGTTGAGGCACAGAAGAATATGCTGGTCACATCCATAGCCTGCTCTGGAAGGTCCAGGCGCAGCTTAAGTCCCATTTCAGCAAAGGAAGATAAAAGAGCAACATGGTCCCCCTGGATGAGAAAGCATATCATTTACTTAATAATGCAAAATTAAACAAAAATTGTAGAAAATAGAAACACATAGGAGCAATGACAAAACCAACAGTACTGTACATAGTTGAATTGGCATATTTTATGCAAAATGGTGGTGAAAGATTATGAAAATAATGGATAATTCTCAGCTATACTTGACTGGTAATTTGATTTTAATGACCAATGTGCACTTTTGAGCATGTCTCAGCAAAATAGGAATACCAGCAAAAGGTTCAGCATACAGAGTAATGGCAGAGACAGAGACAGGGTAAACAATATGCTATAGGGGGGTACAGAAAACTGTCCCTGCAAGAAAAATTATGTTATTGGTTAACACATTCAATCATCAGATCTGTTACACTGATTCTCTATGATTCCAATGAATTATTGGCAGTACCCTGACAGGAAAATTTTCACAAACCTCAGCAGTAGCAAGAAACATTTTAGCTTGTGATTGTTTCATAGAGCTTGATATTTTCATTGTAAACCCAAAGTCAAGCAAAATTGGACGATGTGGAGGTTCTTTGCTGACCAGAAAATTACCTGCAACACAACCAACACAAAAGCATTCAGAGTAAAATGATTCCGATGTAGGGCACAATGAGGAAGAATATAATAGAAGAAAGGGGAGAAATGTGAGGTAAAGAAATGGGAGAAAGAACATATGTTTCAATATTCAATTTCAGACCCATTATCAAGTTTCATTCATCGAAATAGCTCCCTGAAAGAATATCAGTAGGTGTAAAATACACATCAACAAGGAAAAATCTGGGCACACGTTCTCTTTTTCTTTCCTTTTCTGAGGCAAACAGCCAGAGATTCTTTTTCCTTTTTTCCTGTTATACTACTAGTAAGCAAACACTAGACCAGTGGTTGAGCGAGCAAGAGAGAGGGTATACCAGTATGAGGGTCACCATTAAAAAATCCATCAACATATATTTGATGGGCATAGGCCCGTGTGATTTCTTCAACAATCTTTTGTTTGTTAGCACCACAAGCTTCGAGGGATTCAAGGTCATTCAACGAATTCCGTCCATATACTCCAAAATTAGAACCTTTTCAGTCGACTGACAATGAGAGGAACATATCATGCAGTAAGATGAGTGAAATGATTGTGCAAAATTATCAATGTAGGCAGAGCAAAAGAGGTACCCAGCAGATAAAAAGTTAGTAGTTTTCTCTTTTTAAGACCCACTCATCAAAAAGCTATATAGAAAGTAGAAACTATCCATATTATGTCAAAATAAGAGAAGAAACTAGCACAACTAGGCTTCACAATTGTGGCCTCCTGCATGATTCATTTTCCTCCCCGCCACTCTGCCCAGGCTTCACAATTGCATTGATATTCTTTTTTCTCCTACGTATTCCTTTTCTAAGAATGGTGGTTAAAATGAAGATTTGTCAAAACTCATAAATGTCAACAAAGATGCCTGCAATAAGGCCTTCAATAGTTTCTTTGGACAGTGAGAAATGTTAATAAATTCCTAGGACAAGAAATGTTTTCAGGATTTCATCCTGTTGCACCTGCACTCTAGCACGCAACTTCATTATATTAAGAGGTTAAAGCAAAATGATACCTGAATAACCTCAGGGATCAAAACATCCACTTGATTGATGGACTTGTCGCTGTCATTTTTGTTTGTGCAACAAAGATTTTTAGACACGGTTCTGGTGTTCTCTATAAATACAAAAGACCACTGTCAGTAAGAGAGAAAAGTATACTAAACAGTAGAGATATATATCAGTGCACTAGATATGAAAATCAAAAAGAGAATATTAATGGAAGAAGAGATTGTAGAATTTAAGAATTCAAAATTCCTTGTATTGTCCTTGCACGGTGTTATTACATTGATTGGGAATGTCTGATACCAATTCATCATTAGGAGTTGGGAGTTTCACTTTCAATAAAAGAGCTAGAAACTGGCTGAATACACCATCGCCAACCATCACTTTCATCTCTACAACATCCAAGCTCACCACTGCAACACGGTAGTGCTAACACTAATGCTTCCATTGCCATAACAGCACCGTGCCAAAGCCTTCACGACAGTTGCCACCAAATCACCACCAGAACCAAGTTGGTGTCATTGAAAGTTACCATGAAAGCACCACACTGTCTTGACCACTGTAATTAAAGTCAACCTCACACTGCCACCATCACTGCTGTTCTCACCACCCTCATAGAGTGTATCCACCATGCCCAGCTGTTGCCTCCTCAACCAAAGAGTATATACAACCACCAAAACCCAAATATGATCACTACAACTACCAACTTTGCTGCTGCCGCTACCGCCAATCATCATCACTGCTGACACCATACAGCTGTCATCCCATTCACTTCATTGATATATTAGAAACTTAATATGCTATGCATGGTATGGATTCTAACCATGATCAGATTTAACTATCCAAATAATTGGATTCCATTTTCAGTATTTCAAGTCCCAATACCCTCATCCAGACCCGGCCTTAACACTCATTTATTATCTATTCGATGTAAAAGAAAATAGCAACTTTGTGATGTCATCTACAGAATTTCATCAATGGAAATATCAAAAAAGACAAAGTTTACCTGCTTCATGGTTGAAATCGAGTTCTTTTGGAGTTTCTTTGCACCATTCATCAATCATGGGATTGAAGTCATATTGTGGTTCTGCCCAGGCTATCCAATCAACAATGGACTTTGCATCCTTCAAGTCCTGCAAAACAATAGCATACAACATAACCATGCAGGACTGCAACATTTGCTTTCCATTCTAGCATCTCATAACCCAAACACAAAAGAGTCTCAAAACCTCCAATATGATTGCCTTGATGTCTTCATGTTGAACTTTAACCACCACCTCCCGCCCATCAATTAACGTAGCACGATGCACTTGCGCAATCTGCACAAAACATAACATAAAAACCACGAGATTATTCCAAAATGCATAAATACCCCTTGTGAGAATAAGAAAGAAAAATCTCCACACTAACTTCGCACCACAAACACAGTCTAAGGATCTTACCGACGCTGTTGCCAGTGAACTTTCATCAAAATCCAAGAAAATCTCCTTCATGGATTTCCCTAGTTCTCTCTCTATCGTACGACAAACCTATAACCAACCAATCAACCAACACCACTCGCGAATAAACAACTGACATTATAAGACAAATACTAAAACAACAGTAAAACTAAAAATCCTTCAAAAACATCAGTTCAACAAATTCCCATGATCAATGTTAGGAAAAAAGTTATAAAAAAAAAAAACCTCCTGCAACGGGCGAGGCGGGAGGGAGTCTTGCAACTGCTTGAGAATCGAAATGTAAGCAGAAGGAAGGACATCAGCACGAGTGGACAAATACTGTCCGAGCTTCACCCACAAACCTCCCAACTGTATCATCATATTACGCACACGCTTAGCATTCCGCTCGTGTGCTCTCTTCCACAACTCCTCGCTTTTCTCATTGTTCTTCATAAATTCCTCTCTTTTCTGTAAAGCCTTCATGATCATCACAGTCTCAGCACAGGAGCGACATCACTTAAAAAAATAATTAAAATCTCAGTTAATTCGAAATTACCTTATAATCGAGGTATATTAACACAGCCAATGAGAACACTTTCACGCGTCTTCTGTAGATGTTTCCCCACCCCATCGCTAACGCAGAATCAAACGATGTTACGTAAAATCAAGTTACAATTAAGCTTTTAATTGCGAAATCGAACACAAAATTACCTGATTACAGTAGTTGTTGTAGAGTATTAGTTAAGAATCTGGGAATTTAAAAGGATTAGAGGAGGAAAGGAGGAGCTGCCAGGGGAGAGGCTGAGCAGAGAGCGAGCGAGAGAAAGACTGAGAGCGGGAGGGAGAGAGCATGAAAACTCTTCGAAACGACCTTAAATAAATGTCGTTTATGCATTGATAGAATCTAGGCGGGACCCATTTGTTGTTTAAATTTGATATCAAATTTTGACAAGTATTAGTAATCGATTAGGCACCACTTGTTTGATGACACGTGTTCCATTTGGATTTAAAGTCACGCGCGTTGTGCTTAGTTTGGTGGTTATTACCCGCCGTATTACACGCTTAAAGTAAATGATTAGAGATAATGGGCAAACCTTGAAAGAAGTCCCCAATCTATAAGGGAGATTCCGATTAGATCCTCGATGTATCGATATTGCTTTCTATCAATAAAATTGTTTATAAAGTTTAATATCCCGATTAATTAATAAATTTTCATGTTCCTAAAGATAGTGGTTTATAATGTTTTAACATCGGTAACATTAAAGGCTTAATTGAGATAAGAAAACAGGTCGAGGATGTAATTAAGATTTATCTGTAAATTGAGGACTTTTATAAGGTTTGGAGAGATGCTTTGCTAGAAACATTGACCTTGAACATTGAAAGCTATTGATTTGTAATAAGATCTCCCTGTCATTAAACTTTATTAATTAATCACTGTGTACGTGGATTTTTAACTAAAATTAGTGATAAATTAGTACAGTGCATTAATCTAGAAGAATGGAAGGTGGCACGTGTTGTGGGTCCTAGCTAACGGTCCACGTAATTGAAATTGGAAATTCCTTGGTAGAAGAAAGAAGTTAGGAATTGAAAATTGCTTGGAACATATAATAATGTTTAAAACTTTCATTGAAAGTAAAGGATATGGAGGGACTCATTAACTCTCAAGTAATCGGATTGGAGAGGTTCTAGCTAGTTTTATACCTTCATTACTTGTTGATTTTGTAGAATAGTGTAATTGTGAAAAGAATATGGAGGGAGATGGACAAACCCTTCCAATTTTGATTAGAAAATTCATCCTCAAGTAATTGCTTCGAGTGTTGATAACTAATAACAAGTCTTGTTTGCCGTTCAAGAACCCTAAAACATTTAAATGATAGTGATAAGATTGCTTGATTCTTTAATTTGTTTTTTGTTCAAGAAAAAAAAAAGAATCCACTTCCCTTGAGTAGCTATGAGGAGTAATGGGATATTAAAGAGTGATTTTTCTTGTAATAATATCATCTTTTCTATATATTAATTAAGCAATCTTCAAGTTATTTTTTCAAGCATAGTTCAACTTGTTTTTTTAAATGTTTATTAAATTATTTTATGTTTGAAAAAACCTTAAATCAATGTTTTTTAAAGTGATTTTTTTTATTGTTTTAATGTATTGATGTAAAAAGAAAAACATCATTTTGATATTATAATTTTCATGTTTTTTTATGGTTTTAAGAGAGGCGAGTGATTTCTTTTACGCGCCAGACAGTTTCTTTTTCTATTTTAATCGCTTGAAAAGATCAATCTATCCTTCAACCAACATGTTTATAACTAAAAAAACCTATGGAATTGCCCTAAACCAACCTTAAATAAATTTTGAGAGAGAGGTTAATTTCATGATTAAATAAATACTCTCAAAGCAACCTTAAATAAATACTCTCAAAGCAAGCTTTAAATTAATTATAACAAAAAGGACAATATTGTTTTGTAAAATATTATTAAAAAAAACTGACTTATCAAGTTGATTAGGTGATGCTGTTTGAGAGCGTAGTTGAAATTGTGTTTTTAAAATTTTGAATTTTTTATTTAAAATGTTTTTTTATATGTTTTTGGATGATTTTAATATGTTGGTATCAAAAATAATTTTAAAAAAATAAAAAATATATATATTTTAATATATTTATAAAAAGAAAAACATTTAAAAAAACCGACATTATACTCTCAGTCAACTTCAAATTGGCTTGGGTCTGGGATGTAATAATAGTTGTGGATTCCAGCATTTTAGTTATTTGGGCCCGCTTATTGAGCTACTCTAAATGCAAACATGTGGCTGGTGTCATGTTGCCCGTTCAAATAGATTAAGGAAGTAACATGTGCTAGTTAATAAGTGACGTGGCCGAACCTCTTAATAAAATCTCAAATATTAATCGCTTGCCTATTCTCTTGAATATATTAAAAATGCTAGTTAATAAGTGACGTGGCCGAACCAGATAAGAAGAAAATAAAACAGACGGGAGACATAATTTATATCAAGATACTAAATATTTCTATCTAGTACAGTTCATCTCTTTAAAATGTTTACGGCTTCTTAAATAGGCCATGAACTAACCTTTACAAGGTGATGTAGGACTTTTTTTAAAAAAAATAAATATATTTTTTTTAGTTTAAGAATTTTATAATTTTTATTTTTCTATTCACTATTATTGTGCTTTTATAATTTTTCTATTTGAAGAAAATAATTTTTTCTATTCAGTATTATTAGGTTTTTAAAATTTTTCTTCTATATAAATAGTTGTAATATATAAGCTTATAGCAAGTGGATCTTGGATGAATAAAAATTAAATATATTAAGTGTCTCCCCGTAATTATGATGTTTATGACATTTAAGGGTTTTAACTTATAACAAACCATATTATCTTTTGTTTTCGACCATATCAATTGGTATCGGAGTTTATCAATTCATGATGGTTTTTAGTTGAAGGTCATAGAGGACGGATATCAAAGCTTAACGGTTACTAGTAATTTTGGTTGAAGATCATAGATGACGTGTATTAGAGCTCAATGGTTTCTGGTAATTAGTTGTTGTGTGTTGTTGAATAATCATTGTTGAAAAAGATCGCATAACAAGATGTGCCTGTATAGGAGAGCAAAAGGGAGGCTCCTCCAAGGAAAAAAGATGTTCAGGAATTAGTATATTGTTCTCATATGCTTTAGTTGCTTTTATTGAAAATCTTGATGATGGGATCCATGATGGGACACTTAGCACAAATATATTGTGTTAGAGATGAACGATGAAGCAATCTCTATAAAAGTGTTATGTTAGGGATTCAAGATGAGACAAACTGTATAAAGATATTGAGATAAGGATTCATGATAGGGTAACACATATAAAATGATGTTCGTGATGGATGATGGTTTTTGATCGAAATCTAAACTCGATAATGTGTTCTTTCTAGCCTAGGTAGACTGATGTATAAGCTTTTTTAGAAAACTGAATACTTTTTAGTTATTTTTTCAGTTTAAGAATTTGTTTTTATTTTTCTATTTAATATTATTATGCTTTTATAGTTTCATTTTTTAAGGGAGTATTTTTTCTATTTTATTTTCCCTAATCAATATTACTAGGGTTATATATATTTTTTCTTTTAATGCGCTCGACTGCATTAAAAGGTAAGAAAATCAAAATCCTAAATCAAATAAAAAAAACAGAAAAAAATATGAAATTAAATTAAAAATCCAAAAATGCAAACTAAAACAACA
>Ga0325400_1000376_pt1 | contig 31865 bp, 32 predicted proteins | sample PopdelMetagenome_2_FD_205662 | JGI IMG/M metagenome (GOLD analysis project Ga0325400, IMG submission 205662) | Populus deltoides microbial communities from Bellville, Georgia, United States - Xylem-PdKOR-R1 | ecosystem: Host-associated > Plants > Phyllosphere > Stem > Wood/Secondary xylem...
CGATCCTGGCCGGCGTGGACGTGTCGATGCAGAGCGGCCTCTACAACCGCCACCTGCCAGCCCTGATGGCGGCGGGCGCGGTGCCGGTGGCTGCGGTGGACCGCTCCGTCCGCCGCGTGCTGGCGTTAAAGGAGGCGCTGGGGTTGTTCGACGACCCGTACCGCTCGCTGAGCCTGCGCGCCGAACGCCGCGCCGCCGATCGCCGCCCCGCCCGACGCTTGGCAGGCGAGGTGGCGCGCGCCGCCCCCGTATTGCTGCGCAACGAGGGCCTCTTGCCGCTGCCGCGCGGCGGGGCGCGCCTCGCGCTGATCGGCCCCTTCGCCGCCGACCGCACCAATCTGAACGGCCCGTGGAGCTTCGCGGGCGACCCGGCGGGCGGCATCGACCTTGCCGCGGGCGTCGCGTCGCGCATGGCGGCCCCCTCCTTCCTGACCGTGGAACCGGGGTCTGGGATCAACGCGCCGCTGCCCGGCGGGATCGACCGTGCGGTCGCCGCCGCGCGCGCGGCGGACGCGGTGTTGCTGGCGCTGGGCGAGGGGGCAGACTGGTCGGGCGAGGGCAACAGCCGCGCCTCCATCGCGCTGCCGCCCGCGCAACGGGCGCTGGCGGACGCCGTGGCGGCTGCCGGCCGGCCGGTCGCGGTGCTGCTGCGCCACGGCCGCGCGCTGGCGCTCGACGGCGCGGTGCGCGACGCGGCCGCCATCCTGTGCTGCTGGTTCCTGGGCGAGGAAACGGGGCCGGCGGTGGCGGACATCCTGTTCGGCCTGGCCGAGCCGGTGGGACGCCTGCCCGTCAGCTTCCCCCACGCGACAGGCCAGCAGCCCTGGTCCTACGACCGCCTGCCCACCGGCCGCCCCGCGCCCGCCGACGACCCGCTGATGCCCGGCCGCGCGCGCTGGCGTGATGCGCCCGACGCGGCGCTCTATCCGTTCGGCTGGGGGTTGTCCTACACCCGCTTCGCGCTGGCCGGGATCGCGCTGCCCGATCGGATCGCCCTGGGCGCCGGGCTGATCGTCGACGCGACCGTCGCCAACGTCGGGGCGCGGATGGGCACGGCAATGGTGAGGGTCGACGTGCGCCCGCACCTGTCCTCACGCTCTATGCCCAGGCGAATGCGCGCCTTCGCGCGCGTCACGATCACACCCGGAGGGCGGGCAACAGTGCCGCTAACCCTGGCGCGCGAAACATTCCCCACCCCCGGCCGATACGACCTGAGCTTGTCCGCACAGTCGGGCGAGGAAGTGCATCGTGAACTGACTGTAGGCGATTAGGTGATCCATGGCCGGGTGAGGTCGCGCGACTCCAGCACGGTTGCGACCATGGTGTCCTCGCCGAGCGGGCCGTCGGTGACGAGCGCGGCGAAGCGGGTGGCGAAACCGCTGGCCCCCTTGGCCCCGCCTAGGACGGCACGCGCCACGATGTCGCCGCCCTGCTGGCTGCGGGTGATGGCGGCGAGAATGTTGGTATGGGCGACGCGGGCGAGCGCGGGATCACCGGGGGGGGGCATCGTTCTTCTGCGCGGGGAGGCGTTCTGGCAGGCGTGGCCGCATGCCTCCAGCGCCGCCTCGATCTCAGCTGCGCGGGCTGAGAAGGGGTCGCAGACGCGGGCCGGCATGTGTCTAGGCCGCGTGGACAAAGGGTGGCCAGAGCAATGCTGAGGCGAGGATGACGAAGCCGAGGTAGGACGCCGCGGTCTTGTCATAGCGCGTGGCGATGCGGCGCTAGCTCTCGAACCTGTTGAACAACCGTTCGATGCGGTTGCGCCAGCGGCACCTCGCGCGGTCATGCGGCGCAGGGCTGCGGCGGTTGCGCTTGGCAGGGATGACGGCTTCGACGTTCGCGTCGGCCAACTCGTCTTGGATCACGTCGGCGTTATAGCCCCGGTCTGCCAGCAGGGCGTCGACATGATCGGCGACCATGCGCATCAGCGGGCCGAAGCCCTGGACGTCGTGCGCCTGCCCCGGCGTCAGGACAAGGGCGAGCGGGCGTCCCTGGGCATCGCCTCGGGCGTATGGCTTGGTCGTGAACCCGCCGCGTGAGCGACCGAGCGCCTCGGCTGGCCCAGCCCTTTTTATCCCCGCCGCGCAGTGGTGCGCCCGCACCACCGTACTGCCGATCATGTCGGCACTGGCATCGCGCTCGACCGCGCCCGCCAGCGTCTCCAGCATCGCGTCGGACGCACCGGTCACGGCCCATCGCAGGTAGCGTCGAAACACACTGTTTCACTTGCCGTATTCGTCCGGCAGTCGCCGCCATTGCGCCCCCGGCCGCGTGCTCCACATCATGCCCTCGAAGTAGCGGCGGTTGTCCTGAGCCGGGCGGCAGCCGCGGCCGCGCTTGGCCGGCAGCAGCGCGCCGACGATCTCCCACTCCGCGTCCGACAGCCCGATCCGATCGCCCAATGCCGCCTCCAAATGGCAGCCTTGAGTCAACCTCGGATCACCACGTCAACCTCTGTCCACGTGGCCTGGAGTCTTGGTGCACAAGGCCACCGGCGAGGCCGCGGCCTTCCAGGAACTCCAGACGCAGCCGATAGCGCTGGCGTTCGGCATCGGTGTCGAGGCCGGGCGCCGCCTCCTCTTCGTCTGGGCCGCAGATCGGAAACCTGCCTCGCCACTCCACGTCGGCGTGGTAGCGGATGGCCCAGGATCCGCACACGGTGTCGCACAGGAACTGAAGCTGCTCGCGCATGGCAGCATCGAGCGAGCCCCGTCGAATTGCGAGCATGGCCAAGGCACGATCCAGATTGGCCATGCCATCGAGTAGCGGCAGTCTGGCGTCCTGCTCGCTTAGCTCGATAGCCTCCGCCGTGTGTCTGGCGATCAGTTCGGCCCGCATCTGCTCGGCTACCGGCGGGTCGGTCGTTCGGAGCGACTTGGTCCAGTAGCGCTGGCCACCGTGGAGCGGCTGTACGTCGGCCGGCACGGCCATCCGGAACTGCTAGAACTCGGAGTTATTGCGCCTGTAAGAGTGCGACATGCGACGGCCCATTGGTCGCACCTTTTGGTGGCACCGGGCGCCCAACGAAACGATGATCCGGTTGGTTTTCCTCGCCGTTCCGCCACCTGGGGCGGGGATGGCGACCCCTACGGGGCTCGAACCCGTGTTTCAGCCGTGAAAGGGCCGCGTCCTAACCACTAGACGAAGGGGCCGTCTTGCCCGCCGCCTATCCGCGCGCGGCGGATCGGTCAAGACGGCGCGAGGCTCAGGCCAATCGGTCGGCCCAGGCCGCGTCCTCGACATGCAGTTCGGCGGCGGGCTTGGCGCCCCAGTCGTCCAGCTTGGCGCGGCCGGCCAGCCACAGGCGGCGGTTGGGGCCGGCGCCCATCAGCGCCTGGCCCAGCGGCGTGTCGGCGGCGCGGAACGCCACCGCCTTCAGCCGCGACCCGTCGTCCCCCATCGCGGTGCAGCGGACGTGTCCGCGCCCCACCACGTCGGCGCGGACGATGCGCACCGGTCCGGCCGCCACGCGCGGGGCGGGCCAGCCGGCGCCGTAGGGGCCGCCCGCCTCCATCGCGTCGACCAGCGAGCGCGACACGCCGCGCGGTGCCACCACCGCGTCGAGCAGCAGCGCGCGACCCTCCGCCGCGCGGTCCACCGCGGCGGCCAGCCGGTCCTCCAGGAAGTCGGCCAGCGCCGCGACGCCGCCGGACGCCACCGTCAGCCCCGCCGCCATCGCGTGGCCGCCGCCCGCCACCAGCAGCCCCGCCTCGCGCGCGGCCAGCACCGCGCCGCCGAGATCGACGCCCGGCACGGAGCGGCCCGATCCCTTGCCCATGCCGACCTCGTCCAGCGCGATCACCAGTGCGGGCCGGTTCAGCTTCTCCTTGAGACGCCCGGCGACGATGCCGATCACACCGGGGTGCCAGCCTTGGCCCGCCACCACCGCCACGCGGCGGCCGGCGTCCGCCCCGACCATCGCCAGCGCCTCCGCCGCTTCCTGCACGTGCCCCTCGATCAGGCGGCGCTCGCCGTTCAGCCGATCCAGCTCGGCCGCCAGTTCGCGCGCCTCGTCCGGACAGGCGGCGGTCAGCAGGCGCACGCCCAGGTCGGAGCGGCCGACGCGCCCGCCCGCGTTGATCCGCGGCCCCAGCGCGAAGCCCAGGTCGGCCGCGCCCGGCGCCCGGCCCAGCCGCGACGCCTCCACCAGCGCGGCCAGCCCGGTGTTGCCGCCGCGCGCCATCACCTTCAGCCCCTGGGTCACGAAGGCGCGGTTGAGCCCGCGCAGCTGCGCCACGTCGGCCACCGTCCCCAGCGCCACCAGGTCGAGCAGGTCGAGCAGCCGCGGCTCCGCCCGGTCGGCGAAGCGGCCCCGCGCCCGCAGTTCGCGCAACAGGGCAGCCCCCAGCAGGAAGCACATGCCCACCGCCGCCAGATGGCCGTGTTCGGCGCCGGCCGCGTCCTGGTCCAGCCGGTTGGGGTTCACCAGCGCGTGGGCGTGGGGCAGGCTGGCGGAGCATTTGTGATGGTCCACCACCAGCACGTCGACCGGGTGGTCGCGCGCGGCCGTCAGCGCCTCGTGCGCCTGGGCGCCGCAGTCCACGGTGACGATCAGGCTCGCCCCCTCGTCCGCCAGCCGGCGCATCGCGGCCGCGGTCGGGCCGTATCCCTCCGACAGGCGGTCGGGGATATAGGCGCGGGGGGACAGGCCCAGCTGGCGCAGAACGAGCACCAGGAGTGCCGTGGAGGTGGCGCCGTCGACGTCGTAGTCGCCGAACACCGCCACCGCCTCGTGCCGGTCGACCGCGTCGGCGAGCCGCGCGGCGGCGCGGTCCATGTCGCGAAACACGGACGGGTCGGGCATGAATCCGCGCAACGAAGGGACGCGATGCCGTTCCAGCGCGTCGGGCGGGCAGCCGCGCGACAACAGCAGCTGCGTCACCAGATCGTCCATCCCCAGCCCGTCGCGCGCGTCGGCGGCCAGCGCCCGCCAGCGCCAGGGCTGGCCCAGCACCGAACGATCGACGCCCAGCACGGAGGACGGTCCAGGCGCGGACGAAGCGGGATCGGGTAGGGCGGCGGACGCGCTCAAGCGGCACGACTCCGGGCAGGACGGATCGAGGACATGGGAACGGCCCCCATGCCATAGCCGGGGCCGCCGCGACAGGCGCGGCGGCGCGCGACCGGGTCAGCCCATCGCTTCGCCGGTTCCGTCGTCGCCCCGCCCCGCATCGGTCGCGCGCAACCGGGCCTCGTCCGATGCGGCGGCGTCGTCCGCCGCGGCGGAGCGGGCGGGCAGCGCGTCCGGCGACGGGCTGTTGGGCGAAGGCCCGCCCGTCATGCCTCCCGTCCCCGCATCGGCGTCCGCGCCCATCAGCCCGCCGCCGCCGGGCACGGTGTCGGACGTGTCGGCCATCGCGCGCGCCGCGGTGGCGTCGTCGCGGGCGTCGGCGAGAAGGTCGGTGGGGGCGGGAAGGTCGGTGGGGGCGTTGTTCGGCTGGTCGGGCATGATATCCTCTCCTCTGCCGTGCCGAACGGCCGAGCCCCGCCCCGCGATCCTCGGCAGCGGGCCCGAAACACCCGCCTGACCGTTACAGCCGCCCGATAGCAAAGCCCGATACGACAGGGAGCAGGCGGTGGCGGAACAACTGGACCCCGAACAGGGCGGCGCCCGCGTCGCGTCCGCGCAGGTGCCGGGCGTCGAGGGGCTGTTGAAGCTGGCGGTGGGCGTGGTGGTGATCGCCGCGCTGTTCTTCGCGCGCGACGTGCTGATCCCGATCACGCTGGCGATCCTGCTGAGCTTCGTGCTGTCGCCCGTGGTGGCGTTCTTTCGCCGGCTGCGGCTGCCGCGCCCGCCGGCGGTGCTGCTGGCGGTGCTGATGGCGCTGGGCCTCTTGGGCGGGGCGGGCACGCTGGTGGGCGTGCAGGTGGCGTCGCTGGCGGGCGACGCGCCGGCCTATGCCCGCACCATCCAGGCCAAGGTCGACCGGGCGCAAGCCTTCGCCGCCGAACGCTTGTCCGCCTTCGCCGGCGAGGAGGCGCCGCCGCCGCGCACGTCCGCGGAGCCCGGCGCGCTGGAACGCGCGGCGGCCGGTGTGTCCGCCCCGCGGCGCGCCGTGCCCGTGGTCGTCCAGGATCAGGGCGACACGCCGCTGGAAACCGCGCGCACGGTGCTGGAGCCGGTGCTGGCCCCGTTCGAGACGTTCGTGATCGTGCTGGTGGTCGCCATCTTCATCCTGATGCAGAAGGAGGACCTGCGCGACCGGATGATCCGCGTCTTCGGATCGTCCGACCTGCACCGCACCACCACCGCGATGGACGAGGCGGGCGCGCGCCTGTCGCGCTACTTCCTCAGCCAGCTGGCGGTGAACGCCAGTTTCGGCACGATCATCGCGTTGGGCCTGTGGTTCATCGGCGTGCCGGTGCCGGTGCTGTGGGGCATATTGGCGGGGATGCTGCGCTTCGTGCCCTATATCGGCGCGCTGCTGGGCGCAGCGCTGCCGCTGGCGATCGCGGCGGGGGTGGAGCCGGGCTGGTCGATGGTGATCCAGGTGGCGATCCTGTTCGCCGCCGTCGAGCCGCTGATCGGCTACGCGGTCGAGCCCATGCTCTACGGCCATTCCACCGGCCTGTCGCCGCTGTCGGTGGTGGTGGCCGCCGTGTTCTGGACCTGGATCTGGGGTCCCGTCGGGCTGGTGCTGTCGATGCCGCTGACCTTGTGCCTGGTGGTGCTGGGCCGCCACGTGCCCGCGCTGGAGTTCCTGGACGTGATGCTGGGCGACCGGCCAGCCTTGTCGCCGGTCGAGAGTTTCTATCAGCGGATGCTGGCCGACGATCCGGAGGAAGCGCTGGAACAGGCGGACGTGCTGCTCCGGACGCAGTCGCTGACCGGCTATTACGACGAGGTGGCGCTGGGCGGGCTGAAGCTGGCGGCCGCCGACGCGCGGCGCGGCGCGGTGGATCGCAGACGCGCCGAGCGCATCGTGCGGTCCATGCTGGACGTGGTGCACGAGCTGGACGACCGCGACGGCGCCCCGCCGCCCGCGGACGCCGACCCGCGCGGGCCGCTTCATCCCGTCGCCCCCGACGGGTCCGGCGAGGTCGCGGCGCCCGAACCCGACCACGCGGCGCGCGCGCCCGCCGCCTGGGCCGCGCCCGGCAGCGTGCTGTGCGTCGCCGGGCGCGGCGTGCTGGACGACGCGGTGACGGCGATGCTGGAACAGCTGTTGCAGCATCGCGGCTTCGGGGTGCGGCGCGTGCCCCACGCCGCCGCCGGGCGCGACGCGATCGAGCGGCTGGACGCGAACGGCGTCCGGCTGATCTGCCTGAGCTATCTGGAGCTGGGCGGCACGCCCAGCCACCTGCGCTACCTGGTCCGCCGCCTGCGGGCGGCGGCGCCGGGGGCCGCCGTGATCGTCGGCCTGTGGCCGCAGGCCGAGGCGGCGATGACGGACGTGGAGGTGCAGCGGCTGCTGGGCGCCGACGCCTATGTCGGCACGCTGGCGGGCGCGGTGGATCAGGCGCTGACGATCGCCGCGCGGCCCGACGCGGCGGCGGCGGCCGCGGCATGAGCGCCCCCGTGCCGCCTACCACGAGCGCCCCTTCTCCCTGGGCGATGCCGCGCGACGGCTGGTTCGCCGCCTTGAAGCGCACCTATGCGGAGATCGGCGACGACAATATCGGCCTGATCGCAGCCGGCACCGCCTTCTACGCCTTCGCCTCGGTGGTGCCGGTGCTGGCGGCGACCGTGCTCACCTACGGGTTGGTGGCGGACCGCGAGACGGTGGAGGCCAGCGTGCGCTCGCTGTTCGCGGTGCTGCCGGGCGAGGCGGCGACGCTGATCGGCCAGCAGCTGACCACCGTGGTCGGCACGTCCGACGGCGCCAAGGGCTTCGGCCTCCTCGTCTCGCTGGCGCTGGCGCTGTACGGCGGCACCAAGGCGTCGGGATCGGTCGTGACCGCGCTCAACATCGCCTATGAGGCGCACGAGGATCGCGGGTTCGTGCGTACCACCGCGCTCAACCTGGCGATCGTGGTGGGCGCGGTGGCGCTGATCCTGTCCGCCATCGCCGTCACGGGAGTGCTGGCGTTCCTGGAACGGCTGATGCCGGGCGCGCCGGGCATCGTGCTGGGCGCTTTACGCGTCGCGGGCTACGTCGTGCTGGCCGGGTTCACCGTCACCGGGGTCGCCTGCCTTTATCGCTACGGCCCGGCCCGGCCGGGCGCGCGCTGGGCGTGGCTGACGCCCGGCTCGGCGGCGGCGACGCTGTTGTGGCTGGCGGGCACGGCGGGGTTCGGCCTCTACGCGGCCAATTTCGGCAATTACGGCGCCACCTACGGCTCGCTGTCGGCGGTGATCGTGGTGCTGACCTGGATGTGGCTGTCGGCCTACGTGTTCCTGTTGGGCGCCGAGCTGAACTCGGAACTGGAGCGCCAGACCGCCGCCCCCACCGCGGCCGACGGGTCGAAACCGGGGCCCGAGGCGGGCGCGCCGACGCTGGGCGACGGGGACGGCAGCCGCTCACGCCCCCCGGCCGGGACGGGAACGGCGGCGGGGGTCGGCCTGGCGTCGCGCGCGGGCGTCGTGCCGATGCTGGTGGCCGCCGCCGGGCTGGGACGGTTGCGTCGCGGGCGGCCCGCGGGCGGCGCGGCGCTGGTGCTGTTGGCTTCGGCGATCGCGTGGCGAAAGGGGACGGGCCGGCGATAGCCCCGTCCGCCATCGTACCGAGGGACGATCCGGCGGTTCAGGCGTTGAAGCTCGCGAGCGAAGGATCACGAACGAGATGCCAGACGATGTTGCAACGCGAATTTCCCGCCGCGGCGTGCTGGGCGGCACGGCGGCGACGGCCGTGACCGGAGCCGTTACTGGGGCCGTCACGGGGGCCGCCCCCGCCCAGGCGGCGCCCGCCCCCGCGGCGCCGACGCCCGTCATGCCCGTGCGGTTCAAGGTCAACGGCGAGCGGCGCGAGCTGACGCTGGACCCGCGCACCACCCTGCTCGATGCGCTGCGCGAGCATCTTCACCTCACCGGCTCCAAGAAGGGCTGCGACCACGGCCAGTGCGGCGCGTGTACGGTGATGGTGGACGGGGTGCGCATCAATAGCTGCCTGTCGCTGGCGGTGATGCACGACGGCGACGAGATCACCACCATCGAGGGGCTGGGCACGCCCGACAGGCTCCACCCGATGCAGGCGGCGTTCGTGGCCCATGACGGCTATCAGTGCGGATATTGCACGCCCGGCCAGATCTGTTCGGCGGTCGCGGTGCTGGACGAGATCAAGCGCGGCGTCCCCAGCCACGTCCAGGCCGACCTGACCGCCAAGCCGCGGGCCACCGCCGACGAGATGCGCGAGCGGATGAGCGGCAACATCTGCCGCTGCGGGGCTTATTCCAACATCGCCGACGCGATGCGCGACGTGGCGGGAGCGGACGCATGAAGCAGTTCACCTACGAACGCGCCAAGGATCCCGCCGCCGCCGCCCGAGCGGTGGCCGGTCGCCCCGGTGCCAGGTTCATCGCCGGCGGCACCAACCTGCTCGACCTGATGAAGCTGGAGGTCGAGACGCCGACCCACCTGGTCGACGTGCAGGATCTGGATTTCGACCGGATCGAGAAGACGCGGGACGGCGGGCTTCGCATCGGCGCGCTGGTCACCAACACCGACCTGGCCAGCGACGAGCGCGTGCGGCGCGATTACGGCGTGCTGTCGCGCGCGATCCTGGCGGGCGCCAGCGGCCAGCTGCGCAACAAGGCGTCCACGGCCGGCAACCTGCTCCAGCGGACGCGCTGCCCGTATTTCTACGACACCAACATGGCGTGCAACAAGCGCAAGCCGGGGTCCGGTTGCGCAGCGATCGGCGGCTATTCGCGTCAGCTGGGGGTGATCGGGGTCAACGCCAACTGCATCGCCACCTTTCCGGGCGACATGGCGGTGGCGATGCGCGTGCTCGACGCGGTGGTGGAGACGATGGACGCCGACGGCGCGCGCCGCTCCATCCCCATCGCCGAGTTCCACCGGCTATGGGGCGACCGTCCCGAGCAGGACACGGTGCTGAAACCCGGCGAGCTGGTGACCGCCGTCACCCTGCCCCGCCCGCTGGGGGGCAAGCATTTCTACGAGAAGGTGCGCGACCGCGCGTCCTACGCCTACGCGCTCGTCTCTGTGGCGGCGGTGATCCAGCCCGACGGCACGGGCCGTGTGGCGTTCGGCGGCGTGGCACCCCGCCCCTGGCGCGTCGAGGAAGCCGACGCGTTGCTGCCTCAGGGCGCCGCCGCCGTCACCGCGCGCGCGTTCCAGGGCGCCACGCCGACGCAGGACAACGCCTTCAAGCTGCCGCTGGCGACCCGCGCGCTGGCGTCCGTCATCGCCCAATCCAAGGTTTGAGTTCCCATGAAGTTCGAGCATCCCGAGGGCACCAATCCCGTCGACCGCATGACCGTGGTCGGCCGTGCGCGCGACCGCGTCGACGGCCCGCTCAAGACCAGCGGCCTGGCCCCCTACGCCTATGAGCATCACGCCGAGGTCGCGAACCCGGCCTATGGCTACGCGGTCGGCGCCGCCGTCGCCAAGGGCACGATCCGGTCGATCGACACCGCGGCGGCCAAGGCCGCGCCGGGCGTGCTGACGATCGTCACCGCCGCCGACGCGGGGCCGCTGGGCAAGGGCAAGTACAACACCGCCAAGCTGCTGGCCGGGCCGGAGGTGGATCATTACCACCAGGCCGTGGCCGTGGTGGTGGCCGAAACGTTTGAACAGGCGCGCGCGGCCGCCGCGCTCGTCCGCGTCGACTATGCCCGCGCCCGGGGCCGCTTCGACCTGGACGAGGGATTGAAGACCGCGCCGCTGACCGGCGGCGACAGCGACGAGGGCTCGGGCGCGCCGCCCGTCGATCGCACCGGCAAGTTCGAGGCCGCGTTCGCCGCCGCGCCCGTCAAGCTGGACCAGCGCTATTCGACGCCCGACCACAGCCACGCGATGATGGAGCCCTTCGCCTCCACCGCGGTTTGGAACGGCGACGAACTGACGCTGTGGACGTCCAACCAGATGATAAACTGGGGGCGCGGCGACCTGGCCAAGACGCTGGGAATGCCCAAGGAGAAGATCCGCTTCCTGTCGCCCTATGTGGGCGGCGGTTTCGGGGGCAAGCTGTTCCTGCGCGCCGACGCGGTGCTGGCGGCGCTCGGCGCGCGCGCGGCGGGGCGGCCGGTCAAGCTGGCGCTGACCCGACCGTTCATGGCCAACAACGCCACCCACCGCCCCGCCACGCGCCAGCATATCCGCATAGGCGCCGCGCGCGACGGCACCATCACCGCCATCGCGCACGAGAGCGGGTCGGGCGACCTGCCCGAGGGCGGTCCCGAAACCGCGGTGATGCAGACCAAATTACTCTACGCGGGCGCCAACCGCCTGACCTCGATGCGGCTCGCCGTTCTCGACCTGCCCGAAGGCAACGCGATGCGCGCGCCGGGCGAGGCGCCGGGCATGATGGCGCTTGAGATCGCCATGGACGAGATGGCCGAAAAGTTGGGCATGGACCCGGTCGCGTTCCGCGTGAAGAACGACACCCAGGTCGACCCCGAGAAGCCCGAACGCCGCTTCTCGCAGCGCCAGCTGGTTCGTTGCCTGGAGGACGGGGCCCGCCGCTTCGGCTGGGACCGGCGCGATGCCAGGCCGGGCCGGGTCCGCGACGGTCGCTGGCTGGTGGGGATGGGCGTGGCGTCCGCGTTCCGCAACCACATCAATTTCCCGTCGGGCGCGCGCGTGCGGCTGGGGACGGACGGCGGCGTGACGGTGGAAACCGACATGACCGACATCGGCACGGGCAGCTACACCATCATCGCCCAGACCGCGGCCGAGATGATGGGCGTGACCCCGGACGCGGTCACGGTCAGGCTGGGCAGTTCCGACTATCCCGTTTCCGCCGGTTCGGGCGGGCAGTTCGGCGCCGCCAACGCCACGGCGGGCGTCTACGCCGCCTGCGTCAAGTTGCGCGAGCAGGTGGCGCAGCGGCTGGGCTACAACTCGGCCGACGCGGTGTTCGCGGACGGCCGCGTGACCAGCGGCAACCGCGCCGCCGACCTTCGCCAGGCGGCGGCCGGCGGCGAACTGGTGGGCGAGGACAAGATCGAGTTCGGCGACCTGGACAAGAAATGGCAGCTGTCGACCTTCGGCGCGCATTTCGTCGAGGTGGGCGTGGACGCCTATACGGGCATCACGCGCGTGCGCCGGATGCTGGCGGTGTGCGCGGCGGGCCGCATCATCAATCCCAAATCGGCGCGCAGCCAGGTGATCGGCGCGATGACGATGGGCGTCGGCTCCGCGCTGATGGAGGAGCTGGCGGTCGACAAGCGCTTCGGCTTCTTCGTCAACCACGACCTCGCCACCTACGAGGTGCCGGTCCACGCCGACATCCCGCACCAGGAGGTCGTGTTCCTGGACGAGGCGGACGAATACGCCAATCCGATGAAGGCCAAGGGCGTGGGCGAACTTGGCCTGTGCGGCGTCGGCGGCGCGGTCGCCAACGCGATCTACAACGCCACGGGTGTCCGCGTGCGCGATTATCCGATCACGCTGGAAAAGCATCTGGAACGGCTGCCGGCCGTCGCCTGACCCGGCGACCGGGACGGAGGGTGCGGGAACGACCGCACCCTCCGTCGGTTGGTAGCGCGCGGGGGCCTCGATACGGAGGCTTGAACATGAGAAATATTGGTACGATCGGGCTTGTGGCCCTGGGTCTGGCGATGGTTCCGCAACAGGCAGCGGCCGAGGCGAGCGCGATCTTCCCGACCGCGGCGATCGCCGACACGGAGCTAGACGCCGTACGCGGCGGCTTTATCCGAAGCCGGGACGCCGCCCTGGTCGACGCGCAGGTGCGCAGCTATTTCCGCGTCAGCGGCGACGTCGGCACCATCACCTTCGACAATTGGTTCGTCGACGTGGGCGCGCCGCTGATAATCAACGCCCGCCTGACGGCGCCGCGCTGATACGACCGCGCATGACGCCGGCGTATCGCGTGACGGGGCCGCCGCACCCAGGGTGGCGACGACCCCTATCCCTGCCCGATACCGGCCTCAGGCGGCGGCGAACACGACAGATCGGCGGCGCGAGCGCAGGCCTGCGCCGACCACGCCGAACCCGACCAGCATCAGGCCCCAGCTCGTCGGTTCCGGAACGGCGGCCACGTCCAGCCCCAGCGTGCGGGCGGCAACCGCCTGAAGCGCCGTCGTCTGTTCGCGGGTGAAGTTGAACGAAGCGGCCGCGGCCTCATCGGCGCCCAGGAGGCGCGGGTCCTTGCCCGTCACGGCGCCGAACTGCATCAGGGCGCTGAGATAATAGCCGTAGGTGCTGGCATGGTAGCCCTCCGGCGCCCAGAGGTTGATCTGGCCGGGGGTGATGCCGTCATACGGATTGGCGTCGGCCAGCCCGTCCGTCATGGCCTGGGTCCACGCCGCGCCGACCGTGATGACGTCGTCGTCGATATACGCTGAACTGGTCGCGGCCCGTCGATAGCCGGCCTCCACGTCCTTCTCCATGGCGTCGATCGGCTTGCCCAGCCAGGGGCTCCGCGTCCGGTAGGTCAGGTCGGCACGGGACCAGGTCGCGGTCAGATAGACGTCCACGTCCGGGTTCTGGTCGTGGAACGCCGTCGCCAGCAGGTTCGAATAGGCAACGAGCCTGTCGGAATTGCCCGGGTTCGACGCGTCCAGCGTGCTGTAGCTTTGCAGCACGACCTTGTCCCACGGCCGATTCAACAAGCCCAGTTTCTGCGTGTAGTGATAGTCCAGGCCGGTGCCGCCCACCGTCTCCAGACTGACTTCGTAGTCGAGCCCGAGCGCCACCGTGAACTGCTTGAACAGCGCGGGCACCCCGCCGACGTTGGTCCGGTTCAGATCGGTCACGGTGCCGGGCTGATAGCCCTGAACCGTGGGCGCCGATGCCCCGGCCGGCTCGCCATAGGTGAAGCTGTTGCCCACGAACAGGATGGTGGTGGTCGCCGATGCCGGCGCCGCGCCGCAGGTCAGTGTCAGGGCCGCCGCGGCGACCAATGCGAACGTCTTCACGTTTATCCCTCCCGGCCACCTCCCCCGGCGGCCCCGATCCGTTCGTAGCAAGTTTCGAGCCGATGGCCGAACTGCGCGACCGGCCAGATATCGGCGACCTGATGTGTAAAGCGGACCGACGCCGCCGCAACGGCCGAACACGCCGCCCGCGCCTTCGAGCGTGGCCGCCGCCGTCGATCGCAACAGACGCAGCCGCGCCTTCCGATTTCGTGGGGTGCCCCCCGCCAGTCCTTTCCGACTCCGTGATGGCCATTCCGATGATGGGCCCCGACCCCGGCCGTCAGGATCCCCTTACCCGCGCGATGTACGCGTCCACCTGCGCTTCCAGCAGGTCGAGCGGCAGCGAGCCCTGGGCCAGGATCGCCTCGTGAAAGTCGCGGATGTCGAACTTCGGCCCCAGCGCGCGTTCGGCGCGGCCGCGCAGCTCGGCGATGCGCAGCTGGCCGACCATGTAGCTCGACGCCTGGCCGGGGTTGTTGAAGTAGCGGTCGACCTCGCGGCCGATGTCGGTGTCGGATACCGAACTGTTGGCGCGGAAATATGCCACGGCCTGCTCGCGCGTCCAGCGCTTGGAATGGATGCCCGTGTCCAGCACCAGCCGGATCGCGCGCCATACCTGGAGCGACAGCATCCCGAACTCGGAATACGGGTCCTTATACTCCCCCATCTCCTTGGCGAGCCGCTCAGAATAGAGGCCCCAGCCCTCGGTATAGGCGCCGTAGCCGCCCAGACGCCGGAACTTGGGCAGGCCGGGCAGTTCCTGCGCGCGGGCGATCTGGAAATGGTGGCCGGGCGCGCCCTCGTGCGCGGCGATGCCGGCCAGCTGCACCTTCTGCGTCTGCGTCATGTCGACCAGGTTGACGTAGAAGATGCCGGGCCGCGATCCGTCGGCGGCCGGGCGGTTGTAGAAGGCGGTGGCGGCCGTCGCCTGGCGGAACGGCTCCACCGCGCGCACCTCCAGCGCCGCCTTGGGAAGCGTGCGGAAATAGCGGGGTGCCGCGGCCATGATCCGCGCGATCACCGCGCGCGCGTCCGCCAGATACGCCTCGCGGCCCGCCGCCGTGTCGGGATATTTGAACTGAGGGTCGGTGCGGACGCGGTCGAAGAACTGTTCCAGCGTGCCGGAAAAGCCGATGCGCGCCTTCACCGCCTCCATCTCCGCGCGGATCGCCGCCACCTGGGCCAGCCCCAGCGCGTGAACCTGATCGGGCGTCAGGTCGGTCGTCGTCGCGGTTTTCAGGCGATAGGCATAATAGGCGTCGCCGTCGGGCAGGCTCCACGCGCCCAGATTGCCCTTGGACCGCGGCTCGACCGCGTCCAGGCTCGCGAACATCGCGTCGAAGCCGCGCCGGAACGGGCCGGTCATCGCCGCCGCCATGTCGGCCAGCAGCCGGTCCTCGTCCGCTTGGGGGATCGACAGCGCGACCACTTTCTTGCGGAAATCGGCCATCAGCGCGCCGTCGGGGCCGGGCGTGAAGGGCGCCCCCGTCAGCACCTTGCGCGCGTCGGCGCGCGCGGGGGCGAACACCATCTTCGGCGGCACGATGCCCCGGTCCGCCTGGGTGCGGATCTCGGCCGCGACCTCGCCCAGCGCGCGCTCGGCGTCGCGGACGCGGGCGATATAGGCGCGGGCGTCGTCAACCGTGTCGACGCGCTGGTTGTTGATGAGCAGCACGGGGATCGAGCCCATCGGGCTGCCGTTGGTGGACACGGGAAAATCGTGCCAGCGCCAGCGGAACCCCTCGCGCCCGCGCGCCACTTGCTGCTCGAACAGGCGATAGCTGATCGCGCCCGCGGGCGACAGCGCGTCGGCGCGGAAACGGGCGTGCAAGGTCCGCAGTTGGCGCTCGGCCAGGTCGCGGCGGCGCGTCGCGGCGGCGTCGGTATAATCGTCCAGCCGGTCGTTGTTGGTTTTCAGCCCCAGCTGCGTCTGCGTCTCGGGGCTGAGCGCCACCTGTTCGTCATAGGCGGCGTCCAGGAACGCGTTGAGCGCGGCGTCGCGCGGGTCGGCCGCCGGCGCGGGCGCGGACGCGACGGTCGCGGGTGCCTGGGGCAGCGGGGCGGCCGCGCTCAACAAGGGCAGCAGCAGGATCGAAGGGCGCATGAACGGCTTTCGGTTGGAAGCAGACGTCCCACCGTCGCACTCGCTTACCCCATGCGCAACCGCGTGTCAGTCGGCGGCGGGCCGCACCGCCGCCACCTCACCGGGCGCCAGCACCGCGCGAACGGTGCGGTAACAGTCGTCGATGTGCGCGTTGCCGGCCAGCTTCATCGCGCCGAAGCTGATCGACGCCGCCACCGCCGACCCGATCAGCGGCACGAAGCGCGCGGCCGACGCGGTGGCGACGCGCACGCCCATGCGGCGCAGCACCGCGATCACCAGCCGCTTTGTGACGGCGCGGCCGATGAAATTGTTGCCCAGCGACGACGCCAGCACCAGCACCTGCTGCGCGCGGGACGGGTCCATCGCTTGGACCTGGTTTTCCGACAGGCCGAACCGCTCGCTGATCGCGGGCAGCAACTTGGTCAGCAGCCCCACGTCCGCCACCAGGTCGACGCCGGGCAGCGGCAGCACGGCCGCCCCCGCCGACATCAAGGATCGTTGCGTCACCATGCGGCGGCATTCGTCGCGCACGGCGTCGAGTTCGGCGAGCGTCTGGATCATGGGCGGCGTCCCCTCGGTGGCTGCTCCCGAACGGATCGCGCACGGGCGGCGTTCCCGCTCACCGGCACGCCCCCCTTCACCGGCACGCCAGGGCGGCGGCGTCGATGGCGGTGGGGGCGCCGGTCAGTCGATAGACGTCGGTGAAGGGGCGTCCGCCGTCGGCCACCGCCGCCACGCCCAGCGAGCGGGCGGCGCGGATCGCCGCCACGGCCGCGCGGTCGGCGGCGGGGTCGGGGGCCCAGGCGTCTGTGCCGTTGGCGACCATCCGCAGCCGGCGGCGGCCGACCAGCAGCGTGACGCCCGCCGAACGATCGCGCACGCGGCTCAGCCGCACGAACAACACGCCGCGCTGGCGAAGGTGCGGGTGGGTGCCGACCGCCAGGAACGCCGCCCAGCGCGCACCGCGCGGGGCCGGCCCTTCCGGCCGGGAAACCGCCCAACAGCGGCCGGGCTCGGCGAAGGCGCCCCAGGCACCCCAGACGCCGATCAATCGCCGCTCGCCCGCCGGCGCCGCCGCGGCCGCCAGCAGTCCGGCGGCCACCGCCAGCGGCCCCGGTCCCGTCCTCAAGCGGGCGCGTGCCCCGTGCCCAGGTGCGCCACGCTTTCCCGCCCGCGCGCCGCCAGCACCACCGACCCTTGCGGCAGGCCGGGCGCGACGGGCGCGCCGACGATCGGGTCGGGCGCCAGCCCCAGCATGACGCCGCGCAGCACCCTGCCGGCGATGCCGTGCGACACGACCAGCCGGTCGCCGGGATCGCCCGCCGTATCGGCCAGCCAACCCGACACGCGCGCGGCGACGGCGGGATAGGTTTCCCCGTCGGGCGCGGAACGCAGCAGGCCGCCGGGCAGGATCACCGGACCGTCCGCCGCCTCCACCTCGGCATAGGGCCGGCCGCCCCAGCCGCCCACGTCGATCTCCGCCAGCCGCGCGTCGGTGCGCGCGGCGTGCCAGTCCAGGTCCAGATGCTCGACGATCACCGCCAGCGTCTGCAGCGCGCGACCGGTGGGCGACGCCCACAGCGTCAGCGCGGGTCGCGGCCCCAGCAGCGCCCGCAAGGCGCGGCCCATCTCGTCCGCTTGCGCGAACCCCGCGCGCGTCAGCGGCGTGTGCGGCGCCTCGCCCTGCATCCGGCGGGCGGCGTTGAACACGGTTTCCCCGTGGCGGGCAATGAGGTCCCGGCCCCGCCGGCCGGCGCCGGCGGCGGGTGCGGGCCCCTCGTCGGCGTCCGACGGCGCGGGGCGGCCGGGATCGGGAAGGGTCGGATCGCTCACCCCCCCTCCCTTCGCCGCATCGCGCGGCGGGCGCAACTAGCGGTTCAGGCGGAGTGCAGGGGGCCGCGCCCACCCGCCCCGTCCCGGTCGAATGCGACCGGGCCAGAGCGCACGAGTCGAAAAAGGGTTTCCCATGTCCAGCTTCCCCCGTCCCACAGCCCACCGCCTGGCAAGCGCGGCCGCCGCCGCCCTGCTCGCCGCCGCTCCGGCGTCGGCGCAGGGCCCCGATCCCCGCACCGCGCCCTTTTCGGGCCTGCGTGCCGAGGGGCTGGCCGGCTACGACGCGTTGCAGGACGGGGGCGACCAGGATTCCTCGTCGTCCAACGGCATCTTCTACGGCGTGGCGGCGGGCTATGACTTCCCGGTCAGCCGCATCCTGCTGGGCGTGGAGGGCGAGTTCGCCGGCTCCACCACCGACACGCGCACCGACGGGATCGCGGTGGCGGGGGACCGGCTGGTGCTGGACGCGGGCCGCGACCTGTACGCAGGGCTGCGCGTCGGCTTTCCGCTGGGCGACACGGTGCTGGGCTATCTGAAGGGCGGCTATACCAACGCGCGCGCCGATATCCGCTACACGCAAGGCACGGTGTCGGTGCGCGACCACGCCGATCTGGACGGGTTCCGGCTGGGCGCGGGGCTGGAATACCGGTTGCGAGGCCAGACCTTCGTCAAAGGCGAGTATCGTTATTCCAACTATTCCAGCGTCGAGGGCTACGATACCGACGTCGACCGGCACCAGATCGTGGCGGGCATTGGCGTCCGCTTCTGAAGGAAACCGGGTTTTCCCCACCGATAGGGTGGTCCGGGCGCTTGCTCCGCCCCCTCGCTTTTGCGTAGGAGCGTGGTCCCGGGATTCCCCGGGTTTTGCGGCCGCCCGGGGAGCCTTTGCGATGAAAGCCACGATCGAACGCGCGGCGCTGCTGAAGGGCCTGTCCCACGTCCAATCGGTGGTGGAACGGCGCAACACTATCCCCATCCTGTCCAACGTCCTATTGGAAGCGACCGCCGAAGGGCGGCTGCGCATGATGGCGACCGACCTCGACCTCCAGATCAACGAGAGCGTGGCGGCGCAGGTCGACCAGCCGGGCACCACCACCGTGTCCGCGCACACGCTATTCGACATCGCCCGCAAGCTGCCCGACGGTAGCCAAGTCCAGCTGCACGCGGCGGACGGGCGCATGGCGATCGCGGCGGGGCGCGCGCGCTTCAGCCTCGGCACGCTGCCGCGCGACGACTTTCCCCAGATCGCCGAGGGCGAGTTGCCGACCCAGTTCGACCTGCCGGCCGAGACGCTGAAGCAGGTGATCGACAAGACGCGCTTTGCCATCTCGACCGAGGAAACGCGCTATTACCTGAACGGCATCTTCCTCCACGCGTCAGAGGACGGGGGCAAGCCGGTGCTGAAGGCGGCGGCGACCGACGGCCACCGGCTGGCACGCGTGACGCTGCCCAAGCCCGACGGCGCGGACGGGATGCCCGACGTGATCGTGCCGCGCAAATGCGTGGGCGAGCTGCGCAAGCTATTGGACGAGGTGGACGCGCAGGTCGGCGTGTCGTTGTCGGCGACCAAGATCCGCTTCGATCTCGGCACCGCGGTGCTGACCAGCAAGCTGATCGACGGGACGTTCCCTGACTACAACCGCGTGATCCCGACCGGCAACGACAAGATCCTGCGCCTGGACCCGCGCGGGTTCCAGGAGGGCGTTGACCGCGTCGCCACCATCGCCACCGAGAAGACGCGCGCGGTCAAGATGGCGCTGGACCGCGACCGGGTAACGCTGTCCGTCACCAGCCCCGAGAACGGGACGGCCGCCGAGGAAGTGCCCGGCGACTATTCGGCCAACTCCTTCGAGATCGGCTTCAACAGCCGCTACCTGCTCGACATATTGGGCCAGATCGAGGGTGACCTAGTGGAGGTCCACCTAGCCGACGCCGCCGCCCCCACGCTGATCCGCGAGAACGACAAGAGCCCCGCCCTCTACGTGCTGATGCCCATGCGCGTCTAGGTGGCGTGTTCCAGTCGCTCTCCCTGGTGGCGCTGCTGAGCGTGTTCGCGATTGCGGCGGGGGCGATCTGGGTGGCGGGCATCCGCCTGTCGGACGCGACGGACGTGTTGTCGCGGCGGCTGGGGCTGGGACAGGCGCTGGGCGGCGTGATCCTGCTGGCGGTGGCGACCAACCTGCCCGAGGTCGCGATCACCGTCAGCGCGGCGGTGTCCGGCAATTTGGGCGTGGCGGTGGGCAACATCCTGGGCGGCATCGCCATCCAGACGGTGGTGCTGGTGGCGCTGGACCTGTTCGGCACGCGGGGCCGGGGGGACGGTGCTCCCCTCACATATCGCGCCGCCAGCCTGACGCTGGTGATCGAGGGGCTGCTGGTGGTGGCGGTGCTGATCGTGGCGGTGATGGGCACGCAGCTGCCGGGATCGCTGATCTACGCGCGCGTCGGGCCGGCCGCGCTGCTGATCGCGATCCTTTGGGTGGCGGGAGTGTGGCTGGTCGGCCGCGCCAATCGGGGGCTGGCCTGGCACGACGACGCGGGCGACGCGCCAGACACGCAAGCGCACCACAAGGGCTACGCACGCGACGCCAAGGAACAGGCGGCCACCGCCGATGGCCGGGGCACGGCGCGCACCGTGGCGGTCTTCGCGCTGGCCGCGCTGGTCACTTTGGTGGCGGGCGTGGTGCTGGAACGCGCGGGCGATGCGGTGGCCGATCAGATCGGCATGTCGGGGGTGCTGTTCGGCGCGACCGTGTTGGCGGCGGCGACCTCGCTCCCCGAACTGTCGACCGGGCTCGCCTCGACGCGGGCGGGCGACTATCAGCTGGCGATCAGCGATATCTTCGGCGGCAACGCCTTTCTGCCGGTATTATTCCTGCTGGCGACGGTGATATCGGGCCAGGCTGTGCTGCCCCAGGCCAAGAGCACCGACATATACCTGGCCGGACTGGGTGTACTTCTGACCAGCGTCTACTTGGCCGGGCTGATCTTCCGACCGCGCCGCCGCGTGATGGGCATGGGCGCGGACTCGCTCGCGGTTCTGCTGCTCTACGCGCTCGGCACCGCCGGCCTGTTCGCGATCGCGGCGGGTTAGGCCGCGCGGGCGGTGCGGGCTTCGACGGGGCCGGGCAGGCCCAGCAGATAGCCCTGCGCCTCGTCGCAGCCTTCTTGGCGCAGGAACACCAGCTGGCTCTCGTGCTCCACCCCTTCGGCCAGAACGGGGATCGCTAGGCTGCGGCCGAGCGCGAGCACCGCGCGGATGATCGCCGCCGACTGGGCGGCCCCGGATTTGCTGGTCCCGAATTGGGGCCCGCCGTCCAACTCGGTCATGAACGACCGGTCGAGCTTGATCTTGTCGAACGGAAAGGAGCGCAACGTCGACAGCGATGAATAGCCCGTGCCGAAATCGTCCATCGCCACCGATACCCCCAGCCCCTTCAGCTGGCGCAGGATGTGCGCAGTGCGCAGGGGATCGGTTATCATCGCCGTCTCGGTGATCTCCAGTTCCAGCCGGGACGAGGGCAGGCCTGCCTCCACCAGGACGTCGTGGACCAACCGGGGCAGGTCGACGTGGCCGAGCTGGACGGGCGACAGGTTGACGGCGATCTTGTGGGGCGTCTCCCACCCTGCCGCCTCGCGGCAGGCGGTGCGCAGCACCCATTCGCCGATCGGCAGGATCAGTCCCGTCTGTTCGGCCACCGGAATGAAGTCGGACGGGGGCACGGAGGTGCCGTCCGGTCGATGCCAGCGCAACAACGCCTCGTAGCCCGTGACCCGGCCCGTCTCGACCGACTCCTGTACCTGCCAGGCGAGCGACAATTCGCCGTCGGCCAGCGCGCGGCGCAACTCGCCCGCCATGCGGCGGCGCGTGCGCACGGCGGTGTCCATCTCCTCCTCATAGAAGCAGATGTCCGTGGCGATCGAGCCCTTGGCACGGTACATGGCCAGGTCGGCGTTGTTGATGAGCGCGGACGCCTCCGTCGCGTCGCGCGGCCACAGTGCAACGCCGATGCTGATGCCGCAGGCCAGCTCCACCCCCTCCAGCATGACGGGGGCCGTCACCGCGTCGCGCAGCCGGTCGATCAGGTCCAGCGGCCCGTCCAGCGTCTCGTCCGCCACCGCCACGGGTACCAGCGCCACGAATTCGTCGCCGCCCAGCCGCGCGGCGAACTCGCCGGGCCGCAGTGCCGCCGCCACCCGCTCGCCGATCCGCGCCAGCAGCCCGTCGCCCGCGGTGTGGCCGTGGACGTCGTTCACTTCCTTGAACCGGTCCAGGTCGATCGACAGCAGCGCGAAGCCCGCATCGCCCGCCTGCGCCTCCGTCTGGCGCGCCAGCCGTTCCAGGAAAGCGGTGCGGTTGGGCAATCCCGTCAGGCCATCGTTGCACGCCAAGTGCACGATACGGCGTTCCTGGGCCAAGCGGGCGCGCAGGTCGCGGATCGCGCGTACCGTCTGCTCGCGCGCGCCACCGCGATCGACGCGGGTCGCGACCTCTACCGGGACGGCCCCGCCGTCGGCCGCGGCCAGCTCCATCTGCGACAGGGCGCCGGCCGCGGCGCCCACGATGCCGGGCAGCCACCGGTCCAGCCGCTCGCCCGCCACCGCCGCGGGCGCCATCCCGACCAATCGGACGAAGGCCGCGTTGGCGGCCACCACCGTGCCGTCCTGTTCCACCACCATGCCGTCGACGCTGCCTTCCAACAGCTCGTCCAGCCGACGGCGCGTTTCCACCCTGGCCTGCGCGTCGAGCGCATAGGTGGCAAGGCCGGTCCCCAGCACCAGCGCGCCGACGCCCGCCACCGCGAACACCATCACCAGCGTCGCCGTGCCCTCGCCATACTGGCCGGGCCCGGGCGCCACGGGCACGATCGCCAACGCCGCCATGCCGGTGAAGTGCAGCACCACGATGCTCGACATCAACAGGCCGATCGCGACGCACGACGCCGCCCCGTACTCCTCGGCTCCCCGCGCCCGGTCGAACGCCGCGCCTCCCAGCAGCACGGCCCCCGCGATCGAGGCGGCCACGTATCCCGGCGACCAGCTGACCAGACCGCGGGCCACGAACGCGGACATGCCGGTGTAATGCATGGCGGTCACGGTCAGCCCGAACAGGGCGCCGGCCGCGATCGCGGCCGGGCGCGACGGGCGGGCCCCCAGCGCCAACGCCGCGGCGCTGCCCGTGATCGCCACCAGCAGCGACAGGCCCGTCACCCGCGGCTCATATGTGACGGGGACACCCGGCTGATAGGCGATCATGGCGATGAAATGGGTGCACCAGATGGTGGCCCCGGTGGACAGGCCGCCCATGAAGACCCAGGCGACCCGCGCGTTCGCCCGCGCCGACCGGATCTGGCGCAACAGCCCCACCGTGACTGCTGACCCGAATAGGCAGAATAAGGCGGCCATCGCCACCAGCCGCAGGTCGTGTTCGTGAACGAGGCAGGTCAGGAAACGCATGTTGCCGTTCTGGGGAAGCGGGGCGAACGAAACGTTAAAAATGCATTGTTCGATTTCGGACAAATCGCGTGCGATCCGCGTAGGCGACGGCAGGGTCAGGGCGTCGCGGTCGATCCCGGCCCAACGCCCGCCAGCATCCCCGCGCCCAGCAGCATCAGCAGCTTGACGTCAACGGCGCAGCCCGTGGCGCGGCGCCCCGCGACGAAGACGGGCAGGTCGGCCAGCGCCACGCGATGTACGGCGATATCCTCGCCCTCCACGCCGCCGCCATCGCCCACCCGTTCCAGACCGGCGGCCCGCACCAGCGTGAAGCTTTCCGACGTCAGGCCAGGCGAGGAATGGAACTCACCCAGGCACTCGACCCGTGCCGGACGCCAGCCCGTCTCCTCCTCCAACTCGCGCGCGGCGGCCAGCTCGACCGCCTCGCCCGCCGCCTCGTCGCCGACCAGTCCGGCAGGCAGTTCCAAGCAGCGCCGGCCAATGGGCACGCGATACTGCTCGACCAGCAGGACGTGGCCGTCGTCCACCGCCAGGATCACCGCCGCACCGATCCCGCGCACGCGCACGGCATATTCCCAGGCGCCGTCCACCTCGACGCCCAGGAAACGGCCCTCCCAGGCCCGCACCCCCTTGCCGCGCGTCACAGCTCGATCACCCCATCCCCCAACTCGTTCACATCGTCATCGCTGCGCGGGAAATGCTCGGCCAGGACCGCGCCCACCAATGTCACCGCGTCGGCCAGCCCGTCCGCCACGCGGCCGGCCCGCGCGCCCGCCACCAGGGCCGCCATCGCCTCGCCCCAACGATCGGCGTCGACGCGCGCGTGGATGCCCGCCTCGGCGGCGATCTCGGCGCGATGCTCGGCCAGCGACAGGTAGATCAGCACGCCGGTGCGCGCGCGGGTGCGCCCCTGCACGGCGGCGGCGTACACTTCCAACGCGCGGGCGTGGACGCGGCGGCCCTTGGTGGCGCGGGGGGCAACCGCGACGCGCACGCGATCCGACCGCAACAGCAGAGCCGCCAACAGGTACGCCGCCGCCGCGCCGAGCAAGGCTACGGTCAGGGCCGCCGTCAGCAGCGCGTGCGGGCCGGGCTCGGACCAGGGGTCCGCCAGCGCCGCCAGCCGCCCCCCCAGATGCCGGGCGGGGGCGGGCCAGGCGCTCAGCATCGCCAGCCAGGCCAGCGCCGCCAGCGCCGCCCAGTGCGCGGCCGCGTCGCCGTAGCGGTCGGATCGCCGCGCCACCACCACCGCGATCTCGCCGTCGGTGCACGCCTCGGCCGCGGCCACCGCGGCGGCGACGCGCGCGTGTTCGTCGGCGGTCAGTTTGCCTCTCACCGACCTACCACTCACCCGACGCGCCCCCGCCGGCCCCCGAACCGCCGCCCCCGCCGGTGAAGCCGCCGTCGAACCAGCCGCCTCCCCCGCTGCCGCCGCCATCGCCGCCCCATCCGCCGCCGCCGCGCTCGCGGCCGCTACTCGCCAGGACGTTGGCGGCGGTCCACAGGATCACGGGCAGGTTGTCGGCCACCGCATCGCCCACACCGCTCCGCCGCCGCGCGCCGCGATAGCGCGTGCCCGCCACGCCGCGCCGGCCGCTGGCACCGATCATCGGCACAAGCACCACCGCCAGCACGATGCCGACGAAGATCAGCCCGAACGGCAGTCCGCCGCCCCCGTTCTCGCGCCGCGCTTGTCCGGTGCGGCGAAAGTCGCGCGCGGCGGTTTCCGCGCGGGTACGCGCCTCCGCGTCGGGCAATGCTAGCTGTTGGGCCAGCGCGTCCGCGCCGGCGCGAACGCCGCCGGGCAGATCGTCGTCGCGAAAGCGCGGCAGCACGCGCTCGCGGATCACGCGTTCGGAGAACACGTCGGTCAGCACGGGCTCCAGCCCCGTCCCCACCTCGACGCGCACGCGCCGCTCGGCCGGAGCCACCAGCAGGATCGCGCCGTTGTTGGCGTCCTTCAGCCCCACGCCCCAGGCGCGCAGTAGGCCAACGCCGTAATCCTCGATCGAATAGTCCCCCAACGACGGCACGGTGGCGACCACCAGCTGGCGGCCGGTCTGCCGCTGCAACTGGTCCAGACGCTCGGTCAGCGCGGCGCGGTCGGCGGGCGGCAGGACGTTCGCGGCGTCCACCACCAGTCCGGTGAATTTCGGATAGGTCTGCGCCGCCGCCGAAACGCTCCCCAGCCCGCTCGCCAGCAGCAGCGCCAGCAGCAGGCGGAACAGGGCCACGCCCACGCTTATTTGTCGAAGCTGACGGTGGGCGCGCGGTCGGCGTTGGGGGCGGTGGCCTGGAACGGGGTCAGCGGTTCGGCCCCGTGCACCAGCTTGGCGCCGATCGCGTCGGGAAAGGTGCGGATGCGCGTGTTGTACGCCTGCACCGCCGAATTATAGTCGCGCACCGCCACGGTGATGCGGTTCTCCGTCCCCTCCAGCTGGGCCTGGAGGTCGGCGAAGCGGCCCTGGCTTTGCAGCTGCGGATACGCCTCGGTGGTCGCGAGCAGCCGGCCCAGCGAGCCGTTCAGCTGCCCTTGCGCGTCGGCAAAGGCGCGGACCTTGGCGGGGTCGGTCAGGTCGTCGGCGTTGACCTGGATCGAGGTGGCGCGCGCGCGCGCCTCCGTCACCTGGGTCAGCGTCGTCTGCTCGGCGTTGGCCGCGCCCTTCACGGTGGCGACCAGGTTGGGGATCAGGTCGGCCCGACGCTGGTACGCCGCCTGGACGTCGGCCCAGCGCGCCTTGGCATTCTCTTGGGCGGCCGGCACCGAGTTGATGCCGCAGCCGGCCAGCAGCACGGGAGCCAGGAGAAGCGCGCGACGCATCGAAGACCTTTCGGATGGTGGAGCGCCGCATATGGCGCAGCCCAGGCCCGCGCGCTAGGCTCCGCCCCGTGAACGGCAGAAGGGGTATCAAGCGATGCTAAAGGAATTCCGGTCATTCATCGCGCGCGGCAACGTGCTGGACCTGGCGGTGGCGGTCATCATCGGCGCGGCGTTCGGCAAGATCGTGACGTCCTTGACCGAGGACGTGCTAATGCCCGTGATCGGCAAGATGTTCGGCGGATTGGACTTTTCCAGCTACTTCGTGGCCCTTGGGCCGGTGCCGGCGAACCTCGCGGGCTCGACCGATTATGCCGCGCTCAAGAAGGCGGGCGTGCCGCTGCTCGGCTACGGCGAGTTCGTGACGCAGGCGGTGAACTTCTTCATCGTCGCCTTTATCATCTTCCTGATCGTGCGCGGCGTGAACCGCGCCACCGCGATCTTCGAGCACGAGAAGCAGAAGGCGGCCGACGTTCCGTCGCCCGAGCCTACCGACGTGGCGCTGCTGCGCGAGATCCGCGACGAACTTCGCGCGCGACCGCGCTAGGCTTCGTTCGCGGGGGCGGGATCATCCGCCCCCGCCTCGCGGCGCCGGCCCTCCGCCACGGCGGCGCGGGCGCGGCGCCACATGGACAGGTTGAGCGCCGCCAGCCCGATCACGCAAACGAACGTCGCCAGCGCGACCTTCCATCCGCCGTTCATCGGCCGTCCGTCACGCGCGGGCTTCGGCGACGCCCCGGCTGTTGTGACCGCGGCTGTCGTGGTTCAGCGCGGACAGCACCGTGTCGACGATCGCGTCGGCGTCCAGCCCGGCCTCGGCATATTGCAGTTCGGGCTTGTCCTGGTCCTGGAACCGGTCGGGCAGGCGCATGGTGCGGACGCGCAGGCCGGCGTCGGTCAGCCCCTCGTCCGACGCCATGGTCAGCACGTGCGCGCCCAAGCCCCCGACCGCGCCTTCCTCTATGGTCACCGCCACCTCGTGCGTGGTCAGCAGGCGGCGGATCAGGTCGGTGTCGAGCGGCTTGGCGAAACGCAGGTCGGCGACCGTCGTCGACAGGCCACGGGCCTCCAGCCGGTCGGCGGCCTTCAGCGCCTCTGCCAAGCGAGTGCCCAGCGACAGGATGGCGACCGTCTTGCCTTCGCGCACCACGCGGCCGCGGCCGATCTCCAGCCGTTCGGGCGTGTCGGGCAGGGCGACGCCCGTGCCCTGACCGCGGGGATAGCGCACCGCGATCGGGCCCGCGTCATGCTCGACGCAAGTGTGCGTCATGTGCACCAGTTCCGCCTCGTCGGCGGCCGCCATCACCACGAAATTGGGCAGGGTCGCGAGATAGGTGACGTCGAACGATCCGGCATGCGTCGCGCCGTCCGCCCCCACCAGACCGGCACGGTCGATGGCGAAGCGCACGGGCAGGTTCTGGATCGCCACGTCGTGGACCACCTGGTCGTAGGCGCGTTGCAGGAAGGTGGAATAGATGGCGCAGAAGGGGCGCATCCCCTGTGCGGCCAGCCCGGCGGCGAAGGTCACGCCGTGCTGTTCGGCGATGCCCACGTCGAAGAATCGGTCGGGGTAGGCGGCGGCGAACTTGTCCAGTCCGGTGCCCGACGGCATGGCGGCGGTGATGGCGCAGACGCGCGGGTCCGACGCCGCCGCGCGGGTCAGCGCCTCACCGAACACGTTCTGGTACTGGGGCGGGCCCGGCGGCGATTTCGCCTGGGCGCCGGTGATGACGTCGAACTTCTGGACGCCGTGATACTTGTCGGCGCTGGCTTCGGCGGGCGCGTAGCCCTTGCCTTTCTTGGTGACGACGTGGACCAGGATCGGCCCCTCCTCCGCGTCGCGCACATTCTCCAACACGGGGATCAGATGGTCGAGATTGTGACCGTCGATGGGGCCCACGTAATAGAAGCCCAGTTCCTCGAACAGCGTGCCACCCATGGTCATGCCGCGTGCGAACTCGTCCGTCTTGCGCGCGGCGTGGTGGAACGGGCGCGGCAGGCGGCGGGCGAAACGCTTGAGCAGCTCGCGCAGGGACAGGAACTCGCGGCTGGACACCATGCGCGACAGGTAGGCCGACAGTCCGCCGACCGGGGGCGCGATCGACATGTCGTTGTCGTTGAGGATCACCACCAGCCGATTGCCCGCGGCCTCGGCGTTGTTCATCGCCTCGTACGCCATGCCCGCCGACATGGCGCCGTCGCCGATCACCGCGATCGCCTTGCCCGGCCGGTCGTTCAGCTTGTTGGCGATCGCGAAGCCCAGCGCCGCCGAGATGGAGGTGGAGCTGTGCGCGGCGCCGAACGGGTCGTACTCGCTCTCCGACCGCTTGGTGAAGCCGGACAGGCCGCCGCCCTGGCGCAGCGTACGGATGCGGTCGCGCCGCCCGGTCAGGATCTTGTGCGGGTAGCATTGGTGGCCCACGTCCCAGATCAGCCGGTCGGTGGGCGTGTCGAACACGTAGTGGATGGCCGCCGTCAGCTCGACCACCCCCAGCCCCGATCCCAGGTGGCCGCCCGTGGTGCCGACGGCCGAGATCGTCTCCTGACGCAGTTCGTCGGCCAGCTGGCGCAGCCGGTCGGGGGCGAGGCGGCGGAGGTCGTCAGGGGTGCGGACGGTGTCGAGCAGCGGGGTCTCGGGAAGATCGGCCATCGGCCCGACTTAGACCAGGGCCCTACCCGTGTCGATTGCAACCAACGGCTGGGGGGACCAATTCAGGCCGGAACGGCCGTCTCGCATTCCGCGCACTTGCCGCGCACCTCGACCACCGGGCGTTCGGGATTGAAGCCCACGCGCTCCGCTGCCCCGCGCAGCGCGTGCATCAGCGGATCGTCGTCGACGTGGACGGTCCGCCCGCAGCCGTCGCAGACCAGGAAGATGCAGTCGTGCAGGCAACCGGGATGCGAATTGGCGACGTAGGCGTTCTCACTCTCCACCCGCCGGGCCAGGTCGTTGGCGACGAACAGGTCCAGGATGCGATATACGCTGTTGGCGGCCACCCGCCGCCCCTCGGTCCGCGACACCGCGTCAGCCACGTCGTAGGCGGAAGCGGGCCGACCGAACCCCGCCAGCGCGTCGAATACGGTGGCGCGCATCGGCGTCCACTGCTCGCCCGCCTTTTCCAGCGTCGCCTGCGCGGCGCTGGCCAGTTCCGGGCCTGGGGCGTCGTGGTGGTGATGGGCGGCCATGGGCCCGAAGATAGGCCCCCGCCCGCCGGGGGGCAAGTTTGCCGCCCGCCGCCGGGCCGGCGGATCACGCCGATTCGCTGGCGCGACGGTTCAGATGGTGGCCCAGCGCCAGCAGCGACACGCCCAGCACGGTCCAGACCGCCTCGTCATGCCCGCCCATGCCGTGCGGCAGCGTCAGCGCGCCCGCCATCATGCCCAGGCCCAGTGCCCCCAGCGCGGCGGGCATGGCGGCACCGTGAACCACCGCGCCGCGCCCCAATCCGAACGCGCCGAGCGCGATGGCGACCGCCAGCCCGATCTCGTGGAGCAGCGGGTGAAGCAACAGGCCACCCGCCGTGGACGCCAGCGCCAGCAGCGTCGCGGTCGCCAGGCAGTGCACCACGCACAGCCCGGACACGCCGATGGCCAGCCGGTCGAGCGCGCCCGCCCAATCCCCTGCCGTCGAGCCGAAACGGGTCCGCACCGTATCCATGTCCGCCATGATAGGGGAAAAGCCCATGCGTTACAACATATCCTTGCGGGTCCGGCCGGCGGTTGGCGTAGTGTCGAATGCCGGGGATGCTTGGCGGGGGCGGGACGCGGGCCTATCTCACGGTCATGCTCCAACCCAGTGCCGCCTTCATGTCCCGTGCCCGGCCGCGCATCGTCGCGCGCTGGCTGGTGGCGGTGGCGGCGCTGATCGTGGCGATGGTGGTGGTGGGCGGCATCACCCGGCTGACCGAATCGGGGCTGTCGATCACGCAATGGAAGCCGATCAGCGGCATCGTGCCGCCGCTGACGCAGGCGCAGTGGCAGGCGGAGTTCGCCAACTACCAGCGCATTCCCGAATACCAGCAGATCAACAGCGGCATGACGCTGGCGGGGTTCAAGGGCATCTTCTTCTGGGAATACGCGCACCGATTGCTGGGGCGGGTAATCGGGCTGGCCTTCGCGGTGCCGCTGGCGTGGTTCGCGTGGAAGCGTTGGATCCCCCGCGGTTACGGCCCCCGCCTGCTGGCGATCCTGGCGCTGGGCGGGCTGCAGGGGGCGATCGGCTGGTGGATGGTGGCGTCGGGCCTGTCGGTGCGCACCGATGTCAGTCACCTGCGGCTGGCGGTACACCTGACCACGGCGCTGGTGATCCTGGCCGGCTGCGTGTGGACGGCGGTGGACCTGTTCGCGCTGGCCCGCGACCCGCTGGCCGCGCCTGCCCGGCCGACGGCGCTGGCGGCGGGGGCGCTCGGGGTGCTGGCGGTGCAGATCGTGTGGGGGGCGTTCACCGCCGGACTGGACGCGGGCTACGCCTTCTCAAGCTGGCCGCTGATGGGCGACGCCTGGTTTCCCGCCGGCGTGCCCATGCTGACGCCCGCCTGGACCAACGCCGTCGACAACCCGGTGGTGGTGCAGTTCATCCATCGCTGGCTGGCCTTCGCGGCGGCGGGCGGGATCGTCTGGCTGGCCGCGCGCGCGGCTCGGGCGGGGGCGCCGCGCATCGCTTTCGCCGCCATCGCGCTGGTGGGCCTCCAGATCAGTCTGGGCATCGCCACGCTGTTGTCGGGCGTCGAGATCGCGGTGGCCGTCGCGCATCAGGCCAACGCCGCGCTGCTGCTGATCGCCGCCGTCACTGCCGCCCACGCGGTCGGGTCTGCGAGGCGGAAGGCACCCGCCGCAACGACTACCGTCAACCACATGGTATCCTGATACCCGCCTGGAAACCCCCGGTTTGACTTGACTTTCCGGCCCCCGGCGATCATTCGGCCCGACATTGGCGGTGCCCGCGCGGTATTGCTGTTCCTTATCTATCGAGGTCGAAAGCCCCATGAAGGCGCTGATGAAGACCACCAAGTCGGTGCGCCCGGCGGACGTGGAAAAGAAGTGGCACATCGTCGATGCCGAAAACTTGGTCGTCGGCCGGGCCGCGGTGGTGATCGCCAACGTGCTGCGCGGCAAGCACAAGACCAGCTTCACCCCGCACGTCGATTGCGGCGACAACGTGGTGGTCATCAACGCCGACAAGATCCGCTTCACGTCCAACAAGGCGCAGAAGAAGGTCTACTACAAGCACACCGGCTATGCCGGCGGCATCAAGAGCGTCACCGCCGACAAGGTGCTGGAAGGCCGGTTCCCCGAGCGCGTGCTGGAAAAGGCCGTGGAGCGCATGATCCCGCGCGGGCCGCTGGGCCGCCAGCAGATGCGCAACCTGCGCATCTTCAAGGGCACCGAGCACCCCCACGCCGCCCAGAACCCCGAGGTTCTCGACATCGCCGGCATGAGCCGCAAGAACAAGATCGGCGCCTGACATGACTGACAATCGCCAGACCCCTTCCGACAACCGCCAGTCGCTGGCCGACCTGGGCGCGGCCCTGAACCAGCAGCGCGAGGCCGCCGTCGAGCGCCAGGATGACGAAGCCGACGCCTATATGGCCGGCGAGATCGAGGCGCCCGTCCAGCGCGCGCCCCTGCGCGAGCAGGAGATCGACGCCCAGG
>Ga0325400_1000377_pt1 | contig 31863 bp, 33 predicted proteins | sample PopdelMetagenome_2_FD_205662 | JGI IMG/M metagenome (GOLD analysis project Ga0325400, IMG submission 205662) | Populus deltoides microbial communities from Bellville, Georgia, United States - Xylem-PdKOR-R1 | ecosystem: Host-associated > Plants > Phyllosphere > Stem > Wood/Secondary xylem...
CAGCAGGGCCAGACCAGCCTCGGCGACACGCTGAACAACCTGCCCCAGTTTCGCAGCACCTTCGCACAGCAGAATCCGGGTGCCGGCATCGGCATCACCGGCCTGAACCTGCTCGACCTGCGCGGCCTGGGTACCGTCCGCACCCTGGTGCTGGTCAACGGCCGCCGCCACGTCGCGGCCGACATCCTGAACAACGCCTCGTCGCCCGACGTCAACACCATCTCCAACGACATCGTCGAACGTATCGAGACGGTGACCAGCGGCAGTTCCGCCGTCTACGGTTCCGACGCCATCGCCGGCGTGGTCAACTTCATCCTCAAGCGCGACTATGAGGGCCTTCAGCTGCGCGGGCAGGCGGCGATCAACGAGAAGGGATTCGGCGGTAACCAGTTCGTATCGGTATTGGCCGGCAAGAATTTCAGCGAGGGCCGCGGCAACGTAACCCTACAGGGTGAATATAGCCGCCAAGAACGGGTCTACGCGTCCGACATACCCTGGTTTCGCCGTGTAAACGGTTTCGCCACCGTGGACACGGATAGCCCCGGACTGGTGTCCGCCAGCGACGGCTTTCCCGACGCCGTGTTCCTGCGCGATATACGCAGCGCGGCCACTAACCGTTTCGGCGCCGCTTTCGTGCCGCAACAGGCATCTACCGCCCGATGCGGCACCGGTACGCTCGCGAATGACGGACCTGCGAACACTAATGGGACGCCGTTCAGCTGCAATTACTTCTTCACGCCGGAGGGGCGGCTGGTCCAGCAGACCGGCACGCGCCTGGGCTCAGGGCCGATCGGTACCATCGTCGGCGGCAACGGTCAGACCGGGCGCGAGGGAACGCTGCTTTCGATCCTGCCGTTCAACGAGCGCTACAACGCCAACCTGCTGGCGCGCTACCAGTTCGACCGCGCGCTGGAAGTGTTCGTCGAGGCCAAGTACAGCCGCGTCAACGCGATCGGCAACCAGCTGGGGCCGACGTTCCTCAACAACACGGTGACCTCGCTCGGCAACGACGCGCGCATCAATCCGCGCCTGGACAATCCGTTCCTGAACCCGGCCGATCGCGCGACCCTGGCCGCGGAGATCCTGCGCTCCGGGTGCGGCTTCACCCTGGGTACCGCGGTTACGTCCGCCACCTGCCAGCCCGGCACGGCCGCCGTCGCCGCGGCGCGGGCGGCCGCCGTCGCGAACGGCAGCTACCGGTTCCTGTTCGGGCGCACGTTGATCGACCTTCCTGATCGCGACGAATTCTTCCGGCGCAACACCTACCGCGTCGTCGGCGGTCTGCGCGGCGACTTCAACACCGATTGGCATTACGAGCTGACGGCCAACTACGGCCGGTTCGAGGAAACGGCCGACCTGCGTGGTTTCGTCAACCGCCAACGCTTCCTGCTGTCGCTCGACGCCGCGCGCAATCCCGCCACGGGCCAGATCCAATGCCGGTCGCAGTTCGACCCGACGGCGGCGATCGGACTGGCGTCGTACGTTAATTCCGCAGCGACGCTGGCGTCCGACGTTGCGGCCTGTGTGCCTTATAACGTGTTCGGGGGAGGTGATAACCGCGCCGCGGCGGCCTATTTCAATCAGCCGATCCGCAATCGGTCGCGGCTGGAGCAGCTGGACTTCCTGGGCTTCGTCTCCGGCGACCTCAGCCAGTTGTTCGAACTGCCCGGCGGGCCCGTCAGCTTCAGCGTCGGCGGCGAATATCGGCGCGAAAAGGCGTTCAATAACAGCGACGCGGCCGCCGACACCGGCATCTCGAACGCCGTGTTCTTGGGTGACGTTGATGCCAAGCCGCTCAAGGTCGCCGAGGCGTTCGGTGAGATCGGCATTCCGTTGCTGCGCGACATCCCGTTCATCGAGAGCTTATCCGTCAACTTGGCGGGGCGCGTCTCCGACTATAACACAGCTGCCGGGACGGTTTACTCGTACAACATCAACGGCGAATGGTCTCCGGTGCGGGATCTGCGTATCCGCGGCGGTTACGCACGGGCGGTGCGCGCGCCCAACGTGTCGGAAAGCAGTTTCCCGTCGGTGCCGAACTTCGCCAACGGCTTCATTGACCCATGCAACGCCAACGCTATTGGCAACAACCCGGATCGAGGAACCAATTGCCAAAACCAACTGACGGCGGCGCAGCGGGCCAACCTGCCACCAGCTGGATATTCACTCGGTATCATCTCTGGCAGCAACCCTAATCTTCAGGCGGAGAAGTCGGACTCCTATACAATCGGCGGTGTGTTCACGCCCCGGTTCCTGCCGGGCTTCGCGCTGTCGGTCGATTACTTCGATATCACTGTCAACGACGTTATCGTGACGCTTTCGGCACAGCAAATCGTTAACTCGTGCTACGACACACCGGGCGGTGTGAATCCGCTGTGTAATTCGTTCCAGCGTAATCTCGGGGCCGGCGCAGGCTCGCAAGGTGAGCTTCCGGGACAGATCCTGGCCAATACCCTCGTCGCTGGACCCCAGAATTTCGCCCGTCGCGTGCGTCGCGGTATTGACACCGTGCTATCGTACCGGACCGATATTACCAACGATATCAACTTCAATACGCGGATCAACTACGTCCACACGATCGCCTCGACCAACTTCGAGGATCCGACCCGGCCCAACTTTGCCAATCGCATCCTTGGCGAAGCCGGGGATCCTAACAACGAGTTCCGGTGGAACGTCGATGTGGGCGTTGGCCCGTTAACGCTTGGCTATATCATGCGGTATATCGGCCCTCAGATAATACCGGGACCGACGGTCGCCACTACATATGAGAACCTGAACCCCCTTAACGGGCAGGCGCCGCTGAACCTCGACGTATATGATATCAACACGTACCCAAGCGTCGTGTATCACAACCTGCGCTTCGACCTCCGCGTGACACCAGAGGCTAGTCGTCGGTCGTTGAATTTCACCTTCGGCATCGACAACGTGGCGAACAAGATCCCGCCGCTGGGGACAACGGCGACAGGTGGGAACACGGCGATCTTCGACTTCCGCGGTCGGTCCTTCTACGCCGGCATCCGCGCCAACTACTAAATCATCATCGCTTGACCCTAAGGGGCGGGGCCGCGGCTCCGCCCCTTTCCGTTGATGCAGTATTCATCCACCCCACACCCGCTCCCACCGCCGCCCCAGCCGCGTCAGCAGTTCGTACTGGCTGATCCCGCTGGCGGCGGACGCGACGGGTAGGTCGTAGTCCAGGTCCACCCAGTCCCCCTCGGCCAGGTCGGGGGCCGCGTCCGCCAGCACGGCGACGAGGTCCATCGACACGCGGCCGATCACCGGCAACGCGGCCCCCCGCCACGACGCCGCACCCCGGTTGGAAAAGGTGCGGCCGTAGCCGTCGGCATAGCCCAGGTTCAGGATCGCCACTTGTTCGTCGCGGTCCGCCCGCCACGTCGCGTCGTAGCCAACCGTGTCGCCGGCGGGCACGCGTCGGCGTTGCAGGACCTGCGCTTGCGGAAAGGCAACCTGGGCGATCCCCTCCAGCCCCTCGCGCGGGCGGCCGCCATACAGCGCCAGGCCGGGGCGCGTCAGGTCGAAGGCGTAGGCTCGCCCCAGCGCCACGCCGGCGGAATTGGCGAGGCTGAGGCGGCGGGCAGGCGTGCGTCCGACCAGTCCCGACAGGGCCAGGCGCTGCCGATCGTTCATGGGGTGGTCGGCCTCCGCGCAGGCCAGGTGGCTCATCAGCACGTCGACCGCCAGCCCGTCGAGCAGCCCCGATACCGCCTGCTCCGCCGACAGGCCCAGCCGGTTCATGCCGGTGTCGACCATTACGTCGCACGCGCCGCCGCCCGCCGCCCGCCACCGCGCGACCTGGGCGGCGGTGTTCAGCACCGGCCGCGCGCGCGGACCCAGCGCCAGGGCCGCGCGCACGTCCTCGTCGCGGACGCCGTGCAACACGGAAACGCTCAGGCCCAGCGGTGCCAGCGCCGCCGCCTCCGCCCAGTTCGCCACAAAGAAGTCGCGCGCGCCCGCGGCCGCCAGCCGTTGCGCGACCGGCATCGCGCCCAGGCCGTAGCCGTCGGCCTTGATCGCGGCACCGCACGCGGCCGTGCCGCCCAGACTGGCCAGCAGCCGCCAGTTGGCGACCAGCGCCCCCCCGTCGAGGCGGAGCCGGGCGGGGGCGGGCGGGGGGGCGATCTCGGGCACGGTTTGGCCGCTAGCGCATCCGCGTGCCCCGCGTCACGGCCTCGTCAGGGGGCGGCGCGGCCGGACCGATCCTCTGACAGGCCGAACCACGTCACGATCAGCGCCAGCGCCACCACCGCCTCCGTGTACCAGAGGCCGGCATAAGGATCCCCGGTCCGCGCGGCGACGTATTGGCTGACGAGCGGCAGGAAGCCGCCGAAATAGCCGGTGCCGATATGGTAGGGGATGGACAGCGAACTGTAGCGGATCGCCGGCGGGAACATCTCGGCCAGCAACGCCGCGACGGGGCCGTAGGTGATGCCGGACAAGGCCGTCATCGCCAGGATCATCGCCAGGATCAGGACGACGCGGCCCGGCCCCGGCGTCACCCGGTCCAGCCGCCACCCGGCCGTCGCCAGTGCCCGGTCCAGCCCGTCCGGCGAAACGTCGGCGACGGCCCGGCCGGCGACGGTCACAGACAGGACGGGTGCGGCCCCCTTGGCATAGGCGACGCCCTTCTTGCTCAGATGGTCGAGCACGCGGCCGCAGGGCGTATCCTGGCGCGCGGCAAAGGGGTTATAGCGGCAATCCGGCCCCGCCACCGCGACGGGGGCGCGCCGCGCCGCGTCGGCGAGCCCCGGATTGGCCATCTCGCCCAGCCCCCAGAAGATCGGGAACAGCAGCACCAGCGTCAGCGCGTAGCCGATCACGATGGGCGTCTTGCGGCCCACCCGGTCGGACAGGTGGCCGAACAGCAGGAACCAGCCCAGCCCCATCAGCGCGCCGGCCCCCGTCATGAGCTGCGCCGCGGTTTCGTCAACGCGCATCGTCTGGGTCAGGAAGCTCAGCACGGTAAACATGGCCGTGTACCAGATCACCGTCAGGCCGGCGGCGATGCCGAACAGCGCCACCAGCATCCGCCGGACGTTGCCGGGATAGCGAAAGCTGGCGAGTACCGGATTGCGCTCCGTCCCGCCCGCGGCGCGAACTGCCTGAAATACGGGGCTTTCCGACAGCTGGAACCGCATCCACAGCGATACCGCGAGCAGCAGTACGGAGAACAGGAACGGAAAGCGCCACCCCCATTCCGTCCATGCGGGGGCGGACAATGCGCCCTTGGTCGCCAGCACCACCGTCAGGCTCAGGATGAAGCCGCCGACGACGCCGGCCTGGATGAAGCTGGTATAGAATCCTGCGCGCCCCGGCGGCGAATGTTCGGCGACGTAGACGGCCGCGCCGCCATATTCGCCGCCGAGCGCCAAGCCCTGTGCCACGCGCAGCAACAGCACGATCGCGGGCGCGGCATAGCCGATCGACGCGGCCGAGGGGACGAGGCCGACGCCGGCGGTGGCGACCCCCATCAGGGTGATCGTGACCAGAAAGGTGTATTTGCGGCCCAGCCGATCGCCCAGATAGCCGAACAGCACCGCCCCCAGCGGGCGAAAGCCGAATCCGACCGCGAAACCCGCCCAGGCCAGCAACGCCTGCACCACCGGGCTGTCGGCGGGAAAGAACACGCGGCCGATGATGCCCGACGCCGCCAACGTGCCGTAGATGAAGAAGTCATACCATTCGAACACGGTGCCCAGTGACGACGCCGCAATCACCAGCCGCACGTCACTGGTCGATGGATTAATCGACGCGGACCCCGACGCGTGTGCCGGATCGCCCGAATGGCCCGAAGTCACCGCCATGTCCCTCCCCTGTCCGGGGCGGGCTTACCCCGCGGCGTCGAGCGCCGCCAGCACCCCGCGTGCGCGTTCGGGATCGATCCGGTCTTTTTCCGACGCCAGGCGCAGGCCGGCGCGTGTCATCGCGACGTAGCCGGGCAATACCGCCGGGGCGGCCTCTACCAACGCCGCGGCGTGCGCGGCCACCGTGCCCGCGTCGCCGCGCACCACAGGGCCGGTCGCCGCCGCCGCACCGCTCGCCAGAGCGTTGGCGAGTGCCGTCGCCGCGCCGGGGCCCAGCACCGCCGCCGGGTCGGCGACGCCTGCCAACCGCAACAGGTCCGACGCCTCCGCGACCAGCGTCACCAGATGGTTGATCGCGTGGGTCAGCGCCGCGTGATAGAGCGGGCGCGCCGCTTCCGTCACCGTGAAGGGGCATCCGCCCAGCCGGCGGACCAGTGCGTCGGCCGCGACGGCGGCAGCGGGATTGGGCGCGGTGACGGCGATGCACGCGCCGACTAGGCCCGCGGCATCGGCGAACGTGTCGCCCGCGAAGGGGCGGGGCGGATGCAGCGCCGCGACCCGCGCACCGCGACGCGCGAACGGCAGTAGCGGCTCGGTGCCCGCTCGACCGCTGAAGTGAAACACCTCACGGCCCGCCCAGTCGGTCTCGCTCGCCGCGAGCACTCGGCAAAAAGGCGCGAGCGCGTCGTCCGCGACGGCGATCAATACCATGCCGGCCTGGGCTACCGCGTCTTCGGCGGAAACCGCGACGACCACTCCCCGCTCCGCCAGTTCATCCAGCCGGCCGGGCGATCGGTTCCAGGCAATCACGGCATCACCGCGATCCCGCAATCGGGCCGCCAACGCGCGACCCAGTCGGCCGGCGCCCAGCACCGCTGTGGGCCGGACCGCGGGCGCGGCCGTCACCGCCTCAAAGGCCGGCGCGACCTGCCCGGCGGCGATCCAATGCCTTTTTGGCGACGTACGCACCACCCAGCGCCACCCCCAACGGGCCCATACGCCGCAAGCCGCCGGCCGCCAGCGCGCCGATTACTGCGCCCTTCATGCCGCCGCTGCCATCGCGGCGGTCCAATTCGCGTCCCACCAGGGCACCGATCACACGTCCGAGCATCGCTCTTTCCCCTTCCAAATCGTCGCCGGGGCTACGCCGGGGCAAGCGCAATGGTTCCTCCCCATTGGACGAACTGGTATCAGTTCGGGCCGCGTGCGGCGGCTCCCATCTCGGTGTTGCGGTTGCGGGTGGCGGTGAGGGTGGCGCGGAGCAGCACGATCAGTGCATCGTCGCGGTCGAGGATGTCGAGGCCGGCGCGCGTCGATCCGCCGGGGCTCGCCACCCGGTCGGCCAGCACGGCGGGCGCGGCGTCGGCCTCCGCCGCCAGCCGCGCCGCTCCCTCCACGGTCGCCAGCGCGAGGCGAGCGGCCTGATCGGGCCCCAAGCCGAGGTCGGCAGCGGCGTGCGCCAGCGCGTCGACGAAGCGGTAGAGAAAGGCCGGCCCCGACCCGGCGAGCGCGGTGACGAGGTCGAAGTCGCGCGCGTCCGCGATCCATTCCACCAGCCCCAAGGGCGCCATCAGCGCGCCCACGCGATCGCGCGTGCCCGTATCCGCCCCGTCCGCGTGCAGCGCCACCACGCCGCGGCCCAGCGCCACGGGCAGATTGGGCATGGCCCGCACCACCGCGCCCGCGCGCGGCACCGCGGCGCGAAGCGCCGGTTCCTCGACGCCCGCCAGGATCGACAGCAGCAGGTCGGGCGCGTGGCCCGCCAGCGGCGTGGCGCCGAGGTCGCCCAGCTTCTGCGGCTTCAATGCCAGCAGGACCGCGTCGTACGCGCCTAGAGCCGGGTCGGGCACGTCGTGCCGCACGTCGACGCCGGGGGGCAGCGCGCGGCCCGACGGGCTGACCGCGGTGACGCGCGCGGGGTCCAGCCCCGCCTCAAGCCAGCGTGACAGCATGGCCCCGCCCATGTTGCCGCAACCGATCATCAGCAGGCGGCCGGTAAAGGGGGCAGGATCGGTCATGGCGCGGCGGGATAGCAGCGGCGGGAACACCTGCCCAGCACGACGGCCAAAGGGTTCCGCCGGGGTCGTGCTTCGCCGACCGGGCCGTCAGACGTGTCGCAGAGGGCGAGCGCCCTCACGCCTCGCCCTGCGTCTCCACCAGTGCGGCGGCCAGCGCCTCGCGCGGGCTCTTGCCGCCCCACAGCACGAACTGGAACACCGGATAGAAACGCTCGCACTCGTCCACCGCGCTCTCGACCAGCAGTTCGGCGGTGTCGAGCGACATGGTGCCGCCCTCCTCGCCGTCCACCATCGCGGCGTGGCGATACAGCAGCACGCCCGATTGCGACCACAGCTCGAAATGGCCGAGCCACAGCTGCTCGTTCACCAGCCCGATCGCCTCGTACACGGCGGCGCGGCGGTCGTCGGGAACCTTGATATCGGGAAACGCCAGGAACTGGAGCACCTGGTCGTGTTCGCGCCAGAGCGCGCGCAGCTCATACTCGGTCCAGCTGCCCTTGACGCGGGCCTCCACCTCGTCCTCGCGGCGTTCGTGCGTCCAGCCGTGCGCGCGGAAATATTCTTCCAGCACGTCGATGGGAGCGGCGTCCGCCCCCTCCAGATCGGCTTCGTCCAGCATCAACACCCCCTTGTCGCCTCGGAATCGTGGAACAAGCGGGATGGTGCCGCAAGGCGAAGGGGGACGGCGGCGGACAAAGCTGTGGAGAAGGCGTGGATAAGCGTCAGCCCGCCGTGACCGATGCGGAAACGTCGCGCGCCTCCAGCGCGTCGAGCCGGGCGCGCAGCGCGTCCGCCTCGTCGCGGGCGGCGGCGGCCATCAGCTTCACCGCCTCGAACTCGTCGCGCGACACGAAGTCGAGCCCGCCCATCCATTCGCGCGCGCGGGCGCGGGCCGACGCCTCCGCCTCGCGGCCGACGCCGGCCAGCGTGCCGGCGGCGCCGTTCACGAGCTTTACGAAATCGTCGAACAGGCGGTTCTCGGACTGCATCGTCATCCTGACTTGAGACTGGTGTGGGGGCGATTTGGGCGGCGCGCGCCCCCGGCGCAAGGGCGACGGCCGTCAGGCGTTCAGCCGCGCGATGCCCCAGGTGAGGCCGGCGGCGTAGCCGGTCCAGACCAGGAAGGGCAGCATCGCCCAGGCGGCGGCGCGGTGCGCGCGGGCGAAGCGCACGGCCGCGACGCTGCCCGATGCGATCATCCCCAGCGCGATCCACAGCGCCGGCCAGATCAGGTGCGCGCCGAAGAAGACGGGCATCCAGACGAGCGCCAGCGCCACCGCGGCGGCGAAGGCCAGGACGCCGCGGCGCTGCGACGAGCCTAACGCCAGCGCCAGCCCCATGCAGATATAGATCAGCGTCCAGGCGACGGGAAACGCCCAGTCGGGCGGCGTGCCCGCCGGTTTCGCCAGCGACGCGTACCAGGGATCGCCGCCCCCGGCCGACACGCTGGTGCCCGACAGGAAGCCGAGCGCCAGCATCCCCGGCACGGTGACGGCGGCGCGACGAAGGACGGGTGTCACGCGCCCTCGCCCCGGACGGCGGCCAGCAGATATTCCACGTTGCCCTCCGGCCCGGTGATCGGACTCTCGCTGAAGCCCTCGACCCGCCAGCCTTGTTCGGCGAACCAGGCGGCGACCGTCTCGACGCAGGCCAGGCGGACGGCGGGGTCGCGTACCACGCCGCCGCGACCCACCTGGGCGCGCCCGGCCTCGAACTGCGGCTTTACCAGCACCATGGCGCGCGCGGCGGGGGCGGCGAAGGACAATGGGCGTTCCATCACCTTCGCGATGCCGATGAAGCTGGCGTCGCAGACCAAGAGGGCGACGGGTTCGGGCACGTGCGCGGGCGTCAGCAGCCGCGCGCTCAACTGTTCCAGCACGACGACGCGGGGGTCCTGGCGCAGCTTCCACGCCAGCTGGTTGGTGCCCGAATCAACCGCGTAGACGCGTTCCGCGCCGCGCGACAGCAGCACGTCGGTGAAGCCGCCGGTGGACGATCCCACGTCCATCGCCACGGCCCCGCCCACGTCCCAGCCGAAATGGTCCAGCCCGTGCGCCAGTTTGATGCCGCCCCGCGACACCCAGGGATGGTCGCGCCCGCGGACGGTGACGTCGGCGTCGACGGCGAGCGTCTGGCCCGGCTTGGCCACCCGTTCGGTGCCGGCATAGACCAGCCCGGCCATCACCAGCGCCTGGGCGCGCGTCCGCGATTCGGCCAGGCCGCGTTCCACCAGCAACTGATCCGCCCGGCACCTGTCGGCCATGGCGCGCGATACGGCGGCGGCCCACCCGTCGCAAGCGCGCGCCGTTCCACCGCCCGGGCGCCGTCCGACGGGTGCCGTGCCCCGGCACCGTCGCATCCTGCCATATTCCAGCCATATGGTGGGGATTAGATGATGGACGGCGACGCGGTCGGCCTGGGTCGCATCCCCAGGCTCCCGGGTTTTCGGGACCCCGTCCGGTCCGCGTCGCCGCCCGCAGGAGAGAGCGCCATGGACCCTTTCGCGAGCCTGGAGGGCGGTCGGCCGACCGTCATCACCGTGCCCGGCCTGAACGGCTCGGGACCGTCGCACTGGCAGAGCCTGTGGGAGCGGTTCCGCCCCGACACGGTGCGCGCCGAGCTGGGCCAATGGCACATGCCCCACCGCAACAGCTGGGTGACCAAGCTGGACCAGGCGATCGCCCGCGCGCGGGCGCCGGTGGTGCTGGCCGCGCACAGCCTGGGCTGCGCGGCGGTGGCGTGGTGGGCGGAACTGTCGCCCCAACCCTATGGCTGGCCGGTGGCGGGCGCGCTGCTGGTGGCGCCGGCGGACGTCGACCAGCGGGGCGCGCAGGACGAGATCGCCGCCTTCGCGCCGATGCCGCACAAGCCGCTGCCCTTTCCCTCGATCCTGGTGGGGTCGAGCGACGACCCGTATTGCGACCCCGCCCGCGCGCGTTCGATCGCGGCGGACTGGGGCAGCGTATTCGTCGACGCAGGCGCGCTGGGGCATCTGAACGCCGCCAGCGGGCTGGGCATCTGGCCCGAGGGACAGGCCCTGCTGGACCGGGTGATGGACGCGGGCCGCGACGACCGCGGACACACCCGACCGCCCGGCGACGCGCGGGCGATGCTGGGGCACGATATGCGAGCCGGGATCAGGGCAGGGGCGTGAACCCACCCAGCCGGCATACCCGGCCGGGGGCGCCGACGGGGGGATACAGGATGCGAAAGCGATCGCCGCGACACAGCCGTTCGCCCGACGACAGCACGGCGATCGTGACGCGGGGGTCCAGCCGGGGGCAGGAGCCGACCGGGCGGACGGACCAGGCGGTACGCGCGTTCCGCCGATAGACCAGCGCACCGTCGGGCGTGACGACGGGTGCCTGTACCCGGTTCAAATGGATGCAATCGGTCGCGGCCGCCGGGGCCGGGACCAGCAGCGCCAGCCCCGCCAGACGCAGGCCGACGGTCACTTGCGACGATAGGGGACGAACGGCCCGAACGCGCAGACGCCGCGCAGCACGCCGGTGAAGCGGTCGACGACCTGGACGGGGTCGCCGCTGCAATTCTGGCCGGTGGGGGTCGAGGTCACCAGCGTGTCCCAATCCGCGCCGGGACGCGACGAGGTGCAGGACACGCGCGTATCGCTGCGGTATTTGAGGCCGCTCGTCACCTGATAGACGATGGTGGAGCCGTAGATGCGGCTCGACGCGCTGCGCGTGACGGAGGGGGAAAGGCAGTTCTGTGCCTTGCCGGGCACCAGCCCGCGGAACTCCTTGTCGATCGCCGCCCGTTGAACCGCGTCGCGATCGTCGTCCTGGGTGCGGGCCGACGCGGCGGCGCCCAGCGCCAACATCGCCAGCCCGGCGGGGACGGCGAGGCGGAACAGGTGGGCGAGCGGACTGGACGGGACGGCTGGCATGGGAAACCTCCGCCGCCCCAACGTCCTATCCCTTGAAGCGATCCTTGGCCGCCCGCCGCTCGCCCAGTTCCGCCGCCGAGCGCGCCCGCAGAAAGGGGTTGGTGGCGCGTTCCAGGGCCATGGTGGTGGGAACGGTGGGCTCGTCCGCGGCGCGCAGACGCTCCACCTCGACCATGCGGTCGCGGATCGCGGCATTGTCCGGCTCGGCGACCAGCGCGTAGCGGCCGTTCGACCGGGTGTATTCGTGACCGCAATAGACGACGGTATCGTCGGGCAGGTCGGCGAATTTCGCCAAGCTGGCAAACATGTCGGCGGGCGTCCCCTCGAACAATCGGCCGCAGCCCATCGCGAACAGCGTGTCGCCGCTGAACAGCGCGGCGGTGTCGGCGAAGTGGAAGCAGAGATGGCCCATGGTGTGGCCGGGCGTGGCGATCGCGCGGCCGCGATGCTCGCCCAGCGTCAACTCGTCGCCCGCCGCTATGCCGCGGTCGAGCGGGCCGATCCGGTCCGCCTCCGCGGCGGGACCGGTGACGACGGCGCCGCGCGCGCGAAGCTCGGCATTGCCGGCCACGTGGTCGGGGTGCCAGTGCGTGTTCCATACCTGGCCGATCGTCCAGCCCCGCGCGTCCGCGGCCGCGATCATCGGCCCCGCCTCGCCCGGGTCGAGCGCCGCGCATTGCCCGGTCGCCGGGTCGTGGATCAGCCAGGCATAGTTGTCCGACAGCACGGGGACGCGAACGACCTCCAACGGCGCGGCGGCCACGGCTACCAGCTGCCGGTGTTGGGCATGGAGGCCCAGGGCTCGGCCGGCTCCAACGTGCCGTCCTGGAGCAGCTCGATCGAGATGCCGTCGGGCGATTTCACGAAGGCCATGTGCCCGTCGCGCGGGGGGCGGTTGATCGTCACGCCCGCGTCCATCAGCCGCCGGCACGTGTCGTATATGTCGTCCACGCGATAGGCGAGGTGGCCGAAATTGCGGCCGCCCTCATACTCTTCGGGCGCTTCGCCGTCCTTGGGCCAGTTGTAGGTCAGCTCCACCTCGGCGCGCGCCCGTTCGCCCGGCGCGGCCAGATCCTCGGGGGCGGCCAGGAAGATCAGCGTGAAGCGCCCGGCCTCGTTCTCCAGCCGGCGGACCTCCTCCAGGCCCAGCAGCTCGAAGAACCGGATGGTGGCGTCGGGATCGGCGACGCGGATCATGGTGTGGAGATATTTCACGCGGTGGCTTCCCCTGGTTGTGCGGTGGCTTCTACGGCGGCGGTCACGTCCTCGACCGCGCGGATCAGCATGGAAATGTCGGCCGGTCGCGACAGGCGATGGTCGCCGTCCTTGACCAGCCAGCACTGGACGTCCGCGGACGCGATCAGTTCCGCCAGCCGCGGCGTACGGTTCCACGGCACGTCGGGGTCGCGCTGGCCGTGGAGCAGGCGGACGGGGCCGGGAAAGGGGATGACGCCGTGCATCAGCCGGCTCGCCTCGCCCGACGACCAGAAGGCACGGGTATAAAGCGTGGGGTCGGATCCGTAGGGGTTGGGCCGCGTCAGCCGCCCGTCCCGCAGCAGCGCCAGCTTGTCGTCGGTGGTGAACCCCCAGTCGGTGAAGTCGGGCGCGGGCGCCACGCCCACCAGCCCGGCCACGCGGGCGGGCCGGGCGAGTGCCGCCAGCAGCATCAGCCAGCCCCCCATCGACGATCCGACCAGCACGACGGGCCGCCCGGCGGGCGCCACCCGGTCGATCATCGCCAGCACGTCGTCTCGCCAGCCGGTAAGCGTGCTGTCCTCGAACCGCCCTTCGCTTTCGCCGCAGCCGGCATAATCGAAGCGCAGAAAGCATCGGCCCCGCGCCCGTGCCCATTCCTCCAGCGCCAGCGCCTTGGACCCCGTCATGTCGGACGCGTAGCCGGGCAGAAAGATCACGCAGGGACCGTCCCCCTCCGTCAGGCGATAGGCGAGGCGGGGTGCGGGCGTGTCCGTCATGTCCCGAGGGCCTAGCCCCCCGCCGGGCGACGCGGAACCCCCGCGGCCGTGATCGGTTCGGAGGCGGAACGGTGCGACGCGAGGGGAATTGTGATGCGTATGTTGTGGATGGCGGTGCCGATGCTGCTGGCGGCGTGCAACGAGAGCCGCGAGGCGCGGATGGGCGAGCCGGTGCCGGGCGGCCAACTGGCCACCGCGACGCTGCGCACCGCGACCGGTGCCGACGCCGGCCGCGCCACCGCGCGCGAGGTGGGGGGCGGCGTACGCTTCACGGTCGACGCGCGCGGCCTGCCGCCGGGGACGCACGGGCTGCACGTCCACGCGGTCGGCCGTTGCGACCCGCCCGGCTTCGAGAGCGCGGGCGGCCACTGGAACCCCACCGGCGCCAAGCACGGCGTCGACAACCCCCAGGGCCCGCACCAGGGCGACCTGCCCAACCTGATCGTCGGCAACGACGGTCGCGGCACGGGCGCGCTGACGGTGCCGGGCGCGACGCTGGCGGGGGTGCTGGACGCGGACGGGTCGACGATGATGGTCCACGCCGCCGCCGACGACCTGCGCACCGACCCCAGCGGCAACAGCGGCGCGCGCATCGCCTGCGGCGTGTTCCAGGCGGGCTGAGGCGCGGTCCGGCCCGCGGTCACTCGGGCCGCAGGCGCCAGCTCTCGACCACTTCGTAGCCGGCGCCGTCGTGGGACAGGTGGCTGCGGTAGAGCAGCATCCGGTCCATCGCGAACGGCTCGGACGTCAGCCCCTGGTGGCGAAGCATCCAGGCGGACGCCGCGGCCGGATCGATGCCGCGGCCCAGCCGCGCGACGGTGACGTGCGGGCGATAGGCCCGGCCTTCCGCCGCGACCCCCGCGCGCTGGCAGGCGCGATCGACCTTGCGGTGGAACGCGGCCAGCGGTTCGGCCGGTGCGACGCCCGCCCACAGCGCATCGGCCCGCCCGCGCCGATCGAACATCCCCACGCCCGCCAGCCGCGCGACCGGGGCGGGGGCCAGCGCATGGCCCAGGCACGCCACCAGCTCGTCCGCGGTCCGCGCGTCCGCCTCGCCGACGAAGCGCAGCGTCAGGTGAAGCTGCTCGTCGTCCTGCCACCGCGCGCCGTCGATCCCGCGCATCAGCCCCGCCAGCAGGGCACGCACGGGCGGCGGGGGACGCAGGGCGACGAACAAGCGCATCGGCCGGGACTCCGTATCAGGACCGGGGGTGTAACGAACTGTTGCAGCGATGGCCGGCGCCGGCGTGTTTCGCTTGAAAAACGGGGCGGCGCCAACGATATTTCTTTCAAGTTCCGCATCGGGCGGGGCGATGGAGTTTTCTGTTCCAATGGCAAACTGGTCTGATCCCCGACCGAGCGCCGCCAACCCCTTCGCGCGGGCGGCGCGCCCGGCGGACCGCGCGGCGTACGATGCGGGGCTGCGGTCCTACATGCTGTCCGTCTACAACTACATGGCTTCGGGTGTCCTGCTGACGGGCATCGTCGCGTTGCTGTTCGCGTCGGGCGGCCAGTCGTCGCCGGCGGCGCAGGTATTCCTGTCGCCCGGCCCGCTGAAGTACGTCATCATGTTCTCGCCGCTGGCGTTCGTGCTGGTGCTGAACTTCGGCATCAACCGGCTGTCGACGGGTGCTACCCAGGCGATCTTCTGGGCGTTTGCGGCCGTGATGGGCCTGTCCATGTCGACCATCTTCCTGGTCTATACCGGCGCGTCGATCGCGATCACCTTCTTCGCCACCGCCGCGGCGTTCCTGTCGCTGAGCCTGTACGGCTACACCACCAAGCGCGACCTGTCGGGCTTCGGCACGTTCCTCATCATGGGCGTGGTGGGGCTGTTGGTGGCGACGCTGCTGAACATGTGGTTCCGCTCGCCCGCGCTGAACCTGGCGATCAGCGCCATCGGCGTGCTGTTGTTCGCCGGCCTGACCGCCTATGACACGCAGCGGATCAAGTCGATGTACGACTATGTCGCCGGCACGGACATGATGGGCAAGGTCGTTATCATGGGCGCGCTGTCGCTCTACCTCGACTTCATCAACATGTTCCAGTTCCTGCTGTCGTTCCTCGGCAGCCGCGACTGATCCTATCGATTGGTGGCTATGGGGCCCGGCGGTGTCACCACCGCCGGGCCCTTTTCGTATCGGGAACGTCCCTGGCCACCGGTTCGTTGGCAACGTCCAGACACGAGCGAGGGACCGATCATGCCGGGCGACGACCATCTTTCCGTAGCACCGACCGCCGCCGACGCCGCCGAAGGCCGGGTCGAGCAGGAAGGCGCGGACGCGGGCAGCTTCGGCGGGCGCAGCGATCGTCAGGACGCCGGCCGTGACCGCTCGATCGAGAAGCGGCTCCAGAAGAATCCGGACAGCAGCGACGCGCGGCTCGATTCGGGGCTCGACGAGTCCATGGACGCCAGCGACCCCATCTCGGTGATCCAGCCCGGCCATAGCAGCGACGAGCCTCCCGCCTCTTCGGGGTACGACCCTGAAGCCGAGCAGGAGCGTACCGGCGGCGCGTGATGTAAGCTGACCCTTTGTTGCGGCAATAGCGCAGTCCGGGATCAATACACATCGTGATAGGCCGTTGGCCGCATCGATTGTTGCGATGCAGCGGATTTTCGTGGCCTATTTCCGTCGGGCGGCGGGGCCGCGGTAAAGCTGGCGTTTACCAAGCGTTTGCTAACCCTACCCGCCGTTGAACGATGGGATGGGGCATGGCGATGGGTTCCAGGATGAGGCCGGCCGAGGGGTCGATGACGCTGGCGGAGATGAAGGAGTTCGCCGGTTTCCCCGCCGCCACGCAACGCTACGTGCGGCGGTCGCTGGATATCGGGCTGGATCGCGAGGACGCGATGGCCCGCTGGTCGCGCGACGTGGTGGAGGCGGCGTCGATCCGAGCCCAGGCGAGCGTTTATCGCAATCTGCCGGACCTGCGCCGCCTGGTGCCGGAGGCAGGCGGGCTGGAGGCGGTGGAGCCTTTCCTCGGCCCGCTGACGGCGGTGGCCGCGTTCGACCTGGGCCAGGGGCGGTTGACCAGCTTTTCCGCGTTCCGCTTCCTGTACGAACGGCTGGTGGGCGCCGAAGTGCGACCGTGGTTGCCATCGGCCTTCTGCGCGGCGGCGGCGTTGCCGCATCTGCATCCCGACCTCCGGCGCAAGCTGCTTCAGTCGATCAGCGAGGCGGCGGCGACCGCGTCGGGCTGGTCGAACCGCCAGCCGGCCTTCTTCCCCCATTGGGTGGAAAAGGTGGCGCCGGCCGCCCCGCTGGCGAACTGACCTTTACCGGCACGCGCGCCACCCCGATCCGCCGCGCCTGGCCTGATCCAGGTGCAGATGGTCGCGGTGCGCGGCGTTGTAGTCGGGGCTGAGCACGGTGGCGAAGGCGTCGCACGCCCCGTCGCGGACGCGGTGCAGGAAGGCCGCCTCCGGCCCGTCGCCGCGCCAGTCGCCCACCACGCTGATCCGCCGCCCGTCCGCCAGCACGAAGCCCGCCACGTCGACCGCGTTGGCGGTGGCGTGTTCGCTCCAGTTCCCCCGGTCGCGGCCGTAGAGGCGGCGGCAGTTATAACTGCCGAAATGCTCGATCGCCGTCACACGCTGGCCCAACACTTCGCGCGCGGCGGGTTGAACGCTTGCCCATTCCCACGCCGCCAGCCCCGCCGCGACGGGGCAGGACGTACCGAGCCCCGCGGGACGGAACCGGATCGTCGCCGAGCCGCCCGATTCCAACCGCACGCCGTCGTCGTAGCCGCAGCCTTCCCCGCGTCGGACGGGGTCGAGCGAAACGAAGCGCACGCCCGACCGCTCGAGCGCGGCACGGCAGGCGGGCGCGTCCCCGCCCAGCATCGCGATCCGCCGGCCGCCCAGGCGTCCCGGATCGCCCAGGTCGAGGGATCCCCCGTCGCTCGCGCGCACGAACGGCAGCAGCGCGGCCCCGCCCAGCCCGAGCAGCAGCAGCGCGACGAGCCAGCCCGTCGTGCGCCGCACCGCCCGCGCGCCCCTCACGATCGCCCCTTCATGCGCGCCCATTCAAGCACGTGTCGCCGCGGACAGCGGTTCGGCCGTGACCGGATAGCCCAGGTCGTCGGGGATGCAGAGTTGCGGTACGCCCCCGCGTTCCTCCACCCAGGGCGTCACGGTGCGGATCGGGTGCGCGCCCGCGTCGGCGACGGCGTCGGCGAAGCTCGCGAACCGCGCCAAGCGTTCCAGGTTGCGCCGGGTCGGGAAGATCAGCTTGACGCGGCCCGCCTCGGCCTCCGCCAGCGCGTCGGCGGCCGTGGTCCAGGTCAGGCGCGTATTCTCCGTCCCGTCCGCCGTGGCCTCGGCACCCGGCGGCGCCTCCGCCAGGAAGAACCAGGTGTCGAAGATGCGCATGTCGCGGTGCGCCGGCCGCCAGCGCGCGAACGGCACCAGCCGGTCGGGTACCAGCCGGACGTTCGCTTGCCTCAGCAGGTCGGCGAAGGGGCGCCCTGCGTGCAGGCCACGTCGCATCATGGTCAGCGCGCGCGCGTCGGGTGCGGGGTCGAGCGCCACCGCCAGCCCGGCCTCCTCCACCGTCTCGCGCACCGCGGCCACGCGCGCCGCCCCGACGGCGGAACGGTCGGGCAGGGCGGCCGCCAGGTCATGGTCGCCCGGATCGATCCGGCCGCCGGGAAACACCATGGCCCCGCCCGCGAAGGCCAGGGTGGCGGCACGCTCCACCATGAGTATCCGGGGCAGCCCACCGCGGCCGTCGCCGCGAAAGATCACCAGCGTCGCGGCGGGGATCGCACCGGCGGGCGCGGGTTCGTTCGGATCGGAAGATGCCATCGTACCGATCAACGCACGGCAGGCCGATGCGGATCGATACCGACGTTCGGGAACGGGGGCGGGATGGTGGAGCCGAGGGGAATCGAACCCCTGACCTCTGCAGTGCGATTGCAGCGCTCTCCCAGCTGAGCTACGGCCCCGCCCCGGAAGGATTGCGCCCTTAGCCCCGGCCGTCGGCGGATGCAACGGGTGTTTCGGACCCTGCGCGACGATCGACCGCCCCGTGCGACGGATCAGTCGCCGGGTAACATAAGGAACCCGTCCCGCCCGCGTCGGTTCTCCCCTTGCCGCGGAGAGAGACGCACCGGCGCCACTCCGCTGCCCCCGCCGGTATCGCAGGAGGATGACATGGCGAACGACGATTATTACAACCGTTCCGAGACGCAGGATTACGGCCGCGACTACGGGTCCGGCCGCTACGGCAGCTATTCCAGCGCGCGCAGCTACCAGGCCGCGGAGACGGGTCGGGACCGCGACGATCGCAACGCCTACGGCCGCGACCGGGATCAATACGGCCAGGGCGGTTACGGTCGTGGCGGTTACGGCCAGGGCAGCTCCGACCGGGGCAGCCACGACCGGGGCAGCTACGACCGGGGTGGGGATCGTCAGGGTCAGGGCCGGCCGTACGGCGATCGCGGCTACGGCGATCGGGGCGGGTCCGGTGCGTATCACGGCAGCTACGCGTCCGACGGCCGACGGTTCGAGGATTACGGCCGCTATTCGCGCGCGGACGACGACGACCGCGGCAATGATCGCGACCGCGGGCAGGACCGGGGCCGCGGCGGATACGGCGCGCAGCCCCAGGGCTATCGCTACGAGGAGCGCGGCTTCTTCGACAGGGCGGGCGACGAGGTGCGGTCCTGGTTCGGCGACGAGGAGGCCGAGCGCCGCCGCGACGCGGACGCGCGCCGCGACGAGCGCGAATCGGGCGAGCGTTACTCGGGACGCGGATCGCGCTCGGACGACCACAGCGACTATCGCAGCTGGCGTGAGCAGCAGATCAGCGCGCTGGACCGCGACTATGACGAATATCGTCAGCAGAATCGCGATCGCTTCAACTCCGAGTTCGGCGCGTGGCGCACCGGCCGCCAGGGCCAGCGCGACCTGTTGAACAAGGTCGAGGAACATGCCGAGGTCGTCGGCTCGGACGGCGAGCATGTCGGCACGGTCGACAAGGTCCGCGGCGACCGCGTGATCCTGACCAAGAACGACGCCGATGCCGGCGGCCATCACCACAGCTTCCCGTCGAGCTGGCTCCAGGACGTGGCCGACAAGGTCACGCTGTCGCGGACGGCGGCCGCCGCCAGGGCGGCCTGGAAGGACGAGGAGCGCGGCGCGATGTTCGGCAGCGGCTCGACCGATCGCGCGAGTGCGTCGAGTTCGGCTAGTGCCCGTTCCGGCGCGGACGACGCCGGTGACGCCGACCTGAACCGCAGCTTCCGCGGCACCTACTGACCCGCCGACCGGAGCGATAGCGAGCGGGCGGGGGCCACGGGTCCCCGCCCGTCTGCGTCAGAACCGGAACCCGTACCGCACCAGTCCCCCGGCATCGTCGGGCAGGTCGGCGCGATGGCCCGGGTCGCGGCGCCAGTACAGGCTGGTTTCCGCCAGCCCCGGTCCGATCGGCACCGCGTAGCGCAGTTCCGCATCCACCTCGCGTCCGCGCGGCACCAGCGGCAGGCGTTGCGTCTTCCACGCCGTCACCGACGCGGTGCCGTAATCCCAGTTGACCGGCAGTTGCAGATCCAGCCCGCCGCCCGATACGCGCAACGGCTGCGCGACGCGCAACGCCAGCAGGTCGCCCGCCGCCCACAGGCCGCGCCTCCCCAGGTCGGCGGAATAGGCTTCCGACCGCAGCAGCCCGCGCCCGTCGATCCCCGTCACCCGCGCCCGCGTCCGCCCCCGCCTCGTCGAGACGCCCGCGGTCCAGTCGCCCAGGTCCAGCCGCAACCGCGCGTCGCCGAACCAGCTGCGCCCCGCCGGCGCCCCCAGCGCGGGGCCGAGCCGCGCCCCCAGCAGCGTGCCCGCCTCGCGCAGGCGCGCCACCGCCAGCCCGCCGGACACCGGCCCGCCGCGCCCCGCGTCGAGCGCCAGCGCGGTGCGCGAATAGTCCGCCCGGTCCCAGCCGCGCCAGCCGCCCGTCGACCGCGCGCTCCACGCCGCCGCCCCGGCCCCGGCGCGCGCGATCAGCACGTCGCCCTGCTCGGTCGCCACCGTCACGCCCGTCGATCCGAAGTTCCGGCGCAAGGCGGCGGCGGTGCCCGGCAGCGCCTCGAACCCCAGCCCGGCGTCGCTCTCCCGCGCGGCCACGAAGCCCGCCGGTCCGGTCCGCCGTTCCAGCCCCGCCGCCAGCGTCGCGCCGCCGGTGGCGAAACCCACCGCGAGCCCCGTGCGCGCGTCGAGCGACCGCGCCGCGCTCGCCCCCAGCAACTGCGTGCCCCCGCCGCGCGGATCGCCCGGCACGGGGCTCGCGAAGGCGGCGTTGACGCTGGTCCCGTTCGCGCCGATCGCCAGCGTCCGCGCCGCCGGTCCCGGGTCCAGCAGCCGAACGGGGACGCCGGGGCGCAGGCCGCTGGCCAGGTCGGCGGCGAAGGCGCGGCCGTAGCCGTCCAGGATCACCGCCCCCATCTCGCCCGCCACCCGCGCCACGCCGCCGGCCGCGTCGCCCATCGGGGTCGACAAGGATTCGCCGCCGCCCGGTCCGACCGACACGGCGGTGCCCGCGACGCTGGTCGTCCCCACCGGCTGGAACGCGCGGCGCAGGTCCAATATGCCCCGACCATAGACGGGGTCGGTGCCCGCCGCCCCCGCGTCGCGCGCGGTGGACAGCAGCAGCTCGGCGATCTGCGCGCCCGACAGGTTGGGAAACGCCTGCGCCAGCAGCGCGACCGCGCCCGACACCTGCGGCGCGGCGAGCGAGGTGCCCGACCATTCGTATAGCGCGCCCGTCGCGTCGGGCGCGCGTATGCCCTCGCCCACCGCCGCCAGGTATCGCGCCGCCAGGGCGCCCGCCCGGTTGCTGTCGCTGGCCAGCGAATTGTTCGACGTGATCGAGCCGGCGACGATCACCTGGTCGCGCGCCAGCGCGTCGCCCGCGACGCCCGCGAACGGGTCGGGCTGGGACGCGCCGTCGTTGCCGGCCGCGATCACCACGATCAGCCCCGCCGCCGTCGCCCGGCCGATCGCGGCACGCAGGTCGGCGGGCATGGCGGCGCCGCCCAGCGAGAGGTTGATGACCCGCGCGCCGGCGGCCGTCGCGGCATCCACCCCGCGCGCGATGGCGGACGTGTCGAGCCGGCAATTCCCTTCGTCCACCACCCCGCCGCTGTTGCACGTGCCCGGCCGGTCGGCGCGCAGCGCGATCAGCGTGGCGTCGAAGGCGAAGCCGTGCGTTCCCGCGCCGTTGCGCCGCCCCGCCAGCGCGAAGGCGACGGCGGTGCCGTGGCCGGCCACGTCGTCCACGCTCGCGTTGCCCGCCACGTCGCGCGACGCCGGCGATATGCGCCCGGCGAACTCCGCGCTGTCGACGTCGATGCCCGTGTCCACGATCGCGACGCCGATGCCCGCCCCGGTCGCCCCGCGCTGGTAGGCGCTGAGCGCGGAGGCGGAAACGGCCCCCACCGTCGCGCGATACTCGGCCGTGTCGTAATTGATGGTGGGGGTGGGCGTGGGCGTGGGCGTGGGGGCAGGGGTCGGCGCGGGCGTCGGCGTCGGTGCAGGGGCGGGGGTCGGCGTGGGTGCGGGCGTGCTGACCGGCGGGGGCGTGGTCTGAACACCACCGCCGCCGCCGCACGCGGCCAGCGCCGCCGCGGCAGGCGTCCAGCTCCAGGCCCTGATCCGTCGCCACCGAGTCATCGTCCGGCCGCCCTCTTGCCGCGAGCAACTATCCCGTCCGGGCCGGTCCCGCCAGCGCCGCCGCGCTTGCCGCCGCGGGAAACCGCGGGCTAAGGGCGTACCCGCCCCATGCTTGCCGCGCTTTCCCACGTTCGTGACTGGGTCTTCGACCTGGACAACACGCTGTACCCGGCGAATGTTAATCTTTTCAGGCAGGTGGACGCCCGCATGGGCGGCTATATCCAGCGGCTGCTGAGCGTCGACGCGGTTGAGGCGCGCCGCGTGCAGAAGGCGTATTTCCACGGCCACGGCACCACGCTGGCCGGGCTGATGGCCGACCACGGCGTCGACCCGCACGAATTCCTGGCCGACGTGCACGACATCGAGATGGACATGCTGGCCGCCGACGCGCCGCTGGCGGCGGCGATCGCGCGGCTGCCGGGGCGCAAGTTCGTGTTCACCAACGGCGACATGCCCTACGCGCTGCGCATTCTCGACCGGCTGGGGCTGGGCGGCAGTTTCGAGGGGGTGCACGACATCCACGCGATGGCGCTGGTGCCGAAACCCCAGGCCGCGGCCTATCGCTCGCTGTGCGACGCCTTCGACATCGACCCCGCCGCCGCGCTGTTCGTCGAGGATCTGGCCCGCAACCTGAAACCCGCCAAGGCGATCGGAATGACCACCGTCTGGGTCGACAACGGGTCGGAGCAGGTGGGCTACGAGGCGCGGGATTACGTGGACTACCGGGTGGCGGACCTCGCCCCCTGGCTCAACGAGGTACTGGACGCCGCATGAACGATTTGGCCGCCATCATCGACGCCGCTTGGGACGATCGGGCGAACGTCAACTTCGCTACTCGGGGCGAGGTACCGCAGGCGGTGGATACGGCGTTGGCGATGCTGGATGCCGGCCTGGCCCGTGTCGCGGAGCCCGACGGGGCGGGCGGCTGGCGAACCAACCAGTGGCTCAAAAAGGCGGTGCTGCTGTCGTTCCGCCTCAACGACAACGCCCCCATGCCCGGCGGCGCGTGGGACAAGGTGCCGCTGAAGACGGAAGGGTGGAACGAAGGCGATTTCCGCGACGCCGGTTTCCGCGCGGTGCCGGGCTCGGTGGTCCGCCGCGGCGCGTTCGTGGGGCGCGGCGCGATCCTGATGCCCAGCTTCGTCAACATCGGCGCGTACGTGGGCGAGGGGACGATGGTCGATACCTGGGCGACCGTGGGTTCGTGCGCGCAGATCGGGCGCAACGTCCACCTGTCCGGCGGCGCCGGCATCGGCGGCGTGCTTGAGCCGCTCCAGGCCGATCCCGTCATCATCGGCGACGGCGCCTTTATCGGCGCGCGGTCCGAAGTGGCGGAGGGCGTGCGCGTGGGCGAGGGCGCGGTGCTGTCGATGGGCGTCTATCTGGGCGCGTCGACCAAGATAATCGACCGCGCCACGGGCGAGGTATTCCGGGGCGAGGTGCCGCCCTACGCCGTGGTGGTCCCCGGCTCGACCGGCGGCGACCCCGCGCTCTACTGCGCGGTGATCGTCAAGCGCGTGGACGAGCGCACGCGCGCCAAGACCAGCATCAACGACCTGCTACGCGACTAGAGGGGAAACACATGGCCGATACAGAGAACGTCCTGGACCGGGTGCTGGTGCTGGAAATGGTGCGCGTGACCGAGGCCGCCGCCATCGCGTCCGCCAGGCTGGTCGGCCGCGGCGACGAGAAGGCCGCCGACGCCGCCGCCGTGGAGGCGATGCGCGCGGCCCTCAACGAACTGCCGATCGACGGCACCGTGGTGATCGGCGAGGGCGAGCGCGACGAGGCGCCCATGCTCTATATCGGCGAAAAGGTGGGCTCCGCCCAGGGGCAGGGCCCCGCCATCGACATCGCGCTCGACCCGCTGGAGGGGACGACGATCACCGCCAAGGCCGGGCCCAACGCGCTGGCGGTGCTGGCGATCTCGGAAGCGGGCGGGCTGCTCAACGCGCCCGACGTGTACATGGACAAGATCGCGGTCGGCCCCGGTCTGCCCGACGGGGTGATCGACCTCGACCGATCGGTGACGGACAACGTCCGCAGCGTCGCCGCCGCCAAGGGTATCGAGCCGGGCGAGCTGACCGTGTGCGTCCTCGACCGCGACCGGCACGAGGGGATCATCGCCGAGTTGCGCTCGCTCGGCTGCGGCGTCCGGCTGATCCCCGACGGCGACGTGGCGGGCGTGATCGCCACCACCGACCCCGACACCGGCATCGACCTGTACATGGGCTCGGGCGGTGCGCCGGAAGGCGTGCTGGCCTGCGCTGCGCTGCGCTGCGTCGGCGGGCAGTTCAAGGGCCGGCTGCTGTTCCGCAACGACGACGAGCGTGCGCGCGCCGCCAAATGGGGCGTGACCGACCTCGACAAGCAGTACGACCTGACCGAGCTGGCGCGGGGCGACTGCATCTTCGCGGCGACCGGCGTCACCGACGGCTCGCTGCTGGCGGGCGTGCATCGGCGCGGCGGGACCATGACCACCGAGAGCGTGGTGATGCGCGCGTCCTCGGGCACGGTGCGCTGGGTCAAGGGCGAGCATCGCCTCTGACGCCGACGCCCGCGCCGCCGCTCCCGGCCGCGTTGATGCTGGGGTGGGCGGCGGCGTCGCTGCTGTGGTTCCTGCGCGGAAACCCGTTCGGCCTGCGCGCGCTGCGCCGGTCGGACGAACCCGCGTCGCGACGGCGCGCCTATTGGCTGGCGGGCGGGCGGCTATGGCTGGCGTTCGGCTTGCCGGCGCTGGCGTGGCTGGTGCTGCTGGGGCGGGCCGACGCCCTGGTCCGCCTTCCCGTTGAGTTCGCGGCGCTGGCGGCGCGGCTGCCGCCCTTCGATCCTGGCTCGTTCGCCATCCTGGCCATGGGCGGGGCCGTGCTGGGGGTGCCGCTGGGCCTCGTGCTGCGGCCGCGGGCCACGGCGGGGCGCTGGCACCCGCGCGCGGCCGGCGAGCTGCTGCCCGCCGCGTGGCTCGCCCTCAGTGCCGGGATAACGGAGGAATTGTTCTTTCGCCTGGGACTGCCGCTGCTGATCGCTCAGGTGATAACGCCCGAATGGGGTTTCGCGATCGCGCTGCTGATCTTCGCGCGGTTGCATCTCTATCGGGGCGTCGTCGGTGCCGCCGCGGCCCTGGGTATCGGGCTGGTCCTGATCGCCCTTTATCTCGGCTCCGGACAGCTATGGCTCGCGATCGTCCTGCACGGGGCGGTCAACGCGTCGGCGCTGGTGGTGCGGCCCGCGCTGACGGGGTTCAGGCGGGGTCGCGGCGGTCCCGGCGACTGATTCGCGCCAGCTGTCGGTCGGCGCTCATTCGGGTCGCCTGGCCGTCCTCCGTCCGCGCCAGGTCGATCACGCAGACCGTGCGATACACGGGGTGCGCCCCGCACGACACGCCGGCGAACCGCAGCGAGCGGTCGAACAGCAACCGGCGGTGCGACCGGTCGGGCACGCCGTCGTCGACGATCAGCTGGCGCACCATGTCGGTGGGCGTGTCGGAACCGTAGGCGATCACCTCGCCCACATAGGCGCCGCCGCCGCGCCGCCGCACCCGGTCCGCCGGCGCGGAGCCGTCGCGGCCGACATGGCCTATCGAGCCGTCCGCCGCCTGTTCGGCGCGATGGTCGTCGGCGGCGTCCGCCAGCACCGCGGCCGGGACCAGCGTCTCGCCGCCGGCACGCCCGTTCAGGAATGCGATCGCCTCGTCGACCGGGGCCACGCCCTCCTCTGTCTGATACAGGACAGGTGCCCCCGGCACGGCGATCAGCCGATCCCGGTAATAATTACGATACTCTCGCAGCCTGTCGGCATAGGCCGCCGGATCAGATCGCGCCAAGTTAAGCTCGTTCAGTAACTGTTTCTCGACCGATGCCGGGGGTGATGGCGGCGGCGGCAGCGCCGTTACCGCCAAAGTGATGATCGCGGGCCACAATATCATATAATCGTCGACCTCTTCACATCTCGCCCTTGTGTGTTGGCGAGCGGGCAAGGTACGGGGGCGTCCGCTAAGCTAGACTTGCAACAAATGGTTAATGACAGCTTAGATGGTGCGACATTAGAAAAGCGATCGATCCCACAGTCCCGGTTCGGGGCAGGGCGCGATGGATCGTTTCGGCTGGCCAAGGATTGTTAAGAAAACGGCCTTAACGTCCGTGGGGGAACAGGAAGGAATCTGAAGGGTGGCGCTCTCGTTTCTCGCCAAGGCCGCGATCTGCGTCTGTCCGCCGGTGGCGATGGCCACCGCGGTCGCGACCGTTCCGCCGATCAAGCGCGCGGTGCATCGTGCCACGGCCAAACCGGCGATCCGTCCGGCCTCCGCGGGGCGTCCGACGTCCGCCGCGGCGTTGCCCGCCGACGCGCCGTGCATCCCCGTCGCGCCCGGTGCGGGCCTGTTGCCCGGCCCGGTGGCGCCGCTGGTGACCTTCGCCGATCCCGGTCTGCTGGGGCTGGACACGCCCGGCACCGGCGGGGGCGTCGGCACACCCGGCGGCATCGGCGGGGGCGGCGGCTTTCCCGGCATCGGTGTCCCGCCGATCGGTCCCGGCTCCGGCGGGCCGACGCCCGACAATCCCGTCACGCCTACCCCGTCGCCGACGCCTACGCCTACGCCGCCGCAGGAAAGTCCGATCCCCGAGCCCGCTACCTGGCTGCTGATGATCGGCGGCTTCGCGTTGGCGGGCACGGCCATGCGTCGGCGACGGACGGCGCGGGCGGGGTTCCTGTCCGGTGGCCTCAGGCTCGGTTCGTTCGGCTCGGCGGCGTTGGGCATCGGCGAGGCCGCGGGCGGGGCCGCCGCCACGTTGCCCGCCATGTCCGTCGCGACCAAGGCGATCCTGTGCGTCTGTCCGCCCCTGGCGTTGGCCAGCGCCGTGGCGGTGGTCCCCCCCGTTCGCAGCGCGGTGCACGCGGCCACCGCGCCCCGGATCGTGCCGTTGAGCAACTACGCCGTGCTGCCGCCTTGCCCGGAGGTGACGTTCGGGCCCGCGGTGGCGCAGGCTTCCGCCGCTGCCGGGGCCGCCCCGGCCGGGCCGATGCGCGTGGCGCTGGACGGGTGAACCGCTCGCCCGCCCGCCGCGCTGGCAGGGCGGGGCGGCGACCCCGCCGGCTCAGTCCTTCAGCATGTCGTAGCTGTTGAGCAGATTGTAGAGCGTCGGGCGCGAGACGTTCAGGTCGCGCGCTGCCGCCGACACGTTGCCGTCGTTCACCGCCATCGCATGGGCGATCGCGGCGCGGTCGGCCCGCTCGCGCACGCCGCGCAGGTCCGACACCTCGGGCGCCTCGCCCGCCGATCCGCCGGTGTCTTCCTCCAGGTCCAGGTCCTCGGCGGTGATGGCACCTCCCTCGGCCATGATGACCGCGCGCTTGACGCGATTCTCCAGCTCGCGGACGTTGCCCGACCATGGCCAGGCGGCGATCGCGGCCATCGCCTGCGGCGTGAAGCCGCGCAGGTCCTTCTGGTCCGGCCGGCGGAACCGCGTCAGGAAATGCTTGGCGAGCAGCACCGCGTCGCCGCTCCGCTCCGCCAGCGACGGGATGCGGACCACGACCTCGGCCAGGCGGAAATACAGGTCCTCGCGGAACGCGCCGTCGCGCATCAGCTGCTTCACGTCGCGGTGGGTCGCGGTCAGCACGCGCACGTCCACCGCGATCGGCTTGCGCCCGCCCACGCGCTCGATCACGCGCTCCTGGAGGAAACGGAGCAGCTTCACCTGCATGGACGCGGGCACGTCGCCGATCTCGTCCAGGAACAGCGTGCCGCCCTGCGCCGTCTCGATCTTGCCGGGCGTGGTCTTGACCGCGCCGGTGAAGGCGCCGCGCTCGTGGCCGAACAATTCGCTTTCCAGAAGGGTGTCGGGAATGGCGGCGCAGTTGATCGCCACGAAGGGCCCCCGCGCGCGCGGGCTCTGCTGGTGCACGGCGCGCGCCAGCAGTTCCTTGCCCGTGCCGCTCGCGCCCAGCAGCATGACGGACGCGTCCGACGGTGCCACCTTGGCGACGGTGCGAAGCACCTGCCGCATCTCGGGCGAGCCGGTGACGACGCCGTCGGCGGCGGCGGCGCGCGACGCTTCGGCCGCCAGCCGCCGGTTCTCCGCCTCCAGCGCGTGGACGTGGGCGGCGCGACGGACGATCAGCCGAAGCTCGTCGATGTTGATCGGCTTGGCGTAGAAGTCGTAGGCGCCGAGCGCGATCGCGGTCTGCGCGCTCTCGCGGGCGCCGTGGCCGGACGCGACCACCACCTTGGTGCCGGGATAGAGCGCCAGCAGCTCCTCCAGCGTCGCCAGCCCCTCGGTCGCGCCGTCGGGGTCGGGCGGCAGGCCCAGGTCCAGCGTCACCACCGCGGGCGGCGCCGCGCGGCACGCGGCCAGCGCCTCCGCCCGGTCGCCCGCGATCGCGACCTCATATTCCTCGAACGCCCATTCCAGCTGGCTGCGCAGTCCCGGATCGTCCTCGACGATCAGCAGCCGGGGCCGGGCGGCGCCTATGGCATCGGTCCGCTCAGCCGGCATGGATCGCCTCCGCCGCGTCGGCGCGTGCCAGCCTGACGGTGAAACGGGTGCCGGTGCCTTCGGTACTTTCCACGTCCAATGTCCCACCCATGGCGTGCACCAGCGCACGTGCCTCGCCGGCGCCGATCCCGAAGCCGTCGAGCTTGCTAGACGCGAAAGGCTTGAACAAGTGTTTGCGTATGAAATCGGGCGACATGCCCTGGCCGCGATCCACCACCGCCAGCACCGCCTCCTCGCCCTCCGCCGTCGCCTCCAGCCGGACGGGCGCGTCCGGTTCGCTCGCTTCCACCGCGTTCTGGACCAGATGGTCCAGCGCTTCCTTCAGCGCGTCGGCGTCCGCGCGCAGCCACAGGTCGGGTTCGGCCGCGACTTCGATCGAGCGCTGTGCGCGCCGGCGCAGGGCCAGCTCGTCGAGCAACGCGCGCGCATTCACGCGCCGCAGCGCCGCCTCCCGCGGCCCCTGCCCAGGAGACAAGCGCTTAAGGAGGGCGTTCATCTTGTCCACAGAATTACGCAGCGTGGAGGCCATGTCCGCCTGGAAGCGCGGGTTGGAGCCGTGACGCTCCGCGTTGGCGGCGACCAGCGACAGCTGGCTGACGACGTTCTTGATGTCGTGGATGATGAAGGCGAAGCGGCGGTTGAATTCTTCGAACCGGCGCGCTTCCTCCAGCTCGGCCTGGTTCTGGGCGTCGGCCAGATAGGAGGCGATCTGCTGGCCCAGCACCTTCAGCAGATCGAAATCCTCCCAGTCGAGCCGGCGGGACAGGGCGGGGCGCGCCAGCAGCGCGACGCCGACCAAGTAGCGGAAACGTACCAGCGGCACGATCACCCAGGCCTGGTCGTCCAGTATCAGCGGCCTGGTGCCGTCCGGCCGTTCGTCGCGCTCCTCGTCCAGCACGATGATACGGCCCGTCAGCTCCATCGCGTGAAAGCGCTGCGTGCCGACCGTCAGACGTTCGGGCAGGCGGTGGTGCGACCAATGCCAGTTGGCGGTCAGCGCCAGCCCCTCGTTCGGGCCCGCCAGGTAGAGCGCGCCGGACGGCGCCTCGACCACGTCGGCCACCGCCTTGACCGCGCGTTCCTCCGGCGTCAGCGCGCCGCCGCCCACCCCGTTTATGGTGGCGCTGAACCGCAGCCATTCGGCGCGGTAATCGTAGCGATGCTCGAACAGGTGCTTGGAAATGAACACCTTGAGCCAGCCGCGCGCGTGAGTGGAGAAGAGCAGCCCCACCGTCAGCGCCGAGATGGTGAACGCGCCCAGCACCATGGCGGCGTAGGCGGCACTGGGGCCGAGCCAGCTGCTGGCGCGGCCCACCAGCACGATCACCACGAAATAGGCCCCCAGCGCGATCAGCGACAGCGACTGGAACGTCGCGCGGCGCGACAGGGCGATGCGCCACCGCTCGCGCCGCCGCGCCGCCAGTCCGAACAGCGGCGCCAGGAACAGCGACACGGCGCCTCGGCTGACCGCCAGCGAGGCGGCGAAGGGGTAGTTGAGCAACGTCGCGGCGGCGATGTTGAGGTCGTAGGCCCAAAGCACGCCCAGCGCGAACAGGATCAGCTGAAAGCCCGACGAGGCGTGCGAACTGGCGAAATAGAGATTGTGCACCAGCACCAGGGCCGACACCGTGAACAGCAGGTCGGCGGCCAGCCGCACCAGCGCCACCCCTTCCTCCCCGGCCGGGACGACGCCGCCGCCGAGGCGCGGCAGCGAGTTCGCCAGTTCCAGTGCTATCCCGAAGCGCAGAAGCGTCAGCGCCGCCATCGCCAGACCCAGGCCGCGCAGCCAGCGCTGCGCCGCGACGCCCTCCCGCGGGCGGGACGTCAGCCATAGATACAGCGCCCAGCCCCCGTCGCGGATGGGCACCGCCGACAGCGCCAACAGGGGCTGATCCGAAAGCGTCATGCCGCTCCACAGCGACATACCCGCCAGCGCCACCGCCAGTACCGGCGCGCCGTCGGATAGGCGGAACCGCCATACCGCCAGCGCGGCGTAGAGCAGCACGCCCAGTGCCAGGCTCCAGAACGCCAACAAGGTCACGCCCGCTCCTTACCCGTGGGGTTCTATTATGCGCCAATCCTGCCGCGGCCGGGTCGGCGGGTCGATAGCACAGTCTAACAAAGCCCGTTCCGCCGGCAAATGACCGACGGCGTTTACCGGTTGCTTACCTAGACGGCGCTAGTCGGACCCCCACCAACAGGAGGACCAGCATGCCCAGAACCGCCACCGCGGTGCGCCTGGAGGACCAGCCGGTCCAGTTCGGCGACGCCGACACCGCGCGCGCGGCCCTGTACGGGGGGCTGGTAGCCGAGATGCTGGTCGAGATCGAGGGGCGGCTGGTTTCGGCTCCTCCGATCCCCGAGCCGGTGGACGCGGCCCATCGCCTGTCGGTGGCGGCCGGCTATCTGGGACTGGCGGCGGCGTCGGCGGCAACGGTCGCGGGAGTGCTTGCCCTTTTTTAGGAACTGCGGGCCGCGGCCGGCGGGACGGATACGGAGCTGTCCCGCTTTCGGACGTTTGCAGACCGCGCCCCGGGGCGCGGACGGTTTGCCTATCGACGCCCGGCCGGGCGGCGGCTATGCGACGCTTGGTAAACCGCTCGTCAACCACCGCGAAAGGGGACGGGGGCGTCCCCAGGGGCATATGATGGGGTACGTTGATCGGGTGGGACAGCAGTCCGCCCCGCCGCGCCAGGCAGCACAATCCAAGCAGCTGCGCCGGTTCCAGCTCTACGCTGCCCTGGCGATGCTGGACGCGTGGTGCGTGGCGTTCGGCTTCGGCGCGGCCAGCCTGCTGCGACTCGGCGGGTTGCCCAATTTCGGCGGCGTGCACTTGGCGGCGCTGATGGTGCCGATCTTCCTATTGGTGGCGTTCAACGCCAGCGCCTACAGCAACGGGGCGCTGGCCCGCTGGGGGCAGGGGGCGCGCGCCGTGCTGACCGCGCTGACGGTGGCGGCGTCGGTGGTGCTTTTCGTGATGTTCTACGCGC
>Ga0325400_1000379_pt1 | contig 31817 bp, 22 predicted proteins | sample PopdelMetagenome_2_FD_205662 | JGI IMG/M metagenome (GOLD analysis project Ga0325400, IMG submission 205662) | Populus deltoides microbial communities from Bellville, Georgia, United States - Xylem-PdKOR-R1 | ecosystem: Host-associated > Plants > Phyllosphere > Stem > Wood/Secondary xylem...
GCCGGCAGCGCTCTAATGCTCTCCGTTACAGGCGCTCCTGACTTTGACGACACGATTGGTGGCCCTGTTATACAAGCAGTCGCTCTGCTGTTGCTGGCTGTGATCGGCTACTACTCGGCTGTCCTATACGCCGTATTGAAGCGAGGTTCTGCTGCGGCGAACGGCAGCTAACCACCATCTCCAGTCATTCATTTTCCAACCGACACCCTACCCCAACGCCTTCCGCAACACCTCGTTGACCACCCCCGGATTGGCCTTCCCCCCCATCGCCTTCATCGTCTGCCCGACGAAGAACCCGAACAGCGCCACCTTGCCCCCGCGATACTGTTCCAGCTGCCCCGGGTTCTTCGCCAGCACCTCGGCGATCGCCGCCTCGATCGCGCCCGTATCGCTGGTCTGCTTCAACCCGCGCGCCTCGACGATCGCCGCGGCGTTGTCGCCGGTCTCCAGCATCGCCTCGAACACCTGCTTGGCGAGGCTGCCCGACAGCGTCCCGTCCGCGACCAGCGCCAGGAGGCCCGCCGCCTTGGCCGGGGTCACCGGCGACGCCTCGATCCCGACCCCAAGCCGGTTCAACGCGCCGAACAGCTCGGACGTCACCCAGTTCGCCGCCCGCACGGGCTCGACGCCTTCGCCCAGCAGCGCGTCGAACCAGCGCGCCGACTCGACCTCCGCGGTCAGCACCCCCGCCGCATAGGCCGCGATCCCCGCCGCCTCGTACCGCGCGCGCTTGGCGTCGGGCAGCTCGGGCAACGACGCGCGGCATGCGTCGAGGAACGCTTCGTCCAGTTCCAGCGGCAACAGGTCGGGATCGGGGAAGTAGCGATAATCGTGCGCGTCCTCCTTGGACCGCATCGACCGGGTCGCGCCGGTGTCCGGGTTGAACAGCCGCGTCTCCTGCACCACCGCGCCGCCGCCCTCGATCAGCTCGACCTGCCGCTTCGCCTCATGCTCGATCGCCGCCATCACGAAGCGGACCGAATTGACGTTCTTGGTCTCGGTCCGCGTCCCCAGCTCGTCGCCGGGCCTGCGCACGCTGACGTTGACGTCGGCGCGCATCGACCCCTGGTCCATGTTGCCGTCGCACGAGCCCACGTAGCGCAGGATCGCGCGCAGCTTGGTCAGGTACGCCCCCGCCTCGCCGGGCGAGCGCATGTCCGGCCGGCTGACGATCTCCATCAGCGCGACGCCCGACCGGTTGAGGTCGACGTAGCTGCGCGTCGGATGCTGGTCGTGCATCAGCTTGCCCGCATCCTGCTCGACATGGATGCGCTCCACCCCGATCCGCTTGGTCGCGTCCGGGTTCTTGTCGTCGGGCGCGACGTCCAGATGCCCCTCGCCGACGAGCGGATGGTAGAGCTGGCTGATCTGGTAGCCCTGCGGCAAGTCGGCGTAAAAATAGTTCTTGCGGTCGAACCGCGACCACCGGTTGATCGTCGCGTCGATCGCCATGCCGGTGCGCACCGCCTGCCGGATGCACTCGCGGTTGGGCACGGGCAGCATCCCCGGCATCGCCGCGTCGACTAGCGACACTTGGCTGTTCGGCTCCGCCCCAAACGCGGTCGCCGCGCCCGAGAACAGCTTGGCGTTGGAGGTGACCTGGGCATGGACCTCGAGGCCGATCACGACCTCCCACTCGCCGGTCGCGCCCTGGATGCGATAGCTCGATTCAGTCATTCGCCTACACCGTCATCCCAGCGAAGGCTGGGATCTTCCTGTTATGTCGCGCACCCTCGCCAGCGATGCCAGCCTGCGCTGGCATGACGGACTGGATCACCACCACGCCCCCGGCCGCGCCGCGAACCCCGCGCGCTCCTCGATCGCGAGCCCGGCGTTCAGCACCCCCTGCTCATCGAGCGCCCGCCCGATGATCTGCAACCCCAGCGGCAGCCCCTGTTTGTCTACCCCGCCCGGCACGCTCATCGCCGGCAGCCCCGCGAGCGAACTCGGCACCGTGAACACGTCGTTGAGGTACATCGCCAGCGGATCGGCCGACTTCTCGCCCAGCGCGAACGCGGCGCTCGGCGCGGTCGGGGTCAGCAGCAGGTCGCATCGCTCCCATGCCCGGTCGAAATCGCGCGCGATCAGCGCCCGCACCTTCTGCGCCTGCGTATAATAGGCGTCGTAGAAGCCCGCCGACAGCACATAGGTGCCGATCAGGATACGCCGCTGCACCTCCGCCCCGAACCCGTCCGCGCGGGTCGCGGCGTACATGTCCTGCAACCCCGCCCCGTCAGGAAGGTCGCGCAGCCCATACCGCACCCCGTCATACCGCGCGAGGTTCGACGACGCCTCCGCCGGCGCGATGATGTAATAGGCCGGCAACGCGTACTTGGTATGCGGCAGCGACACCTCGACGATCTCGGCCCCCGCATCGGTGAGCCGGTCGATGCCCTGCTGCCACAGCGTGTCGATCTCTTCCGGCATCCCGTCGACCCGGTACTCCCTGGGGATGCCGACCCGCTTGCCGGCGAGCGACGGGTTCAGCCCATGCTCCCACCCCGGCACCGGCAGGTCGAGCGAGGTCGCGTCCTTCGCGTCGAACCCCGCCATCGCCTCGAGCATGATCGCGCAGTCGCGGACCGAACGCGCCATCGGCCCCGCCTGGTCGAGCGACGAGGCGAACGCGATCGTCCCCCAGCGCGAACAGCGGCCATAGGTCGGCTTGATGCCGCTGATGCCGGTGAACGCCGCCGGCTGGCGGATCGAGCCGCCGGTGTCGGTGCCGGTCGCGCCGGGGCACAGCCGCGCCGCCACCGCCGCCGACGACCCGCCCGACGACCCGCCGGGCGCGAGCGGGGCGTTGCCGCCGTCCGAACGCCGCCACGGCGACACCACGTTGCCGAACGCGCTGGTCTCGTTGGACGAGCCCATCGCGAACTGGTCCATGTTGAGCTTGCCCAACATCCCCGCGCCCGCATCCCACAGGTTCTGCGACACGGTGGACTCGTAGGGGGGCACGAACCCTTCGAGGATGTGGCTGGCGGCGGTGGTGGCGACGCCGTTCGTGCAGAACAGGTCTTTCATCCCGATCGGCACGCCCGCCATGGGCTTGAGGTTTTCGCCCCGCGCCCGCGCCTCGTCCGCGACCCGGGCGGCGGCGAGCGCATGGTCGGGCGTCTCGACCAGGAAGGCGTTCAAGGGCTTGGCGCGGCTGACCGCAACGATGAACGCGTCCGCCACCTCACGCGCCGAGAAGCTGCCCGCGCGCACCCCATCCCGGATCGCGGCAATGCCGAGGTCGGTGAGGTCGGTCATGCCATCCACTCCCCCGCCGTCACCCCAGCGCAAGCTGGGGTCGCGTGGCAGAGCGTAAGGCACGAGCCGCGAGCGACCCCAGCCTTCGCTGGGGTGACGAGGGGGGCCGGCATGACGGAATAGCGCATCACTCGATCACCTTGGGAACGGTAAAGAACCCGTGCTCCGCCTGGGGCGCATTGGCCATCAGCTTCGCCCGGATGCCGCCCCCGGTCAGCGGGTCGGCGTCGACCACGTCGTCGCGCAGCCGCAGGTGGTTGGGGATAACCGCGGTCATCGGCTCGACGCCGGTGGTGTCCACCTCGCCCAGCTGCTCGATCCAGCCAAGGATGTTGCCGAGCTCGGGCGCAAGCCGCGCCGCGTCGTCGTCGGTGATGGCGATGCGGGCGAGCCCGGCCACGCGCTTCACGGTCTGAGGGTCTACTGACATCCTCGCGCGGCTAGCATCGGCTCCTGTGCCCGCGCAACGCTTTGATTGCATCCACCCCCGCACCTGGGGCACGGCGGCCCCGGACCACGAGGAGTGACGGGTTGGCGCGCAAGTTCCTGTACGTGATGGCCGCGCTGGTGGTGCTCGCGATCGCCGGCGCGTTCGCCTACCGCCTGTTCGGCAACGACCTGCTGCGCTGGTCGCTCACCCCCGGCGGCCTGTTCCGTGACCAGCCGCGCGCCGAGGTGCAGGCGTACCGCAGCCCCCGCATGTGGTTCGCCCGCCCCGGCCTGTCGAACACCCCGGCCGACTGGCTGCCCCCCGGCGTCGAGCGAACGCCCCCCGGCCGCGCCGCGATCTTCTTCATCCACCCCACCAGCTACATGAGCCGCAACGCCTGGAACGCCCCCATCGGCGATGCGGAGGCGGATGCGCGCGCCGCGATCTTCCTGCGCGGGCAGGCGTCGGCGTTCACCGCCGCCGGACAGGTCTGGGCCCCCCGCTATCGCCAGGCGACTTTCGGCGCGTTCGTCACCAGCGCCCCCGATGCCGGGCGCGCGCTAGACCTCGCCTATCACGACATCGAGGCCGCCTGGGCGGACTTCCTGGCGGAGGTGGAGCCCGGTCGCCCGATCATCCTCGCCGGCCACAGCCAGGGCGCGCTCCACCTCGCCCGCCTGCTGCGCGATCACGTCGCCACCGATCCCCGCGTCCGCCGCCGCATCGTCGCCGCCTATGTCGTCGGCTGGCCGGTGTCGGAGGCGACCGACCTGCCGCGCATGGGCCTGCCGCAATGCGCCGCCGCCGCCCAGACCGGCTGCATCCTGTCCTGGGCGAGCTTCGCGGAGCCCGCCGACCCCGCACTGATCGAGGACGCGTTCGACGCCACCACCGGCTTCGACGGCAGGCCCCGGCGCGGCACGCAGATCGTCTGCACCAACCCGCTCACCGGCACCGCCGACGCCGCCGCGCCGGCCAGCGCCAACGCCGGCACCCTGTTCCCCGCCGCCGACCTGTCGAACGCTACGCTGGAGCCTGCCCGCGTCCCCGCCCGCTGCGCCGGCCGCGGCTATCTGCTGATCGGCGAGGGGCCGGCGGTCGGCCCCTATGTGCTGCCGGGCAACAACTACCACGTCTACGACTACAGCCTGTTCTGGGCCAATGTCCGCGCCGACGCGCTGCGCCGGCTGGCGGCCTACCGCCGGTGATCGCCACCGAAGCCCATGCTTTTCGAGTGGCCCTGCCCGACGGAGGCCGGCTGCTCGGGCTCGACGTCGGCACCAGGACGATCGGCACCGCGCTGTGCGACGCAGGCTGGAGCTTCGCCAGCCCCGCGACCCTGATCCGCCGCACGAAGTTCACCGCCGACAAGACCGCCATCGCCGACCTGATCCGCACACAATCGGTGCGCGGGCTGGTGATCGGCCTGCCCCTCAACCTCGACGGCTCCGACAGCCCCCGCACCCAATCCACCCGCGCCTTCGCCCGCAACTGCATCGACCTCGGGCTCCCGATCCTGCTCTGGGACGAACGCTGGTCGACGGTGGCGGCCGAACGCGCGATGCTCGCCCAGGACATGAGCCGCGCCAAACGCGCCACCCGCATCGACAACCACGCCGCCGCCCACATCCTCCAGGCCGCGATCGACGCGCTGGTGATGGCGTGAGGCCCGAACCTGCCGTCCCTCTCATCGTCACCCCGGCCCCTTCGGCGTAGCTCAGGACAGGCTCGAGCCGGGGTCTCGCTTCCACTGCAAGCGTCCCTTGTGTCCCCGCGAAGGCGGGGACCCAGTCTGGGCTCCCGCCTTCGCGGGAGCACAAGGGCTGCGGTTGAACAGGCTCGACCACGAACGACTGGATCGCTCCATGTCGATCCGGCATAGGCTCATCCGCGACGGAGGGGATGAGCAATGACACGCGATCGCGAAGCATCGGCCGGGATCGCGATCGTCCTCGCGGTGCTCTGGTTCATGCCTTGGCGCGCGGTCGACCTCGGCTTCCTGCCGCGCGAGATGCTCGCCGACTTCGGAACCGACCTCGTCCAGTCGGGCCAGCATATCGGCGGCCTCGCCTGGCTGATGCTGGCGCTGGCGATCGGGTTCGGGATCGCCGGGTGGCTGCGCCAGCGGCTGCTCGCGGCGATGCTGGCGGGCGCGGGGGCGCTGATCGGCATGGTCTTCGTGGCTTCGGTCGGCGGCGACATGCGCTGGGGCCTCGCCGCGACCACGATCGTGTTCGCGCTCGCCGCCGCGTGGCAGGGCCGCACCCACATCCGCGCGCGCTGACCGCCCGGGCCGGAACCGGCCCGTGAACGGGGCTGTCCTACACGGCACGGAACTGGTTCAAGGGCGTCATGAACACCCATCCCCGCCATGACCCCTCCCGCGCCGCCGCCACGAACCGGCCGGCGTCGCGCGCCCGGCGCTTCGGCGGCGCGGGCGGGCGCGTCGGCGGCGCGTGGACGCGCGTCGGCGGCGCGGGCCTGTGCCCCGGTGCCGCGCCGGTGTCGCGCAACCGTCGCGTCACCGGCGCGTCCCAATCGCCCGAATCGGCGATCCGCCACGAAAGGCGTTATCGCCTCCGCTTCCTCCACTTGACGTCGCCCCGGACCGTTCCGGTGGCACCCGCGCCCCTCGCGCTTGCCGCCCCCGGCCGGCACCGCTAGGCCCGCGCCCGATGCTCGCCTCCGACCACCGCCCCGCCGCCCAGATCGCCGGCGGCGCCGTGTTCCCCCACCGCCACCTCACCGGGATCGAGGGCCTCGAGCCGCACCAGATCGCCTTCCTGCTCGACGAGGCGGAAGCGTGGGTGGACGCGAACCGCACCCGCTCGACGCCCGACCAGCGCCTCGCCGGCCTCACCCAGATCAACGCCTTTTTCGAGAACTCGACCCGCACGCTCCTGTCGTTCGAGATCGCGGGCAAGCGGCTGGGCGCCGACGTCGTCAACATGCACGCCGCGCAAAGCTCGACCAAGAAGGGCGAGACGCTGATCGACACCGCCCAGACGCTGAACGCGATGCGCGCGGACGTCATCGTCATCCGCCACATGGCCAGCGGAGCGGTGCGGCTGATCGCCGACAAGGTCGACTGCCCCGTCCTCAACGCCGGCGACGGCCGGCACGAGCATCCCACCCAGGCGCTGCTCGACGCGCTCACCATCCGGCGCCGGCTGGGCGGGATCGCCAACAGGCGCGTGGTGATCTGCGGCGACCTGCTCCACAGCCGCGTCGCCCGCTCGAATATCCTCGCCCTCACCGCGCTCGCCGCCGAGGTCCGGGTCTGCGCGCCCTCCACCCTGATGCCGCCCGCGATCGAGACGATGGGCGTCACCCCCTTCACCGACTTCGACCGCGCGCTGGAGGGGGCGGACGTGGTGATGATGCTGCGCGTCCAGCACGAGCGGATGGCGGGCGGCTACGTCCCCTCCGCCCGCGAATACCGCGCGCTGTTCGGCCTCACCCCCCAACGCCTGGCGCGGGTGCCGAACGCGCTGGTGATGCACCCCGGCCCGATGAACCGCGGGGTGGAGATCGACTCGGCGGTCGCCGATGGCGCGCAGTCGGCGATCACCGAGCAGGTCGAGATGGGGGTCGCGGTCCGCATGGCCTGCCTCGACGTCTTGACCCGCCGCGCTCGCGGCGTGGAGGGCTGGGCATGAACCTCCGCTTCACCAACGCCCGCCTCGTCTGCCCGGTCCGCGGCGAAACCCGCGGCGACCTCCTCGTCCGCGATGGCGCCATCGCCACCGAAGCGCCCGACCCCGTCACGATCGACTGCCGGGGCAAGCTGCTCGCCCCCGGCATCGTCGACCTGGGCGTTGCGGCGATCGACCGCGCCGCCTTCCGCGCCGGCGGCATCGTCCGGGTGGCGCTCCAGCCCGACCAGCCGCCCCCGCTCGACGACCCCGGCATGGTCCAGCGCGCCGCGCTGATCGGCAAGCCCGACCTGTGGATCCACCCGATCGCCGCCGCCACCAAGGGGCTAGCCGGCACCGACCTCGCCGAGATGGCGACCTGCCGCGCCGCCGGCGCGCGCGCGGTCGGCACCGGCCGGCGCTGGATCCCCGACTCGGGCGTGATGCACCGCGTCCTCAGCTACGCCTGCGACCTCGACCTCGCGGTGGTCGTCCACCCCGAGGACGCCGGCCTCGTCGGCGACGCGGTCGCCACCGCGGGCGAGACCGCCACCCGCTTGGGCCTCGCCGCCGCCCCCGCGATCGCCGAAGCGCTCGCGGTCGCCCGCGACCTCCTGCTCGCCGAAGAGACCGGCGCGCGCCTCCACCTCCACCAGCTCACCACCGCCGCCGGCTTCGACCTCGTCCGCGCCGCCAGGCGGCGTGGGGTGCGGGTGACCTGCGGGGTCAATCCCGCGCACCTCCACCTGTCTGACATCGCAATCAGCGACTTCCGCACCTTCGCCCGCCTCTCGCCCCCCTTGCGCAGCGAGGCGGACCGGCAGGCGGCGCTCGCGGCGGTGGCGGACGGCACCGTCGACGTCCTGTGCTCAGCCCACGATCCGCAGGGGCCGGAGGCCAAGCGCCTGCCCTTCGCCGACGCCGCCCCGGGCACCGCCGGCGCGGAGACGCTGCTCCCGCTCGCACTGATGCTGGTCCGCGACGGGCTGCTGACGCTCTCCCGCCTGTTCGCCCTGCTCGCCGCCAATCCGGCGCGGGTGCTGGGACTCGACACCGGCACGCTGGCCGTCGGCCAGCCCGCCGACCTCCTCCTCCTCGACGCGCAAGCACCCTGGCGCATCGACGGCGAGGCATTCCGCGCGTCCGCGGGCAACACCCCCTTCGACGGGCTCCCCGTCCAGGGCCGCGCGCTCAGACTGTGGAAGGGCGGCCGCGAGGTGATGGGGTGAAACCTACGACTTCGGCTCCGCCAGCGTATGCGCCACCAGCGCATTGGCATGGCCATGTCCCAGCCCGTGCTCGCTCTTGAGCATCGCCACCAGCGCTATGTGCTTCGCCGGCAGATGCTGGCGGATCACGTCCTGCCAGTGCGCGATCGGCCGACCATAGGTCTTTTCGATCGACGGGAAATAGGATGCAGGTCCCTTGACGGGTGCGTCGGCCACGGCTCGATCCTCGTTCGGGGTCGACCGATCCTGACAGGCCGACGCCCGATGGCAAGCTCGGATCAGCTCCTTGCGGCCAGCTGCACCCCCGCCCGCATCGGCCCCATCCACTGCGGCGCGCTGCCGTTCCAGCGGACCATCTGGTCCCCCGCCCCCGCCCGCACGAAGCAGGCACCGCCGCGGGCGCGATGGCTGCGGCACATCGCGTCGGCCTGCGTGCGGCTCAGCCCGCCCACCGACAGGCGGAACAGTTCGGCGCCGTTGGCCTTGATCGTCGCCCCGTTGGGCACCCGCCCGGCGAATGCGGCGTGGCGGACGAAGCGGTGCCACGCATCGCGCGCGACCGCGGTATTGCGATACGCGCCGAGCTGGACATGCCAGCTGCCGCCGGTCGAGGCAGCGGCAGCCTGGAGCGGCGCGACCTGCCGCGTCATGATCGCCTTGGCGAGCGCGAGCCGCGCCGGGCTCGCGTCGGGCCGGATCAGCGGCACCGGCAGCGCCTGCACCACCTCGCGCCGCGGGCCCCAGGCGATCGCGGTCGCGCCGGCTGGAGTGGGGGCGGCGGTGGCAACGACCGGGGTCGCGACCGGTGCCGCGATGTAGGCGGCGGCGACGGGCACCGGCGCGGCGTGCTCGGCCGGGGCGAGCGCGGGCAGCGCCGGCTCGGCGGCGGCGACCTGCGCCGGCTCGGCGGCCGGCAGAGTGGGCGGCTGGGCGGGCGCGTTGAGCGCCAGCGCGGCGGGCTGGCCGGCATCGGCGGTCGGCACGACGCCGAGCAGCGTCGAGACCTGGTCCGACGCCGCCTTGGGCTGTGCGAAGGCGGCCCATTGCTGCATCCGCGCATCGACGTCGGCGGGGGACATATCTGTCGCGGCGGTGACCCGCGCCGCCTGCCACTGGCCCGACAGCGCCAGCGCCAGCGCCAGGTTCTGGCGCACGGTGGCGTTCGCACCCGGAGCGCGCGCGGCCTCCATCAACAGCTGCACCCCGCCCTGCGGATCGCCCGCCAGCGCCACCGCCAGCCCGCGGTCCGACGCGTCGATGCGGGTCGCGTGCGCGTCGAGCGTCTGCCGCGCCGCGCCCCAGTCACCGGTCGCGACCTGCATCAGCGCCAGGTTCAGCGCGGCGCGCGGCGTGGCGGGATCGAGCGCCACGGTATCGGCAAAGGCGCTGGCCGCCGAGCGGAACCGCCCCGCCTGGAGATAGCTCTGCCCCAGCAGCATCCGGTATTCCGCCGATCGCGGCGCGAGCGTCACCGCATGCTCCGCATAGCCCACCGCCTCGTCGTCGCGATGCCGGGCCAGCGCCTTGACGGCGCGGCGGGCGTCGGCGTTGGCGGCCTTGGCGATCTCGACCGCCGCCTTATTGTCGGCGGACGCGATCCCCTGTCCGGCGAGCGCGCCGGCCAGCGCCAGCGCCGACAGGCTCACGACAATACGGGTGTTGCGGGGGCGGGTGTTCATGGCGGACATCCTCTTCAGGCCTTCCGGCGCTTGGCCGGGGGAAGCTGTTCGACCAGCGCCTCCACCTCGGGCAGGGTTTGCAGCAGCGCGTCAAGCGCGTCGGTGACCAGCGCCTGCGAGGACCGCCCGGCGATCGCGCTGGCAAGGCGCAGGCGCAGGTGCCGGTCGGCGTCGAGGCGCAGGGTGAACGCGGCCTTGCCCTTCGCGGTCGCCTTCCCCGTCTCGCGCCGGATGCGCTCGGCGGTGGCGACCGAAACCGGGCGACGCTCAGCCACAGGAGCGGCGGGCTCGGGCGGGGCGGATTCCGGCTCGATCTGCGCTCCCAGTTCGGCGCGCTGGGTCAGCACAGGCGGCAGCGGCTGGGCGGGCTGGGACGCCGCTTGGGGCTGCGACCCCATGTCGTTCCAGCCCAGATCGTCCAGCGACGCAGGCGACAGGCTGAACCCCTGCGGCCGCATTGCGGGCTTGGCCTGCCCCTTGCGCGCGAGGAGGCCCGAGGACAGGGCGGCGAGCTTGCCCATCAGGCGACACCCCGCCGGCCGAAGCCGTTGGCGGCGCGCTGGCCGAAGCCGGGCGACCCCGGCGCGGCGAACACCGTGCGGCGGAAGTTCTTTTCCAGCCGGTCGGCGATATAGCTCCACAGCGCGGTGACCTCGCCCGCCGACTTGCCGTTGGAGTCGACCTCCATGACGGTGCGGCCGTCGATCATCGACGCGGCGAAATCGACCCGGTGGTGGATCGTGACCGGCGCCACCGTCCCGTGCTGCGACAGCGCGACCGCGGCGTCCGAGGTGATCCGCGCCTTGGGCGTCGCGGCGTTGACCACGAAGATCAGCGGCTTGCCCGCGCGCTCGCACAGGTCGACCGTGGCGCCCACCGCGCGCAGGTCGTGCGGGCTAGGCCGGGTCGGGATGACGATCAGCTCGGCGACCTGGATGACGCTCTGGATCGCCATGGTGATTGCCGGCGGCGTGTCGATGACCGCGAGGCGGAAGCCCTGCTGACGCAGCACCTCCAGGTCCGATGCGAGCCGCGCCACCGTGGTCTGGGCGAAGGCGGGCAGCTCCGCCTCGCGCTCGTTCCACCATTCGGCTAGCGAGCCTTGCGGATCGATGTCGATCAGCACCACCGGGCCTTGTCCGGCCAACTGGGCCTGCACCGCGAGATGCCCGGACAGGGTCGTCTTCCCCGATCCGCCCTTCTGCGATGCCAGTGCGACCACGCGCATGCGCTTGCCCCCTTTTCTATCCGGGGCGGCGTCGCACGGTTGCGGCTAAGAACTGGTTAACGGGCTGGCCCTATATCCCGTTCACCGCCATGATGCGGCGGGGCCAAGAGGGGGCAGGACGATGCGGGCGATCGGGTGGATTGCGGCGCTGACGATGGCGGGGGCCATGGCGGGAGCGGCCGCGCCGGTGACCGCCGATGTCAAGGCGGGGGTCGATGCCTGGGCCAAGGGCGATTTCCGCAAGGCGGTGGACGAATGGCGCGGGCCCGCGGTCGCGGGGGACCCCGACGCGCAATTCAATCTGGGCCAGGCGTACAAGCTCGGCCGCGGCGTGCCGCTCGACCCCGCGCTCGCGGAAAGCTGGTTCCGCAAGGCGGCGCTCCAGGGGCATTTCCAGGCGGAGGACAACTACGCGCTGGCGCTGTTCCAGGCGGGGAAGAAGGCGGACGCGGTGCCGTGGCTCGAACGCTCGGTCGCCCGCGGCGAGGCGCGGACGCAGCTTGTCTACGGCACCATGTTGTTCAACGGCGACGCGGTCGGGCGCGACTACCCGCGCGCCTATGCGCTGATGACGCTCGCCTCGCAAAAGGGGATGAAATCCGCCTCCGAGACGCTGGCGCAGATGGACCAGTACATCTCGCCGCCCGATCGCGAGAAGGGCCTAGCCCTTGCCCGCCAATATGCCGCGCAGGCCCGCGTCGCGAGCCCGCCCGGCGCCGACGGACGCCAGCTTGCCTCGGCCCTGCCCCAGAGCGCGCCCGCACCTACGCGCGCCACACCGCCACGCCCTACCCCGCCCCGCGCCCCGGCGCCGGTCCGCATCGAGACGGAGGCCGCCCGCCCCGCACCTGTGCGGGGTGGCTGGCGCGTCCAGCTCGGTGCCTTTCGTGATCGCGGCAATGCCGAGGCGCTGTGGACCCGCGTGCGCCCTCGGCTGAGCTCCGCGCGCGCCGACTATGTTGAGGGCGGCGGGCTCATCCGCCTTCAGGCGACCGGCTTCGCTAGCCGCACGGAGGCTAACCGCGCCTGCGCCGCCACCGGTGTCACCTGTGTGGTGGTGGCACCGTAACGAGGGTCACGCGGAGCTTGTCACAACATCGACAGGCCCCGCGCGGACAGGCGGATGCTACCGTTCCGCTGATGCGGCGAGCGGCGGGGTCTGCTGGTGCTGGAGGACGCGCCAGTGCTCGTGCTCGATCCGGCGATAGGTGGAGGTGCAGAACGCCTCGTAGGTCTCTTCGTCCCGCGATGCGCGGCAGCGATAGGCCACCACGATCAGACCCTCCTGCGGGCGGGCGATCTGCTGTTCGCTGAACTTGACGGAAGACCAGCGTGGCGTAGCCTTGACCGCATCCTTGGCCTGCTGACCCTTGTGGACGAAGGGCGGGGTCGGCAGCACCATCAGGATCTCGTCGTCGACCGCCTCCTGGTAATGCTCGGCATCCGCGGTCCACAGGCTTTCCTCGAAGGCCCAAACGCGCTCGTCTTCCATTCTTAATCTCCCGTATAGGTCAGGTGACGACCGGCGGCAGGGCGCCTAGCCGGTCGCGCGGGGTAGTGGTGCGCAGGTTCCAGCGCCCGCCGCCGCGAACCGGAGCCAGTCCGTCCAGCCCGATCCGCACCACCCGCCCGATCGCGATGCTGGCGTCGAGCTGGATTCGCAGCGCCCGCACATAGCCCTGGCCGTCCAGTTCGACCTTCTCGACCTCGCCCAGCCGCGCGCCGGCAGGATCGAGCAGCTGCGCCTGTTCGAGTTGAAGCTGGGTCAGTCCCAGCGCAGTCCCCGGCCCCTTCGCGTCGGGCCTGGGATCCGGATCGGGCGCGATCGGTACGCCGTTGCTCGCGAGGTTGACCGTAGGCACGTCGTCATCGTCCGGCGTTCCCCCGCAGGCCACGAGCAACAGCAATGGCGTAATCAGGGCGGTCCGCATCGGCGAGTTCGACTCCTCAGCCCACCCCAACCCCCCACGCGCCGCTTGGCTCCGCGGGGCACGCGAAAACGCCGCTCCGGCACGGGGCCGAAGCGGCGTCGAACCGGTCCGATCGGCCGGTCAGTTCCGGATGATTTCCACCCGGCGGTTGGCGCCGTTGCTCGCCGCTAGGCCGGACAGCGGCGCGTCGGGGCCGAAGCCCTTACCGGTCAGCCGCGACGCGGGCACCCCCTTGGCGACGAGGTAGTCGACCACCGACTGCGCGCGGCGACGCGAAAGGTCGAGGTTGCTCGCGCGGTTGCCGACCGAGTCGGTGTGCCCCTCGACCCGAAAGCTGTTGCCGGCGAGGCCGTAATTGGCCTGGGTCAGCGCCACCGCGAACGGGTCGATCCGGCGCCGCGCCTCGGCATCGAGCTCGGCGGATCCGGTCGCGAAGGTCAGCTGCATGTCGAGCGACGACCGTGCGGCGCGCGGCGTCGCTGCGCCGGCGCTGCGCCGATGCGCACCGCGACCGGGCGTCGGCACCGCAGCCGAACGGGCGTACCCGCGCGGGGCAACCCGGACCACGGAGGGCACCGGCTTGGCCGAACCGCCGCACACACCGGTGCAGGCCAGCGAGAACGCGCGCTCGTCGCCGACCGGGATCGAGTCGTCCTCATCCGCCGCCGCCGGCTTGGCGCCGCCCGCGCCCAGTGCCGCCGCGATCTCCGTCGGGGTGCGAACCTGAGCCCCTGCTCCCGCGGCCAGCGATGCCATCACCAGTAGACCCAGCGCGTCGACCTTGCGCATCGTCATCAACTCCCGAACCGCCGCACGTTGGCGCGGCACCGTTGCGATCCGCCCGGAACGCCCGAGTATTCCCGAGTCGCACATCCAGACCATGGCCGGCGCATACCACGATCATGTCCGTTACGGGAGAGGCAAGTTTGTTCCCTGATCCCGAAAAGAAAGTTATCGCGCGTTCATTATCACTTGCGCGCCGCCACGGTCGCCCTCGCGGCAGGTGCCGTCAGCATCGACTTCGCCCCATCCCCGACGAGGAAGAACGACGCCCAGAAGTAAGGATGCGAGGTCGCCGGATTTGCCAGCACCGCCACCTGCGCTCGATGCAGCGCCGCCCCGATCGTTCCGTCCCGCCCGGCGCGGTAGAAGGCGGCGACGAGGTCCTGCGTCCCCGCGGTCGCGGGCACCCGCCAATAGGTGGCGACCACCGCCCGTGCCTGCGCGACGATGAACGCACGCACCAGCCCGTCGAGCGTCGCGGCCGATTCCTCCTGCCCCGCCAGCCGCCCGGTCACCGTGTCCACCCCGCTCGCGGTGTCGCACGCCGACAGCATCACGAGGTTGGCGTCGAGCCTGAGCCGCGCGACATCGACGAAGCTCAACAGACCGTCCGACGGAAACACCGCCGGGGTCGACTGCGGCGGGGCGAGCGAGGTGATGAGCGAAGGCGGCAGCGGCGTCTCGCACCGGCCCGGCAGCGGCGTCGCCGGGATGCCGTGCGTGGCGAAGTGGAGCACCTGGTATTGCGACAGCTCGCCGCGGTCGCTCCGCTGCATGATGTCCGAATCGGTGAACGCCGTGCCCGTCACCACCTCTGCGTCGCGCGCGCCCAACGCCCTCGCCGCCACGCCGATCTCGTCGGCGGGGACCGGGCGGTTGGCGTTAAGGTTCGCCGCCCAGTCGCCATAGCCGATCCGGCACACCGCCCCGACCATCAGCGGCGCCTGCTCGACCGCGGCCGGCTCGACCGGAGCGGGCGCGTTCTGGCCGAACCCGATCAGCGAGTGCGGCGCAGCCGACGGCGCGAGGCCCGTCCGCGCGCGCAGGAAGGTGCGCGGCGATAGCGCGCTCGCCAGCTCCGCCGATTTGGCCAGGAACGGCACCGCGGTATAGTCGGTCTGCCCGCGCTCGGGTGCCGCCGAGGGCCGGGTGACCAGTACCGCCACCGGCAGCGCCCCCAGCGTCGACCCAGTGTCGACCACCAGCGCACGCGCCTGGGTCAGCAGCGGCGCGGCAGGTCCGGCGACCAGCGAGAACAGCTCGTAGGCCCGGTCCGCCGCGAACGGACGGATGCGCGCGCGCCCGTCCGCCCCCGTCCGGCTGCGCGCAGTGCCCAGCACCGCGTCCGCCGCCTCCGCCACGCGGGCGGCGGACGCCCCCGCGACATAGATGCTGGTCGCGCCGGGGGTGACGACCGCGCCATAGACCTTGGCGCCCACCGGCACGAGCTTCAGATACGCCTCGCCCGGCCTCAGCGCGCGTTGCAGCGCGGCCAGCGTCACCGGCTCGTCGTCGATCGCGGCGGTACCGCCGTTGTCGTGCAGCCGCTGCTTGACTGCCTCCAGCCGTGCATCGATCGCATCGCGCTCGGCCTGCGCCTGCGCCAGCCGCGGCGCATCGGGGGCGAGCGTGCCAATCTCCGCGCGCAGCTGGTTGCGCTGCCGCTCCAGGTCGCGGCGGTCCCGCACCAGCGCGCCCGCGCGGCCCGACGACACCACCGATTGCAGCGCCGCGTATTCGCGCGCGATGCCGGGCTCGCGCACCGTCTGCAACGCGCGGAAGAACCGCTCGCCCGCGCCCGCATCGCCCCCGTTACCGGCGGCGTCCGCCTGCGCGACGAGCAGGTCGAGATAGCGGGCGAGCAACGGCGAGGTCGCCGCGGCGTTCTCCGACGACGCCGCAAGCGTGTCGACCGCGGTCTGGTAATCGGCCAGCACCGCCGCCCGCGCCACCCCTGGCTGCCGTTCCAGTGCTGCCGCGCGCTCCAGCTGCGCCTCCGCGATCACCGGGCCCGACAGCGCCCCGCCCACCCGCACCGCACGCGTCGGGAACAGGCACTGCGCGCCCGCCGGGGCCGCCACGTCCTGCATCGTCGCGATTGCGCAGTCGAACGCGCCCAGCGCCGCCGCGCTCTGCCCGCGAACCAGCGCGATCCGGCCGCGCTGCCGCTCCAGCCGCGCGCGGAGCCACGGCAGGCTGCGCGCCGGCGCGCCCGGCGGGGTCAGCGCGGCGCTGATCCGCTCCTCCTGCGTCACCGCGCGGGTCAGCGCCGCGGTCGCCTCGTCCAACTCGCCGAGCCTGAGGTGCGCGGTGGAGCGGACGATCTCCTCCTGCGTCGCCAGGATCATCGCGTTGGCGCCGCGCGTGGTGTCGATCGTCCCCGCGACCGCGGCGGCCGGCGGCCGGTTCAGCACCGCCAGCGTCGCCGGATCGCTCAGCGACCCCGCCCCTCGCCTCGCGCCGGGCAGCGCCGCCAGCGCCGCGCGCCATTGCCCCTGGTTGACGAGGTGCAGCGCGCGATAGATCGCCGCCTGCTCCTGCAACGCCGGATTCGGCGTGTCGCCGCCGACCAGCCGGTCGGCCTCCGCGAAATGCGCGTCCGCCGCGCCGAACTCGCCGATGTTCGAATCCGCCAGCGCAGCGTTGAGGCGCAGCTCCGCCCGGTCGGACAGCGGCGCGCCCGCGAACTGCGCGATCGCGTCGTTGAGCAGCCGCGACGCCTCGACGTTCGACCCCGCATAGATATATCCCAGGCCGAGCTGGACCGCGGCGGCGGCATCGATCCCGGTCTGGTGCGATCCGCCTGACCCCGCCCGGTCCGGTGCGGGCGCTACCCCGGCGAGCGCCACCGTGACCGGGGCCGGCGGGGTCACCGCGCCGGCGCCCAGCGAGCGGAGCAGGTTGACCATTGGCGCGACCGCGCTCTCGATCGCCGCCCCGCGCCAGCCGCCCGCCTGGATCGCGACCACCGCCTGCCCGATCCGCGCGTCGCGGCAGCGGGCCAGCGTGACCCGGCCCAGCCCCTCGATCTCGGCGCTGCTTTCCGCGCCGCAGGTGTCGGCTACCCTGTCGGTACGGCTGGCATAGCCGCGGGTCTGGGTCGATCCGCGACAGGTGATCGCGAACGGCTGCTGCGCCGCCACCCGGACGCTGCCGCCCTCGCTCCAGCTGCGGGTCGCGACGCACATGTCGCCATCGGCGTTCGCCCCCAGGTCGAACCGCCCGGGCAGCTCGCGCGCGGCGGCCGCCTGCGGCAACGCCAGCGTCGCGGCCCCGAGCATCAGCCCGGCCAATCGAAAGGATGGGGTCACGGCTTCACCTCCTCGGGTGCGGCGGGCGTCGGAGTCTGGGTCGGGGGGGCCAGGGTCGCGGGCGCGGAGGTGGTGACCGGGCAGGTCGGCTCCTTGCCGGTCGGGCAATCGGCCAGGCCGGTCGCGTCCACTCCGCCCAGATCGCCGACCAACGCCTCGTTGTTGGTGCCGATCAGCGGCTCGAACAGGATGTCCGGGTTCTCCTCGGTGCCGAACAGCTGGATCTGCCGCTCGTCAAACAGCCGGATCAGCGGCGGCGGCGAATCGACGTTGAGGCAGCCGCGGTCGGGCGACCCGATCACGCAGCCGTTGACCCGCGCATTGGCCTGGGTCACCCGCACCACCCGCGGCTGGCCGCCCGCGAACTGGATCACGCTCTCCGGCAACAGCCCGGCGCTTCGCTCCACCGCGCCGTTGATCGTCCCGAACAGCGCAAAGCTGTCGCCGGCCCCACCTGCCGACCCGGTGTCCCCCGGCCCGAACAGCTGGAGCGCCACCGGCCCGGTGGTGGTGCCACCGGGGTTGAGCACCACGCCGCTGCTCGCCGTCGCGCTCGCCCCGGCATTCTGGAGCAGCGCATAGCTGCGATAGCGGACCTGGAGCAGTCGCGCCGACAGGAAGTCGCGCCCCACCCCGCTGCGGTACAGCGTCGAGTTGGGATTGGCGACCAGGTTGATCGCAATCCCCGCCGGGTTGCTCGCCGCCACCTCGCGCCGGAGCGCGCCATCGCCGAACACGATTCCGCGCGCGCGAAGGTCGACGGTGCCGCCCGCCCACTGGATGCCCGCGCCGGTGTTCAGCGTCGCGGACAGGCTGTTCGCCAGCTCCGCCGGTTGGGCGATACCGTTGGCGTCGACCGCGCTCGCGGCGCGGGTGCCGCCGATCTGGAGCGTCCGCGCGGCGCCCGCGGCGTTGCTGCCGGTGCCGCCGATGGTCCCGGTCAGCGTCACGTCGCCGCTGGTCAGCAGGCGCAGCAGCGTGTTGGTGCCGCCCGTGCCCAGCGCGGCGTTGCCGATCGTCACCGCATTGCCCCGCGCATCGAGCGTGATCGTCGGCGCGTCGAGCCGGTTGAGCTCGTCCGCGGTCAGCGCGAAGCCCGCGGTCGCGGCACTCCCCAGCCGCACCGGCGTCGTTCCGATCGCGTCGATCAGGATCGTGCCGTTCGCCGCGGTGGCGCGCACCGGATCGCCCAGGTCCACGTCCGTGGTCGACGCCAGCGTCACCCCATCGCGAGCGGTCAACGCCCCGCCGATCCGCAAGGCGCCCTCGCTCCCCAGCTTGGTCAGCGTCGCACTCGTCGCGGCGGTGCCGGTGCCCAGCGTCAGCGCGCCCGTGCTCGCCCGCAGGCCGATCGCGCCGTTGGCGGCTGTCGCCGCGGCGACATCGATCGCCCGCGCGTCCACCCCGATCTGCTCGATGGCAGACGCCGCGTCGGCACCCGCGCTCAACGTGCCGAGCAGCGCGTTGCCCGCGCCAGCCTCCACCACGATCCGCTGATCGGCACCTGCCGCCGACAGATCGGCGCGCCCGGTGCCCGCCGGGGTGACCAGGCCCGACACGTTTCCGGTCCCCGCCAGCACGCGCACGTCCCCGGTCCGCGCCGAAACCGCCCCGATCTGCACCCCGGCCGCACCGCTTATACCCGAGGAGGCGACCTGCCGCGCCGCGTCATACGCCTCCACGCCACCGCCCGCGACACCCTGGCCCAGCCGGACCACGCCCGTGCGCGCCTCCAGCACCAGATTGCCGTTCGTTGCGGTGACGTTCGCGGCATCCACCGCCGCCGCGCGTACCGCGATCTGGTTTGCGGTGCGGCTCGCGCCACTACCCTGCCCCGCCGCGACCACGCCCAGTTGCGCCGTGCCCCTGGCCGTCACCGACAACGTCCGCCCCTCAGCCAGCGCCGCCAGATCGGCGCGCCCCTGTCCGCTCACCAGCCGGCCATCGGCCGCCGACTGCGCGGCCAGCCCGGTGACATCGCCCCCGCCGACCACCGAAACATCCCGAATCTGTGACGAAAGCGTGCCGATCCGCACCGCTCCCCCGCCCTGAACCCGTGCGCCCAGCCGCACCTCGCCACGCGCCAGCGACGTCTCGCCCGCACCGGTTTCCACCAGCACCCCGCCGTTGCGCGCCACGATCGAGGTCACATCCGCCGCCCGCGCCCGAGCGACGACCTGCGCACCCGCGCCTTCCGCGAGATCGGCTCCACCCGCCAAGCCCGCCGTCACCGCGCCAAGCTGCGCCAGATCGTCCGCCGTTACCGTCACGCCACGCCCAAGGCCCTGTGCCGTCAGGTTTGCCCGGCCGAAGCCCGATGCCGACCCCAGCCCCGTCACGTCCGCGCCACTCGTGACCGTCACGTCCCGCGTCTGCGAGACGAGATCACCCAGCCGCACCGACCCGCCGCCCTGAACCTCCGCGGACAACCGCGCCTCGCCACGGTCGATCGCGGTTTCGCCGGTACCGGTCTGCACTAACAACCCGCCATTGCGCGCTGCGACCGAGGCCACGCTCGTCGCCTGCGCCCGCACCGCCACCTGTGCCGCTGCGCCGTCCGCCAGATCCGCGCCGCCCGCTAAGCCCGCCGTTACCGCCCCGAGCTGTGCCAACCCGTTCGCGGTCACGCCGACGCTGCGGCCACTACCCTGCGCGGTCAGATCAGCCCGGCCATAGCCCGAGGCGATCCCGAGCCCGGTCACGTCCTCACTGCCGACGACGGTCAGATCCCCGACCTGCGACAGCAACTCACCAAGGCGCACCGAACCGCCACCCCGTACCACAGCGCCCAGTCGCGCTCCCACGCGGTCGAGCGACGTCTCGCCGGTGCCCATCTCCACCAGCAGGCTGCCGTTACGCGCATCGGCCGACAGCACGCTGGTCGCCTGTGCGCGGATCGCCAACTGCGGCGCTCCAGCTACGTCAGCGCTACCCGCCACGCCAGCCGTCACCGTGCCAAGCTGTGCAAGGCCGCTCGCGGTCACCGCGGTGGTCATCGCGGCATCGACCTGCGTCCTGCCCCAATCGGGCGCGAAGCCCGGGCGGTCGCTCGCCACGGCCTCGCCGCGCAGCCCGGTGACATCGCCGCCGGTCGCGGTCAGCGCCACATCGCCGCCTGTCGCGCGCAGGTCACCGGCGCGAATGCCGGTCGCGCTCGTGATCGAGACCTGGGCTGCGCTCAACGTGCCCACGCGAACCTCGTCCGCGCGCGCCGCAAGCAGCGGGTCGGCGTTCGCGCCCGCCTTGGTCAGCGTCGCCGCGCCGCTCGCGCTGCCGCTGTCGAGGTACAGCGCGCCTCGAGTCGCGGTCAGCGACAACGGGCCGGCGGTCGCCATCGCGGCCGCCAAATCGGTGGGCAGGATGCGCTGGATCGTCAGCGCATCGGCGGTGACCGCCACGCTCGCGCCCCGAATCGTACCAAGCTGCGCCGCGCCGGTGTAACCGTCTTCCCGGCCCGCGATGACGCCGAGAGCGCCGCCCGCCGCCAGCCGCGCGAAGCCCGCATCCGCCGCCAGCCGATCGCCGCCATCGTCGCGCGTGGCGAGCACGGTGCCTTCGACGTCAGCACCGCCCTCGCGCACCATAAGGCCCAGACCACCAGCCCCGATCGCGCCGACCGCCAACCCGCGCGTCGCGTCGAGCACCACGCGCCCGGCCGCCTCGACCGAACCGGCGGAGATCAGCCCCGCCCGCACCTGCACCGCCGCAACTCCATCGCGGTCGGAGCCCGCCACGACACGGCCGAGCGCCGCCTGCTCCAGCGTCGCCCCCGGCACCCCGCCGACGCCGACCCGCCCCGCCGCGACCAGGTCGATCCCGGCCGGCACCGCATCGCCCGCGCGCAACCCGGTGATCGAGCCGTCCGCCCCGAGCGTCAGTGCGCCGGTCGTAGTCAGGCTGCCGATCCTAAGGTTACCCGCGGTGTCGATGACGGCATCACCCGCCACCGCGGCGCTGCCGATCGACAGCCCCGCCGGGCCCGCTACCTGCGCCGCGCCGGTGATCTCGCGCACGGCGGTCAGCGCGATATCGCCGCCCGTGCTCGTCAGCGACGTGCCGCGAATGCTGGTGTCGCTGGCTACCGACAGCGCACCGCCGGCGACAAGCGTGCCGACCCGGACGAGGTCGGCCGCCCCATCGGTCGCGCCGCGCTTCACCAACGCCGCATCGAGCCGCGCTGTGCCCTGGCCAAGGTACAATCCGCCCGTTGCGGCGTCGAGCCGGAGCGATCCGTTCGCCGCGTCTGCTCGGCTGATCGACAGCGCCTGCGCCCCGACTGTGATCTGGTCGCGCGGTGAGCCGTCCGGTGTGACGAGCGATGTCGAGCCGGTGCCTGCGGTCACCGTGCCCAATTGCGCCACCAGACCCGCCGCGACGCGGACGGTGCCGGCCAGATCGGTCGCCGCCGCGGGGCTGATGCCGGCCCCCGTAACCGTCAGCACCGCCTCGCCGAAGCCGGCGACGAGGGGAACGCCTGCCTCGGCCATAAGTGCGACCGCCGCAGGCGCGCTCGCGGGCGCATCGGCGCGGAGCAGCGCCGGGCCGCCCGCGACCAGTGCATCGACCGACAGGCCGGCACCGGCCGTGAGGTCGGTCGCGCCCCCGCTCTGCACGCGGGTGGCGGCGATGCGGCTGGCGTCGATGGTAACGGAGTCGCCGGCCACCGCCTCTGCGACCGTGACGCTGCCAAGGCGGGCGGCGGCGGCGCTGGCACCGACCGTGACCGCACTGCCGGCGCGCAGCGTGAGGCTGGCGCTGATGGGAAGGTCGGGCGCGGCAAGGCCGGTGACCGAGCCGCTGGCGGCGATGTCGATGCGGGTCGCACTGGTCAGCTCGCCGATGCGGACGTCGATGCCGGCCGGGGCGGTCCCTGCGCCGCCGTCGAGCACCGCCTCACCCCCGACCGAGCCGGTGGCGAGGCGAAGGCCGTCCTCCGCCAGCCGATCGACGGGGAGCCCAGCGAGCGCCAATCCACCGACCAGTGTCGCCGCGCGGATCGCTACGTCGGCATTACGGCTTTCAATCGCGCGCGCACGCAACCCGGTGTCGGTGGTGATCGCGACCAAGCCGTCCGCAATCAACGCGCCGCTGACGGAAACGAGTCCGTTTCCACCGGCCTTGTTGAAGGTCGCCGTCGTGGCAGCCCCGGCGACGAGCGTGCCGGCGGCACCCGCGGCCTGATCGCCCAGGTACAGGTCGCCTGCGCGCGCGGCGAGCAGCAGCGCACCGTTGCGGGCAAAGGCGCGGCCGATCGTCAGCGCGTCCGCGGTCACCGACAACTGGGTTCCCGCGATGGTCCCCGCGGCGGCGTCACCCGCTACCAGCGTGCCGAGCTGCGCCGCGCCGCCCGCCGTCACGTCGAGCCGCGAGCCCGCGGTGGTGGTGGACAGGTCCGCGGAGCCGTATGCGGGGCGGAGCGCGCGGTTCGCATCGACCAGCAGGCCGGTTTCTGCGAACTCCACCGCATCGCTGGCGGTAAGCGCGGCCGTCCCCGCGACCAGCCGATCGACCGAGAGCCGTCCCGCGGCGAGCGTGACCTGGCCCAGCGGTGCCTCCACCCGGCCGAGCAGCGCCGCCTGCCCAGGCGCCCCACCGGCGGGGAGCAGGATCGAGCCGCGGTCGGCGAACAGCTCCGCGACGGGGCCGGCCGCGCCGCCGCCCAGCCCGGTGAGGTCGCCGCCCGCGGCCACCGACACGCCGCTGGCTGCGCGGATCGCGCCGATGCGGACATGGCCCGCGCCGTCGATCGCCGCACTGCCGAGATCGGCATCCGCGAGGATCAAGCCGTCGCCGGCGGGCAGCACCATCGCGGTTCCCGGCAGCACGAGCCCGCTCAGCACACCCGCCACGTCGAGCCGGAGGTCGCCGGCGCGCGCGACCAGCCGCCCGACCTGGGCGTTTCCGGCCGCGACCAGCCCGGCGCCGCGCGCGCCTGTGGCGGGGTCGTAGCGCTCGACGCCGCCCGCCGCCTCGGCGAGCGCGAGGCGAAGGTCGCTGCCGCTCGCGAGCGCGATGTTGCCCTGCCCGGCCGCGACCCGCCGATCGAGCGCGGCGGCGTCGATCGCGCCCGCCTGTACCGTGACCTGATTAATCGTCAGGTCGGCGGCGCTCGCATCGATCGCGCCGCCGCCCGCGACGCCCGCCTCGACCCCGCCAAGCTGCGCCGTTCCGGTCGCCGCGATCGCGATCCGTGCGCCGGCGTCGGGGGCGGCCAGCTCCGTCCGGGCATAGTCAGCGAGCAGCCGGTCGTCGCTCGCCGTCACGGCGGCAAGGCCGGAAAGGTCGCCGGCGCGCGCGGTCAGCCGGAGCAGCGGTGCCAGAGTGCGATCGTCGTTGCCGAACGCGGTGATGACGCCCGCCCGCAGCCCTGTCGCGCTGTCAACGAGCGTGCGCCCCGCCAGCGAGGGATCAGTCGCGCGCAACGTGCCGGCCGCAAGCGCCGTGACCCGCAGCTCGTTCGCGTTCGCGTCCGCCGCCCCGCCGGTCGCGCCCTGCTTGGTTAGGGTCGCGAAGGTCCCCGCCGCGCCCTCGCGCAGGTACAGCCCGCCGCCGGTCGCCGTCAGCGCAAGCCCACCATTGGTGGCGGTCGCGCGATCGATCGAGACCGCACCTGCGGCCACGCCGACCTGCGCCAGCGCCGTTCCCGCGGCGTCGGCAAGCGCGGTCGCGCCGGTGCCCGCGGCAACCTGCCCGAGCTGCGCCGCGCCGCCGGCGGTGACCGACAGCGTCCCGCCCGCGCCGGTGACCAGCAGGTCGGCGAACCCGTAATCGGGGGCAAGCCGCTCCACCGCCGCCGTGCCGTCGTCGGCGACGAAGGGCAGGGTCGCGGCGATCGTGCCGCCCGCGTCTGCCTGCAGCACACCGCCGGTCCCCGCCGATCCGATCGAGACCGCGTTCGCCGCCACGGTGATGCCGTCGCGCGCCGTGACGGTGCCGAGCGCCGCGCTGCCCAGCGTCCCGGCGCGCCCGCGCACGTCGGCCACCCCCGCCGTTGCGGCGAGGTCGAGCCCCGGCCCGGTCGCGGCGATGCCGAGCCCGGTTACCGATCCACCCGCGTCGACATCGATCGCGCTGGTCGCAGTCAACCCGCCGACGCGAACGTCACCGGCGAGATCGAACGCTACAGTGTCTGCCGAGCCGCTGCCGATCGTCAGCCCACCAGCAACCACGCCCGATGCGAACGCCGCAACCCGGCCGTTCGCGCGCAGCAGGATGTCGCCGGTGGCGCTGGCGACTGCACGGCCGAGCAGGTCGGTGTCGCTCGACACGGTCACGGTCGCGGCGGAACCCGCTTGGGTTCCCGCGGCAAGGCCACCCGCGATGCGCAGGATGCCAGTGGCGCCGGTCTTGTCGAGCGTGACCCCGCCGCCCGCCTGGACCACCGCGGCCACGACTGCCGCCGCTTCGCCGCCCGGCAGGCCGAGGTACAGGTCGCCGGCAGTGGCGCCGACCCGGACGCCGCCATTGGCCGCGACCAGCGCGCGCACGGTGGCCGCCTCGGTCGTAACCGTGATCTGGTCGCCCGCGCGCAGGCCATCCCCGACCTGCCCGGCGGTTAGTTGCCCCAGCTGCGCCGCCCGCCCCGCCGCCACCGCGAGCACCGCGTCGGACCCGGTCACGGCAAGGTCCGCGAAGCCGAACCCGTCCCGCAGGGTGGCGGTATCCGCGCCCCGGTCGATCCCCACCGCGAGCTGGCCGTTGTCGACCGGCGTGGCGGCAGTACCCGTTGAGAGCGTCGCAGCGCTCGCCCGCAGCGTGCCGACCGCCAGCGCCGATCCGGTCGCGTTCAGCGTCGCCGCGCCCCCGGCGATGACCGACTGCGCCGATAGCCGCCCGGCGGTCAGCGACACCGTGCCGTTGGCCGCGGAGACGGTGCCCAGCACCGCCACCGTGCCCGCCGCCGCACCCGGCGGTGGCAGCAGGATCGAGCCGTTATCGGCGACGAGGTTCGCGCCCGCCGACGCGCCGGCGATCCCGCCCACCGGCAGGCCGGTGACCGACAGGTCGGCGGTCGCGGTCAGCCCGGTGCCGCCGCCGATGCTGCCGATCCGGATGTTGCCGCCCGCGTCCAGCGTCGCCGCGCCGCCCGCAACCCCGCGCACGACGCCGAGGTCGCCCGCCGCGACTAGGCCGAGATCCCCGGTCGTCTCGCCATCTGCCAGGGTCAGCCCGTCCGCGACCGTGCCGGGCAGGTTCAGCCCGGTCAGCGCGCCGCCGACCGCGAGGCGCAGGTCGCCGCCGCGCGCAGTCAGCGTGCCGATCTGCGCGTCGCCCGTCGCGGAAAGCCCGACGCCATAGGTGCCGGTCAGCGCGTCATAGGTTTCCACCCCCGCCGCCGCCGCCGCCTCGCCGACGCCGAGGCGCAGCGCGCCTGCGCTCGCCAGCACCAGGTTGCCCTGTCCCGCCCGCACCGCCTGGGTCGGGGTGCCCGCCGCGTCGGTCGCAGTGGCGGCATCGATCGTGCCCGCGCGCACCACCACCTGGTCGAGCAGACGGTTCGCCGCGCCCGCCGCGCCGACGCCGGCCAGCACGTCGCCCAGCTGCGCGGTCCCGCCCGCGGTGACCGCGATCTGCGCGCCCGCCGGCTCCGCGACCAGCGTCGCGCGCCCGAAGCCTGTCAGGAGCCGGCCGTCCGCGGCCGACGCGCTCGCGGCGCGGCCGGCGATGTCGGTGCCCGCAGTTATCGCTACGTCGCCCGCCGCCTGCACCGAGTCCGCCAGCACCGCCTGCGTGTCCGAGGTCAGCGTCACGCCGCCGGTGAACGAGCGCACTTCCCCCAATGTCAGCGCTCCAGCCGTCGACCGCAACGTCAACGCGTCGCGGATCGACAGCCGCTCCGCCGTCAGGCTGCCCGCCAGCGAGGTGCTGCCGCTGGGCAGCACGATCCGCCCCGCGTCGACGGTGCCCAGCGCCACGGCGGCAATCTGCCCGCCCGGCTGGAGCGTCAGCGTTCCGCCATACCGGCCGTCCGCGTCCGCCGTTCCCGCCAGGATCGCGACGTCGGTCGCGAAGCGGATGCCGCCCGGACCGTTGCTCGCCAGCGACACGCCGCCCGCCGCAGCAAGCCGGTATCCCGATTGCGCGACCAGATCGCCGCCGCTCGCATCGACGGTCGCGATGCCGCCCACGGTGTGCGACACCGCCGTTCCCGCCGCACCCAGCTCGATCCCGATCCCCGTGACGGAAAGAGCGCCGTCGGCGGTGACCGCACCGCGCAGCGCCACGGTGCCCGGCGAAAACACTCGCGCCATGCCGCGCGTGTTCAGCGCCGAGGAGAAGTCGATGCTCTCGGTGCCGATCACCTCCAGGCCGCCGGTCCCGGCGGTGACGGTGCCGGGGCCGCTGCCGGTCCGGTCGGCCAGCTGCCCCCTCGACTGCAGCGTCACCTGATTGCCCGCGATCGTGCCGGATGATTCGACCCGCACCGCCCCGGTCGAGCCGTCCGTGGCTGCCTGCCCGACGATCTGGACGCGGCCATTGGCGGCCGTCGCGGTCAGTTGCGCGCCTGCATCGATGCCCAGCAGGACCTCGCTACCGCTCGCCGACGCGCCGCGCACGCGCAGGTTCGCTGCCGCGACGTCGCCGCTGCTACCGATCGTCAGCCGGCCCACCGTCGTGCCTTCGGCGATGTTGACCCGGATCGGGCTCCCGTCCGACAGCGCCACGTCTACCGTTCGGGCGGTGATCAGGTCGGCGGCGCCGCTTGCTCGCACAACCCCGGTCACCTCGATCACCTGCGCCGCGATCAGCACGTTGCCCTGGACCTGAAGGCCCGTGCCGGTGCCCGGCGTTGCGGTGCCATCGGGATTGGCGTTGCCCACCGTCGAGAATACCCGCACGCCCACGCCTGCGGGCATGTCGGCCAGCCTTGCGCTTGCCAGCGGCGCGACCGTGCTGTCGATCGCCGACGAATCGATGCCGCCCAGCGCCGCGGTGGTGAGCACCAGGCTGCCGCCGGTATAGGCACCGCTCGATCCGAACAGGATGCCGTTGGGGTTGGACAGCCAGACGTTGATGTTCGGCTGCGACACGATCTTGCCGTAGATCTGCGACAGCCCACCCGCCGCATCGACGGAGTTGAGCACAGTCAGCGGCCGTCCGGCGGCACCGCTGTACACCACCGACGCCGCGCTGCCGACGTTGTAGCTTTGCCACTGGATCGACCGGCTCTGCGCGCCGATGTCCACCGTACGGGTGTCGCCGCTCTGGCCGATGACGGCGCCGCCCTCGCCGCCCGCGACCACGATCGGCACGTCGGTCGGGGCAGGTGGCGGCGGCACCGGCGCAACCTGAGCCGCTGCGGCGGCAGCCTCGACCAGTGTCAACGCCGCACCCGACAAGAGCGTGGCGCACGTCCAGCGGCGGCGCAGGGAAGCGGAACGGGTCATCGGCCAAACCTCCAGGGCGCGAATTGGCTGGTCAGCGACACCAGCAGCCGGTCGCTCGGCCGGCGCGCGTCGCTGCGCAGCACGGGGTCGAGCGGGCGGGCATAGGTCAGCTCGACCGCAAGCCGGCTGGGCATCGAGAAGCGCAGCCCCCCGCCCGCCGATTGCAGCCGCCGGTCGATCTCGGTGGTGCCGGGATCTAGGTTCCAGAAGCGGACGCCCTCGTAGAAGCCGAACACGTCCAGCGCGCCGTCCGGCCCCGCGACCAGCGTCGCCCGCGGCTGAAGCCGGATCGCCACCGCGCGGTCGCCGGCATTGGCACCCGGATCGTAGCCGCGACCATAGGTCAGGTTGCCGATCGTGAACTCCTCCAGGTTGAGGAGCGGGTTGTTCGCCCATTGCCCGAACGCCGACAGGTCGAAGGCGAGGCGCGGCAGCCCCGAGAACGGACGCAGCGTCTGGTTGACGGTGCCGCGCACCTCTAGCGCGCGCGGATCGCCCGCGAAGCGCGACGGCTGGAACCCGTCCTCGCTGGTGCGCAGCTGCGTCGCGTCGAACACGTCGAGGCCCCGGCGCATCTCGACGACCGCATCGACGTCGCTCACCGCCACACCGTACGCGTTGCGGCTGATGTAGCGCCCGCCCCCGCGCGCATAAAGGATGCGCAGCCGGTCGCGGGTGAACGGCGTGTTGCCGCCGGCGCCCCTCACCACTGTGCGCTGGTTGAGCAGCTCGAACCCGGCGCCGGTGAACAGGTTGATGTCATCCACAGTGCGGCCGGTGCGCCGCAGCGTGCGGACCAGCGGCGCCGACAGGTCGAGCCCGGCGATCAGCGAACGGCTGCCGAGGTCCAGGTCGGGGATGGTCGGGTTCGACCGCGCATAGCTGCCCCGGACGCCGAGCCGCACGCCCTCGGTGCCCAGCCCGATAGAATGGCCGGCCTGGACGACGTGCACCTCGTTCCATGTGCTCGTGTTCGAAACCCCGAGGTACGTCTGGTCGTTGAGCCCGGTCAGCCCGTACAGCTCGCCCCGAAGCGAGAAGATCGCCGGGCCCAGCGCGCGCGAACCGCTGTTCTGGAAATTGCCGATGACGAGCCCGCGCTGCTGCTCGACGTCGAGCACCGCGATCACGTCGCCCGGCTCGCGCCCCGCCGGTTGCAGCGTCAGGCGCAGCTGGAGCCCGGGCACATCGCCCGCGAGCAGCAGCAGCCGCTCCGCCTCGCGCTGGTTGAGCGGGTCGATCCCCTGAAGCGCGCGGACCCGGGCTGCGAGCGATCCGGACAGCTCGCCCTCCACCCCCTGGACGCGTACCTCGACAATGCGGGCGGCGACCACCTGAAGCCTCAGCGTCCCATCGGTCACGTCCTGCTGCGGGATCTGGACGGATGCGACATAGCCCGCCGCGAACAGCGCCTGGTTGGCGCGGTCGCGAATGTCGCACACCGAGGCGATCGGGCGCTCACCCAGTTCTGTCCGAGCGGCGACGGGTGCGAGCAGGCGGGCGAGCTCGGGGGCAAGGTCGCCGCCGCGCGCCGGTTCGAAGCGCACGTCCTTCAGCGTCATGCGGACTGTCGAGCCCTCCAGCGGGCACGGCGGTGCGGCGAGCGCAGCGCCGACGTCGATCCGCGCGCGGGTGCGGCGCTGTTCGGGCGGGACGGGTTGCTCCACCTGCGGGCGGGTCGGGATCGGAGCGGCCTGGCGACCGTCGGGGGCCTGCACCGCTGCGCCAGGCGGGATCTGCGCTGCCGCAGGCCCGGTTCCAAAAACCGGGAGCGCCAGCAGCGGGCTGCCGATCGCGCCCAGCCTCAGCCACAGCTTCGCCGTTCGTGCCACCCGTTTCGCCCCCCGTTCGGCACGGGTCATAGCGCTTCAAGGCGGGACACGCAGCCCGAAAACTACCACAGGTTGCTACCGAACGGGCGGACGGCCCGTCATCGTGCCTTCCATTCGAGCAATGCTTGGCGATACTTGGCATCGGCAGCATCGCGCGTCTTTGTCAGGCGCGCGGTCTCGCGATCGCGCTCCGCTTCGGCCGCACGCCGTTCGCGGGCGAGTGCGGACTCACGCGCGGCGAGGTCGCGGCGTATGTCCGCGTGGTGGCGCTCGGCCTCGGCCAGCGCCGCCTCCGCCGCGTCGAGCACATCGCGGCTGGGACGGGGGAGCGGCGGCGGCTTGGGCGAAGACTCGGCACTCGGCTTGGCCTGGCCGGCCTGCGACTTGGCGGGCGGAGCCGCCTCAGCCCGCGGGCGGCGGACCGGCGGGGGCGTCGGCGGCAGCGCGGCGAGGTGCTCGGCCACCGTACCCCGGCGCACGCGGATCACCGTCCCCGCGCTGGCGAGCGGCGCTTCCACCAGCGCCGGGTCGGTCACCTCCTCCGCCACTCCGCGCGCGAACAGGTCGGCGTCCGCGCCCCAGGCCTTCAGCGCCGCCTTGCGGCTCGGCGCCGCGACATAGGCGTCGTGAAAGCCGATCGGGGTGCGGAAGACCTTGAGCTTCGCCATGTCCGAGGATGGGGCGACCGGATCAGGCGGGCACGCCACCCGCGGGCGGCAGCGTCTGGATCCGCGACGGTTCCTCCCAGATGTTGATCCCGCCCTCGCTGGCATGGGCGTCGATCGCGGCCAATTCCTCCGCCGAGAAGTCGAGCCGCCCGAGCGCGTCGAGGCTGTCGTCGAGCTGCGCGACGGTACGCGCGCCGATCAGCGCGGAGGTGACGCGCGGATCGCGCAGCACCCAGGCGATCGCCATCTGCGCCAGGCTCTGCCCGCGCGCCGCCGCGATCTCGCCCAGCACCCGCACCCGCGCAAGATTGTCCTCGCTCAGCTGCGACTTCGCCAGCGATCCCTCGCGCGCCGCCCGCGCGTCATCGGGCACTCCGCGCAGATACTTGTTGGATAGCAGCCCCTGCGCCAGCGGCGAAAAGGCGATGCACCCCGTCCCGAGCTCCGCCAGCGTGCCCAGCAGCTCATCCTCGATCCAGCGGTTGAGCATCGAATAGCTCGGCTGGTGGATCAGCAGCGGCACCTTGTGATCGTGGAGGATCGCGGCGGCGCGCCGCGTCAGCGCGGGCGAATAGGAGGAGATGCCGACATACAGCGCCTTGCCCTGCCGGTGGATGTCCGCCAGCGCGCCCATCGTTTCCTCCAGCGGCGTATCGGGATCGACCCGGTGCGAATAGAAGATGTCGACATAGTCGAGCCCCATGCGGCGGAGGCTCTGGTCGAGGCTTGCGACGAGGTATTTGCGGCTGCTGCCGATCCCGCCATAGGGCCCAGCCCACATGTCCCACCCCGCCTTGGTCGAGATCACCAGCTCGTCGCGGTGCGCCCGAAAGTCGGTTGCCATCACCCGTCCAAAATTTTGCTCGGCCGAGCCGTAGGGCGGGCCGTAGTTGTTCGCGAGGTCGAAGTGGGTGACGCCCCGGTCGAACGCCCGGCGCAGGATCGCACGGCCGGTCTCGAACACGTCTGCCCCGCCGAAGTTCTGCCACAGCCCCAGGCTGATCGCGGGCAGCTGCAACCCGCTGCGCCCGCACCGGCGATAGGGCATCGCGCCGTCGTAGCGGTCGGCGGCGGGCAGATAGGGCGTCTCGAACGGCATGGGAGTTCCTCGGCTGGGAGCCCGGTCTGTAGAGCCTTACACGCGATCCGGCCATGGCCGGGGGGCAAGGCGGACCGGATCACCCGCCGACGCGTTGAGGAGCGCCCGGACGAAGGATGCGAGCCATGGACTATGTCAAACTCGGGCTGACCGGCCTCGACGTGTCGCGGCTGTGCCTGGGCTGCATGACCTATGGCGATCCGGCGCGCGGCAGCCACAGCTGGACACTGGACGAGGGCCAGACCCGCCCGCTGATCCGGCAGGCGGTGGAGGCGGGAATCAACTTCTTCGACACCGCCAACATCTATTCGGACGGCAGTTCGGAGGAGATCGTGGGGCGCGCACT
>Ga0325400_1000380_pt1 | contig 31804 bp, 28 predicted proteins | sample PopdelMetagenome_2_FD_205662 | JGI IMG/M metagenome (GOLD analysis project Ga0325400, IMG submission 205662) | Populus deltoides microbial communities from Bellville, Georgia, United States - Xylem-PdKOR-R1 | ecosystem: Host-associated > Plants > Phyllosphere > Stem > Wood/Secondary xylem...
CTCTGCACAAAGCACTCCAGGAGCGTTTTGCGGCCTTCGAGCCGGAGGTACCTCCGTCGCTGACCGAACGCATCTTCAAGACGTTGCCCGCCAGCCAGTCATTGGTGGACTGGTCGATTTCGGCGCTTTTACTGCTGTTGATTGGGGTATTTTTGGCCTTGCGGACAAATCATCTGGCTACGAAGTTGGCCGGGGGGCTATCGCACGAGAGTCGGTTAGCCCAATCAACGCGGACCCGCCAGCGGACTCCCGAAACGGTGGCCCCAGCCCCGTCAAATAAGGCCCGGGCGTTAATCCCGGAAAAGGAGCCTGTTCCGCCTAACGCCAAACGGACAGGAGGCCGCTCCGCATTTAATCAAACCACCCTCGTTCAGGCTCGGCAAAGCGCACGCAATCAAAACAATAGGGGTCTGAAAGTAAGCGCCATTCCATTAAATACAGCAAATTCGGCTTACGCTGTTGAAAGGCTCTATTCAACCGATGAAATACACCAAAGAGAACCAAACAACACCAACGAGGAAAGGACTTTGGATGCAGTAGCCCCTGACGCGGCCACCGCTCCCCGGTTGATGACACCCCTGGCGGTTCGCTTGCTGAACAGATCCTCTTTAGCCGTTACTCCGCCGGGTCTTCGCGCCTTACCCGCTGCATCGGCCGTAAACCGGCCAGGACTCACCTGGCTCTTGTCGGTAACGCCTATGCAAACGTTTCAACTCCTCACCCTTCGTTCGACGCCGGAATGGAACGTTTCAGATGTCCGCTTTGGTTCGGCTTGGCAGGCCAAAGGCGTTAAGGTGAGTGCGGGTCTGGCGAAGAACAACCTCCAACTCCTGGTGAATTATACGTTTGTGCCGACCGTGCTGACTTACCGGCGGGCGATTGATGAATTCACCCTGCCTTCGGTGGCTGGCGATCCTCTGGAGGTTACTCAATCAACCACCCCACTCAGGTTGAAAGACAATCTGCACCTGTTGAGTGTCGGCGTCCGCCGGAACCTGGCTTTTCGGGTTCATCGTACCGTATACAACGGAACTGTTGGCCTTGAATATGGCTGGGCCTTACCGACGGGCTCCTCGCTAGCGCTGGCTAACGTCGGGTTGACCAGGGAGTTGAAGTTGCTGGATAAGGTGACTCTGGCCATTGGGCCTTACGCCGAAGTTGGGTTAAACAAGCGCACGGTTTCTCCCCAAGCCTGGCAATCCCGATCCTACCAGGTTGGCTTGACCATGGGCATCAGTTATCCAGGTCGATGAGCCTGTTTGTACCCAGAACCCGATTGATAAACACCTTATGAATAAGACTATTCAAATTAGCCTGCTTGCACTTCTGGGGTACGCCTGCAATCGCCCTGATCAGATGAAGCCCGAGCCTAAGCCCGACCCAACCACCGAAACGCTGATCTTACTGAGAGATAACGAATTCAATGTCAACGCGCTAAATGGCAAAACGGGTCAGGTACAGTGGAGTTTGCCCTTTCGATACGATTTGACGGAGAATGTGAACAGAAGCCAATCTGGGATTGGCCCCTACACAATCGCGGATAAAAAGTTGCGGTATTATACAAAACCCGAGCTTGCCTGGATCAACTCCTGGAGCGATACCACCGCTTTGTTTGTCCGTTTACCCGGCGTCAATGTCTTGGGAACCATCGACGCGAAGACGGGCCAGAAGTCGCAGGAAACAGCCCTGAAGGTAAGTCCCGGTTTTGCGCTTCCCTGCGAAAGCAAGATCAACTTTTGCACGAATGCCCGATACTATCAGTGGCTGGGGGTCAACGAGGGCGTTACCATCCTGGAATCCATTCAGACGACGGGTCCCGGAACGCATTTTGACCGAAAGCTACACGCCATCAACACCGATTCGGGGGCGGTTTTGTGGACATTCAGCGTGGAAGACGAATACCCGACCGTCACGATCGATAACGGCCGGGTTTACATCGGGGATACCCATCAATCGTACGTGATTGACCTTAAAAGTGGGGCCAAGATCCAGGAGTACGCGGTAGGCAGTGTTATTCCGCCGTTTACGAGCAACCGTTTTTTTAGGCCTCCCGGCGCCAGACAAGTTGTGGTGGCTGACGCCCAGACGGGAGCGGTCAAATGGACGGCTGAAATAGGGAACACCCCCGCCGATCTGGCGATCGCCAACGGTCTGGTCATCACTAAAGTGGAGGACCGGAATCTGATTCAAGCCCGGGACGCAGCTACGGGCACGGTGAAGTGGTCGTTTAGTGACCCGACCAGCGGAGGCTTTATTTCCTTACAGGTAGTCAACAACACGCTGTATACCATGAGCCGGACCTCCTATGTCTACGCCATTGATCTGGCCACGGGTTATCAGAAATGGAAAACCGTCCAGTTTAGGGCGGTTGAGATTCTGGCTAAGACGAATCTGATTTACCTGAGACAGACGGGCCACCAATTGCTGGGACTTGATCCGTCGACGGGCGAAAAAGTGTGGGAGTGTTTTTTCATGCGCGATTCACCCACCAAGACCATCTACGACTTTGCCGTATTTGACAGGAATGAACTGGATTTTTAGTCGCCAGCCGAAGCCGAGTTAAACGACACGATTGAGTCAAATCAGATGAAAACAAACCCAGTGTGCTCATGACCGTTCGACCCTTTTTAAATGACTTTTAGGACCGGCACGGGTCTGTTGCCGCTCTTATGATTGACCAACAGTCGCTTAATGAGTGGGGTAGACGGCCCTTTTGATCATTCTTGGGTCTACTTTAACAAGTCCATACCTAATCCACCTTTTCCCTTTATGCGCCCCATTCAACTACGCTTGTTCGTTCTTTTGACCACGGTTCTCATCGCTGGAGCTTGTCGGAAAGAATCGGCCCCAACCCCGGCCAAATCCCAGGAGTGGCTGTTAGTCAAAAAAGTGACCGCTGAATACAATAGCTCACGTACGACAGACACCACTACCGTTCGACCCCTTAGCTATCAAAACACGGTTTTCTATCCGCTCTCCCGCAGTCAGCAAGTCTATCAGTACGATGCTCAACGGCGATTGACCTACGTACAAAGCCGCAATCCGGATCGACCCGACTACACCTATGAGTGGGGTGATGTGTCGCTTGAGTACGCAGGCAACCAGCTTATTTACACCAATCGGCGAGTCTATCCTCTGTCGCCTGCCACCTACGACCTAAACAGTCAGGGCTACATCACCCAGTACAACACGTATGACAAAGAGGGCTACTTAGTCTTTCGCCAGGATGGCCCCAACGCTACGGTAAAGCAAACCATCGCTGGGGGTAACGTCGTGCAAAAAATCGCTCAAAATTCGGTAAGTCGCGTTACAACGACGTATGAATACGACTTGACCAGACCGGGTCTGCCTCATCCTGAGATGGCATTCTGGGGGCGTCCCAGCCGCAATTTGCTGGTGAAGACGACAGAGATTTATGAATCCTTCAGTGGGGTACCCTCGATCTGGCCTAATCGGCATGTCACCACCTATCGTTACGAGTTTGACGAACTGGGTCGGCCCCGGCAGCAAACCGCTTTTGTGGAGCGGAGTTTATTGCCTGATCCGACCGTTATGTGGCGGGAACTGCGGGTGAGCACGCTGGAGTACCAATAGCAACCGGTTCAACCCCTCTATACAAAGGTTGTTACCCTGCCAAGCGTACCTAACTGGAATGACTTACCCGATTTGAATTGATCTAACCAATTATCAAGTCTGCTTCTTATCCAACCCGATGAACCCTTTTCCCTTTCGCTCCGCACTTTACCGGATTAACGCGTTGGTTTGGCTGCTTGGCCTGCTCTTTCTAGCCGCTTGTGATAAACAGACCAGCCCTTCCCCCGGGGAGAGCGCCTGGCTGATCGCGAAGGAGGCAACCCGCATTTATCAACAAATCCCGGCGGGTGGCCCGGCCCGGCCCCAGAGCCTCTCGGCTACTTACCAGAACCAGGTGTTTTATTACGCCGGCCAATCGCAGGATACCTATCGCTATGATGACCAGAAACGCCTGACTAACCGCAAGGCCACCAACCCGGATCGACCCGATGATGGCTATTCCTACAATGGCGAGTGGACCTATCGGTATACGGATAACCAACTTCTAGTGACCTATCTCAACTTGTCCCCGAGGCTGCCAAGCGCTTACCCGCTCAATCCCCAGGGCTATGTAGACAGTGGAAGTTATGATGCCGATGGCCGTCTGGTCAGCAGTACCGATGGTTTGGTTCAACAAACCCTTGTGGAGGGCAATATTGTCAAACAGGTTGTCAAGAGTGATTATAGCCTGACTACCACCACCTTCGAGTATGATCTAACTAAACAAAGCTTACCCAACCCTTTTGTGGTACAACAGGGTCGACCCAGTCGGAATCTGCTAACCAAATCGACTCAAATAACCGAATCCCTGATTGGCATGCCGGCGGTGCTACCCGATAAGCGGGTGATTCTTTACCGCTACGAATTCGATGCCCAGGGGCGGGTAAGCCAGCAGACGGCTTACGAAGAGTCAACCATCTTGAGTGACCCCCAGGCGTTTCGGCGGGAATTACGGATTACCACCTACGACTTTACCCGGTGAGCTCGCTCTTGCGAAGGGGGATGTAGGTACGCTTGCCGGGTTGGTCTCTCTTGTAAGAACTTCTATGATGAGAAAGTGGACGAGGTTGATGGTGCTTTTTCTTGGGCTTGGGCTAAGTTGCCGCCGGGGCGAGGTAAAAGCGATGATTGTGGGCTACAGTTCTCCCCTGGAGAGCCTAACCTCCATTTGTGGCGAAAGCTGGCAGGTAGCCATCGACGGCCAGCCGTTTCGATCGCGGGCCTGTAGCTTTTCAGCAAGATGGTCTGGCTGCGTGGATAAGATACGAGCCCGATTCGATTGCCAACTCGGCTCAGTGCCGCTTGGTAAGGTTCATTTCCTTCCGAAAACGGTAAGGCTTTGGGAGAGGCTGGTGGATTACTGTATTTTCTGGCAATGTCTCAAACGGGTCAACATAAACTTTGCTATGCGCGAGACCCGTTTTGCTTTTAGCCAGGAGGGCCAGATACGAACTAACTATCAATTGACCTATAATGCCGACAAGTTACCCGTCAGTGTGCAACAAGAGTACGTTCAGACGGCGGGCGTATCCACTGGCCAAGGTAGCTTTACCATCCGTTTAACCGGATAAGACCTGTTTTGGGTTAAGCTAACTCCTGGTTCAGAAAAAGAGGGGAGAGCCCCAATTTCGGTTAGATTGGTCGTCATTCAATAGCGAATAAAACAGGAACGTCAACCTTTTAAAAACTCACTCTTCTAAACCTATTTCGCCATGAAGCATGCAATCAGCACCTTAGTGCGCTTTTTACGGGTGAACTTAATCAGTGGCTATGGGCCTCTCCTGGTTGGGGGACTATTGGTCGCTTGCCAGCCTCACTCAGGCTCAACACCGACTCCCCAGGCTCAACCACCCCTTCAAGTACCCCACCCGCAAGCTGACTTCAAGCCTATGGCCCAGACCCTTAGCTTGCCGACCACCATCGATTATCATGATGATGGAGGAACCCTCGCTGCACTCGTCTACCGGTCGACGCTAACCTACGACGGGCTAAACCGACTGAAATCGATTCGTGAAGAGTTGCTGGGCAATGCATCCAGCAGTGCGCCTTGGGCGCAGTTTACGTACACCGGCAACCGGCTAACCCGGATTGATCTAACATCCATTTCCATCAACTATGACGCCCCTAACGGCGAGGAAGAAAGGCAACCCGCTCGCTTTGAGCTCACCTATTCGGGTCAGGAGGTAGCGTTTCGGTTACTGATTGGGGGAAAGGAGGTGCAACAAAGTGCGCTAACCCTGGATGCGTATGGCCTACCTGTCAGGAGCAGTTTGAAACGGCTTGTGTTTGATGCCCAAGGCAATATAGATTGGGTGGCTCAGTCTAAGAAGTTTCCCGTTAGTGGGACGGAAACGGTTGAGCAGCGGTATGATGACCAACGAACCGTGTTCAGTCAAGTGCGCGAGATGCAGTTGTTAGAGGGGCTACTCACCACGGTGAATCGCCGGATCAATTCGAGCGGCCTAGTTGGCTTGGGCAGTAGTTTGACGACCAACAATTTGACCTACACCAAACGCAGAAACTGCGACCCGCAGTATGGCTGCCATGATATCGATGAAGTGGTGATCAAGAAGTCGGTATTCAACGAAGAGGGCTTTCCCACCGAATCGATCAACAGCTTAGGGGCCTTGGGCTATTATCAGTTTACGGTTCGTTACAAAAAAGTGAGCGAGTAAACCAGGCATTCAATTGCAAGGATTTTGGCTCTCCCAGAGAGGGGTTGTGTCATTAGATTTTAGAAAGAGAACAATCAACACCTATTGCCTGGTCTTACAGAATCAAGGATAACCGCGAAACGCAGGTATTTGTGAGCACCCAAATTTTTGGTAGTTTGGTCATCCTAACGTATGGATCATACAACTTAGCGCATGACCATCAGCCTACACGCTCATTCATGTCTGATAACAAACCATTACCTGCTTCAAAACTTACCCCCGACGAGCAAGATAAGCTCCGGGAATTAACCACCCAAAGCTGGAACCTCGAATTAGCCATCTCCGGGGTTGCCATGTTTGCCATCCTGCAATTGCCTGATCTGCTGGAGTCGGCCTTCAGCTACCTCCGGTATAATTACATGGCCCACACCGACGGCCCAACGGCCATGTTCCCGGCGCTGGTCTACAGCCTCATTCGGGCCACTTGCCATGTCCTGTTTGCGGCTTTTCTGGCTAATTTCGTGATGCGGGCGTTTTGGGTGGGTCTGGTCGGTCTCCTGGCCGTTTTCCCGTCGGGCATCCGCTACGACCGTATTCCCTTTTCTACGCCTTATGCCCAGGAACGCCTTGCCGACGAGCTTGGCCCACTGGACCGCTACATTCTCTGGCTTGACAAGCGGTGCAATATTGTGTTTGCCCTTGCTTTTCAATTTGTGTTTCTGCTGATCGTGGTGGCCTTGCTCTACATGCTGGGGTTGCTGATTTACTTAGTGGTTCAGCCCAACGTACCGGCCAACGTCTGGTTTGGGTTTAAAATGGTCTTAGGCACCCTGGCCGCCGTGTTCTTCTTGGCCACTATCTTGCTGAATCACAAGAAAGTTAAACAAACCCCCAGGGGTATGCGACTCAACTACCGGCTTACGCAGATGGGGCAACTGATGATGATGGGGATGTACAGACACACCTCCTATGTTACCAACACGTTTTATAGCCATATCCGGCCCGGCAAGTTATCCCAGACGGCAGCGATTTTCATGTTGCTATTTTTTGTGGTGTTCTTCCTCGAGTACATCAACGATATCTCGTCGACCAGCGGGCGGATGTCGCTCTTCAACAGCCGGCATCTTTACTCGGCCCGGGTCGATAGTCTCTACATCGAGCCTACGGCCTACGACAACCAGCGCCCCGAGGGTGCCTTTATTGACGGGGCTTCCATCCAGTCAGACGTAATTCGGGAACCGTACCTGCGCTTGTTCATTGCCTATCCCAAAGCACTCGACATCCTGCTCAAGCAGGTGGCGCCTGAACCAGCCTGGAGCGATACGCTGTCGAGGCAAGCGCGTCGGCAGCAGTATGCTATCTGGAGCAGCCAGCAGATCAATAAGCTGATCCGCATCACCGTTAACGATTCAGCCTATGCCCAGGCTGACCTGCTATTTACCAAAGTTGGAATTCAGGAGCAACGCGGCTGGCAAACGGTGTTGGTGCCGGGCAATCTTAAAACAGGCCGCAACCGGCTCAGCGTGGCCCTGCAGGATCCCCGAAAAGAAGAAGCCGATGAACTGATGACGATTCCGTTCTGGTATGTACCTGAACCCTAACCGCCCTTAATTAACCCGATTTGTCTGCCTCACATCCAAGTACAGGAATTTGAAGGCTATGTGGTGAATTGGTACTATGAGCAGCTTATTGGCTGCGTCGCCATTCAGGCCAGGCCGTAAAACGAAGCGCAATTGCGGTGGGTCCGGGTCCACTCGGTTTTCAGGGATACCGGTATTGGTGGACGGCTATTAAAGACAGCCCTTTCTTCTTGTAACGAAGAGGCATTGGGTCGGGTTTGTTTATTAACCACGGATGTCCAGCAAAAGGCCGTATCCATGTCTAGGAAAGCCGGTTTTGAACTAAGCTCATTCGTTGGCGTGAATCAATGGGGTAAGGTGCTCCGCGAAGAACGGTACGATTGGCTGGTAAAGCTGATTTAAGAAAGAGCGTAGTCATTATTTGGTGATAAATGTCCTCGTCGGTTGACTAGCCGTAGCGGATCTTTGCCCCATTGTGGGTTGGCGGTCAACCTACTTCAACAAGGGTACCAAAGGCAAGCTATGAATCTTCAATTAAATCAAAAAAAAGCGCTGGTGAGTGGCTCAACGGCTGGTATTGGCTACGCTATTGCCAAAGAACTGGCTAAGGAGGGGACAACCGTATACGTTAACGGCCGGACGATTGACCGAGTCGAAAAAGCAGTGGCTCAAATCAAACAGGAGAGCAGCAATCAACAGGTATTCGGCGTAACCGCTGACTTGAGTACCGCCCAGGGAGTGAACCAGCTTACCCAGCAAGTGCCCCAGATCGATATCCTAATCAACAACCTGGGTACGGCTAATCCCAAACCCTTCCTGGAGATCACCGATGAGGATTGGAAGCAATTATTCGACATCAATGTGCTGTCGGGCGTTCGACTAGCCCGAGCTTATTTTACCGGTATGTTGAATCAGAATTGGGGGCGGGTAATTTTTGTCGCTAGTGAGTCGGCCCTTCAGGTTCCCCCGGAAATGATTGATTATGGCGTTACCAAAACGGCGCAAATTGCCCTGGCCCGGGGGTTGGCAGAATTAACCAAAGGAACCAATGTCACCGTCAATTCGATCCTGCCGGGACCCACCTTATCCGAAGGCTTTGGCGAATTCATTGGCGCGCTAGCCAACCAACAGAACAAGTCGCTGGAGCTTGTTGAGCAGGACTTTTTTGAGCACATGCGGCCTACTTCGTTGCTCAAACGGTTTATCCGGCCTGATGAGATTGCCCAATTGGTAACTTATCTGGCAAGCCCGCTGTCGGCGGCAACCAATGGTTCGGCTTTACGAGTGGACGGCGGGGTTATAAAAAGCGCCATCTAAACTGAATCCGGGAAATGCGCTTCCCGGAAGCGTCCAGGCCTGGTTGATGGTGTTGTATAATGACTGGTTACACAACACCATCAACCCTAAAGGCGATTGGCTGCCGTGAATTTTTAGGTTGGTTACCTTTACCAGTAGTTAGTATTGATTGGCAAGTTGGTGTCTGATCCGGCTCAGCGTCTCTCTGGACACGCCTAAATAAGAGGCAATCATATGCAGGGGAACCCGGTTAGCCAGATGGGGAAAGGTAGTAATGAACTGTTCATACTTCGCTTTCGCATCGGTACTGATGTAGTGCATAATCCTCTCTTGATGAGCGTCGAAACTTCGCCCTAAAAGGCTTTCTGTGAAGCATTTTAGGGCAGGAATCCGTTCCGTCAGCTGAATAAAGTCAGGCTTATCGATTAGAATGACCTCACTGCTTTCCAGGGCGTCGATATGGCTCTTTGCGGGATGGCCAGTACGGTAGCTTTCCTGGTCGCTAATCCACCAGTTTTCTGCCGCAAAACGAAGGACGTGTTCCACCCCTTCCTGATCAATGCGGTAAAGCCGGAGGCAGCCTTTAACCACGAAGCAGGTATGATGACAGACCTCGCCTTCCTGAAGCAGGTACTGTCTTGGTCCTAGTTTTTTTCAATGCTAACCGCACGAATCGTGTTTAGTTCGTCACCGGTCAGGCCGGCCTTCTCCTTCAGGTAACGGGCGAAAGCGTCAAACATAGTTGTCGTAAAAACAAAGCCCGATGAACGGGTTTCTGGGTTGAATTCGTCCTGTTGGTAATGATAGCTGGTTATAATTCGGAGGTTGTCCGAATCAATGGCGTTGGGGCAGCGGGCTGGGTATGGCCCACCTCCCCAAACAGCTTCATTAAAGGCTGATTGATGTAATAATTACTACGTCCAATTTTCTGTTTATGCACAAAACCCTGTTCGGTCAGTAGTTTCAGATAGCGGGTGACTGTCAGGCGCGTGACGTGCAAGTCCTCCATCAGAAAGTCAATCCTGGTGTAAGGGTGCCGAAACAAGTTGTTGAGCAGGTCCCGACTGTAGAGCTTGGGCAACCGTTGCCGCAGCGTGTAAGGCGACTTTAACACGCTCAGTTTAGTTAAATCAATTCGGTTATAAACCAGTTTGCTGTTAATGGTCCGTATCACCAGGCTATTGTCGCGTCGGGCATAAGCGGTTAAGTCACCCGCCAACCCCAGCGCTTCGGGCAAATGAATAACCGGATTAGGTATCTAATATACGCTCACATCAAGGGACTAACTTCCGCGTAAGCCTGGAATTAGATCCTTCTTTGAGAATCCACTATCTTACCTGGCCTGTAAGAAATGGCTTGGACGGGTTAACTTAACTATGAAACAGCGTATAGCGCATATTGCTTTGGTCGTCAACGATTATGACGAAGCCATACAGTTCTACACCCAAAAGCTCGGCTTCTCCCTGGTCGAAGACACCCAATTAAGTGAAGCGAAACGGTGGGTCTTGGTCGCCCCACCCGGAGCGAATGGAACTTGTCTTTTATTAGCCAAAGCTGCGGATGAACGACAGCAAGAAAGTGTAGGCAATCAAAGTGGTGGCCGTGTTTTTTTGTTTTTGTTCACCGATGACTTTTGGCGGGATTACACTCGAATGGTCCAGGTCGGTGTGCGATTCGTTCGGCCTCCCAAAGAGGAAGGGTATGGTCGAGTGGCTGTTTTTGAAGATCTGTACGGCAATCTGTGGGATTTAGTAGAGCCGAATGAAGCGAACAAAGGCGCTTCCTGATCGACACCGATAAAGGAAAAGAGGACTGGTAAACCTGTGTCGATTCATTAGTTCGGAATCGATTATTCATCCCTGTTCCCAAAAAGGTCTCTTATTACACTGTTTCATACGTGATATGGCGTATCTCCATTACCTCCTGACCCTGAGGGCTGGACCAGCTGATTGTCTCGCCCAGCGGTTTGCCCTGCAAGGCCCGGGCCAGGGGTGCTGTGAAGGCGATTAAACCCTGGGTGGCATTAGCCTGGTCAACGCCCACAATACGTAACTGCCGCTCCGTACCAGCCAAGGGCCCGGTTAGCAGTTTTAACACCACCGTAGCCCCAAAGCGAACCCTACCCTGTTCCTGCTTGTCAACCACTTTAGCACTGGAAATCCGCTCGTTGAGCTTGCCAATCCGCCCATTGAGCAGGGCTAACTGACGACTCCGCTCATTTTCGTCCTCGGCTTTTGCCGCCTGGAGCGAAGTCCGCTGGGTTTCCAAGTCCCTCAGTTCAGCGTGTAACAAGGTGAGCCCATGATGGGTGACATAGTTCGGCGTACCGGGTGGTAGGGGTGCGCGGGCGGGAATGACAACGGGCGCATCGGCGGTTTCATTCTTCAAAAAAGCACTGCTCATGTTTTTTTACCATAGCTTAGTTCTCACCTTTAACAAACCACGGTACACATGGCATTGTTCGGTTTGGTTTTAATGCCTGAATCGTATACGGCTACGCCAGACTCGTCTATAAACTTTTGATTAGCCGTTTGAACGAACAGTTGAAAAGAAGTCCAACTTTTGGTAGATTGGTTAGCATAACTTCTTATTCCACAACAATACAACCTATACGTGCCCGTACTGGTTAAGAAGCGTTTTTGCGGAAACAGCGCGAGGAAAATCCCTTATTCGTCTTAAAGAGAGATCGCCTTAACCAGAAGGGCCTCCTGCCTGAAACGCCCCCTCCGCTAGCTGCGAATTCAAGTGCTTTTAGGTAGATTTTTTGTCCCACCGGACGCCGTGTTTCACCTAAAATGTCGCTACCTGGTCAGGTGGGAGCTTGAATGAACTATTTACTTCAACAGCTCGCTTATAGTGTATGCAATCCTATCCGTTTACCCTGCCCGCTTCAGTGACCCGTATCGAGGTCATGGGACCTCACATGACCAAACACCATTTGGCCAACGGCCAGGTCGTGCACCATTTCACCCAGGCCGATACGGGCCACCCCCACGATCACCCTTTCCCCTTCGACTCGGTTATCTTAGTGGGGGGCTACGAGGAAGAAGAGTTCATGCTACAACCGGACGGTGGGTATACGATTGCCTGCCGACAACGGTTGCCCGGTCAGTCGCACAGCGTGGAAGCCAATACCGTACACCGGATCAAGCGCTTACTGGATGGGGCGTGCTGGACACTGATCACCCCGGGGAAAAAAGTAAAAGAGCCAGGTTTTTATCGCTTTCAGCGGGGACGCATCTACCGGCGTGACTGGAATGGTCGATGGCGTCGGTGGCTGCCGGCCAAATAGCTCCATGCGGGCTACCTTAACTGGATGACATGGGAAATTTTGCTGGTTAATAACCACGTCGGGTAACCGTGCAGGGGCTTTCTGGCCAGATGCACCCATTGGTTCAGTGGGCTCACAGGCAGCCGCTCATTAAGCACAGCACCTACAGAGTGGGCACCCCTAGAGACTTTACATTAATGTGCCTGACGGTACGTAGCCGCAATGGGTCTTCCTGGTCAGTTTTTGAAGCTTGGTTGGTTTTAAGCTAATCTCACCAAACGTCCGTGGGGGTGTTTGGTGAGAGTTAGTGTTATCTGGGCAGCTTTAGTCGGCTTAACCAGCTTTTCACTTCGTTCTGCACTTGCTGTTCCTTATTGCTTTCCATCACAAACAGAATGCCGTCCCGTTCCACGCCACCCCGGGTCGAGAAGCCCTCCAGCACGTTGCTGTTAGGAGCCAGCCTTTTTACGTCTTCAAAGCTGCTCCCTGTTCCGTAACCGGCATTGGTGTTAAACGGAACAACCGTTTTGCCAGCCAGATTGTACTGGGCCAAAAAGCTTTTGATGGGCGGGGGTAACTGCATACCCCAGGTCGGAAAGCCAATAAATACGACGTCATATGGGTCCAGGCTGTCAAGTTTAGTTTTCAGGGGTGGCCGAAATCCGGCGGCATTTTCCCGAGCCACCTGCTCGACCGCTTCCCGGTAGTCGGTCGGATAAGGCTTTTCTATCTCCAGCGCCACCAGTTTGCCCCCCACCTGAGCCTGGATGATCTGGGCAACCGCCCGGGTGTTGTTCGTGCGGGATAGATACACGATTCGTATACGCGTTGCCTGATGCCTCTCTGGTTTTGTTACCGAAGGGTCCTGCGCGCCTGAACAACCCCAGACCAGCGTGAGCGCCACCGCAAGCAGGCCAACTACCTTTCTTGTTTTATTCATCGTTCGACTCGGGTTATGGAAAGCCACGTAACTTGCCAGGCAGGCGGTAGGCTACCGACTGGCTTACATATCCTTGAGAACCGATTCCGGCTCCCGAACACCCATCAGCTTTATTTTCTCAAAAGCACCCCGAAATTCGCTTAACTCGCCCGGCGCGAACGTAACCTTGAAGGCGCCCAGGTCTTCGTCCAGGTGATGCAGCTTGGTGGTGCCGGGTATGGGGACGATCCAGGGTTTTTGCGCCATCAGCCAGGCCAGCGAAAACTGCACCGGCGTAACGCCTTTGCGGTCGGACCAGTCCCGGACCAGATTCAGTAAGGCCATGTTGTTCTTGAGCGCTTCGGGTTTAAAATAAGGAACAGCCACAAACCGGGACTCTTCAGAAAATCGACTGTACTCATCGAATTTATCGGCCATGAATCCCCGGACCACGGGGCACCAGGGCACAAAGCCGATGCCTAACTCTTCACACAGGGCCAGGGTTTTGTGTTCGTGTACCCGTTCCAGCAGGGAGTATTCATTCTGCAGGGCGGTGACCGGGTGTACCGCGTGTGCTTTGCGGATGTTGTCCAGGGAAGCTTCCGAAAGGCCAAAATACCGGACCTTTCCTTCCCCGATGAGTTCTTTAACCGTTCCAGCCACCTCTTCAATCGGCACAGCCGGATCGACCCGGTGCAGATAAAGCAGGTCGATCCGGTCAGTCTGTAGCCGTTTCAGTTGACCTTCCAGCGCTTTGCGGATACTGGCTGGGCTAGCATCCCGGCCCACCTGCTTGCCGTTGTCGAATTTAAATCCGAGCTTACTGGCAATGACCACCTTGTTGCGAATCGGCTTTAAGGCTTCACCCACGTATTCTTCACTGGTGAAGGGCCCGTACACTTCGGCCGTATCAAAAAAGGTGACCCCCCGGTCCACGGCCCCCCGGATGACTTTCACCATCGCTGGTTTAGGTCTTGGGGGATTGTAACTATTGCTGGTCATACTCATGCACCCCAGGCCCATGCCGGATACTTCCAGCTTGCCCAGCTTTCGGGTCGGTAACCCAGCCGGGTTATTCGTTTTTGGTAACGGATCGTTTGCTTTCGATTGGTTGTTGGGGCTCTGGGCAAAGCCCGCTTGTGCCAGCGCCAGGGCGGTGGTGGCTAACGCTCCGGTAGCCATAAACCGTCGGCGATCAAGTTGATTGCTGTCCATACCTTTTTGTTTTTGTTCGTTTAGAGGATTGACCAGACGTTGCTGGTTATAAAGTTTGGCCCGTTGGCCGAAACCGTAACCCGACCTTGGAAAGGGAACGGGCCGCGGCTGCTGGGTAGCTTATTCAGCGCCCCAGTTATCATTGAGAGGCCGGGTACCTTAAGCGATTGCAAAGGTCCGATCCATTGGTCAAGGAACCCGTATATGGATTACTGAAATGTCTACCACTATTACTGATGCCCTGCCGCGACCGGGATGAAACCCCTATCTTCGTATCCGGTAATTCACCCCAGATGATGGAAGACATACTCCGGTTTGACTTGGTGAGTCAATACAATGCGTTTAACAACCAGGAAACCCGTCACCCGCTAGTCAGCGTAATTGACTTCTCGAAAGCCGATCCCCGGCGGGGTTCACGTATGTACTTTGGTTTTTACACCATCTTCCTGAAAGATGTCCATTGCGGGGATTTGGTCTATGGGCGTCACACGTACGACTACCAGGAAGGAACGCTGGTTTTTCTGGCGCCCGGCCAGGTGGTTGGGGTCAATAATCCCGGCGAAGCCTATCAGCCCAAAGGGTATGCGCTGGTCTTCCACGCCGATTTGCTCCACGGTACTGCGCTTGGAAAGCGGATGCAGGACTACACCTTCTTTGGCTACCAATTCAACGAGGGGCTCCATTTGTCGGGGCGCGAAAGAAAGATGGTTCTGGATTGCTTTGCCAAAATTGACTACGAACTCGACCATGCTCTGGACAAACACAGCAGACAGCTGATGGTGGCCAATATTGAGCTGTTTCTGGGCTACTGCCTGCGGTTCTATGACCGCCAGTTCCTGACCCGGGAGCATGTCCATCAAGGCCTTTTGGCCCGGTTTGAAGCCGTATTGAATGAGTATTTCTTGTCGGACAAGCCCCAGACGCTGGGCTTACCGTCGGTAGCTTATTTGGCGGGGGAACTGAACCTGTCACCGAACTACTTTGGCGATCTGGTAAAAAAACAAACGGGCCGGTCGGCTCAGGACTATATCCAGGCTAAGCTGATGGACCTGGCTAAAGAGAAGATCGTTGACCGAAGCAAGTCAGTCAACGAAATTGCGTATGAACTAGGCTTCAAATACCCCCAGCACTTTAGCCGCTTCTTCAAGGAACGGGAAGGCCAATCGCCGAGTGAGTACCGCCTGTTTCAGGCCAATTAGCTACATGGTTTGCTTGCAAAAGAACCCAAGTGGCCCCTTTAACGCCTGACTGTGCCCTGTTGGTCTATCACTGATAACCAACTGAAAATCAAACAGGTTTATTCAAGCAAGGACTACCAAACAGGATTTCAGAGGTCAGCTTATCGAATAGCAGTTAGCAAAAAGCCTTACTTCTTAAATCGATACAGGTAGGGAGCGGTGTTGGCGGCCCCGGTGTAGCGCTTATGCAGCCGTTCCAACACCTGCAGGTCCAGTATCTTCTTCTGGAAATTGTTGATGGCAAACGGGCGGTCGTAAACGGCTTCGTAGAGTTCCTGAACTTCCCGCATGGTAAACGTTTCGGGCAAAAGGTTGAAGCCGATCAGTTTTCGGTCGAGGTTTTGGCGCAGCGCTTCGAGCGCAAACGATAGAATCTCGCTGTGGTCATACATCATCTGGGGAATGTCTTTGATACTTCGCCATTCCAGGTAGTCGTCGAATTCGCCCGCCTGCGGGTTAACTTTATTTATATCAACCAGGGCGTAGTAGCCGATGCAGACAAAGCGACTGGTCAACCAGTCGGTTACGGAGGAGTCAAAACGCTGCGAATCAAACGTAGTCAGCTCGGCTCTTACCGTATCCTTGTACACACTGTTGACGATACGGTTTTCGTCGCCGAAAACCCGAAACTGCTCTAAATAAATGTCCTCCAGGCCCGTGCGCTCGCTTAAGATCCGGCTGGCGGCTTTATCAATTCCTTCTGTTTTTAAGATGTATCCGCCGGGCAAAGACCAGTTACCTTTACCAAACTTGAACTTGGCAATCAGTACGTTCAATTCCTTGTCTTTATAACCAAAAATTACACAATCAATCGAGAGATGGGATAGGTAGCTCTCCTCGTCGAATTTCTTCATTGTTCCTACGCTTATGGATGGACTCGCACCGGACCGGCTGGCGCAAGCCATAACGCTAAAGTCTTTTTCCGTTCAAAAGCTGACCCGTAGCTCATAGCTGCTATAGACTACTCGAAAACGAATCACCTCTTTTTAGGGCTGCCCCGATCAGGGGCCAACAAAGATAGAGGTTGTGAACCGAATTTAATGAACGGCCCTTTAGGACTATTTCAACGTTGGATACGATCTAAAAAACTTATCTTCTTTTTTTTAGAAGATAATAGAAAACAATTTACTTTTACCCCTGACAATTCGCCAACTCCTTAACAAAAAAGATAGCCTATGAAAATTTCCGGACGATTCGCTGCTCTCCGGCTTCCATTGCGTTGGTGTGGTCTGGTGGTCCTGGGGTGGCTCGCCAGCTTGCATTCACTAGCCCAGAGTCCAAAAGATACGACAAGCTACATCCAGACACTCGACATTAAAACCGGGCAGATTGACACCGTGCTGACCATCAGGGCCCATTTCGAAGCTCCCAACTGGCATCCTGACAACTATCTCATCCTCAACAGCAAAGGTAAAATTTATACCCTGAATCTGGCGTCCAAACAAGTAGCCGAACTCAACACGGGCTCGGCGGACCAGTGCAATAATGACCACGGCATTTCGCCCGATAAAAAATGGCTGGTCGTCAGTCATAACGATCGGAGCGACCCTTCAACAAAACCGTATAAATCAGCCCTGTACATCGTTCCTGTTGCGGGCGGTGAGCCCCGACGCATTACCCCCCAAGTGCCTTCTTTCTGGCACGGCTGGACGCCCGACGGAAAAGCGCTGGCTTACTGCGCCGAACGCAACGGCAATTTTGACATTTACACCATCGGCGTGGACGGGGGTACTGAAAAACGATTAACCAGCACGGAAGGGTTAGACGATGGCCCTGATTATTCGCCCGATGGCAAGTACATTTATTTCAACTCGTATCGCACCGGCCACATGCAAATCTGGCGCATGCTGGCCGATGGCTCCAGACCGGAGCAACTGACCTTCGATGAAAACTCAAACTGGTTCGCCCATCCCTCCCCCGACAATAACTGGATTGTGTACATCGCCTATACATCTGACGAAAAGCAAGCCCATTTATTCGGTAAAAAGGTTAAACTTCGCCTGATGAACCCCAAGACCAAGATTATCAGGGACCTCACCCCGGTCTTTTACGGGGGGCAGGGAACAATTAATGTACCTTCCTGGAGTCCCGACAGTAGAAAAGTGGCCTTTGTGAGTTATTCTGTTAACTAACGTTTGATTCCTTAATCACCTTACTCATGAAAAAAGACAATCAGGCCTCAAGACGACGCTTTCTGCAACAGATTGGCGCAACCAGCCTGGTAGCTGCATCCTCGCCCTTATCGTCGCTGGCGGCCCAGGCTAAAGCCGAAGAACGCATCTTACATTATGAAAGAGCAATTTCCCCCAATGATAAAATCCGACTGGGTGTGATTGGCTATGGCGTCCAGGGGCATTTTGATCTGGGTTCGGCCCTGAAAGTACCCGGGGTAGAACTTGCCGGTATCTGTGACCTGTACACGGGTCGCCTGGAAAACGCCAAAGAACAATTTGGTAACGAGCTCTACACCACCCGTAACTACAAGGAGTTGCTGGACCGCCCGGATATTGACGCCGTCATTATTGCGACCCATGATGTCTGGCACGCCCGCATCGCTCAGGACGCGCTGGCTAAGGGCAAGCACGTGTACTGTGAAAAGCCAATGGTCTACAAAATCAGCGAAGGCTACCCGGTTATAGCAGCCGCTAAAAAAGCGGGTAAGGTTTTCCAGGTAGGCAGTCAGCGGGTTAGCAGCATTGGCTACGCGAAAGCCAAAGAACTGCTGGCGGCCGGTGAAATTGGTAAACTGAACATGGTCAACGCCGTCTATGACCGGCAAAGCTCCATCGGTGCCTGGGAATACACCATCCCCAAAGACGCGGATGCAATGACCACCGATTGGGACCGGTTCATTGGAGTGACGGCCAAAATGCCCTTCGATGCGAAGAAATTCTTCTGGTGGCGGGCCTTTAAAGAAGTCGGTACGGGTGTGGCGGGCGACTTGTTTATTCACCTGCTCAGTGGAACGCACTTTATCACCGGCTCCAAAGGCCCCAACAGTATTTACAGCACGGGCCAGTTCAGCTACTGGAAAGACGGACGAAACATGCCTGATGTTATGTCCGGCGTCATGCAGTACCCTGACAGCCCGGAACACGCTGCGTTCCAGCTGACGCTGCAGGTGAACTTCATCAGTGGTACCGGCGGACAGGAAGTGATCCGGCTGGTTGGTTCGGAGGGAGTTATTGATGTGATGGGCAATAACCTGAGCATTAAACACAGCATTCTGCCCCAGGCCCCAGGTTTTGGCGGCTATGATTCGGTGTTTACGTTCTCCAAGAGTATGCAGGAGCAAATGCAGCAGGGCTATGACGCTAAATGGACGACCGAACAGCGGAAAAGGCCCATTAAAATGGATGTTACCTTTAGAGCGCCGGAAGGGTACAGTGATCACTTAGATCATTTCACCAACTTTTTTGACGCGATCCGGCTGAATAAGCCCGTGGTGGAAGATGCCCAGTTTGGGTTTCGGGCGGCTGCCCCGGCGCTGTCCTGTAACGAAAGTTATTTCAGCAAACAGATCGTCCACTGGGACCCGGCTAGCATGAAATTGACGTAGTATGGATTGCATTACCCGGTTCCCCCTTTAGTCAGTAACTTGGGTAAGCAGGCAAAAAGCGTTAATTCAGCGAGCGAAGACAACTGGCTGAATTAACGCTTTTTTTAATGCCAGTACGCTTACAGAGTCAGTGCGTTCTTACCCGATTTTAAGGGATACGCTCTGGCCTTCCACACAAAGCTTCCCGTTGTTTTGGGAGGGAGGTCGATCTGGGCCAGCAGCCTGCCTTTTTCGACTTTGTAATTAACCGAAACCTTGCCGTTTGGATGCGGCATCGCCCCGCCAATGGCATTGATAGAACCCAGATGGGGCGTAATTTTTACGCGGGCAAATCCCGGCGCGTCGCTGTCAATGCCAAGAACCAGGCGAAAAAACTCGATATTCGGGCTAGCCCCCCAGGCATGACAATCCGAGCGCGAGGTGTTAACGTCCGAGGTTTCGGCCCAGGTTGTCAGGCCTAAGGCCATGTTTTCCCGCCACTTCCCCAGCCAACTCAGATAGTCATCGCCCAGTCCCGCTTTGGTGAGGGCCTGGTGCAGGTAAAACTTAAAGTAAATCGAAGCCGGAGCCAATGTCGTATCCGTCAGCATCGTGCGGGCAATGGCGGTTGCCCCGCTGGCTGGAGCGACTCCCGACAGAATGGCCAGTGAGTTGGCGTGCTGGGAATAGGTGTCTTTGGCTTCGGTATCAGCAAAAAGATTTTTGGCCGAATTCCAGTACTTGCGCCCAATGGTCCTGCTGAGCTGGTCGGCCCGGCTTTGGTAGTGGCGGGCCAGCTCTTTCAGACCCAGGCCGTTTTCCAGATCAGCCGCCAGGCGGTAAGTCAACAGCAATTGCAAATCCAGCACCGCCGACTCGCCGTTCTTCCCGATGGGAGCCATGCCGAAATCCCAGCCTTTCCCCTCCGACCAGTCGGTAAACACCCAGTAAGGAACGTTTTTCAGGGAGCCATCCGGTTGTTGATAGCGTTCGAAAAAAGATAAAACCTGGCGAGTGCCGGGTAGTTTGTCTTTTACAAACCGGCTGTCGGGCCGGTAGCGATAATAGTCGTGAAGCATGGCTACCCACCAAAGCGAAAAGGTGGGTATCTGCTGGTGCAGGTCGGTGGGGTAACGGCTCAGGGTAATCCCCTCGGCAACGCGTGAGTGATCCATCAGGGTCAGTCCGTAGCGTACCAACCGATCATCCCCGGCATAATACAGCGAAACCAGGGCCTGAATGCGGGCATCGCCGATGTACTGCAACTGCTCATAATAGGGGCAATCCATATACGTCTCGAAGGCGCAAAGCCGGGCGGTTCGCCAGCCGATGTCGAGGATTTTTCCCAGTTCCGGATTGCTGGTCTGAAGTTTGGCGTTCGCCGAAAAGGGGTAGCCCGTAAAAGTCCCGTAAAGATCTTCCAGAACCAGGGGTTGGGCTTTGGTGTCGACCACCAGGCGAATATAGCGGTAGGTCCGCCACCAGAGTGGCGTGTAGACCTGGCCCGCCGTGCCATCCGAAAGCAGGCTATCCGTTTTGCCAATGAACGTCTTGCCGTCGATCTCGTCCCGGTTTCCTTTCCCGGGCGCCCCCGGGCGCTCTCCACCGGCAGACGGATTCCGCCGGGTGTAAAGGGCTTCGGCGTAGCCCATTGACAGAGTCGCATTTTGCCCACCACTGAAAACCAGCGTTGGGTAAGCGTTGGTTAAATAACCCTGATCCAGCAGGAGGGTCGCTTTGGTGTTGGCCGGGATGGTCACTTTTACCCGGGTAGCCGGGAAGCCCGCGGGCACGTCAACGCCCACCGCCTGACGGGTAGAAGCCAGGCGCTCGGGGGTCATTTCCATCGGGGGCAGCGGAGACGGCACCAGCATCCAGCCCGTCGAATTGACCGCGGTTTCTTTAGTGATTCCGGGACCAATCTGGCGCGCGGAAGTCCAGGCGGTATCATCAAAATCAATCGTTTCCCAGCCCTTAACGTGTTTGGTCATGTCGACCCGTTCGGCCGGACCAGCCACGTAATAACCAGGAACCCGCACGGGCAGGGGCTGGTAACTATCGTCTTTCACGGTTTTCCAGCCGCCGTTGGTATTCAGAATTTCCTCCGCTTCGGTGCTTCCCTGTAGAATAAAAGCGGTCAAGTAAGAGATCTGGGCTTCGGGTTTGGCCCGACCGTCGTTCCAGACCACCGCGGCTACCGTGTTGCGACCCGCCTGTAGATAAGGGGCCAGATCCAGGGTTTCGAAATTCCAGAAGTAGAGATCACCCCGCGCGGGCCCCTGCCCGACCAGTCGGCCATTCACGTAGAGTTTGTACCGGTTATCGCCCGACACGTGAACCACGAACGAAGCGGGTTTCTGGCCCAGCTCAATGGTTTTGCGAAACTTGAATACGCCGTAGTCTTTGAGCGAAAGATCCGAAGCAGCGGTGAAGCGGTTGATGGGTCGCCCCGGGCCGGTAATCCACTGAGCCTTCCAGGGTTTTTGCCGGAGATCGGCCCGCGGGGATTGAGCGAACAGGCGGGGAAGTACCGCCAACAGGATAACAAGCGTAAACCGAATTCGTAAAGCAGTCTGCATGGGTAAATTCGAAAAGGGCTAGGAAAAGAATTGGTGGGTGCCCACTGACCAAGGCGGGTACCCACATGAATAACAATGGATCAGTGATAAACAGGCTAGCCCTTGACTACAACTTCCCGATGGATCGCCACATAGCCAGTTCTTGACCAAATCGGTTGTCGATCACCTCACATTGGGCATCGATGCGCATGGTTGGCCGGGTGTTGAGATTGTAGGCCGGCCAGGCCGGAACGTCTTTTGCCGCCGGTTTACCCGTGCGGGCGAAGGTGGTCCATAATTCCGCAAAGTGGCGGGAGGCCGTGAACCGCTCTGGCTTATTGCCCCCGAAGAAGCTTTCCTTCGGCTCCGATCCGTCACGGGGCGGAATTTCATTATTGAATTTAAAGGATATGTCCATCGCATGGGGCGTCCCCATCGGGTAATCGGTGCCGGGAATGGGCTTTTCGGATTTGTAGCCAAAGTTGTAGAGATAAACCGGCGCGCCACCCTGCCTTACTTTCTTCTCCGCAATGTCCACCGAGCCCAGTCCCATCATCGTGATGGAAGAAATGGCGATAAAGAGCTGCGGAGCCGTCGCGTTGGGAGCCCCTTTTCGGTAAGCCGCGATTACTTTTCGGGTATCCTCACCGTACTGGGGTTCCAGTCGTTTCTGTAATCCCTCAAAGTCCAGTTTAGCAAAGTCGGTGTCTTTGCGTTCCCAGGCGAAAAAGGTGTATTCGTCTTCGTTCCAGCCCACCAGCAGGGGCTTGTTGCGGGAAATGGCCGGGGCCGTCGGATCGAAGGGATGATGAGGCAGCGCTACCCCATCGACTACCGGCCCAAACCCACCGTAATTCCGGCGCATCATGCCCTGGTTTTTGTTTTTTTCCTGAAAGGGCGGCACAAACGGTAACTTGTTCTGCATGACCAGCAGTTCTGCCGCGGGCACATCCAGCAGTTTACGCCAGTCTTTGGGCGCAATGTTTAATTCCTTCAGGAGCATGGCCGTTGTCTCAGCGGCTACGTCTTTGGGAGTCATCCGCACCCCCGGCCCGCTTTCAATAGACGCCTTGTTGAAATAAGGAGCCGCTGTAGGCATGGCATACAGGCAGGAGGTTTTAGCCCCGCCACCCGACTCGCCCCAGATCATCACATTCGCCGGGTCACCCCCAAACTGAGCAATGTTATCATGAACCCATTTCAGTCCGTCCACGATATCGAGCATGCCCATGTTCCCCGAGCCGGCGTATTCAGAACCCGCAATTTCGTCCAGGTACAAAAAGCCCAACAGGCCCAGCCGATGGTTAGTCTCCACGACCACCACATCGAAATTACGCGCCAGATTCGAGCCGTCTTGTCCCCCCGACGCGCCCGATCCAATGACAAATCCACCGCCGTGGCTGTAGAACATCACTGGCCGCTTGCGGTTGTCGTTGGCTGGCGTCCAGACGTTCAAAAACAGGCAGTCTTCCGCCGGAGCGGGTTCGTTCCGACGCGGGGGCTGAATAGCCGGAGGGCCAAACTCGAGCGCATCGCGCACACCCGTCCAGGCCTGGATCGGAGCCGGCCGACGAAAGCGCCGGTCACCGGATACGCGGCCCCCGTAGGGAACGCCCCGGTAAAGGTTGACCCCGTCTTTGCGAACCCCCCGCAGGCGGCCATGCGTCGTCTCGACCTGGACAAAATCATCCCCTGTGTGGGCCGAAAAAGCGTACTGAGGTCTGGCCAGCACCGTCGTAGCTAGTGATAACCGGGCTAAAAAATCGCGTCGTTGCATCATTTGGCAGTTATTAATGGGTTAGGCACATTGGCGGTAATACCCTTACAAAAGGACAACGTATCGTTCAATTTATCCAATTAAATTTTCTAACTTACTGATTAGAAAAACTAATCAGGAGCTATTGGTATTTAGCGAATTTCCGCCGGGTCAAGGAATGGAACTAAGACAGCTAAAGTATTTTGTGGGCGTCGCCGAAGAGCTGCACTTTGGGCAAGCGGCCAGAAAGTTATTCATTACACAATCAGCCCTGAGTCAACAGATTAAGCTGTTGGAGTCAGAACTGGGAACCGAGCTGTTCGTCGGCATCAAGCGCACGAAATGGCATAAAGTCGAACTAACAGAAGCCGGCGCCCTGTTTCTGACCGATGCCCGGCGCATTGTGCAGCTTAGCGAGCAGGCAGTCCGCAACATTCAGCAGCTGGTAGCCAAACAACAGAGTGTCCGGCTGGGCGTTTTCAAACTGATTTTGCCCGAACGAATTGTGGGCATGCTCGAACTGTTTTCCACCCATTTTCCGGCGCTGAACGTCAAAATCGTTGAGCTAGCGAATACGACCCAGGTTCAGGAGTGGGTTGCTAACGGCCAGGTGGACCTGGGAATGACCGTGCTGCCTTTGGTCTGCGCGGGGCTATCGGCCACGCCGTACGCGGAGGCTGACTACACCATTCTGATGCATCAGGCCCACCCACTGGCCACCCAGAAGGGCGTGCTGCTGGAGCAGATTCAACACGAGAAGTGGGTGGATGTCGGCCGGGATGCGGGGGTGTTTTTTGTGCAGGCGGAGGATATCTGTCGGCTGGCTAACTTTAGCCGCTCCAGCAACATCGTGCAGCAGGTACCTTCGTTTGAGCTATTAAAAAGCATGGTTCGGTTAGGGAAAGGCATTGCCTTCATCCCGGCTTCCCTGGATTTGCAGGGAGAGCCCCATCTGCTATCGATGCCAATTCTTAATGCGGATGGAACGCCCTTCAAACAGATTGTTATTCGGCACGTATTGATTCATAAGTCAGAACAACCCAGGGCATTAGCCCAAACACTGGCAGGGTTGGTAAAGTTGTAAGTGGCTTATTCTGAACGGTCAGAACGGAATCGGAAGCCGCTGGATCCTCTACAGTAAAACACCCCAAGACCCTGTGTAGGCCTTGGGGTGCAGCGCTCTATCGCGCCCGGTTACTTCGCTTAATGGGTTAGCCAAACCAACCACTTACTGTACAAATTCATAAAAGTCTGTTTCATAATTTATATAATCGCCTGTAGAAGGGTCATAGATAAAGATACCTTTAGACGGTCCTTGACTGAAAAAGAAACTAGTTTTCTTAATCGTCATACTCTTATCCGTGATCGTATACCCTCCCGCAGAGTAATAGGGATCTTCCGCAGTGCTATAAAGAGCGGAAACGCCAAAGCTACCCTGGGCGGTGGTAAAGGTAAGGCGACCTGCCTGAGGGTCATAAGTGGCTTCTTCTGCACTACCGACAATAACGCCCGTAGATCTTTCCCGGATGACTAGATCCCGCACGATCCGGGGAACGCTCAGGCGAGCCCCAGCGGTAGAGCGGGCCTGAGTGGGTTGGGGGGTAACCTCCTCCTGACTGGGAGTGCAGCCGGTGAACACGGACAGGGACAAACCCATAAGGGCTAAAAACGTAAACGGTTTCATAGAGAATCGAAGGCTGGTTGGTTGTGCTTACTCTTAAGGTTTTCAGCGGCCCCTTGAACAGGGGACCAAGTTGGCCAACCGCCTAGCCAAAGCCTGTCACTCCTGGGTCAACAACTAGCAAGTTTGGGTAATGGGCCTGACTCAAGCCCCTGGTTGTGGGTTTACGGAGGGATGGGATGGGTTAAGAAACGTAATCTGGCTCTGCGGACTCGCCATTTACTGGGTAAAACAAAGAGCTATAGCTTTACGGGTAACCTCTTTATTGTTCAGACTGTCGCGATGCAGCGGATACGTTCACAGGTAGCGATAAGCCTTCGCCTAAGGCTGTAAGGGCGCGTACGCCTGAACTAAAACCTCGCTCCAGTTACGCGAACTCACTAACTCGAAGAACTTCCAACTTCCCTTTGCATCATACGTTCCGCTTTCTACAGCGAGAAGTAGCTAATTCATCCCAACTGCTTTTTTACCTGAATACCCCTCCCTAGCTTTATCAATCCGTGAGCAGTTCGCTCTACGCAAACCACGCCTGCCTTCGATAAGCCAGGCCCAAAATGCACTTACCGTGGGAACACAACGTCTACGAGCAGCGGGGGTACAGGCGATAGGCTGGCTCCTGCTGTATGGGGTATGCTGGCTGAGTATAGACAATCCTTTTTGGAGTAGATGGACGGGATGGGTAGCCGCCATAGCGCTGTTTTATGGTCACACTTACGGGTTGGTGCCTCACTACCTGAATCTTAGAAAATGGGTTATGTACGGCGGCTGGCTGATGGGCGGGCTGATTGGTTTATCGGCCGGGGAAGTGGCCCTCGATTATCTGAGGCAGGTCGAGCCCGTGGCCCGTGCCAGAACCGCCTGGGAAGGGCTGCTGTACGTGCTGGGGTTCTCGTTTTTAAAAGCCGTTGGCATCCTGCCCCTGTCCTTTTTGTTTCTCTACGGACGTGATCTGGTCGCCCGCCAACACGTGACGCGTTATCTGGAAATCAGCCTGCACATTGTTCTCGTCGGTGCTTGGTTTGTTCGGGTCCTGCTCCTGCCTCCCTTCTGGGACCCCCTCCAGGACCCGCTTCGTTTTTTGATCAAAGCCCTGCTGTCGCTCTGGTTCGTGACCGCCGACCTTTCATTTTTTTACCTCAATGTGTATTGGTGGATTCCCCGCTACCTGATTCCCCGAAAATACGGCTCTTACCTGGTTGGGCTGTTGGGCTGGCTGGGGCTGACTGCCGGTCTGGAATACGCTCTATATCACCTGCCGATTTATACCACCGCTCAGACGATTGCCTTACTGAAAGGGGTTCCGGGCGATGCGGCCGGCAAAGGGTTCATTCTTCTGCTTTCGTTCTTCTACAAGTTCACCAAAGACTGGTTTCGCCATGAACGATGGCAGCAGCAACGACAAACCCAGCAGCTCGCGGCCGAACTGGACCAACTTAAAATGCAGGTCCACCCGCACTTTTTGTTTAATACGCTGAATACCATCTATGCCCTGGCCCTGCAGGAGAAAAGCCCCCGGACGGTAGATAGCATCGCCAAACTCAGCAGCATGATGCGTTATATGCTGGAGGATTGTCAGCAGCAGTGGGTTACTCTGGAGCAGGAACTGACCTACCTGAACCATTTCGTCCAGCTTCAGCAGTTACGAATGGCCCCCGAACTCAACGCGAACATCGCCTATTCGGTCCAGGGTGAAGTCCGGGGCTGGCTGATTGCCCCCATGCTGCTGATCCCTTTTGTCGAAAATGCCTTCAAACACGGGATCAGCATTCGGGACCCCTGCTTTATTACCATCCAGATTCGGATGGAGCAGGACCATCTACACCTGACGGTGCGCAACACCTGGCATGCCGCCAAAGCCGCGCCCCAGCGGGTAGGCCTGGGCCTGGGCAACGTCGGCCAACTCCTCAACCTGCTCTATCCCGGCCGGCACCGGCTGAGCCACGGCCAAACCAACGACGTCTACAGCACGAATCTTCAACTGCAACTACAGCCGGTGGCGGGCCAACCCAACGGCGACCCGCCTAGCCTAAATTTTTAATTTTATGAGCCTTCGTTTGCGTTGCATCGCCATTGATGACGAACCAATGGCCCTGGAAGCCCTCCGGATCCAATTGGCCGACATTGCCCTGGCGGATTTGGTGGGTACGTTTCTGGACGCTTTTGCCGGACTGGCGTATGTCCATGCGCACCCGGTCGATGTCGTATTTCTAGATATTCAGATGCCCGACATCAACGGTTTACAACTGGCCCAAACCCTGCGGGGGCCTTACCCGATGATCATCTTCACCACCGCCTATAGCCAGTATGCGGTGGCTAGTTACGAAGTAAATGCGATCGACTACCTGCTCAAACCCATTGCGTTTGATCGCTTGCTGACGGCCGTCAGCAAAGCGCACCAGCATTACATGAATCACCGCCGGTTAGTGACCCAACCCCCTTTAGCCCCGGTCGACAGTCCCCGGTATCTGTTTCTCAGGAGTGGTTCGGAGCTCCACAAAGTGGATACGGCCACCATCCGCTACATCGAAGCGCAGGGAAATTACATTCAGCTGGTGACCCCAAAGCAGGTCATTCGCGGGCGACTTTCCCTGGAAGATGTTCTGGCGCAGCTTCCTGCCGATGCCTTTATCCGCATCCACCGCTCGTTTGTCATTGCGTTTGCGCAGGTAGATAAGATCGAACCGCACCAGGTCACCATTGCCGGGCAAGCCATTCCAATCGGGAATCATTACCGCCAGAACCTGATGGACCGGCTGGATTCTCCAATTGCCTAATTCGTAAATAAGCCTCTTGACTAAACCTTAACCTTCAGAGGAGTATGCTTAAAAGCTATTTCGTTATTGCCGTCCGGAACCTAAAAAAGAACCGGCTTTATTCGGCCATTAATGCGATTGGTTTGGCGCTTGGCATCGCCGGCTGTCTGATCATCTTTGTCCTGATCCGGTTCGAAACCTCATTTGATGCCTATCATCGCAAGGCGGGCCGGATCTACCGGGTGAACTTAACGCAAAAGACGGCGGAAGGCCAACAGTTTAACGGCTGCAATTACGCGCCCCTGGCCGAAGCCATTCGACGCGATGTTACGGGATTGGAGCAGGTAACGGGCGTCTATTGTTTACAGGTATACCAGTTCAGCCGAGATCACGAGGTGTACGAAGATAAATACGCCTTCTTCGCGGATTCCCATTATTTCAAGGTCTTTGACGGGATCTGGCTGGCGGGCAATCAGGCACAGGCCTTAACCCAGCCCAACACCGCCGTCGTCACCGATTCGTTTGCCGAGAAATTCCTGGGTGGACTGGATAAGGCTTTGGGCAGCACCTTTATCCTGGAGAATCGGCTGCCCCTCACTGTAACTGGCATTGTTCAAACGCCACCGCCCAACACGGATCATCCCTACAGCCTATTGATTTCCTATGCTTCGCTGGCGCGGTTCCGGCCCCAGACGGTTAACAACTGGAAGACGGTGGAGAGCGGAGCAACCTACGTGGTGTTTACCCCACACACCCAACCCGGGTCGATTCAGGATCAGCTCAACCGGCTTATTCAAAAACAGCTCAATGAAGCGGTTGCTCAGCGTACCGCCTTCTACCTGATGCCGCTGAACGATAATCATGATCGGAACTACGATTACACCAGTTTTACCTATGATTTTCCGGTGCCGCTGTTGGTGATCCTGTCGATCCTGGCCGGCCTCATCGCGTTGATTGCCTGTATCAACTTCGTCAATCTGGCGACGGCGCAGGCGCTGAAACGAGCCCGGGAAGTAGGGCTGCGGAAAACCCTGGGCAGTAGTCGTTTCCAGCTGATCCTGCAGCACCTCAGCGAAGCCTTTGTCGTCACCTTACTGGGTGTTGGGCTGGGCCTGGTGGTGGCAAAACTGGGGTTATTGCAGTTGAACGAACTTTACGGCGGCTCCTACCTGCACTTTCATTTTTGGGATGAGCCTTCGACGCTCCTGCTTATGGGCGGCCTAACCGTCATGATCAGTCTGCTGGCGGGTTTTTATCCGGCTTTCGTTCTGGCCGGTTACCAACCCGTGCTGGCCCTGAAATCTCAGACGTATACCGGCCAATCGAAGGGGCTTTTCCTCCGGCGGGGGTTGGTCATTGCTCAATTTGCGGGGGCGCAGCTGCTGGTGATTGTTACCCTGATCCTGATCAATCAGGTCCGTTATTTTAAAGATCGGCCTCTGCCTTTCAACCCAAAAGCCATTGTTCTCATTCCGGCTTTACGCGGAAATGAGGAACAGCAGCATGATCGATTGCGGCAGGAGCTGCAAAGAATTCCCGGCGTGATCCGCTTCAGTTTTGGGAACGTGGGCAATGAAGCCGGTACGTTTTACGCGGACCCAAAACTGAAGCACTCTACCCTGATCAGCTACGTGGACACCGCTTACCTCGCCACCTTTGGAATGCGGTTGCTGGCCGGCCGAAACGTGACCGCCGATTCGACCAGCCGTCCGGCGCCGGTCGTCGTGAATCAGGCGCTGATCAAACGGTTGGGCTTCAAGGAGCCAGTGTCAGCCCTTGGTCGCACCTACACCTTAGAAGGTCAGATCGTCGTCATTCGGGGAGTCATGGAAGATACCTACACGCAGCCGATGAGCAACCAGGTGGAGCCCATAACGCTGTTGTACAATCCGGCAAGATTCACGGGGGTGGCCCTGCATATTTCCAGCGCGCAGACTTCGACCACCCTGGCCCGTATGGAGCGGGCCTGGCAACGAGTTTACCCCCATTACCTTTGTAAATACCAGTTTATGGATGACTCGCTTAACCGGGAATACGGCCCGTACCGCCTTATTTTCTCTATTCTGGGCATCGCGTCTTTTCTGGCCCTGTTCATTGGCTGTTTGGGGCTGTACGGTCTGGTTTCCTTCATGGCCCTTCAGCGGACCAAAGAGATTGGGATTCGCCGGGTGTTTGGCGCCAGCGTGGCAACGATTATGCTGCTGTTCTCCAGAGAATCGGCCGGGTTACTGCTGGTCGCTTTTGTCCTGGCAGCGCCTTTAGGCTACTTTTTAGGAATCGCCCTGCTGATGGAATTTCCCGAGCGCGTAACCCCGGGTCCGGGTATTTTCGGGGCTAGTTTTTTGGGTTCGTTGCTCATTGCCCTGCTCACGATCGGTTACCGTTCCTACCAGGCCGCTGTTCAAAATCCGGTTAAAAGCCTCCGGATCGACGGCTAACCGATCCGGGAGCCGAAGCTGTTTTGAAGCGTGAAAATGAGGCTATCCCACTTCACGCTTTGTGGGTGAATTGCCTGCCTAAGCCTGTTTAGTAGCCTTAGTCCCAACACTCACCGTCCTGCGTGGTGATTCGCAGTAAAACAATGGTAGGATCATCTTTCCCCTCGGGAAACCAGTCGCGCAAGGACTCATCCCATAAGGAGTCTACTTTAGCCTGATCTTTAACTACTTCCGCCTGTCCGGTGGTCGTAACGGATACCCCGGACTGCGGGTTCGAGAAGCTTAAGGCAACAGAAGGTTGTTGACGAATGTGGGCTACTTTAGCGGAGTTATCCCGTGTAAAAAACCACATTGTGCCATCGGGATCGAGTTGATGCGTAGCCATAGGTCGGCTACGCAAAGCCCCTGTCGCCGTTTGAGTGGTCAGCATGGCGATTCGGATATCCTTAATGTACTGTTTGATTTTGTCAAACTCCTCGGAGGTGATTGCTTTTTGGGCGGTCATACGGGCTGATCGTTAATACTGACTACCCAAGTGCGTGTTGAAGCTAAAGGTTTTTTCTTTGCGGCTTGGGGGAAAATCAGGGCGAATGATCACCGCTGAATTGCCTGTGTTTCGTTCTTAGCCCCGGCCCGCCCGAAAGTGCGGATTAATCAACGGTGATGTAGCTGCGTTGAAACAGCGCATCCAGAGCTGAGGTCTGACCATTTCGGCGCTGGCGTCGTCGGCCTTGGCTGATTGCCATGCGGTTGCCCTTCCTTGCAGGCCGGGGGGGGGCGCAGACGCGACGCTAAACATCACGACGGTAGTTTACGCTGCGGAGGGGCTACTGGAGCGAGTCGGCACATACGCCTTTGGTGGCATCCTGCCTGAGTCGGTCGTATTCGATAACAGCAGCCGCTTTTTGGCGGTGACTTCATTTGATCACTACGATGGGCAGACGCCCAGAGGCTCCATTGATGTTTTGCGGCTGGCGGGTGACTACTTCGATCCTAAGCGAGTTGAACTGGTCAAAACCCACTATTCGGTGCCGGTGACGCGGGGCGTTCACTCGATGGTGATTGTCCGCTAGGGTTTTTCTTTCCGCCGGAGCCGCCGCGATTTGAATAGGTCCGAGTCGCCATTCGTTGCCGGCGATAAAATCCAGTTTACCTATCAGGCAATCCATTTAAGCTTTGACTTGTCCTGGAAAAAGTTGACCATAATCTGGTTAACTTATGGATCAATTCAGCCTATCACCCATGCAAGAGCATGAACTCACCATGCGCCAAATGGTGCAACAAATTCACCTAGGCAGGCTCAACCTGGATCAGGCTGCTGTTCAGTTCAATGT
>Ga0325400_1000381_pt1 | contig 31780 bp, 19 predicted proteins | sample PopdelMetagenome_2_FD_205662 | JGI IMG/M metagenome (GOLD analysis project Ga0325400, IMG submission 205662) | Populus deltoides microbial communities from Bellville, Georgia, United States - Xylem-PdKOR-R1 | ecosystem: Host-associated > Plants > Phyllosphere > Stem > Wood/Secondary xylem...
TCATCATAAGTAGACTTTTTATTGCCCTTTTCTTTTTATCACACTTTGATATCTTTTTGACATTTGGGCAATAATACTTCATATGACTTGACTTCTTGCATTCATAGCAAAAGATAGCATCCTGGCTCCTAGATTCTCTATTGTCACCCTTTTTTCTTCTAAAATTTCTATGATTTGTACCATACTTCTTAATCCTCAAATATTTGGTGAAGTTTCTAGTCACTACGGCTAGATCTTCATCTTCCTCACCATTATATCCATTTCTACCCTCATTCTTATTTATGGCTTTTAAGGTTAAGGATTTCTTCTTGATATTACTACTGTTAACCTTAAGCTCTTTGATTTTTCCTTCATCAACAATTAAAGATCCAATAAACTCATCAAAATTAAGAGTCTTAAGATTCTTAACCTTTTTAATAGTCATTACCTTGGTTTCCCAAGCTCTAGGCAAAGATCTTAAAATTTTACCAATCATTTCGTTATTGGTGATGTTTTTCCTTATGCTAACTAGTTTACTAACAAATGTAATGAATCTATTGTGCATTTTCTGAATGCTCTCATTTGGCTCTATTTTAAAGAGTTCGTATTCTTTGGTAAGGTTTATTAATCTGTCTTTAACTTGACTTTTACCCCACAGGTAACTTCTAAAAGTCTTTAAATTTTAAAAGATGTTTTACAATTCTTTACTCTAGTGAACTCCACATGATTAAGAGCACAAAATAATGCATTCATCACTTTTGAATTATAACTATGACTTTTCTTTTGTTTGTAATCCCATTCACTTATAGGTTTAGGAATCACTTCTTATTTCAAGTTTATCATTGTGGGTCGAGTATATTCATCCTCAACGATATCTCACAATTCAATATCAATAGACTCAAGGAAAGTTTGCATACTAACTTTCTAATAGGATAGTTTTTATCTTCAAAAAAAGACGCCCTAATTAAACATTGTCCCAGTTTTTATCTTCAAAAAAAGACGCCCTAATTAAACATTGTCCCTTTTGTCTCATAGGTGGTTAAACCTCAAACAAGAAGTCTAAGCTTTGTTATCAATTAAAAAACTTAAAAAGCCTAAGAGGGGTGGTGAATTATGACTTTATCTAATTTTATAGCACTTTAAAAAATTAATATCCAATTAAATCAAGATTGCCAAAATTAATCATAATTTCTTTAACAATGCTAAAATAAATAATTAATAACAAGACGCACAAATTAGCTCTTAATAAGCCAAGTAGCCGAAACACCCAAACAATATCAATAATCACAAATTTAAAGAGATAAGGAAAGAGAGACACACACCAATTTTATATTAGTTTGGACAATCACCTATTATACCTTTTGAACTACCATTCAAGTATTTACTACCACACATGATTTTCTTAGCGAATGAGACTAAACCTTTATGTAATCTTTTTCATATGTTAAAGATTGAAAGCTTTTTCCAATCCTTTTATGGGTTTAGGATTTAACCTATTTTTTTACGAGCTCAAGTCAAACCAATCCTTTTATGGGCTCAATGTTAAACCTTACACAATTGTTTTTGAGCTCAAGATCAAACCAAATTCTTTTATGAGCTCAAGATCAAACCTGATCTTTTTTTAGGCTTAGAATCAAACCTATCTCCTAATATTTTTACAGGCTAAAAATTAAAAAAATCACTCATAATGTTTTTTTAAGGATCAATATTTAGAACCTTTCACATAATCTTTGTTAAGGATTAGGATTGAAAACCTCTCTTTGGTTTACACTTAAAGAATAATCCTAAGTGGTTCAAGTGCCACTTGCACTTTCATAATTTGATTTTTCTCTTATAAGAGAAAAATCATTCCTTACAAGAAGAAAATATTACAATAAAAATAAGCTCAAGTCTTTATAGAATGTAATCTAACTTAAAGTACGTTAAAAATTAATTTAATGTAACCTAATTTACTAGCTCATATAGTAATTGTTTTTCATTACCTTGATTAAATTTCAAAGGATTTGGGATCAAAGAAAAAATCAAATAAAGAAGAATTATTTTGTCATGTAATGTAATTATTAAATAAAGTGGTACAAAAAAGAAAACATACACATATAAGTCTTTAATCATATAATACTTAATCTAGTTAGATTATAGTATATAAAGAAATAAGTTTTTAATCATATAATACTTAAATTGAAATAAATAAGTTTTCAAATTTTATAAATAATTTTGGGACTACCTTAAAATACATTTTTAATTTTCCATCAAATAATTTTTATATCAATTTACCCTCAAAATTTAAAAACTACCAAAGTTTATTAGGAAGAAGATAACGTTGATTCAGAGAGAATAATCACTATATACTGAAGTCAATCATGCAATTGGAAGCGGTGGTGATTTAAATGCACAGGCATGGACGATTTTAATTTTAAATCACCGTTTGTTTTTGCATTTTAAAAGTGTTTTTGAAAAAAAATGAATTTGTTTTTGCTTCAATTAATATTTTTGGTATTTTTAAATTATTTTGATGTGCTGATATCAAAAATAAATTTTTAAAAATAAAAAATATTATTTTAATATATTTTCGAGTGAAAAACACTTTAAAAAATGATAACAATCATATTTTCAAACAACAATGAATACATATTTGAGATGGTTTTGAAATTTTTAAAATATAGAAAGATACAAAAGGTGTTATCAATTTTAGTTTGCTGCTTGTACCATCTAGATTTTGATGGGTAGAGTTCTTACTCAGAAAAGTTAATCGAGGACATGTTTTTGTATTTTAGAAAGATTTGACACCATGTGTTTTAAGCAAAACCTATTTATGTTGAGCTAAGATCACTTTAACCTTTTTCATTGCTAATTTAACTATTCATCTACCTGGGAGATTTTCTCTCTTACTTCACATTTTCTTTCACTTTTTTCATATTTCCTCCTTTTCTAATGTTTGATTAATATCCCATGCTATCATAATTATTAAAAATTTCATATAATCAATCACCTTATCATATTTATGATATTTTAGACTTGTTTTTATGGGTAATTCTTGGAGATGACAAGATCTTAAATTCTCATTTTGATCCATAAAAAGATATTACATAATGTTGAATGATACTCTCATTCTTGTGCGTCCACACATGGCTTTAGTAATTAGTAAGTGTTGTCAAAATCCACGGTAGACTTTTACTTTTCCTCCTTTTTATCTTTAGCTATTCTGCTGCTGCTGCTGCTGCTGCTGCTGCTGAGCCACCCTCCCTCTGCCCCCACAATTCATGTCATCTTATGATCATATCTTTTTCTTCCCGTTCATATTTGTGTAGCGAGCAAGATTTCTTGAGAGTGACAGTGAAGCTGCCCCCCCAAAATAAGTTACTAGTGATGATGGAATATGCCCCAAGATAAGTTGTTTGCGTCTCCATCACTAGCTCAGATCATAAGTTGTTTTTCTCTAGCCTTGGAAATAGTGAAACCAAGAAAAGTACAAAGTAAAACTAGATTAATATACGATGTTCATACTTTTAGATGAAGTTATACTAGTATAATTACCCTGGGCTCTCTTGGTTTCCTATTATTTGAAAGATATTGATTGCTTTCCATCATTAAGGGCCTTCATGGATTAAATAGGATACTTGGTTGATGGCATGCCATTAGAAGCATCATATTCATGTTCTAATGGTCGTACTGCGAAGAACATCGAATCCTTTTCTTGCTTGTGTTGTTCTCTTTCATGAAAAATGCTGATTCGTTTGTTTACAAAATTAAGTTTCTTTATATCTTTGCATTACCTTCTATTAGTAATGTTTTGGCAGTTGCTTGTCTTTGATATGGCTCACCCAAACTCACTGGTTTTAGTATGTTGTATATAGTATTGGTGTTGTATGTATAGAGTATTTATACTATGAACCATATTATAAACATAAAATATTTATACTATGAACCGCATTGTAGATATTGAGGAGCGTTGCCTTTTCTATTTTTTATTTTAAAAATTATTGACACATGTTGGGTTGAAGCATGACCACCTGACTCAAGGCTATTAGGTCTGACATGATCGTCAGACCTAAGGCTATTAAAAAAATTTATTTAGAATACTTCAAAGGTAGTTTAAAAGGTTTTTTTTTATATATAAAATAGAAAATGTTTATAAAAACATTATTTGGGATACTTTAATGATATTTTTAATTTTTTTTATAGGAAAAAAATTAAAAAAATAATTAGAATTTTTATTGGGGATACTTCTAGGATAATTTAAATATTTTTTTGAAAAAAATAAAAAATATTTATAAAAAAAATTAATTAGGATCTCTATTTATGATACTTCAGGGATAGTTTAAATGTGTTTTGTTTAGAAAAAATAAAAAAAAATATATAAACAAATTAATTAGCATTTCTGTTTAGGATACTTTAAGAGTAGTTTAAATAATTTTTTATAAAAAATAAAAAAATTTAATTACGATTCATGTTTAGAATACTTTAAAGGTAGTTTAAATGTTTTTATTATAAAAAATAAAAATAATTAATTAGCATTTCGGTTTAAGATACTTCAAGAGTACTTTAAATATTTTTTTTATAACAAGTAAAACAAATTAATTAGGTATGGATGTCTGACCAAATGCTCCTAGGTCTGCTTGACCGCAAGAACAAATAACCTATAAAAAATAAAATAAAAATTATAAAATAATTAGGATTTTTGTTTATGTTACACCAAGGATAGTTTAAATATTTTTTTTTTATTTCTATTTAGGTTGCATCAAGGATAATTAAATTTTTTTTTATAAAAAATAAAAACAATTTAAAAAAATTAATTAGAATTTCTGTTTAGGTTACATTAAAGATAATTTAAATATTTTTTTTATAAAAATAAAAACAATTTCTAAAAAACATTAATTAAGATTTCTGTTCAGTATACTTCAAGAGTAGTTTAAATGTTTTTTTTTTATAAAAATAAACAAATTTCTAAAAAAAAATTAATTAAGATTTCTGTTTAGTATACTTCAAGGGTAGTTTAAATGTTTTTTTTTATAAAAATAAAAAAATTTTCTAAAAAAACATTAATTAAGATTTCTGTTTAGTATACTTTAAGGGTAGTTTAAATGTTTTTTTATAAAAATAAAAAAATTTTCTAAAAAAATATTAATTAAGATTTCTGCTTAGTAAACTTCAAGGGTAGATTAAAAAGTTTTTTTATAAAAAAACAATTTAAAAAAATTAATTAGCATTTTTTGTTTATGATACATCAATGGTAGTTTAAAAAATGACCCAAGGCTATTGAAAGAAATTATTTAGGATACTTCAAGAGTAGTTTAAATGTTTTTTTATAAAAAAATAAAATAAAAATTATAAAAATAATTAATTAGTATTTCTGTTTAGGATACTTCAAGAGTAGTTTAAATATTTTGTTGTTATTAAAAATAGAAAACATTTATAAAACTTATTGAGGATACTTTAATGATAGTTTTAATATTTTTAATAAAAAATATAAAAATTAATTAATTAGAATTTTTGTTTAGGATACTTCTAGAATATTTTAAATGTTGTTTTTTTTGAAAAAAATAAAAAATATTAATTAAGATTTCTTCCTTTAGGGATATTTTAAATGTTTTTTTTAGAGAAAATAAAAAATATTTATAAAAATATTAATTAACTTTTTTGTTTAGGATACTTTAAGAGTATTTATATATTTTTTTATAAAAAATAATTTTTTTTAAAAAACAATTAATTAGGATTTCTATTTAGGATACTTAAAAAATAGTTTAAATATTTTTATTATAAAAAATAATAAAAAAATTAATTAGCAATTTGATTTAGAATACTTAAAGGGTACTTTAAATATGTTTTTTTTATAACAAGTAAAAACAATAATTAGGCATGGATGTCAAACCTAATGCTCTTGGGTCTGTTTGGCAGCTAGACAAAAGAGCCTATACAAAAATAATAAAACAAAATTTTTAAAAAATTAGTTAGGATTTCTATTTAAGTTACTTCAATATAGTTTAAATAAAAAATATTTATAAAAATATTAATATGAATTTCTGTTTAAATAACATCAAGGATAGTTTAAAATTTTTTTAATATAAAAATAAAAACAATTTATAAAAAAATTAATTAGAATTTCTGTTTAGATTAGATCAAGATAGTTTAAATGTTTTGTTTTATAAAAAATAAAAACAATTTCTAAAACAAAATTAATTAGAATTTCTATTTAGGATATTTCAAGGGTAGTTTAAATGTTTGTTTTTATGAAAAATAGTAACTAATTATAGAAAACTTATTTAGGATACTTTAAGGATAATTTAAATGTATTTTTTTTATAAAAATTAAATAAAAATTAATTAGCATTTATAAAAAAATAAAAAACATTTATAGAAACACTATTTAGGATACTTCAATGACAATTTTAATGTTTTTTTATAGATAAAACAGAAAACCATTTTAAATCATTAATTATGATTTCTATTTATAATATTTCAAGGGTAGTTTAATTTTTTTTTTATAAAAAGTAAAAACAATTAATAAAAAAATTATGTAGAATATTTCAAGGATAATTAAATTTGTTTTAATAAAAAATAGAAAAACACTATAAAAACTATTATTTAGGATACTTTAAGGGTATTTTAATTTTTTTTTGTTTTATGAAAAAATAAAAAAGACAATTATCAAAAACATTAATTAGTATTTATATTTAGAATACTTCAATGATAGTGTAAATAGTTTTTTTAAAAAATAGAATACATTTATAAAAAAACAATTTTAGGGTACTTCAATGATAATTTTAATTTTTGTTTAAAGAAAAAAATAAAAAAATAAAAAAAATTAATTAGAATTTCTGTTTATAATACTTCAAGGATAATTTAAATATTTTTCTATATAAAAAATAAAAATTAATTAGCATTTAGGTTTAGGATACTTCATGAGTAATTTAAATTATTTTTTTATAATAAATAAAAAATATTTATAAAAATAATTAATTAGTCATGGCCACCAAACCAAAGGCTCTTGGGTCTAGCATACCGTCAGGCCCAAGGCTATTAGGTTTGGGTTGACTGCTAGACCTAACCAGACTCAAAAGACTTAGGTTTAGCATAGCCGTTGGATACAAGGCACTTGAGTTTGGTATTTCTATCAGATCCAAGGCTATTAGGTTTGGCTTTGCCTCCAGACTCAAGGCTATTGAAAAAACTTATTTATGATCCAAGCCAAATCCAAGGCTATTGTAAAAAAAAATTATATACGATACTTCAAAGATAGTTTAAATGTTTTTTTTTTAGAAAAAATAAAAAAACATTTATATAAAAAATTAATTAGCATTTCTATTTAGGATATTTTAAGGATAGTTTAAATTTTTTTTTTAGAAAAAATAAAAACATATTTTAAAAAAATTAATTAGGATTTTGACACGATCAAAGAGTTGATGTCTTCTCCCAAGTGTAGGAATGTCGAAGTAATAAATAACCCGGCAAAACCGAGGTCGAACCACATGGAGGTTAACTATATATACTACAAATAAAGAAATAGATAATAACAGAAAATGAGTTGAAGAGAGCTTTGAGATGTGATATTGATATAAGGATTGAATAAGGATAAAAAAATTGTCAAGGTTAGAGGATCCACTAATGGTATTTCAAACAAGTATAGTATAAACTCTTTTTATTACTCAACTGGAAACAACACACAAAGGAAGTTCCAATCGGATTATAAATTGTTAACATGATTACATTAGTTATCTTATTCGAATAATGCTAAGACTTGTAAATTTTGTCAGGTATTCATGATTATAACTTATGTTAACAACAAATCAAGTTCCTTTCTTAGCAAATGTGTCGGTTATACCATACGGTTGAGCTATGAAAGTGCCAAGTATTTGTAGTACCATGTGTTATACAACATAAATGTAGATTAACCATTTAACAAGCAAATTATTAAAAGTGAACAAGATAACAAATACAAAACATGTTAGTATCAAACATTAAAGTTGATGTTGAGTTTATACTATACTTATTCTTACACTATTAATGTAACCTTTTCACCTTGACATAATAAACTTAGCTAAATATAATGAAAGAGAGAAACATAAATAAACAAGATAAGAACATAAATAAGATACAAGTTAACTAAGTAAAGGAAAGGAAAGGAAAAGCATAAACAAGAGATTAATATAACCAAAACTTAAGCATTACAAAAATATAAAGAGAGAGAGCAAGAACATGATCTTGATTTGAAAACCAAGATGCCTAAATGCATGACAAATGCCTTCTTTTATAGGCTAAAATTCAGAAATATTGATTTGATGACTAATTGTTGAGTGGGTGGCCACATCTTGACTTGGTGACAATCTTTATCTTCTTGTCTGAACAAAACATCATTGCTAACATCAGATTTGGAATAGATTGTCTTCATGAAGGTTCTAGAAAATTATCTCAGCTTTCCAACAAGAAAAGAATCGGTGCATTTGGACTTCTAGAACTCGAGATATGGGTTGAACACTGAATAGTGTCTGGGCTGCAAGACAGATTCAGACTTCTCTTTTAATGCTAAGATTTGGACTTCCAAACAGCAGAATTGAGTCTTTGACTCTCCTGAATGTTTTATGTCTATGTCTTAGCTTTCTAGCCATATAAACCAAACTGAAATCCAAGATCTACAGCTCCAGATATGACCTAATGACTGCACAGTGTTCCAGTTTGGACTAAACCAACATATTTTTTCTAAGCTTAGCACTCTCTTTGTCTTCTCAATTTCAGTAGTTAAACTCATCAATCAATCCCTTTATTTATATGATAGGCCTGCATTTAAGATGAACATTTACCATAAATTAAAGGTATCTTATAGTATTAGACATGATATTATAAAAAATGCTCTAGTTAAGGAGTTACTAATACTTTAAGTGCAAAATGATGATATAAAACCTTGATAAAAATGCACTTTTAAGTACTAATCAGATTTCTATTTAGGATACTTCAAGGATAATTTAAATGTTTTTTTAAGAAAAAAATAAAAAAACATTATTTAGCATTTTGGTTTAGGATACTTCAATGATAGTTTAAATGTTTTTTTTATAACAAATAGAAAACTTTATAAAAAGTTTTTTATTAGGCATGGCCGTGAGACCCTAGCTCTTGGGTCTACTTAGCCATTAGACCCAAGGCTATTGGATTTGGCATGACTGTCAGACCCAATTAAACCCAAGGCTTTTGGGTCTGGCATGACCGCTAGACCTAACTGTCTTGAGTTTGCATGCCAACCAGATTCAAGGCACTTAAAATATTCTCTATACTCTTAAGATTTTTTTTACATTTGAATTTTTTTTATTATTAATCCATTGCGGAGCGCGTGCACATATGCTAGTACCATTTATATTTTGTTGGGTAGAGTTTTGACTCAAATGACTCAAACGACTCAAACGACTCAAACGACTCAAACGTGTGGTAGGTTCTAAGATCAAAAGAGTAAAATCCACTTTATTGATAACATAACCGTTTGAGAAAAAACAAAATTGACTTAGCATTTTCAATCCATAGACAAATGATTTTTATATTTGAATGGTTGTTCAACACAAATCCTCTCCAAATTATATTCCTTTGAAAAAGCTCTTCTAATATCTATTTGTTATAACTTGAAATAAGAAAAGAAGTGGTATAAACAAGTAGCATAAGAAGTATAACTTTTTTATGTTCTTGAAATAGAAAAAAAAGAAGTATAAGCAAGTAGCATAAAAAGTATACCTTTATGAAGTATAACTTTTTTATGTTCTTGAAATAGAAAAAAAAAAAGTATAAGCAAGTAGCATAAGAGGTATAACTTTTTTATGTTCCATGTACACTATAAGGCAAAACACAAATTCAAAGATAAGTTTATTGTTTTTGTCATGAAGTTGACTTATATTAAGCAAGTTATCCTTTAAATTATCAATAAGCAAAATATATTCAATAGTAGGAAAAATATGATCACCAAAAATAAGATGTACATGTTCCATAAAACATTGTTTTTTTTCTTGAAATACATGTTGTAATATTTTTTCAATAAGAGGGATTGTATATCCCTTCAATTTTGGATTCACCATCAATTTTTCTTAGGAAATGTCCTTTCAAATTAGATTTCAAAGCTTTCTTGGCTTTGGCTTTTAATTTCTTTTAAGTAATAGGCAATCATTCTAAATGCGTGTAGGCTTCTTGCATTCATAACAAATAATTTGTTTCATTTTTTCTAGTCTAACACTTATCATCTTTGTAGTTGTGTCTATTACGGAGTTTCTTCTTCTTTAACATGCTTTTGAATTTTATCATAATAAACTAATGTATTCATCATCTTCTTCACTATCATCATCATGTGAAGTTTTGAGTGCAATGCCTTTCATTTTAATGTCAATATTATCTTTATACACTTTTCACATTTACTAACTTTAACTCATTTTTAGTGTTACAAATTTCTCCATGGGTTTTTCCTTAATCACACCTTTTACGATCTTTATAGGAATTTAAAAGCTATTTTTAACAATATTTCACATCTCAATATTTTGTAAAAACAAGTATGCTTTCATCCTATAACTCAAATAATCATAGTTAGAGACATCAAACTAAGGTGCCTTATTCTCATTGATCATGATCTTTTCTCTAAGATGGTTAAGTTCTATTCAAGATTCCAAACTCCAAATGAAGGACTAATTGCTAGGTCCAGAGGAAGCATAAAAAGATATGAATAAGATAAAAACAACTATATGGATATATAAAAACTTATGACTAAATTTAAAGACAAAACAAGAAATAATATAAAGGAAATATATATAAAGACAATGAAATTTAAATAATTAAGCACAAAACAATAAAACAAATAGTGTAGAGATAAAGATTAACCTCATTCAACCATGCTCATATTCAAACCCCAAGTACACCTAGGGACTTCCCAATCCTTTATTTGTTTATACTTGCATTGGTGAGGAACCAAGTAATGTATTATAACCACTTTTTCTTCACACTAATAACAACCACTTGTTATAGCACCAAGCTCACTTTAACTGAATTCTATCAAGAATAAAAGTAACCTAAATAATTATACTCACTCTAAAAGAAAATCAATCACTGTTTAGCATAATAACATAATGTAGTAAAGGGACATTAGACAAAGAGCTTTAAGAGGGAAAATAAAGAAAATGAGTCGTTACTTGATTTAAGTTAAATAAGAAACCTAAATAACTGGTTTTGTTTAGAGATCAAAGGTGAGGGGTTGGTTATACAAAGATAAGGTAACAATTATCCAACAATATCATATTTAAAGTTAGTTGCATTGCATGCAAGTTAAAATATGTACATTTGTTTTGTTATTTTTATATCAAACCATCAAGGTTGTTTGGTTTTTAAGGAAAAAAGTACGGGGATAAACAGAAAAAAAGGACCCCTTTGAATTCTTTTTGAGTACCTATTACACATAAATCAAATATACATGCATGTAAAAAATGATAGCATATAACTCAAGAAATAACAAATGAGTTATCTCATATAAAAGAATGGGATAAAAGAATAATGTTCATATAAATATCTAGATTTTTTTGTTTATTAAAAGTTTTAAAACAACAAAATAAAATTTTTAATGCACGTTAGGCAACCTAGTAAACCAGGGATGCAATCAAAAGGGTAAGGCTTGAGCACCCTTAAACTAGTAAATCCAATCAAGCATGCCATATCAAAGAGAGAAGGAAGAAAGTTAATAATAATAATAATAATAATCAAAGTGTGTGTATGTGTGTGTGTGTGTGTGTGTGTGTGTAACATCTTCTATTTATTTACCTATGATATGATTATCGAATAACCTTTAAAGCTTTGATAAATAAATAGACAATGCATGAAAAAGCCATCTCTGAGAAAATGGTGGCCCCATTACTTGATAACATAAATAAATAAATTAAACACATAGGAAAACAAGCACTCAAATAAACAAGGTCCCACTTTTTAATAGTTAAATTTAGCTCTACATCACTTTTTAATAGTTAAAGTCAGCTTTACATATGAGTTATCGCCTAATTAACACATAATAAAATGTTGAACCAAATGGAACTAGGCCAACCATTCTTTTATTTCTTTTCTTTATTGTTTTATTTTATTGGTTTTCTTTACCGTTTTTCTTTACTTTACTACTTTATTTGATTTTTTCCTTATTGTTTATTTTTTTGGTGTTATCCATGACAATTAAGCATGTTAAGATTTATAAGCAAGCAAAATTTCACATGCCATTTGATTTATAAGGCTGTTATTTGTTTTCACTTAGGATTTAGTTCCTAATAGTAATTTCTCTTTATTGAAAGGAAGAAATGAAAAACAAATAACATATTGATAAAGAAGTTAATGATATATCAACAATTTGATATTTGGTCAATTATCACAATTATCAATCCAATCAACAACTCTATAGCCACACACATACTGAGAGAAACATTCAACAAAGAAATGAAAAATTATTTGAAAACTCCACTAAAAAATAAACCAAACCAAGTCATCAACAATCATAAATCAATGAAGAACTCTACTTGAAAAAAAAAAACAAGAATAATTCAATAATAAATTGAAAAATCATTTCAAAAAACCACTTAAAAATAAATAGGACCATGTCTACAACAACCATAATTTTAGTTTAGAACCATGTTTGAAAATGAGTAGAAAAGCTTAAAAATAAAATGAAAAATTATTTGAAAGATCTACTTGAAAACGAAAAGAACCAGGTCATCAACAAACATAAAATCAGTTCAGAATTCTACTTGAAAATAAGCAAGAACAATTCAATAATAAATAAAAATAATCACTTGAAAACTGTGCATAAAGACAAATAAAACCAGGTCATTAATGACGATAAAATTAGTTGAAAACTTTATTTGAAAACAAGTATGAACTATTTAATAATAAATTGAAATATCATTTGATAACTCTACTAAAAAGTAAACATAACCAAGTCGTCAATGGATGTAAAACAATTCAGAAGTTTACTTGAACATAAGTAAGGAAAAACAATATTAAATTGAAAAATCACTTTAAAAATCTGCTAAAAAAAATCAAAACCAAGTCATTAATGATCATAAAATCAATTGAGAACTCTATTTGAAAACAAATAAGGATCAATATACAATGGATTAAAAATACACTTGAAAAATCTACTAAAAAAATGAACATGACCATCTTAGCAAGGACTATGAAAACAAAATCTTTTAAGAAATATATTTAAAAAAAACAAAATTGAACTAGCATAGGTTATAAAAATATCAGGAAAGAATTATTCAAAAGGAAAAAAAGATGAACTAACATAGGTTTTTTTGAAAAAAAAAAATTTTTTAATTTCACTTAAATGAACTAACAATAATTTTCAAGTCAATTTACGCAATTTATTGTAGTTAAATAAAAAATAAGCCAACAACAATAGTAAATTAGATTTTAAAATCAATCATCATGAAATGTTTTTTTTCCTTAAAATAATGTTGAAACAAATTTCATCATGTAAGCTAATAATTAAAATGTAAAAGATAAGAATCATGTCAATAACAATCAATATGTCAATCACCACAACAACAACAACAAAAAAAATAGAAAAAGAAAGGATAAAATTGATCATTAACAATAAGAATGACCAAGTTTAGGAAGAGTCCAAATTGAGTGAGAAAGTTAAAAAACGGTTGATAAAGAGAGCTCAAAGTCATCATCAATTAGGAGAGCTAGAAGACATGACCAATCAAGAAAAGATAACTGACAACAAATATAAAATTTCATGTGATTGATCAAAAAATCAAGTCTTATTTAGAACATGAGTTCTCAACAAAGTGAATTGGCAAAAATGTATATTAGTTAGAGTTCATACTACTGTCAAGAAAGAGACATACATAAAAAGTTATACTAGATTTTGTATAGGGCTATAAGTTGTATTTCACATGGGATTTATACCCTGTAACAATTTAAAAAGGCCACCCATTTATTAGAAATGATGACCAACTTCTTATACACAATTTATGTATACAATTTACCTTTTATTTGTAATTTATCTTTCCTTTTACTTTACAACCATTATAACTTTTATTTTGTTTTATCATTTTCTTATATTTTTCCTAGATTAATTTATCTTCATTTTCTTTTTTTCTAAAAACTAAAGAGCCCTACACTTTTTTTGATTTATGACGTTAATATTTATCTCTGCTTGAGATGTAGTTCTTAATTATTAGTTTCTCCTAATTAGAAGAAAGAAACGTAGAAAATATAGCATTTTAATCCTTATTAACTATATGATCAACAAATTAGCACTTTTAGTGGGACCTATTTATTTATAAAATAACAAATTGATCATCATCCTACTTTAAAAATAATTTGGTAAAAACACAATTGTTATGATTGATGAATAATCTACACATATAATTGACAAAGATTAAAGAATCTAACAACCAATCACCAATCAAAGAACCAATTGAGCAGCCCCAAGTACAATATGATGGTTCTTCATCTTTTAATTCGCATTAAGAATAAAGGGTTGTGCGTGGATAATGTCATAGTGCTCATATCCAACCTATGCCTCCAAAAACATTTCCAATGTCATTATTTTCACGAGTTTCAATAAGATATGATGGCATTTATACACCTTTAACACAACCTCACACATATCCTTTTTTGGGGATTAATGATGTAGTTTGATGGTCATAACCATTATGGCCAAACTTTAATCAACAACTAATGGCTATTTCTAAAGGATGATCCTTTTATTAGCAAATAAATATCTAATGCTAATTTAAGAGCCATTTAGTTGGATATAGAAAACACAACAAACATGACTTACCATAATAACCATCAGGCTATATAGGTCATGGTTTATCAACTTAATCAAATTCATAATAAGCTAAGGTAAAATCAATCTCTTGCATAGATATTTGGGGGGGGGGGTACCATAGTATCTTCAAACATTATATACTTCAATATCCTAGATATCACACCCCTATATAGAAAACACAACCATAACCCTAATAACATTTAAACATGATTATATATGAAATGCCACCTACTTTGCAAGCATACAAGCAACCTCAAGCCAATTACATGGCCTAACAGCCTTAGTTATAGACAACCCAACAAGTTATTAGGTAATATAATTCCCTATAGGCTAGTTTTTAGTAAGATAGTGCAATCCTCATGTGCCTTAAGGACATGTGGTTGAAAAAAAAGAAAAGAAAAAAAAGGATTGATGGAATTAAACTAGTCCAACACTTACGAGAGATGAGACTAGATATTTGACATACAATAAGGTCCATATACCATTATCTATGCTCTAAATGCATTGATTGACTCCATATAATTCCTAGAGGAATCAAAATTATTGATTTCATCTAAGGAAGATAATGAGTCAACAAGGGAATACATCACCAAATTCACTAATGAATGTGGTGATGGTGTTTCCAATCCCTTCAAAAAACTAATGCTATTTGGTTCTTTATTAACAAAAATTTCTCATATGTATGATGCCCTATAGCTAATTTATTGGTTACACCTAGTATTGACTTTATTCATGCAATATATATAATTTTATTTATAAAAGTATTCTTTATCTTTAATATTTGATTGATGAGTTTAGAGTAATGATAAAGTTCTTAGGATAAAAGTACTTTGTAAATGAAAGTATAAAGTGGTTATAATTATAAGATTTCTTTTGCATCAAAGCATTATTCCTAAATATTCATAATCAATGCTCTATTAAGACACAATATTAATTAGAGTTGTCAATACATATTATATGTTTTTTTATTTGGAAAGAAAGCAGTTATTCTCATAACCTAAAGTATGAGGAATATTTAGAACTAATATGAAGGTGATTATCGAATGACATGTTCACTAAATTGACATGCATGAGGATCTCATCTTAAGAGATCATCTATATTTATGAAAAGACTTATGTGACAATTATGTATGTGATCCTTAGACTTAAGGCTACTAAGTTATCTTATAAAGGGAATACTATGATTTGATCCTGATTATATGTTGCCTTAATCAAGGGTAACAAACGAGCAAACATTGGGTAATATGAATTATATGAAAGTATTTAAGTGATCAATAGAAGATTCATTGCTCTAGGTGATTTGGAGAAAATATTCACTTGCTCTCAATTAGTATTGATTATAAAATACTTGCGCAAAGTGGAATTAGATTTGAAACAGATTTGAATTTTATTCAAAGAATTAATGACTATAGTGTTGAGAATAAACATGATTTAATTTAGCAAATACATTTCATGCTTTAATGTTTAAATCAAAATATTATTGATAAAGGGCTAATAATTATATTGAGAAACTAATAATTGAAAGATTAAGTCAAACCACTTATGACTTTTTTAATATTTGAGGGATCATGATATATTATTAGACATTGCACTTGATCTTCAAATATAAATCAATTAATTATTGAATTGATAATAAATTAATTTTTTATTTGATTTTTTTTACCATGTTTGTGATTGTGTCATTTATATTTAAGCTAATATATTAGAAAACTTAATGAGTTATACACATAATGAATTTTGGGTAATAAATTAAACTAGGATGATTAATAAAGTATGACTTGATTGTAAATAAGTTTTAAAAATCAAAGAATTATATGTAATTTATAGAAGGGATTACAAATTTACAATTATAGACTTAGAAAAATCATGTAAAGACTTTATTCCATAAATTTCTAAAACTGTCCTAAAATAATATACGATATTTTTCAGGGGCAAAGTGATATTTTACCATTTATAAGGTTATCAAGTTTCCCCTATAAATAGAATGTATGTCACATATTTTTATAATGACTTAATTATAAAAATTGATATGATCAAATACATCTTAAAACATAAAAAGAAAAAAGTTAACATTCAAGATATAGCAATCCATCTTTCCTAAATAGTTTTAGGATATTTTTGATCTAATGGTTTATGTTGATTAATGTTAAAGCTAACATTAATGTTTATTCTCTTTATCATCCTTCATAAAAAAATATCCAACACAACACAAAAATCTTTCATAATCTCTCCAATATTCCTATGTTCTTAATTGAACTCAATTATAAGTATATACAAACAACATTCATGCATTGTTTAAAATTTTTCCCTACTTCCCCTTTTATGCCCGATAGTACCCTAGGGATTCTTCTTCATTTGTTAATCATTCTAAATTGTTTCCATCTATTTCTATCTTAATCACAAAACATAAAACAAATTTCTCATTTCCTATATTTTTTCTCAAGAACCATAACCTTAAAATTTACAAATCAACACAATTTCTTAATTGAATTCATTTAGGCTTATATATTCAAGTCTATTGCCCTTTACCTGGTGATAAAATGAGCTTCAATTTTCAACCAGTCAAAATTTCTCAACACTCATTCTTTTTTCCTCTTGGTCGTCACCCTTTTCACTATAAACTCCTAATTTCTCTCACTTACTCTCTTTAAATTCTTGCTTAGATGTTGTTTCCCTCACTCTAAATCTTACTCAACCCCTTTATTTTGTAGAGTTTCCAACTAAAAAATGATGAAAAGAATATGAAGAAACCCTTATAGTTTCATTTATTTTTATTTATATATTGGCCCTCTTATGGCTAAATAATTTTATTTTGTCCCTACTTTTCTCTTTTCTAACAAATTGGGTTATATTCTCCTTTTATTTCTTTTAATTTTACTTTTAAACATTTAATTTTATTTTTTTAATATATCTTAACTTTTCTCTTTTCTAACAAATTGGGTTATATTCTCCTTTTATTTCTTTTAATTTTACCCTTAAACATTTAATTTTATTTTTTTAATATAACTTAACCCAATTTATCTCCGAGTTAAAGTTTTAATAGTTCAAATTATCTGAACTGAGGTTTATAATTGAAATTCACAAAACCTTAATTCACTCATATATTGGTATTTAAAGTTTATGCAAACTAGAAGTGAAAAACAAAATATTATATTACTTTTATAGATCATAACATAACGTATTGTTATACCTATTTGCATAAGAGCAAATATAAAGCACTTGAAATGTTTAAATATTACAAAAAAGAAGTTAAAAATTAACTTAACAAAAAAATAGAGATAATAAGAAGTGATAAAGGTGGAGAATACAAAGAACCATCTGGTGAATTATGTTTCAAAAATGGTATTATCCACTAAACTACTACTTCTTATTCACCACAACAAAATAACATTGTAGAACATTAAAAGCAATGATGAATGCCATGTTGATAAGTTTGAGTGCACCTCATAACTTGTAAGAAGGGTAATTCTAATTGCTAATTACATACTTAACAAAATATCCCATAAAAAGTTAGAAAAGACATCATATGAATTGTGGAAATGTAGAATACCTTTTTACAAATACCTCAAAGTGTGGGGGTGTCTTGCAAAGGTAGCAATACCTTATTATAAAAAGGTCAAGATATGACCTAAAATTATGGATTGTGTATTTATTAGATATACATACAATAATAATACATATCAATTTCTTGTACACAAGTCAAGCATTGAGAATATTCATCCTTGTTATGTGAGGATGTGTTTCCATGGAAAGAAGCACGAGAATATCGTTCACTTAAAAGAATGATTGATGCTAGCTCAAGTAATCATCACTAATCAGAAAATGATGAGGTTGAGCTTGGAAAGAGTAAAAGAGCAAGAGTAACCAAAACATTCAGTCCTTATTTTGTAACATATTTATTAGAAAATGAACTTTGAATCTACTCCGAGACAATGTCCTGTCCTGAAACTTTCTATGGGAAAAAGGCAGACTATAGTGAAATTGAATCCATTATGAATAACTATAATCTTAAAATACATCAGATGAATGTAAAAACAAGTTCCTTAAATGGCGACCATGATAAGGTAGTTTAAATGGAACAACTTGAGGGATTTGTTATCAATGAATAAGAAAAAAAGTTTGTAAGTTTGTCCAATCATTATATGATTTAAAACAAACACCTAAACAGTGACATGAAAAATTTGACAAGGTTATGTTGTCAAGTGAGTTCAAAATCAACAAAGTTGATAAATGTATTTAATGCAAATTCCATGATCATGTGGATGTGTAACCCACAAGCAAGAAAGATAAATCTTGGAAAGCTAAGAATCAGATTTGATAGGAGTGTAACACATAGTTACTTAAACCAAAGCACCAAAAATATTAGAATGAACCCTTACCTAACGAATACCAATTCATTAATGAAAAGTATACTAAAGACACCATAAATATAATTGTTCTTTGATAAGTCAAATTCAACTCTTTAAAGAACCAAAAAAGCAAGAATAGGTCACATATACAAGCAATATTATTCTTAAATCAAAGTCTCCAAAAAAAACCTAAATACTAGCTATATTAAATCAACTAGGAAACTAATACAAATTCTATATAGTAGCTTCTGAACCTTATTTCAAGACTTTTCAATGTGAGATTGATGTGAAATTTTAACTGTATATAAAACAAGACCTTTGAAAACTTCTGGTAAAAATTTAATCCGATTTAATGGTCAAATAAAAAGTTATATTGATAACACAAAACTATGTAATACGAAAATTCAATCCAAAACTGATTTTGACCCTCCTAAATAAGCATGGAATCTTTATAATGGAAACTTCCAAAACATTATGCCAAAATATCGTTGTAATGTTAGGATTAATTATTAAACAAGGCTACCATCATGATGCCAAAGTTAAGCCCATGTTGTGAAACAATTGAGCTATTTTTATACTTAGATTAGGTTGATTATAACTTATACCATATCATATGTGTTGTGGTCTATTTGAAGTCAGATTTGGCCTCAATATGTTGAACAAACCCATTTTGTGTCTCATTAACTTCTTGACTTGATATTGTGATTGGCTCAATTAACACCTCTAATGGATCTTTTGTTATGGTGGGCTGGTCCATATCAATGTTCATATGAAAAAAAAAACAAATAAAGATTATGTCATTGTAAGGCAATAAAAGAAGGTACTGAATTATTTAAGATATACCTTGGACTACAGGCTATATTAGTCTCTTTACCCAGCAGTACTGAAAGTTATAGTGATGGTAATTGGATATCTAACACTAAAGATTCAAAATCCACAAGTGGATATGTCTTCATACTTGGTGGTGCAACTATGTTATGGAAATCCTCTAAAAAAACATGAATAGCTAGATCTATGATGATGGAATCAGAGTTTATTACTCTTGATAAAATTGGAGTTTAAAGTCAGAAGGATTTAGAATTTCTTAGAGGATATTCCATGTTAACCAAAACTAGTGCTAACTATTTATGTTCATTGTGATAGTCAGTCAGTAACTGTAAAGGCATGAAGTAGTATGTATAATGGAAAGTCCAGACATGTATATATTGTAGACATAATACTGTTAAATACTTGTTCTCGAATGAAATTATTTTCATTGACTATGTAAAGTTAAAGGAAAATATTATGGATTCGCTAACCAAAGGTTTGTTGAGAGAGTTTGAGTATCATTTATCGAGGGAAATAGGCTTAAAGCCTTTAAGAGATGAAATAATGTAAAAATGAAAACCATACCTCATTGATTAGACATAATCTAGGTTCATATAGAAAATTAAGTCATATAACATTTTTAGTAATACTAGAAAATTGTTATTTTCTACTTATTCCTTTTTCCTACTCCTCATCTTTTCCAACAATAGACTAATGCACTTGTTCAACATCCAAGTCGAGTTGAACAAGTTTGTCATTAACATATACAATATCTTGTTGCAAATCTACTTGTAATTTCTTAATTGCATCAATCTTTTGTTCCCATTTACCAGTAAAACTATTAAACTTGTTTGATAGAACTTGTAATTATTGTTTTATAAGAGGGAGTAGGGGGTTGTTTTGAGGAGTTTCAAGTTGAGAAGAGGTAGACTCTTCAGGATGTCACTTTTTACTGACCACAACTTTAGATTCGACAATAGTTAAAGTTGGGATCTTTCCATACATTTTGATTATTGACTCACTATCATGCAAGGGTACTTTGGCTATGATTTCTATCCTAGTTATGAACCCACCAAAAGGTAGACTCGTTTTCTTTTTAGTGTTAACTTTTTGTATTACATTAATAAAGTGAGTGACTAGGTCGATTGGAACATCAATAACAATAGTATATATGAACTAAGCTTTCTGAACTATCAGCTTAGTATGTCTTCCAATAGACTAGAGGTTTGTTAACATAATTTTTGCTAATAGTTGATAAAAAGGTAGCATAGTGTTCATATGCAATATTTGTGCTTTGGCATATCAGTTCAGTCCTATAAGGCCAAAAAAAAAATCACTCATCTGATTCTTAGAAGAGGCTCCTATTTTTTTTATAAGGAAAGCCAAGATCTGTGATTTTAGATAGATCATATAAATTCCTAATGACAATAGAAGACAACTTAATGGTTGACCTCTAACAGTGGAAGTAATGAAGCAGTCATCAAGATTGAAAGACTTATAATTGGCATAAAACTCTTAACTATTTTAACATATAGAATATGTGTTTTTTTTAGTCAGTTTACCCTAGTGTATTTTTTTAAAGATGTCTTTTATAAATGCAAATACGGGGTTAGAAAGATCACTTACCAAAACTTTTCTTTCACCTAATATGTTCTTACTGGAGAAGGTGTTTTTATAAGCCATCTATGTACTCGAGGAAGTAAAGTAGTCAAGTTTTCCTAACTATGTTGTTGATTTAGAGGAATTAACCATAATTTTGTCCTTTGAATCTTAGAGGGCTAGACTAGAGTCTCTTCAGGGGATGAGGTCTCATGTTCTTCTTCATTAGAAGAATTTGAAATAGGGGTTCCAAGTTTCTTCTTGGGTTTTACTTTATAATGACCCTACAGTAAAAAAAATACATTAGCCATGAAGCAACGAATCGAAAGAAATGTGTGTTGAAAAAATTATGCATAGATCATTGTAAAAACACATTCTTTTTAATAATCTTCTCAATAAATTTAGTATCAAGATAAAATATCCTTTCCATTTTCATATAAAATTTAAATGCAAGATAAAGAGGATGGACATGTGTTTTGTCTCAAAAATTTATTTTCTATTTATCAGAAGATGTCAAGTACAGAAAAAGATATTTACTTGGAAATTTACCATATGAGTACCTTAAAACAAGAGACAAAGAGAGAAATGAAGAGAGAGAGATATAGATGATGGCATGTTTTGATGAAGAATACCATTAAATCAGCTTCTCAAAAAGTTATTTTTCTCTTATTCTCGCTCACATCAAACATCGTGATATGTTCCTAGAGTCTCTCTTTAGATTACATTTCAATGTTATGAAAAAGATTAACTCTTTAGATCACCACATCTCCTGTTGTTTTATAAATCAGTTAGGCCACATTATTTTTTCTTGTTTTTCTCACAAGTGTATCTAATTATACACTTAGGCAGATATATAGACCTATATAAAGCAACTAAATTTTCTAGTCTAAAAATACTCACAATAACAGCTTGAAAGGACATATGTACCTTATTTGTCAATCTTCATTCATGAACGCATATCTTTTTTATTGACCATATCAAGATGTGAGTGTATAAGAAAGACAACAATTTTGCTTTAAAATTTTCTTTCTTCAACTTCTTTTATTTGATTTAAGATATGCTAACATAGTGTGAGCATACCTTGCAAGTTAAACTTTATACTAGGGCTTAGATACATAAGATTTTCACTCGTAACATAAGATTTGATGACCTTTATCATTTTAATTATGTAATTGTTTGCTTATTTTCATAGTGAGCAATTGATTTTTTCATTAAGGAATTGGAGAGTAAAATGGAAAGTGTTTGTCTATTTCCATAATGGTTGCTATATCGCGGTCACATAAATTAATTATCCTAACTTAAACAAACAAGATAATATAAAGCAAGTAAATGGTTTATTCCATGAGAAAGATCTAAGTCAGGTCTTTATACTAGATGATTCAAAGTTGGGGGGGTTTTGAGGTTATCTAGGCTATGCTATAGTTAACATAATAAAATAATCAAGTTAAATTAAATAACTTTGAAACTTGTTAAGAAAAAAACCTTGGTTTCAAATAAATGTCGACCTGCATAAATCAAAACTGATCATTGAAATGAAACGTCAATTTATATTTTGAATATCTATCTTTCCTTAATATTAGTTAGTTAACATATCCACAATGTAACTAACCCTAACCATTAAACAATTATAGTGTCTGCACTGGTAATTTAACTTAATGGCAGTCTTAAGAACTAGATAGGTTGATAAATCTAGACAACATAACTGTTTCTAGTATATGTTCAATTTAGTTAAATGTTTTCTCTAAGATTAACAACATAGATCTGCTATAATTATTAAACTTAGTTGCTTTATAAGTTTAAATATCACAACTCTAGTTTTGATAGTAAACTTAGCATTAGATTGGTTAAAATAATAACTTAGAGTTTGCTCTAACAATCAAACTAAATAATCATAAAAAATAAATATAGGAAAACATTCATACTCATCATATAAACTGAAAAGAAAAAATAGAATAGATCTCATAGTTTTTGAAATCTGAAGGTTTCTGTATCCTTTCAACCAAGACAAATAACTTAGCATTGCATGTCTATCAAAAAACTAATGAAAAGAAAAGATGAGAACATAATTTCAGGTATAGGAGAAAGGGGTGAGAGTTTTTTTCTTCTTTTTGGCCATCACCTTTCTTTCTTTCTCTCTTTCTTCTTATTTGATAGGAAACTCTAATCCTCACATCCCTCCAATCCATTTGTATCCTCCTAAAAAAAATTATCCTTTCCAAAATAGACAATCTACATTTAAGTAAGTTGAACTTGTTTCTTTACAAAATTTGTATGCTGGCAAAATTTATAGGTTGTCTTAGAAGGATCATATCTCCCTCATATGAGCTTCTTTTTTATTGAAATTTGGAAGGTTTATAAGTCTTTGAGTCAGTAATCCAAAAAAATTAAGTTTGTATCAAATGGATTTCTCTAACTCAAGATATTCAAGTTAGAATGGTCAAAGGTCAAGATTGACAGAATATGAGACTTGTTTTTGAAGGTTGCAATTCCCATGCCCTTTTTTTTTCATTGCCATATATGTATAGAAAGGTGAGGATGTTAGCTTTCTATTGCCACTAAAATCACTTCATTTTAACCTCTACAACTCAAGTTCTTCATAAAACATCAATCAAAGGTTCCTGCCAATATTCAACACAAGTTGGAACATGGTCTGAATTTTATCTCTAATTTACTCATTTTTGAATCTTATATCAAAAAGTTCATTTAAAACACAAATAAAAGATTATCAAGGTATTTTATATATAAAACATTGACAAAATATTAGGTAAATTTGAGTAAAACTTTCAAATAATATGGTTGCATCAAATACCCTGACACTTAGCTCTTACTCATCCTCGAAAGGAAAAGGTCTTACTTTTTGGTTGTATTGAGGCTAAGGTTAAGATGAGGTAAAAGAAAGAAAAAGAAAATGTTAAAACCGAAAGAAGTAGAGTATTCTATAAAAATTGAATTTTGAAACAATATAGTTCATCAAAGCACACAAATTCACCATCTTTAAGCATCAATACTTAACTTCTTTTGATTTCAAGCTCCATCAACATAAAACTTTTAGAGCACAATGGAGCATCTTTTCTTTTCTTTTCTTTTTCTTTGTTTTTAGGAATGGTCTACCTTTGGCAACTTTGCCTATTCTTTTCATCAAGGATCACTTTTTTTTTCATATAATTTCTAACCATAATATCATGAGATATCAACAAGTATATGCTATACTAATCCATGGTTAGGAGAAAAGAAAAACATATAAAAAGTTAAGACTTACAACATGGGTAAAGCAAAGAAAAGATAAACAAGCTCAAAAGAGCTTACAAGGATAATATGTTTTGGGTTGTTTTTTTTTTTTGCTCAAATGGTAAAAATTCCTAGTGTTTTTATCATCTTAGTATATACATGTAATGTGAATGTAATCTCAATAATATATGAAGTCAGTTCTAAAGATATATATAATTGAAAGAATACATAATCAAAGAATACATAATCAAATAATATAATATTAAAGGCTCAAAACTTACAGTGGTACAACACTATTAAGTCAACATGGTGTATTTTCAAAGTCAATCCCTAAACTAGTTAAACTTTAAAACTTGCATCCACACCCATTCATTCAATTTATATTTTACTTTATTTCAACAAATCCTCATACATAATACTCATATTCTTATAAATCAATGACAGTTCAATAGATAAAACTTAATACTTAAGGTTGGAAAACATAAATTTATTTTTATTTTTTTAACAAAGAAACAAAAAAGAAAACCAAAATTCTTTAAATACCCTTACACTTTAAACACAACATTGTCCTCAATGTTGAAATAAAAGAAAATGAATATAAGAGAATGACAAACATAAAGTAAAATGTGAAAAATAAAATTTAAGGGAAAAATAAAGCAAATTTGTTTTTTTTTTGTTGGGTTACCTCCAAGTAAGCACTTTTATTTTATGGCATTGGCTTGACACATTGCATGCTTAAACTCTATAAATTGGTTCAGCTAACCCCACAGAAGTAGTGAGTTCTATCATCCAACCTTCATAGAAAGTTTTCAATCGATGCCCATTAACGTTGAGCACTTTATTTGTTTCTAAACTTGTAATCTCAACTGCACTATAAGGAAAAACATTAGAAATGATGAAGGGTCCAATCCAACAAAAGCACAACTTTTTAGGAAAAAGTTTCAAACGTGAATGATAAAGGACTTTGTCTCCAACATGAAACTCCTTTCTTGTAATCATTCGGTCATGAAAGCTCTTGGTCTTTTCTTTGTAAATCGTTGCATTCTCGTAGACATCATTCCATATCTCTTCTACATCACCAAGTCATAGACTCTAATTTTATCGGTTAGGTTGCATTGTCTTCTCCAAAATGCACTTAATTTCTCGATTTGAAAATTCAGCTTGGCAAATCGTTTGAGGATGATAGGTTGTGGAAGTCTGATTAGTCACATGGTACTTGCATAGAAATGCTTTCATTGAACAATTGCAAAAATAAGTGTCATGATCACTAATGATAGCTTTGGAGATTCCAAACGTGTCAAATATGTGAGTCTTGATAAAATCTAAAACAACCTTAGCATCGTTCGTGTGGCTTTCGCCTCAATCCATTTGAACACATAATCAACAACAAGAGGGATATAAAGATTACCAAAAGAAAAAGGGAAAGGACCATAAAATCAATACCGCAAACATAAAAAATTTCACTTAGAAGAATATTAGTTAAAGGCATTTGATTCTTATGAGTGATATTGCATGTTCTTTGGTATTTTTCATATGATTTGCAAAAGCAGTATGCATCCTTAAAAATAAAAAGCTAATAGAGATCACTTTCAAGTACCTTGAGGCTGTTGTTTTTGCTCCAAAATGACTACCATAAAAATGAGAATGACAAAAAGTGAGAATGAAATGAAATTCATCTCATGGTACATGTCTTCTTACTATTTGATTCACACAAAATTTACACAGATAAGGAGTGTTCTAAAAATAATATTTAGCATCAACTCGTAACTTGTGTTTTTGGAATTTAGACAAACTTTAAGGGAATTCCTTGGTGACAAAATAGTTCACCAAATCAACATACAATGGTCTTGTAGAGGAATGTAACATATACAACTGCTCATCAAGGAATGTCTCTCTTACCGTTTTGGTTTGTATATCCTTGGTTCGCAATCGGCTCAAGTGATCAACTACATGATTTTGGGGCATCATTTTTTGTCTTTGATTTCAAGATCAAATTCTTGTAACAACAGGATCTACCAAATCAATTTTGGTTTGTATTCCTTTTTCTTCAAAAGATATCTCAAAGTTGCATAGTAGTAAAAACAATAACTTTTGTACCAAGTAAATAGGACCTGAATTTTTCTAGAGTAAACGCTACTACAAAAAGTTCTTTTTCAGTTGTAAGGTAATTGAATTGCGCTTTGTCCAACATGCGAGAAGCATTTATGATAACATGCAAATTCTCCCCTATTCTTTGCCCAAATACCACCCTTATTGTATAGTCACTCGCATCGCACATTATCTCAAAATGTCCATCCCAATTTGGTGGTTGCATGATGGGGGCAAATGTGACACGCCTCTTAAACTCATTATGAGACTTCTTTAAACGCTTGATCAAACACAAAATCTATTTTTTTGGCTAACAATTTGCATAACTGTGCTGTAATCTTAAAGAAATCTTTGATAAAGCATCGATAGAAACCTGTATGACCAAGAAAGGAACGAACCTCTCTTATATATAAGGAGTAAGAAAATGATGAAATAACATTTATTTTAGATTTATCAACCTCTAAACCATGTGAAGACATAACATGCCTAAAAACTATTCCTTATTCTACCATAAAATAACACTTTTCATAGTTCAAGACAAGGTTAGTTACAATGTATCTTTTCAAGCCTAAAGATAAATTTTCTAAACACTTATCAAAAGAATCACCATACACCGTGAAATCATCCATGAAAAACTCAATTATTCTTTTAATATAGTTAGAAAAAATACTCATCATGCATCTTTAAAAAGTTGCGGGTGCATTACAAAAACCAAAGGGCATTCTCCTATATGCATATGTACCAAATTGACATGTAAATATAGTCTTTTCTTGATCTTCAGGATTAATAACAATATGATTATACCCACTATATCCATTAAGAAAGCACTAAAAAGACTTACTTGTTAGGCGTTCAAGCATTTGGTCCATGAATGGTAATGGGAAGTGATCTTTGCATGTAGAAAGATTAAGTTTTCTATAATTAACACACATTCTCTAACCACTCGAGATGCGAGTAGGAATGAGTTCATCATCTTTGTTCTTTACCAACATGATGCTGGTCTTTTTGGGCACCACATGAATTGGCGCCACCCACTTACTTTTTGTAATGGGGTAAATGACTCCTGCATCCAATAGTTTTAAAATTTCAGCTTCCACTACCTCTATCATAGACGGATCCAAACTCCTTTACATTTTCCTAAAAGGTTTTGCTTTGTCCTCCAATAGTATATGATGCATACACATTGGGGGCTAATGCCCTTGATGTCAGCTAAAGTCCAACCAATGACTGTTTTGTGATTACGCAATAATTTCACAAGCTTTTCCTTTTGCGCACTTGTCAAACCTTTTGCTATGATAATAAGGAGTGAATTATTATTGCCAATGAATACATACTTCAAGTTATCGGGCATAGGTTTCAATTCTAACTCATGTGCTTGTAAAATAGGTGGCAAAAGTTTTTTATGTGAAAGTCTAAATAAAAAAAATTACCGTAAGGGGCAGTTTGCAAAGCTCGCAAAGCCAAGCCTCATTCTTGCATGTTTTGGGGAACATATATGTTCCTCTCCATCTCTTATATCTTGATAAAATCAATGTCATGGCTCAATGCCACACTTAATTCATTCTCACAATCAAACTCAAGAACTTGATGCACACACTTATCAATTTGATCATATCATGTGATAGAATAAACATTGTTGTAAGGATATTTTATTTCACCATGAAAGTTAAAATCAATTACTTCATCTCTTACTTCCATAGACAATATATCCTTGCCACAATCAATTTTAGTGTTGACAGTTTTAAAGAATGGTCTTCCAAATAAGATATGAGTGTTGGTGTTTGAGGAATCACGTTCCATATCAAGAATATAAAATTCTTATGGAATAACCAAACTATCAATCTTTACTAGGACATCTTCTATCACACCAAATGGATAAACAAAACTACGATCTGTAAGTTATATTACAACACTAGTTTTAATCAAAGACTTAAGACTAAGAGAATCATAAACATGTTTAGGCATAACACTAATGGATGCACCCAAATCATATAAAACCCTTTTAAAGCTAGCATTACCAATAATGCGTAGGATAGTAAACGCATCTTGGTCTTTTTACTTTAAAGGCAAATTCTTTTGAACAACAACAGATACAACTTTACCCATACTTATTTTTTGATAGCCTTTTAGCTTGTAAGCTCTTTTGGTAGTATATAGCTCCTTCAAGAATTTAACATAGTTGAGAATTTGCTTGATAACATCAATCAAAGGAATGCTGAGTTTCACTTTCTTGAAAACCTCTAAAATCTCTTTTTCTTTGTCCTCTTTCTTAGACCTAGATGAACTCAAAAGAAATGAGAGATTTTCTTAAAATTTGAATTCATTGAGTTAGGACTTACCTTTGGAGTATTGGTGGTTGTATTAGTTTGTATAGTAGGCTATTTTTTCTTTATGCTTAGTTCATTTTCTATGTCCTCTTCTTCCTCCATCTGAATTAGTTTCAACCTTTTCTCTTTAAGTTCTTTCCCACTTTGCAGCTTGATCGCATTAACATTCTCTTTTAGATTCAATCCTTGGGAGGACAATTTTTCATTGATTTATGCTTTCTACTTCCCTACACTTAAAGCTACTTTCCCCATTTACTTCTCTAAGTTGTAAATACTCAACCTTGTTTTCTGTTGAAAAGACATGACATTTTATTGTAAAGTCATATGTTAGAAGCTAAGGTTTCCATCATCTGAAGAATATCATCACTTGATGAATCTATAGCATTGGAATTTGTAAATGCAAGGGACTGTTTCGCTTGATAATTCTGTTAGGGTTAAAATCCATAGGGGTGAAACTGCCGACCTTGATTTCCTTGTTGAGGTAGGTTCCCATAGCATAAGTTTGGGTGATCTCTCTATCTAGGATTGTACGTGTTAGAAAAGGGATCATATTTACACTAGTTTTGGCCATTGAATGTTCTATTAACTGCATTAGCTTGTTCAATGTAATCTTCTTGCATTGTTAGACACATATCCGAAGCACGACCTTATAACTAGCATATGCTACAAACTTTCACTTGTTGTATATTTTCACAAGCCAAAAAACACACAAGAGAAGTAAGATCATTAATTTTATTTTCAAGGTTAGCAATACTTACCTTATTTACTTGTTTGCTTAGGAAGTCTCCATGAGTGCTAAATTATTTCGAGTTGGCTATCATATTTGAGATCAATTAGCAAACAGCCTTTAGTGTTTTATCTACCAATGCTCCTCCACTTGCTACATCAATGATACTATAGTTAGTAGGTATTAGTCCTTCGTAGAAATATTGCATGAGTAGCTGATCGGGTATTTAATGATGAGGACATTGAATACACAACTACTCAAATCTTTCCTAATATGAGTGTTTCCCCATGAGATTTTTGAATCCCACATATTTCTTTTCTTATGTTTGTAACTCAAGAGATTGAGAAATACTTCTCCAGGAAAATCTTCTTTAGAAAAATCTTCTTCATGCCATTCCAAGTTCCAATGAAACTAAGGAGAATGGAGAAAAGCCATGCTTTTGCTGGCCCTTTTAAAGAGAAAGAGAAAGCTTTCAACTTAACTTGCTCTTTATCAACTTCATGTGGTTTCATGTCAACACAAACTATATGGAACTTCTTGAGATGAGTACAAGGGTCTTCTCTGGTAAGTCCATTGATTATTTACTATAGGTGTATAAACCTAGACTTGAGTTTGAAGTTGCCATTGTTGTCGATGTTTATGCACAATGGTTGATTCTCCATGTTGGGAGCATTAAGAAGTTCATTGATTGTCTATTGTTGCGTAACAACCATGATGTTGATGCGAGCTTTCTTTCATAACCTATATAATATTTTCTATTTCGAGATCTACCTGCACTTGTTCTTGGTTAGTAGATCAAGTTGCAGGTATGAATAGTCAAGAAAACTCAAATAAACTAAAAATAAATCAATCACAAGAGAGATTTAAAATAGTGAAAGTAAATGAAAATCCAACATTAAAACACAAAAATTACCTAAAAACCCTAGAAAACAGTAGAATTTGACCTCAAGAGGGTGGGGCTAGTGGCTTTTAGCCACTAATCTTGCTCTGAACATTGTTTTCCTTTAAGAAACTAAATGTTAAAGCCTAATTCCACCACAAATTCCATTTTGAATAGTACCGCAACTTTGTTTTCATTTTCATTTTATGTTTTTGTTTTCTTTTGAATGAAATAAATAACAATCATAACATAGGAACCAACTAGAATCACTTTCCCAGCAACGACGCCAAAATTTATTGCGATGTCACAGTCACACAAATTAATTACCCTGACTTAAACAAACAAGATAATATAGAGCAAGCAAGGGGTCGATCCTGCAAGGAAGATCTAGTTCAGGTCTTTATGCTAGATGATTCAAAGTTAAGGGATTTTGAGGTTATCTAGGTTATGCTATAGTAAACAGAATACAACAATAATTTAAATTAAATAAATCTGAAACTTATCAACAAAAAAACTTTGGTCCCAAGTAAAAGTCCACATATAGAAATCAAAACTAATCATTGAAATGATACGTCAATTTATTTTCTAGATATTTATCTTTCCTTAACATTAGTTAGTTAACTGATTCACAATGTAACTAACCCTAACCATTAATCAACCATAGTGTCTGCACTAGTAATTTAATTCAATTACAGTCTTAAGAACTAGATAGATTGATAAATCTAGACAATATAATTGTCTATAGTATATGTTCAATTTAGTTAATGTTTTCCCTAAGATTAACAACATAGTTATTAAATTTAGTTGCTTCACAAGTTTAAATATCACAATTAATATTAGATTGGTTAGAATAATAACTAAGAGTTTACTCTAACAATCAAACAAAACAATCATAGGAAATAAACATAAGAAAAGATAGAATAGATCTCACACTTTTTTAAATCTAAAGGTTTCTTTATCCTTCAACAAAGAAAAATAACTTAGCCTTACATGTCTATTGAAAAACTAATGAAGAGAAAAG
>Ga0325400_1000382_pt1 | contig 31739 bp, 18 predicted proteins | sample PopdelMetagenome_2_FD_205662 | JGI IMG/M metagenome (GOLD analysis project Ga0325400, IMG submission 205662) | Populus deltoides microbial communities from Bellville, Georgia, United States - Xylem-PdKOR-R1 | ecosystem: Host-associated > Plants > Phyllosphere > Stem > Wood/Secondary xylem...
GTCACCCATCACAATGAGACCATCATTATTTTCTAGGTAGGTCATCCATTAGAATGAGACCATTCTCCATCTTTTTTTTACCTGGGTAGGTCACCCATTATAATGAGGCCATTCTTCCCCCTGGATAGGTCACCCATAAGAATGAGACCATTCTTCCCCTTTTCCACTTGGGTAGGTCACCCATCACAATGAGACCATCATTATTTTCTAGGTAGGTCATCCATTAGAATGAGACCATTCTCCATCTTTTTTTTACCTGGGTAGGTCACCCATTATAATGAGGCCATTCTTCCTCTGGGTAGGTCACTCATAAGAATGAGACCACTCTTCCCTCTTTCCACTTGGGTAGGTCACCCATCACAATGAGACTATCATTTTTTTTTGGGTAGGTCACCCATTTGAATGAGACCATTCTCCATCTTTTTTTACCTAGGTAGGTCACCCATTATAATGAGTTCATTCTTCCCCTGGGTAGGTTACCCATAAGAATGAGACCACTCTTCCCTTTTTTCCACTTAGGTAGGTCACCCATCACAATGAAACCATCTTGCATTTGGGTAGGTCACCCGTTGCATTTGGGGTAGGTCACCCGTCACAATGAGACCATCTTGTATTTGGGTAGGTCACCCGTTATAATGAGACCATCTTTCATTTTGGGTAGGTCACCCATCATAATGACACCATACACATATATTTTTGTATTGGTTGTGCTTAAAGGAGATCGCCAGATGATATCTTAGGTTAACCCAACCACACACAGAGTTTAGCTTTGGTTAAAGGGAATCGCCAGATGGGATTTCAGGTTAACCAAGCTACACACCGACTTTGTTTCGGATTAAAGGAGATCGCCAGATGGGATCTCAGGTTAACCCAACCACACACAGATTTTAGTTTTGGTTAAAGGGAATCGCCAGATAGGATTTTAGGTTGACTGAGCTACACACCGACTTTGCTTCAAATTAAAGGAGATCGCCAGATGGGATTTCAGGTTGACTGAGCTACACACTGACTTTGCTTCGAGTTAAAGGAGATCGTCAGATGGGATCGTGAAAATAGACCAGCGTGAGTATGTGGGCATGTCGCCCCTGAAAATAGACCAGGTTTGAGTGTGTGTGGGCAGGTCGCTCGTGAAAATAGACCAATTTTCTTGAAAAAAAGGCAGGTCACTCATGATAATGAGACCATTTTCTTTAAAAAAGTGAAGTCCTTAGATGAGTGGATCACTCAGCAAGCAAGGAAGACTTTTTTTTTCTTTACAAGCTTACTAAGCAAAACATTGAGGAGTTTTACTTCGCAAGCATTGTAAAGAGGGGGCATCTGTTGCTACCCAATTTTTGACCCATGTTTTGATAAAAAAATTTAAAAAAATAAAAAAATAATAATAAGGGTTTATATGTGGCGATAACATAATAGAGCATTAAGGCTAATATTAAAGAAGCAATATGTTAAAGAGATAATTACTGAATCATATATAATTACTGCAATATAAAATACCATAGATATATGATTTGATTCGTGCTGGTTATGGAAAATAATCACTGCAACATAAATTACCATATATATAGGATTTGTTGGTGCTGGTTATAGAAGATAATCTCTACAATAATTACTGCAATATTTCCTTAAATAGTATGTGTAGAGATTTTCTATATAAGTGAACCTACATCCATATGCACTAAGAGAGAAAAAAATATTCACAAGGGGGTAATTTTTTCAGTAAAGGGGAGCCAAACACAAAAAACCCTAAAGATAAAAAACTCTAAACTAGTTTCTTTTCCTCAATACAGCCCCTCCTCTCTTGAAAAAATAAAACAAAACAGTCGCCGCCCGTTTCACCACCTTCTTCTCCTCTCACAGCCTCCAACAGCAATCACCAAACCTTCCCATTCCCTCAACAGCTCTTTCTCTCTCTCGGCAGTCTCTCCCCACTTTCCCCTCTGCTCCTGCTCCCGCTCCCCTTAGCCACGGTCTCCCTCTCCTGGCCAACCACAGCCCCCCGACCATCTCACAGATCTCCACCCCCAAGCCTCGAACAGCCGTTCCCTAGCATCTTCCCTCTCCCAGCCGCGACTCATTCTTCTCCTTTTCCCATCTCCCAAAACCAGCCAAACCTCTCCCTGTCATCTTCCTCTTTCTCAGCTGACCCAATAGCCTTCGTTGTCTTCACCGATCTATCATCCTCCAACTCACAGAACAAGAGCCACTATTTCCCATCTCTCACTCAATCGTTTCTTCTTCACCATCACTGCGCAGCTAGTGAAAACCCGACAACCCTCTTCCCTTCTTTATCTCCTTCACCAGCCAAAGGACAACAGCCCACAGACCCACAGTCTCCCTCTTCAGCCGCAGACGTCATTTCTCCTTCCCCTCAACCACAGCAACACCTCAACGCCATCGTCAACTCTAGTATTGTTGAGGCTACCACCAGCAATCCAAGCACGGCAGAACCCGCCGCCATAAGCCAAACGCCCTGACTTTAGAGCCGGCCGCCTAAAATAAAGAAGAATGTGAAACCAAAAGAGAAAAAAATAGATCTTTGTGGAGAAGCAGATCAAAAAACCAAGGAAAGGGGACCAAAACTTGTTGTTGCATTTTTTTCTTTTGTTGGAGGTAACGGTGGTCGTCACCGCCGGTGAGGAAGGGAAGAGAGAGGAAGTCGAGCTAGATCCCACTGTTTCCAAGTTCTTTCTCGCGGCAGTGCGTGAACCCACGTGCCGCTAGTAGTTGTGGTGCGTGGAGGAGACGCGCCGCCACTTTTTTTTTGTGGTCCAGAAGCCTTCCCAGCAATTTCCTGGATTTTTAGGGACTATTATGTAATTTTTGAATTGTGTAATGTGTTGTTTGATTTATTTTGAATTTTTGTGATTTGTAACATGTAAATGTGGGTGAAAAAATAGTAAAAAAAAGATGTGTGTGTGTTTGTTTTTTTATGTATGTTATTGAATTATAAAATTAAAAAAAGACAAAAAAAAATGAATTTAATGTTTTAATTTGTATATGGTCAAGTATCTGAAGGACAAATAAAATCATGTTGTATTTCCTGTGAAAATATAAGAATATGTTTCTACATACTTTTTGGGATTTAATAACTGATTTATTAAAGCCTTAAGACTTTGACTAATATGTGGTTTTTTTACTTTAATTGTGATTAAATGTAATGTTTGTGTTTTTGATAAAAAAAATATAAAAAATGTTTTTATGTGTTACATACGGCTAATACCCTAACATGTTTTGAACGTTTTTTTATATAACACTTGAAACGATGTCTCTATATCCTGTTTCACCATCTCCTTGATCTTCCTTACTTTTTCATCCACTTGTTGAGCCACCAAGACCTTGTGTCGAAGTACAAAATGGATTTTTAACTAAGCTATCAATGATCCCTCAGGCCCTACACTTAGCTGTAAGCCCATCTTTTTCAATTCCACAATACTTCCTTATTCCTTAACCTTTATATCATTCATTATTGCTTTTCCCTTCCTACTAAAGGCATCAATTACTACATTAGCCTTACCAAGATGGTAGTCAATTACACAATCATAATATTTTATTAACTCCACCCATCTCCTTTGTTGCATGTTCAACTCCTTTTGCGATGTTAAATACTTTAAACTCTTATGGTTCGTAAAGATTTGAACTGGGTAATTCACCTCATGTGGCTTTAACTGTCTTGAAGTATAAGTAATCACACACCCATGTTGCACCAATACACATCCCATGCCTATTTTTGAGGCGTCACTATATACCACAAACCAGCCAACACATAACCAGAATGGCTAAAGTATATAACAAGAAGGTCAGACCAATAGTGTTTAAAGAAGGAGACCTAATATTGAAGAAGATCTCACTAGTATCGAGAGAACATTAGAGTAAATAGGCATCGAACTATGAAGGACCATATGTGGTGAAAAAAGCTTTTTTCTAGAGGATCTTTAATCTTAACCAATACGGATAAGGAAGATTTGCCTAGACCTATAAACTCTGATGTTGTAAAACAATATTATGCCTAATGTACCTTTTCTATCAATCAATAAAAAATGAAGTTTGACTGAGAATTCTTTGGCATGTTTTCCTTTTAAAAAAAAACTATGCATGATTTCATGTTTCCATAAAGGTTTCTGGAAAAATTAAAGTTTTAGTACAAAAATAGAAGTCAACTTGGTGTTTGGTTTAATAGACAAGTTCTAGAACTTCAAGAGATCTTCTAAAAAGGTGACCACACATTTAGAAAAACCTGAAGAACAACCCAAACACCACGAGATGACTTCAAAGCTAAGTTTTAGCTGAATGAATAATGAGAAACCATTTTGCATGTTCACATGTAAGAAAGCAAAGCTTAACGATCCTAAATGCATGTGTTTGAAATGAGGAAAAACCATCTTTGATGATCCTTTCACACGACTATAAATATATCTTTTGTTCCTTATTGAGCCTAATACATTTTTCTTGAGAAACACTAGGAGCAAGTGCGAGAATCAAAAAAGTAATCCAAATATACGGAATGATCCTCAATGACTAAAGGTGTTCGAACAAAGCTAGGAACATGAAAGAATTTAAAAGTAAAAAAGGTTTGAGCATACCATACAAAATAATGAAATGATGATAGTGCTCAAAACAAAATGAAGAAGATAAAAATGAGAAGCCCAAGTTTTATGCTAGAGGGCATGACAAACCATTTTACAAGTCAATCCTAAGGTCTGAAATACATAGACCAAAAGGAAGTTTGAAAACAAGCACTAATGATTCTTAGTCGTGAAATCCCTTAAACACCTTTTGAGGCTACAAATATTCTTTTTCTTCATAACCAAAAGCTGAAGCCTACAATATATACCCAATCAAGCCCTTTCTAATCAAAGGCATGCAATCTGGATCGATAGACAATGCTTTCTTATGTGAAACAAGCTTCATTATTCATATAAATAAAATGAATGCTTTGAAGACTAGTTCCTTGAAACCCTCAAATTAAAACTTGAACCTTATTAACCAACAAAACATAAAATAAAAAGTAACTTCACATTTTTACCAAAACAACAAACAAATATTTTCAATAAATATGAAAACCTACCTATAAGAGTCATTTGAGTTCTTTTCGAAACAAGTTTGCTTGAAACTAATGTCAAAATAATTTTTGTGTTTGGAATAGCTTTGAAATTCCATAAATTTTCCCATAAAAACAATTCCTTGCAAATAACCAAACCTTCTCCCGCATAGCACCATCCTTAAAGAAAACTTGAAACTAAACACTTGGAGGCATGATCAGGCTGGGGGCAATCCAAGAAACATAATAAAGTTGGCTCCATGATTTCCTTTTTAAGAAAATAGAGAATGTAAAGCAAAACTTACGATCTTTAAGATAAAGGTTTTTTAGGTAATGAGGTATGTTGAAATCATCTGAGACCTGCCCTTCCTAGAGGTTAAGATCACAAGTTGTGACTTGAGTAAGTGAAAGTGAAAAAGCCATGACAACTTTCTTATAGAGATCAAAACTTTAAAGAAAAGGAAATCTATAAAGATAGGGGACCTATATTTCTCAAGTAAGTATACAAGTATATTAATCATAATGTATTACACTTTGATCTTTACGGAGATCCTAAGGAAAGAATCCTTGATAAACTTGTATTTTTATCCCTATCTCTTCCCTTGAGTGCGTTTTTGAGCCCTCATCACTTAGGTAGTGTGCTTTCTAGCCCTATCTATTTTCTTTTTGAGTGAGCCTTTGAGCTCTCAACCATCAGATAATATGCTTTCTAGCCTTATCTTTTTCCTTTCGAGTGCGCTTTCTAGCCATCTTATACCAAATATGATGTTTGCCAGCCCTATCCATTAAGGGTACCTTCTAGCTCTCAATCATCAGATAGTGTGTTTTCTAACCTTATCTCTTTTCTTTCTAACGAGATTTCTAGCCCTCGTATACAAACATGTCGCCACATTCCTGTGTCCAGAAACCTTCTAGCTGTGTTTCGAAGTCCATTTTGTTTTTTTAGATGTTGAAATGTGTATTTAAATTATTGACAACATTTTATATTTTTGTTGCATTGTGAACTTGTAATTATGGAAGTGTGAGAAAATCATAGGAAAAAAGGAGAATGATTGTGTGTGTATGTGGTTGTTTGTATTTTTTTTTATGTATGTTTTTGAATGCTAAAAACTAAAAAGATAAAAAAAAATTAAATGTTTCTGTTTGCATTGAATTTGGTTCATATTTCAAAAAATATTTTGTTTTCTTTAGGTATCCGGGATTACAATCTTATACGTAATATGTGTTCTTGATATTAAATAAAAAAATTTGTTTTGTTTTTATTGATGTTAGAGCAATTAGGTTTTCTTTACTTAATAAGATAAGGATTTTCTTACCGAGGAGAACTTTTCTTCTCTTTTTAAGAAGTCATTGGCAAGACAACTTTCAAAACCTTCTAAATCACATCAAACCATGAAGTAGTTTACCTCAGGTAGGGTGTGCTAGGGGTGCTAATACCTTTCTTAGCCACAACCAGTCTCTTACCCGTGAATCTCTGACAAAGACCAGTACATCCGGGTTTCCTAGTAACCCTAACCTAAATACTAAGTGGCGACTCTCAAACTATCAAACGAACAAATGAAAATCGCCATCGATTGTCGTGCGGGCACATGCGATGATTAGTACTTAAAAGTGTATTTTTATCAAGGTTTTATATCATCATTTTGCACTTGAAGTATCAATAACTCCTTAACTAAAGCATGTTTTATAATGCATAGTCATGAGTTTGTATTCTATCCTACAAATAGTCATCATGAATTTTATCTAAAAGGATCTAATAATAGTTATACATTTAGTACATTGATTCATATAAAATACATCATGATTTAGAATGCAACTACATGATTCCTTGCAAAAGTAGGTTCCCATGTATCGGGTTTCCTAGGCACCTTGTTGGTATGACGTCCCTACTGCAGTACAAAACATTTACAAGAATGCAATTACTTAATAATAATAATAATAATAATAATAATAACAACAACAACAATAAGAAAATGGTCTGGCAGTTTAACAAAGCATTAACATTATCTCATGTTTGAAGCGTGACATTTGTAGTTCCTTTATGTTCTTGGTATACACAACTTGCAGTATATATATATATACACTAATTCTTGCAATCAACTATAATATTAAATCCGGCCATTCTTTTAAGACATCATTTGTCGAGGTTAACTATTCACTCACCCCGGCCATCCCCTTCGAATTCCATCAGCCAAAACTAATCAACTGTTTATCCCGGTCATCCCTTTGGATGCCATTAGCTGAAGCTAATCATTCATTTCTCCCAGTCATCCATTCGGATGCTATTAGCCGAAGTTAATAATTCATTTGTCCTGGTCATCCCTTAGATGCCATTAACGGAAGCTAATCATTCATTTGTCCCGGTCATCCATTCGGATGCCATTAACGGAAGCTAATCATTCATTTGTCTTGGTCATCCATTCGGATGCCATTAGCCGAAGCTAATCATTCATTTGTTCCGGTCATCCATTGGGATGCTATTAGCCGAAGCTAATCAATCATTTGTCCCGGTCATCCATTCAAATGCCATTCTAATCATTCATTTGTTCTAGTCATCCATTCGGATGCTATTAGCCGAATCTAATCAATCGTTTGTCCCGATCATCCATTCCGATGCCATTAGCCGAAGCTAATCAACCGTTTGTCCAAGTCATCCTTTCTGATGCCATTAACCGAAGCTAATAATTCATTTGTCCTGGTCATCCATTCGGATGCCATTAGTCGAAGCTAATCATTCATTTGTCCCGGTCATCCATTCGGATGCCATTAGCCAAAGCTAATCAATCGTTTGTCCCAGTCATCCATTCGGATGCCATTAGCCGAAGCTAATCAATCGTTTGTCCCGGTCATCCATTCGGATGCCATTAGCCGAAGCTAATCAATCATTTGTTCCGCTCATCCATTCGGATGCTATTAGCCGAAGCTAATCAATCGTTTCTTTCGATTATCCATTCGGATGCTATTAGACGAAGCTAATCAATCGTTTGTCCCAGTCATCCATTCGGATGCCATTCTAATCATTCATTTGTTCTGGTCATCCATTCGGATGCTATTAGCTGAATCTAATCAATCGTTTGTCCCGGTCATCCATTCGGATGCCATTAGCCAAAGCTAATCAACCGTTTGTCCTGGTCATCCCTTCAGATGCCATTAACCGAAGTTAATAATTCATTTGTCCTGGTCATCCATTCGGATGCCATTAGTCGAAGCTAATCATTCATTTGTTCCGGTCATCCATTCGGATGCTATTAGCCGAAGCTAATCAATCGTTTGTCCCGGTCATCCATTCGGATGCCATTAGCCGAAGCTAATCAATCATTTGTTCCGATCATCCATTCGGATGCAATTAGCCGAAGCTAATCAATCGTTTGTCTCGGTCATCCATTCGGATGCCATTAGTCGAAGCTAATCAATCGTTTGTCCCGGTCATCCTTTTGGATGCCATTAACCGAAGCTAATCATTCATTTGTCAACATTTAAGCATTTGGCAATCTAATATCTGAATTAACACAGTACAGTAATATTCATGATAAAGTATTTTCATTATTCAACATTATTTAAAAGGAAGGTGAAAGTCACCTACTGCAGTAGAAGCTCTACTCGTGCTCCCCTGTTGCTGCTGTTGCACCACACTAGTGGTCCCTCCTCAAACTTGCAGACCTACTATGCAAGATATACAACTTCTATACCAAATGTTTGTTTCAGATCTCCACCGTTCAGAATCCGAATATCTTGCTGATCCAACGGTGGAAGGTGGAGTTATAGTTGTTGGTTGATTTACCATCAATATATCTTCTCTCCAGCCTCTCTCTAAACTCTCTCTTACTCTTGCCAATCACTCCAAGAGAGAAAATAGAATGATATTTATAGTTATAACATCTTGTTAATTGCACATTTATCCCCACCCCTTTTTATCATTTATACATAAACTCCCAACCTTCTGTTATTTGAATATTGACCTCTCTTGATCTTACGTATTCATTTTGTCTTCACAAATGTTTTTCTTTTCAATTATTTAGTACTATATTCACTTTTCATTTCATAAATTTCACTATTTTTATCTTGATTAGGTTTCTTTAATTTAACTTAACCCATTTTACTATTGGTTAAATTTCTCATCTTTTAAATACCTAGAAAAATTATAACCGAGGGTTTACACTCCTGGTCCTGCTTCCCTAGATGACGTCATTGTAGATGATTGTTCTAAAGATGATGCTTTGGCTGGCAATCTCTTGGATGAGGAACAACTTGATTTCTCTTTCACTAATGATGACTGTGAAGACTTGCTTCCCTCTCCTCCCTTGTTTCCTCCTCCTGCTGGCCTTATACCTACCCCTCTCTCTGGTGGTTGCCCAACCTCAACCACCGTGGTTGCTGGCTTTTCTCCCCCTTCTGGTGGTAAGGTATGGACAGATCTTTTCTCCATCAGTAAGCAGTCTACTCCATGTACAAAGCTTCAAAACTTCTCCCTCAATCATCTTACTAAGATCTATGCCATTTCTCCTGAGGATTTCCAGCCTCAGTTTGAAGTTTGGAACTTGTGTACAGTTGGTTATGTCTCTGGCAAACACCCAGACTATAGGGCTTTGAATGGTATTATTTCCTCTGTTTGGAAATGTGAAGCTTCACTTACTATTCATGCTTCAGGGTGGCTCATCTATAGATTTAGCCGTGAGGAGGACAAGTCCTCTGTTCTTCGCAGGGGTCCATACCTCGTGTATGGGAGACCGCTTATTTTAAAACCAATGACAAAATTTTTTGACTTCTTTAGTGAAGAGATGACAAGAGCCCCGGTTTGGGTCAAATTTCCCAACCTTCCTCTTTGTTGCTGGTCTCCATCTTGCTTATCCAAGATAGCTAGTGTCCTGGGCAAGCTTATACAATGTGATCATATGACGTCCTCTCTCTCTCGTATGTCATATGCTCGTGTGTTGATTGAACTTGACCTATGCGAGGACCTTCAACACTCTGTGGCGGTGTCCTTACCATCTGGTCCCATTCTCAACCAGAAAGTTATCTATGAAGCTTTGCCTAAATTTTGTAACTTTTGTAATTTCCTTGGCCACACGCGGCTCCTCTGCCCTAATGTCGTTGCCAGCCCTTCACCAGCGGGTATCCCTTTGCCTGTGGCTGGTAAAGGGAGTGTTTTTCACCGCCTAAGCCCTTAGATACCTCCCCCTGATGTGTCAGGACATAGTCAGCCTCCCTCAGTTCAAGGTCCTTCCAAGGATTCCTCAGCTGCAGCTATTGTGGTTGGATTATGGTGGAGCCTCGAAGAAAATCCAAGAAGCACATCAGTAACTCCCCTAAAGGGAAGGAAGTTTTTATAGTCACAACTATGTCTACTATGTCTCAAAGAAGTGATGTTCCCTCTGACTGTGCTGGTGTGGTTAATTCACTTGGTACAGGGACAGTAGTTGATGCAGGTGTGGATTTGGGAGCTACTTCTTCCATGGCACCCTCAATTTTAGGGGATGATTTTTTGGCCACAACTCCTTCTGATGTCCCCCCCTTGGGTTAACTGGTCAACCACAATAGGAAGCTCCTCATTCAGCGGAATCATGCTGATAATCGAAGGGTCCTCCCTTCTCCTGCACCCCCATGAATCTTGATTTTTGGCTTACCGGAGGATATATTCCCCTGCACCACCCTGTTGTGGTGACATTTGTGTCCTGCTGCTCTGTGTTGTCATTTGGATATCACTCTGGTTTTTGTGCAGGCAACCTTTGCATGTTGTTGCTGTTGGTATTTGCTAGTCTGGTTGTTCGTCTGTCTATGGTCGAGCGTCCAAAGTTTTGATGCCTGTAATTGCCACCAATCAGCTTAGTTGAAAGGATGATTTAGCCGGCTTTTGGTCCTCCAAGCTGATGCTTTCATGGTTTGCTTGGTTGGGGTTTTTTTTATGACCCTTAGGGCTGGTCTTTGCTGTTGTGGTTTGCTGGAATGGGTTATGTTAGCCTCCTCTCTAGCTGGATCGTCTACTGCATTGCAAGGAATTTTGTTTCCCGGTCACTACTGGTTTTTGGTCCTCTTAGTAGATCATTAACTGCTAGTTTGTTCCTTTCTATATGTTTATTGCCGCTCGTCTTTGATATTTGATCAAGGGAGCATGTTCCCTTTGCTGTTAATGTAAGCTTATCCTGCTATGGTTTGTTCAAGGGAGTCTGTTCCCTTTGCTTGGATATGTACATATCTATGTTATGTTGGTTTCCAGCTTGTAACGCAAGCTTGTCTTGCTATTTTTTATCTATACAATTCTTACATTTGATCCAAAAAAAAAAAGAAACCAAATGATGGAGGAAATGGACCCATGAAATCTATATCCTAACAGTCAAAGATCTCAATGATAAGAATAGGATTTAAAGGCATCATGTGACATTTTGAAATAGATCCCAACTTTTGACAATTTTCACAAGTCTTGTAGAATGCATGTGAGTCCTTGAACATGGTGGGCCAGTAAAATTCACTTTGTAAGATTTTTACAGTTGTCTTTTTTGATGAGAAATGACCCCCCCATGCCTTAGAATGACAAAATTTAATGACACTACTTACCTCATTATCAGGAATGCATGTTCAAAATATTTGATGAGGATAATATTTGAATAAATAAGGGTCATCCCAATAAAAGTTCACTTCGTTCAAGAACTTTCTTTTGTCTTGGGTACTCCAATGAGCTGGCAGCTATCTTGAAACAAGAAAATTAACAATATTAGCAAACCAAGGCATTGTAGAGATGGAAAGTAAAGATTCATCTGGAAAGTAGTCATCGATCGATGTGATGTCAGATCTCGAATCTATTGTCAATCTTCACAAATGATCTACGACAACATTTTCGGTGCCTTTCTTGTCTTTGATTGTGATATCAAATTCTTGAAGTAACAAAATCCACCGCACCAATCTAGCCTTAAAATCTTTCTTAGAAAGAAGATATTTCAATGCTGTATGATCACTAAAAACAACAATAGGTGAGCCAACAAGATAAGACCTGAATTTTTCACATGCAAATACTACTGCAAGTAATTCTTTTTCAGTGGTGGTGTCATTCATTTGAGCACTATTTAAAGTTTTACTTGCATAATAAATCACATAAGGTTTCTTATCTTTTCTTTGTCCCAAGACAGCACCCACAACATAATCATTATTGTCACACATTATTTCAAAAAGTAATGACCAATCGGAGGTTGAATGACAGGAGCAGAAGTAAGCAAGTTTTTAAGTTTAACAAAGGCTTTTTCACAATGTTCAGTCCATTCAAAAATATTATCCTTTGTTAGAAGGTTACGCAAGGACTTAGATATTACACTAAAATCTTTGATGAACCTTCTATAACAACTAGCATGTCCTAAGAATGATCTAACATCTTTAATAGATTTTGGTGGTGACAAGTTAGCAATTAACTCGATTTTAGATTTGTCAACCTCAATTCCTTTCGATGAAACAATGTGACCAAGTACAATGTCGTTTGTTACCATAAAGTGATATTTTTCCCAATTCAGTACAAGATTCTTCTATTCACACCTGCTCAAAACCTTTCTAAGTTAGTCAAACAATCATCAAATGAATCACCAAAAATAGAAAAATCATCTATAAAAATTTCAAGAAAACATTCAACCATATCATTAAATATACTGAGCATGCATCTTTGAAACGTGGCTGGTGCATTACATAATCCAAAAGGCATCCTTCGATATGCAAAAGTACCAAATGAACTTGTGAAAGTAGTCTTCTCTTGATCTTCCAATGCAATTTCAATTTGGTTGTAACCTGAATAGCCATCTAGAAAACAATAAAATTCATGACCTACAACTCTTTCTAGGATTTGATCCATGAAAGGTAAAAGAAAATGATCTTTTCTAGTCATTAAATTAAGTTTCCTATAGTCAATGCACATACGCCAACTAGTAATAGTCCTAGTTTGAATTAACTCATTTTTCTCATTTGTTATCACAGTGACTCCAGACTTCTTGGGTACAACTTGGGTAGGACTTACCCATTTGCTGTCAGAAATAAGATAAATGATTCCATTATCTAGAAGCTTGATGACTTCATTTTCACTACTTCTTTCATATTATGATTAAGCCTTCATTGCATTTCTCTAGAGGATTTAACATCTTCCTCCAAATAAATTCTGTGTGTGCAAATTAAAGGACTAATTCCTTTTATGTCAGCTATGGTCCATCCTAATGCATTTTTGTGCATTTTCAGAGTTCGTAATAACTTACCTTTTTGATGTGCATCAAGTTTGGAAGAGATTATTACTGGAAAAGTTTCTCTTTCTCCTAAAAATGAGTTTTTGAGATTAAATGGTAATGACTTCAAATCAGGTTTTGGTAGTTGAACACTTGAAGGTATGGACTCAATTGATTGTGGTGGCAATTCCTCAATTTTTAGTCTCCAACTATTTGCCTTTGATTCTTCCTGAAAATAAACCATTTGCAAATTGTCAGTTTTATGAATCTCAATTTTACTGGAAGTGGTTTGAAATTGATCATGAACTAATTTTTCAATAAAGTCAACTTCCTGTAAATCATTATCATCTCCAGGTTACTTGCAAATGTTAAAAATATTCATCTCCAATGTCATGTTTCCAAAAGATAGTTTCTTTAGTCCATTCCTACAATTAATCAATGCATTAGAAGTTACATTACGGACGTCCTAAAATAACAGGAAATGAATTACATGCTTTAACAGGTTGTGTGTCCAAGACAATAAAATCCATAGGATAAATAAATTTATCGACTTGTACTAACACATCTTCAACTATTCCTCTAGATATTTTTACAGATCTATCAGCAAGTAAGAGAGTTACCGAAGTTGGTTTTAACTCACCTAGATTGAGACTCTGAAAAATTAAACATGGAAGTAAATTCACATTAGCTCAAAGATCAAGTAAAGCTCTTTCAATTTTATATTCTTCAATAAAGCAAGAAATTATAGGACAACCAGGGTCTTTATATTTCAAAGCATTATTGTTCTGAATAATGGCACTTACTTGTTTAGCTAAAAAGATTTTCTTTTTCACATTCAGCTTTCTCTTCACAGTGTATAGATCTTTCAAAATTTTAGCATAAGAAGGTACCTGTTTAATAGCATCCAACAAAGGTATATTGATCCTTACCTGCTTGAAAGTTTCAGAGATTTCAGAGTTGTGATTGACTTTCCTTTGTTTGGTCATAGCATGAGGAAATGGAAGTGCTGGCAGGGAATTAGTCTTTTTTTTGCAATGTTCAGATTCAACCCCTTCCTTACCCTCAGAGATTAACTCATTATCTTTCTCACAAGGTTCATGAATGGGTTTTTTAATAACCTTACCACTGTGGAGAGTAATGACTAATTTGACTTGATCCATGTGTTGGCTTCCAAAACTACTTGCATTTGCATTGTATTGCCCCCTGAGATTTTGCTGTGGTTGAGATGGAAACTTACCTTTCTCTTGAAAACTAAGAGCAGATGTGAACTTTGCAAGAGTATCTTTAAGATCTGCCATGGTTTGAGCATTTTGAGTGTTGATTGTCTCCTGCTTTTCAATGAATGCATTCAATGTTTCCTCAAGATTTCTTCTAGGAGGTGGAGCATAAGGAGGTGCATATCCATGAGAATTTTGGAAAGTGTGGTGTGCTTGAAACAGTGGCTGTGAAGTTTGTGCATTATTGTTATCATTCTTCCAACTGAAATTTAGGTGATTTCTCCAACCAGGTTGTATGTTTGCGAGTATGGGTTATGATTAGGCCTTTGAAAACTATTTAAAGCATAAGCTTGTTCATGGAGGCATTCCTTAAAAGAAGGCAAAGTTGGACAGTCATTGGTTGCACGTTCATTTGTTTCACAGATTTAACACACAATGTCTTGAACAGATTTTAATTGACCACTCTTTTTACATTCAAGTGCCTCGACTTTTCTAGCTAAAGATGCAAATTTGGCTTGGAGGTCATGATCTTCCCTAAGGTTGTACATACCTCCACTAGATGTATGATGTTGAGTTTTACCCGGTGCCTCATAAGTGCCCATAGTGTCCCAATTTTGAGCATTTTCAGCTAGCAAATCTAGGTACTCCATTGCTTCATCAAAATGTTTATTTTCAAAAGTTCAATTGCACATCAATTCCACCATTTGTCTATCTTTAGGAGTTAACCCTTCATAAAATTATGAAACCAATCTCCATGTTTCAAAACCATGATGAGGGCAAGTATTAAGCAAGTCTCGATACCTATCCCAACATTGGTTAAATGTTTCACCTGGTTTTTGAGTGAAAGTGGTGATTTGTCTTTTGAAAGAGTTTGTTCTGTGAGATGGAAAAAACTTCTTTAAAAATTGTTGTTGCATTTCATCCCAAGCACGAATAGCTGACCTAAAATTTTATAGCCATGTTTTAGCTTTATCTTTTGATGAAAAGGGAAAAAGCTTTAATCTGATGGTGTTCATGCTACAATTTGAGTCATTATAGGTATTACAAACCTCCTCAAATTCCTTTAAATGCAAGTATGGATTTTCTAAATCTAAACCATGAAAAGAAGGTAAAAGTTGAATAATGCATGGCTTAAAATTAAAATGAGATGCATCAAGGAGGAAAAATATGCATGAGGATGCACTTGTTCTTGTGGGATTCATGTGGTCTCTAAGTGTTCTCACACGATTATTCTCATTATGAAGCGATTGATTATCTTCTATGGTCATATTTTCTGAAAATGATGAGGATACCCTACAAAGTCTACCACTTAATGTACGTGACCAAATTCTCATGCACGTGTAAGAAGAGAATAAAAGGAAGAAGAAAACAAAAGAAAAGGAAACAAAGTTAGATACAAGAAAAGTGAAAAGAGAAAATAAAATAAATATTATAATTTATAAAAGAATTTACCTCCCCAGCAACAGCACCAAAAACTTGACACGACTAAAAGATTGATGTCTTCTCCCAAGTGTAGGAGTGTCGAAGTAATAAATAACCCGGCAAGACCGGGGTCGAACCACAATGAGGTTAACTATGTAAATTATAAATAATAATAATACTAAGTTAAAGAGAGTTTTGAGATGTGATATTGATATAAACAATGATATTTCAAACAATGATAAAAACAATTGTCAAGGTTAGAGGATCCACTAATGGTATTTCAAACAAGTATAGTATAAACTCTTTTTATTACTCAACTGGAAACCACACACAAAGAAGGTTCCAATTGGATTATAAATTGTTAACATGATTACATTAGTTATCTTATTCAAATAATGCTAATACTTGTAAATGTTGTTAGGTATTCATGGTTATAACTTATGTTAACAACAAATCAAGTTTATTTCATAGCACAGGTGTTGGTTATACCATACGGTTTGGGTATGAAAGTGCCAAGTATTTGTTGTATCAAGGTTAGACAACATAAATCTAGATTAACCATTAAACAAGTAAAGTATTAAGAGTGAATAAGATAACAAATACAAAACATGTCAGTATCAAACATTAAAGTTCATGTTGAGTTTATACTATACTTATTCTTACACCATTAGTGTAACCTTTTCACCTTGACATAATAAACTTAGATAAACATAATGAAGAAGATGAACATAAATAAACAAGATAAGAACATAAATAAGATATAAGTTAACTAAGTAAAGGAAAGGAAATGAAAAGCATAAACAAGAGATTAATATAAACAAAACTTAAGCATTAAAAAAAAAGAGAAAGCAAGAGCATGATCTTGATCTGAAAACCAAGATGCCTAAATGCATGGCAAATGCCTTCTTTTATAGGCCAAAATTTGGAACTATTGATTTAATGACTAATTGTTGAGTGGGTGGCCACATCTTGACTTTGTGACAATCCTTATCTTCTTGTTTGAACAAAACGTCATTGCAAACGTCAGAATTTGAATAGATTGTCCTCATGAAAGTTCTAGGAAATTGTCTCAACTTTCCAACAAAAAAAAGAATCAGTGCATTTGGACTTCTAGAACTTAAGATATGGGTTGAACACTGAACAATGTCTGGGTTGCAAGACAGATTCCGACTTCTCTGTTGTTGCTAAGATTTGGACTTCCAAGCAGCAGAATTGAGTCTTGGACTCCTCATGAATGTCTTAAGCCTATGTCTTAGCTTTCTAGCCATATAAACCAAATTGAAATTCAAGATCTACAGCTTCAGATATGACCCAATGACTAAATAGTTTTCCAGTTTAAACTGAATCAGCATCTCTTTTCTAAGCTTAACCCTCTCTTTGTCTTCTCAATTTCAGTAGTTAAACTCATCAATCAATCCTTTGATTTATGTGATAGGCCTGTATTTAAGAGGAATATTTACCATAAATTAAAGGTATCTTATAATATCAGACTTGTTATTATAAATCATGCTTTAGTTAAGGAGTTGTTGATATTTCAAGTGCAAAATGATGATATAAAACCTTGATAATAATGCACTTTTAAGTACTAATCACACACCCCAACCAGCTTATTACTAGTCTCTAGTAATCAAAGCGTTAAAATATAAAAACAATTTCTAATTTCCATAAAGCAAGGCATTCATCATTCAACTTCCATTAATCTATCCAAGTAAACAAACTCTCATTAAATTTATATATCTGCTTCATACTTCTTAAAGAAGATATTAATAAACCTTTCTTTTGTGCTCAATATATCAACACATATTATAGGGCTTGGACAAAAACAAAATTTTGTTCTAATGTTTAAGGTTAACTTCTTTGAGTTGGGATTATTATCTTTTTTTTTCTTCTTTTTTTTAATCTATTTAATATATTACATATAACTTAAAACACAATGCATCTTTAACCCATGTAACGAGCTTTCGGCTAATGACTCCTAGACCAGTTGGTCTTAGGGCATTAGGTGTTGAGACACCCCTACGAGCTTAGTAACTCGGGTTGCAGATACATAGATAGTGCAATGTTTGATTCCTTTAAGCTTTTCTCCTTAACCCATGTAACAAGCGTTGGGTCAATAGCTTCCAAGTTAGTTGACTTTAGGGTATTAGGTGTTAAAACACCCCTTCAGGCTTAATTGCTTAGGTTAGGGAGGCTACAAAACCAAACTTATCTACGTTTTTATTATCATCAATTTTTTTTTTTTGCAAATTATATACTATCCATTTTCCTTAGTTGTTACCTTTAACAAAAGAATATAAATAATATAGTAATCCAATGTGCAACCCACAATCATATGTTAAAGTGTGTGTGTGAAAATGAAGGTTTAAGAATACTTGTTAAATGAGTATATGAGCAGAATCAAGTGATAACACTGCGAGAGTTTGCAAACCTGAATATTTCAAGAAGTATTCTGATAGACCTTGATAAGACTATTTACTAAGATGTGTCTCAAGAGTCAATAAAATTCCTCCTTACTCTGTCATCCTAATAACAGTTTTGTCAAATGGTTTTAATAATAGCAAAAACAGTTAGTAAGTTATTATTTTTTTAATGTCAACTACTACCCTCCCCCCAACCAGAACGAGACATTATTCTCAATGTCATAAGGTAGAAAGATAGAGTATAGAAGACATCACCTGAAACAGCAAACACTGACAAACCTGAAACACGCTTAAACAAATATAAGAAATAACAAAACAAAATATTATGTTATTAATAAAACCAAAAGACACAAGGTTTCACAAACGAAGGCTCAAATCCAATCTAAGCTTTTTACGGCTTTCCTTAGTTGACCAATTTATGCGACTCGTGGAGGGATCAATTACAGGGATAAAAGATTGTAATTGGTCAATCAATTGTTCAGCAGTTGCAGCAGAGTTATGATTTGTCGTGCCGAAGATGTTAGAAATTCCTGTTCTACAGCTTGATCAAGAAAAGACAACAAATTATCATAAAAACCATTAACATTTAACAAACCTATTTGTTTATAGTGAATGTGCAGTTGGGCCCAAGAGGAAATATGAAAGATCTCTTCCAATGTACCCAGACCACCTGGTAAAGCAATGAAGGCATCAACATGGTTAAACATTGCATTCATTCGATCAGACATTGTGGAGACCTGTAGTTCCTCTCCAATTATTTTTCCAATGATGTCCCCTTTTGCTAAATCTTTAGGGACGACCCTCAAAACTTGACTGCTTCCTAAAAATGCAACTATTAACACAGCCCCATTAACCCAAGGCTGCTCCCATACACTAAATGAATCTTTCTCTCAGCTAATACCTGACCAAGATAATTTGTTGATTCTAAAAACTCCTTTTCTTTCCCAGGACTGGATCCACCGAAAACATGTTAGTATCAAACATTAAAGTCCATGTTGAGTTTGTACTATACTTATTCTTACACCATTAGTATAACCTTTTTACCTTAACGTAATAAACTTTGCTAAACATAATGAAGAATATGAACATAAATAAACAAGATTAGAACATAAATAAGATATAAGTTAACTAAGTAAAGGAAAGGAAATGAAAAGCATAAACAAGAGATTAATATAAACAAAACTTAAGCATTACAAAATGAGAGAGAGCAAGAGCATGATCTTGATCTGAAAACCAAGATGCCTAAATGCATGGCAAATGCCTCCTTTTATAGGCCAAAATTTGAAACTATTAATTTAATGACTAATTGTTGAGTGGGTGGCCACATCTTGACTTTGTGGCAATCCTTATCTTCTTGTCTGAACAAAATGTCATTGCTAATGTCAGAATTTAAACAGATTTCCCCCATGAAAGTTCTAGGAAATTGTCTTAGCTTTCCAAAAAAAAAAATTAGTGCATTTGGACTTCTAGAACTCGAGATATGGGCTAAACACTTAACAGTGTCTAGACTGCATGACAGATTTTGACTTCTCTGTTGTTGCTAAGATTTGGACTTCCAAATAGCAGAATTGAGTCTTGCACTCCCATGAATGTTTTAGGCCTATGTCTTAGCTTTCTAGCCATATAAACCAAATTGAAATCCAAGATCTACAACTCCAGATATGACCCAATGACTGAACAGTGTTCCAGTTTGGATTGAACCACCATCTCTTTTCTAAGCTTAACCCTTTATTTGTCTTCTCAATTTCAGTAGTTAAACTCATCAATCAATCCTTTGATTTATATGATAGGTCCGCATTTAAGATGAATATTTACCATAAATTAAAGGTATCTTATAGTATTAGACATGATATTATAAAACATGCATTAGTTAAGGAGTTATTGATACTTCAAGAGCAAAATGATAATATAAAACCTTGATAAAAATGCACGTTTAAGTACTAATCAGTTTATCATAACAGCTTATTGAAAATGTATTATTGTATCATGTTAAAATTGTGATTAAGGGTGAAAGAATTAGTTTCTCGATAATAGAACTAATATTTAGTAAGAGGTGAAGGAATTAGTTTTCCAATGATGAGACTAACGCCTGGTAAAGGGTGAAGGAATTAGTTTACTGGTAATAGGATTAATGCTCGATAATGAGCGTAAGGTGTAGCTTGTCCCAACATTAGAACTAATGCTAGGTATTGAGTAATGGATTTAGATTCCTAGAAGCAGGAATAATACCCAATAATAGGGGAATAAATCCAGATTTCTAGAAGTAGGAATAACAACTAGACATAGGCGAAGAAGGGAATTACTTGGTGTTGGGTATTTGTCATTCCTTTACTGAAATTTATTCTCTAAATAACTAATCTTCATGAGTGGAGATTTTGATTTGGTGAATGAATATGTAGATTAATAGATAGATTATGTTGATTAATTATTGGAGAATTATTGGCAATGATGAGTTACATTCTAAATGCATTATTACATCTATTTTGTTTGTTTAAGTATTTGCTTGTTATTGAATTAATAGTTTTTTTTATAAATTAATTATAAGTGTCTCACAACCACGAGCCGAATGATAAATATGTAGAACAACATTTTAATAATTTTGATTGAACTTGTATTGGATACCCCTTTTGTATTGTAATGGGTTCTGTATTTCAATATTAATTATCCTAAAGACTATGTAATTTGAACTCGATTCGATTATATAAACCTATGATGCCATATTAGTTTCTTTCATTGTGTCATAGATAATTAGTGTGTGATTATACCTTTTTATTTTGTTTTGAACATTTTATATTAATAAATATATGTATATAGTGAACCATAATGAAATGTGATGGATGTGATGGGTTGAGTTGTGATGAGTCGATGATGATTGGACAATGAATTAAATGTGAATTGATTGACTATTAAAGTGTATCATGTTTATAGTCGATAACTTAGAAACCCTTGGTATAACGGAGACTACTGAAATTTCAGTAGTTTTCAAATTTATGATTTTATATAAAAAAAAAAACAAATTTCACTCTAAAAATTATGATATTCATAAGAAACTAAGTAATGATTGCTAGTAATTATAGAGGATGTTACAATTAAGGTTTAATTATTATTTTTTGTAGTTTCCTTAAAATTCACCATGGTCAAAATACTCTGAAGAAGCCTATTGAATGCATCATTGAGCTTCTTTTCCCTTGATTGCGTAATTAGTTCAATTGACACTTGTAATGGATCCTTTGAGTGTAGTTTGGATCACATCATGTACTATCAAACTTAGTCTATTTCATAAGCTAGACCACATCTTACACTAAATTCTTTTACAAATTCACAATTCAAACCTTTATAGTGATCCTTTTTAGACTAGGATCAAGATAAAACCCTATTAATCTTTTTCACAAGCTCAAAGTTGAAAACTACCATTTTGTTTTGGATAAAGATTGAAACCTAACCAACCTTTTACATTGGAAGCAAGATCAAAACCCACTAATCTTTTCTAGGATAAAAATTAAAACCTAACACCTTTTTCACATACTCAATGTTAAAATCTCAAGGTAATGATTAGTATCTTTTTAATGGTTTGATTCATCAAAACTAATAGCAATGGATATATTTGGGCTAACATTCTTTTCCTTTTTGATGATGACGAACTATTAATACTTTCCTAATTATTAACATGTCAATAATAAATATGCATGATTGCTCCCTCCATCTATCATAATATACTTCCCGCAATCAATTATACAATATGCTTATGAAATGCATGGGAGAATTCAGCAACATACATGTTTCAAGATCAATAAATATACCTTTATGACATATAAGCATATTATCTCAAGATATATAAGCATTTACTAAATGAAAATTAAAATGAAAATCAATAAGAATAAAATATATATATATATATATATATATAATACTGAAAAGCAATATCATACCAATAATAATATCATATCATAGAGACAAAAACATATCTCTATGATACAAACAATATTCATGAATCAACAAAGCATGATAAAGCATTAAATATTCATATAATAAATCCCTGAATAGAAACAATTCTAAATGAAATAAAATGCATGAAATGAAATTGTCCATAATGATAATCGACAAGCCACACAAAACTCTTAAGCTACATTCAAAGTGAGTTTGATGGGATCATCGTTGTATTTGACATGAAGAAGACTCATCCAATAAAAGGTCTTTTTAGTTGGAGAAATGCTTTAAAATATGTATGATGCCCAGGCTAAGTAAACAACATAACTTATAATTGTCTAAAATTTCAGCTTGTTTTTCTTATAAAAGGGGTTATCTAGCATTTTAAACTAAAATTTTCCTCTTATAACTTCTATCTGGTTTAGCCATCTATAATTCCTAATGCCTATATCTTTTAACACTTCTATTTATGAAGTTTAGAAAACATTTTTATTACTCTTTCTTTTTATCTTTGTGACCAATTTATGTAAAATACAATGCATGATATGCATATTAATAATTATACATTACTAGGAATATGACTATAGAAATATTAATTAGCTACCAATTAAAAGAATAAACCAAACAAATGGTATTTTAAAGATAAGTTTGAGTTCAAGAAAGGTTACCCATTCCTAGTCAAGTTGAAGTGTCAAAAAAAGTTCTTCACTTAAAGGTTTAATGAAGATGTCTGCCACTTGCTTATCCATTGTCATAAAGTCAAGAGATATATAACCTCAATATCATTGAACATTCATTTCCTTACCATTACCATCTTTGTTGAGCATTAGAGTTGGATTCATTTAAAGTGATTCTAATCTAAACTTCCTAAGTTTTTTTTTTGTGTACTCGGATTGGTTGATGAAAATTTCATCTTCACTTTATTTAATTTGAAGTCTAAGGAAGAATGTCATTTCACCCATCATGGTCATATGAAATTCTTTATTCATGCATGACTCAAATCCCTTGCATAAAATTGTATTAGTAGCGTTAAATTATATATCATCAATATAAATTTGAACAATAATCTAGTCACTACCTTTGTCCTTAACAAAAAAAAATTGAGTCAATTTTACCCATGCAAAAATCTTTTGAGATGAACAAGTATTAAGTCTCTTATACAAAGATCCAAGAGCTCTTTTAAGATTCTACAAGGTCTAATTTTACGCATGCTCTTTGGTCTAAATTGTAAAAATACACAAAATAGTGAAGATAAAGATGTTGCTAAAATTTTCTACTAAGTACAAGTAAAGAATTTCAATAAAATTAGTGTTCTTGATCTATAAAAGGATTGAAGAGAAGAGATCATAATCTACTTATAGGACCCATCACAAACAATTTCAAGATATTTTCTATATTTTAAAGGAAACTAAGTGATCCATCTAGATATCATAAACATGAAGCTGCTCCAAATCAATAATGTTTGTATTTTAGGCCTAATAGTTAGGCTATTTTTACCCATGAAGTATATGGAGGAATGAAACTACAATAAGGCAAAAACTATCTCTAATCAAACGACCCGAGGATTCTAGATCTCAAATTCTTAATAAGAGTAATTTGTTCTAAAAATACTATCATGTAAAGAAAAAATAGGAGTTCTAAGAGAGAATGAGCTTGCAGGAAAATTAAGTATAGAAAATAAACAAAGTAGTAACTAAAGAAATAAGAAAGTAGTATAATAAATAAAACCCTATAAATGAATAAAGAAATAAAATTATAGAAAATTAAATATATGGGTTGACCATCATTTATAGTAATATTTAGCCCTATTTAAAGTATAATAAAGTTTGAATTATACTTACATAGGTAATTCTAATCCTATACATATGCTGAGATCGAATAAAAAAATGTTATTAAATCTTGATATAAGCTAAATTTCTCTTCTATTTATACATATAATTCTACTATAGTTTATGACTTCTTATTAGTTATTCAATTAAAGAACCTCGCTATGAATAGGATTGTATCTTTGGGTTCTTTATACATTTAAACTCTGTTGTCTAATCACTTTATTTTGGTCGATCATGACTTATGATTGGTTAGTTGACTAGTCAACTACTCTTTCAACTCTTCTAGTAGATTAAAAACTCTTCTAACTTGGTCAATTATTGTGATTCATGTTTTATTTTAGCTTTCCCTTAGCATTATAGTGAATATTATTTACATTTGACCCTCATGTGTTTATTTTAGGTATAAAAAATGTGTCCATATTGCTTTATTTCTTAAATTAAAGAATATCAATCCCATCATATTTATACTAAAATCAATCGACCAAACCAACCAAATATGATGTGACAAATAACACATTCATCTAAAATTAGTCAGTCATACTTTAAAACATGTCTGACATATCAAATGCTTCAGTCAATTAATTTAACTTAAAAGCAACGCTTACTCTAGCTTTTAGATGCAATGTTTAAGTTTCTTAAATTGCACCAAATTTTTTAGATTTTTTAAAAAATCCCTAAATTCTTTATGAGTCCTTGAGATTTCTCTGCTGAGATTCAATCAAGAACCTTAAACACTTATCTTCTTGTTAAAAACAACAATGGTAGCCTTAAGCTATACTCTATCAAAATCTATAATCTTTTCGCATTATCGAAACCTCATAATTGTTTGCCCAACATCAACTAGATTATCATTAGTGTTGCACCAAGAATATGAATGAAGAATTTCTTAGCCCATTTTATTAAAAAAGTGTAAAAAAAAAGCACAAGACCTCCATTTCACTTTAGATATTGAGAAAAAGTTTTTCTTTTTAGGATGACCATGTAAATCTTAACACATAAACTAAGCCAATCTTGATGTGACCAAGCACAAGATCAAACAAGCATTGTTGATTAAATTTTGAACACCAATGGAGCTTCTTGGGTCTCCTAATTCTGGAACATCTCTCCCTTAGCTAGCTTTTGAATGAAGGTCTTGAGATTCAATATGCTTTGAGCTTAGGCTTGTTTGGATGCAAAAAGATATTATGGAGCATACATCCTAAGGATAGGTTCTATTTCTTTTATGTGAGACATTGGGTAGGTTTACTACTTGGTCTCTAAATATAGTCTCTTGCTGTCCTAGTGATCACCCTCGTAAAGGCAATATGAGTGCTCAGCAGATAGTGGGATGGAACGTATACCAATCACTATCAGTCTAAGCACTCAGCAAAGAGTTAGGGTTTACAAAAACTTAAATCTTGACTCAAGTCACAAGACAAGCTGTCAGTCTCCCACCTAACTTAAAGTTAAATGTGTGTGCCCTCAAAAAGATAATAATAATAAAGTGATGCATGACTATACTATGTATGACAGAATGTAAAGATGCATGCTAAAGCTTTTAAACAAAGTAAATTATTCATAGCAACAGAGAACAACAAATACATAGCATAAACGAACAAATTACCAAGCCTAGTCCTAGCATCCCGAGTGGAGTCGCCATTCTGTCGCACATCCCCCGCGCGGCGTTTGATGGCGATTTTTCATTTGATTTTAGGTTTATTTGTTTTTGCGAATAAAGGAGTCGCCACCTAGTATTTTGGTTACTAAAAACCCTAACTGGTCTTTCAGAGATTCTAAAGCAAAGGACTGGTTGCGTAAAAGGAAGGTATTAGCACCCCTAGTACGCCCTACCTAAGGTAAGCTGCTTAGTGTTTGGTTTGCTTTATAATTGCTATGGTGTTAGTGTTTTTCTAAAATAGGTTTCCTATGATAGGTTTGCTATGATGAATTGATTTGGGTTCAAAGTCTAAAAGCAAGAACCCTTGATCAATGTGGATTACATCCTTAGATATGTCTACAAAGTGCCAAGGAGAACCAATGCAAATCTCTTGAAATCTGTGTTTGATTCAGACTAAATTTATAACATATGATTTATGAGATAGGTAAGATAGAAATCTAAGGAGATTCAATGTGCTTAGGAGCTCATTTTTTCTTAGTACTTCAAGTGTTCGCGACTCGTAAATCACAAGGAAAAAGAACAAAGATTTTGAAATCTAAGGAAATTTAGAGCGCTTTAAAAGCCTCTTTTTGCCTTAGTGTTTCATACTTTCACGGCTCGTAAACCGTGGAGTCAAAAATTGAAATGTTCTCGATTATAATCAAGGCTTCTTTCAAGGATATGTTATGACTTATTATTCCTAGAAAATTGTTTTGGATATTTACTACTTAGGGTTTCTTTATCCAAATATTAACAGTGAATAATAACAAATTATTCCCAATAATATTTTGGATATTCATCCCTTTGGGATTTTTTTATCTAAACATTAATGGTGAATAATAGATGAATTCCATCCAAAAATAAGATTTTTTGTATTTTTTAGAATATTGGCCAATACCCTTTGGAGTTTTACAAACATGTTGTAAAATTCAGATATGCAAGAAAATAATTTTTGTTATGTTTACGAAATCCATGCGAAAACATATTTTTCAAAACTTCAAATATTTGCTTTTTTATATAAAAAAAACGTTCAAAACATGTTAGCGTATTGGCCGTATGCAACACACAAAAACATTTTTTATATTTTTTTTATCAAAAACACAAACATTACATTTAATCATAATTAAAGTCAAAAAACCACATATTAGTCAAATTCTTATGGCTTTAATAAATCAGTTATTAAATCCTAAAAAGTATGTAGAAACATGTTCTTACATTTTCACAAGAAATACAACATGATTTTATTTGTCCTTTAGATACTTGACCATATACAAATTAAAACATTAAATTCATTTTTTTTGTCTTTTTTTATTTTATAATTCAATAACATAAAAAAAAAACAAACACACACACCTTTTTTTTACTATTTTTTCACCCACATTTACATGTTACAAATCACAAAAATTCAAAATAAATCAAACAACACATTACATAATTCAAAAATTACATAATAGCCCCTAAAAATCCAGGAAACTGCTGGGAAGGCTTCTGGACCATAAAACAAAAGTGGCGGCGCATCTCCTCCACACGCCACCGCTACTGGCGGTGCGTGGGTTCACGCACCGGCGTGAGGAAGAATCTGGAAGCAGTGGGATCTGGCTCGACTTCCTCTCTCTTCCCTTCCTCGCCGGCGGTGAGGACCACTGTTACTTACAACAAAAGAAAAAAATGCAACAACAAGTTTTGGTCCCCTTTCCTTCTCGATTTTTTGATTTGCTTCTCCACAAAGATTTTTTTTTCTCTTTTAGCTTCGCCTTCTTCTCTATTTTAGGCGGCCGGCTCTGAGGTCAAGGCGTCTGGCTTGTGGCGGCAGGTTTTGTGGGTTCTGTCATGCTTGGATTGCTGGTGGTGGCCTCGGCGATACTGGAGTTGACGGTGGCACTGGGGTGTTGTTGTGGTTGGGAGGAAGAAGAAATGACGTCTACGGCTGAAGAGGGAGATCGTGGGTCTGTGGGCTGTTGTCCTTTGATTGGTGAAGGAGATGAAGAAGGGAACGAGGGTTGCCGGGTCTTCACTAGCAGCACGGTGATGGTGAGTGAGAGATGGGAAATGGTGGCTCTTGTTTTGTGAGTTGGAGGATGACAGATCGGTGAAGACAAAGAAGGTTATTGGGTCAGCTGAGAAAGAGGAAGATGACAGGGAGAGGTTTGGCTTGTTTTGGGAGATGGGGAAAGGAGAAGAATGAGTCACGACTGGGAGAGGGAAGATGAGAGGGGACGGCTGTTGGAGGCTTGAGGGTGGAGATCTGTGAGATGGCCAGGGGGCTGTGGTTGGCCAGGAAAGGGAGACCGTGGTTGAGGGGAGTAGGAGCAGAGGGGAAAGTAGGGAGAGACCGCCGAGAGAGAAAAAGATCTATTGAGGGAATGGGAAGGTCTGGTGATGGCTGTTGGAAGCTGTGAGAGGAGAAGAAGGTGGTGAAACGGGCGGCGGCTGTTTTTTTATTTTTTTAAGAGAGGAGGGGTTGCGGCTGAGGAAGAGAAACGGGTTTAGGGTGTTTTATCTTTAGGTTTTTTGTGTTTGGCTCCCTTTTTCTGAAAAAATTGCCCCCTTATGAATATTTTTTCTCTCCCAGTGCATATGGATGTAGGTTCACTTATATAGAAAATTCCTACACGTACTATTTAAGAAAATATTGCAATAATTATTGCAGAGATTATCTTCTATAACCAGCACCAACAAATCCTATATATATGATATTTTATATTGCAATGATTATTTTCCATAACCAGCACAAATCAAATCATATATCTATGGTATTTTATATTGTAGTAATTATATATGATTCAGTAATTATCTCCTTGACATATTGCTTCCTTAATATTAGCCCTAATGCTCTATGTTATCGCCACATGTAAACCCTTATTATTATTATTTTTATTTTTTTATTTAAAAAAATTTATGAAAACATGGGTCAAAAATTGGGTAGCAACACTAGAATCAAAACAGAAACTGTATTGGTACTAATGACATGAATTCTGCTTGTGTTTGATAAAATTATGTGATAATATGTTAGAATGATGTTATGTGCGGGAATGTGTTGTCTTTGAACCTTAAAAAGCATAATAGAGCTGAAAACAAAAACCATATTAAGTTGATGCTCAAATTCCATTGTGTAATTGACAAAATTGTATGGTTATGAACCAAGTGAACGAAGGTGTATTTGTAGCATGTTGTTGTGATTATATTTGTGATAAAAATAACAAATTTCATGTGTAAATTAGGGGCTAATGGACAACAATGTTTGGCCAAAGGGAAGAGGTGGAAACAATGAAGGGACCTTGGATGATTCTGAGAGGGACAAGACATAGGATGTAAATGATATCCTTGTGTGATATACATTAATTTGTAGGTAGTGTAGATGAATTTAGCATGATGAAACTGAAAACATTAAAGGTATGGTTGAGTGTGCTGACAATTTCTACATTATTTGTAAACCATATGCGCTGATAATTTTAGCATCAGCTATGAAACTGCATTGCGTTAACGATTTCTGAGTAGGCAGCGACTCGGTTTTCATCAAAAATTTCTACATCAGCCGTAAACCATATGCGCTGACAATTTTAGCATCAGTTATGAGACTGTGTTGTGTTGATGATTTCTTAATCAGCAGCGACTCAGTTTTCATTAATGATTTATGCGTCACCCGTAAACCATATGCGCTTACAATTTCAGCGTCAGCTATGAAACTGTGTTGTGTTGATAATTTCTAAGTTGGCAACGGCTTAGTTTCTATCAATGATTTATGCATCAGCCATAGACCATATGCGCTGATGATTTCAGCATCAGCTGTAAGACTGTGTTGCGTTGATGATTTCTAAGTCGGTAGTTACTCAATTTTTGTCAATAATTTCTACGTTAGTTTTAAAACTATATGCCCTGACAATTTCAGCATCAACTATGAGACTGTGTTACGTTGATGATTTCTAAGTCAGCAGCAACTCAGTTTCTGTCAATGATTTCCGCGTCAACCGGAAACCATATGCGCTGACGATTTCAACATCAGCTATGAAACTATATTGCGTTGATGATTTCTGAATCGGTAGTGACTTAGTTCCCGTCAATGATTTATGCTCCAACTGTAGACAATATGCACTGATAATTTCAGCATCAGTTATGAGACTGTGTTGCGTTGACAATTTCTAAGTCGATAGTGACTCAGTTTTTGTCAATAATTTATGCGTTAGCCATAAACTATATGCGTTGATAATTTCAGCATCAGTTGTGAAACTGTGTTATGTTGATGATTTCTGAGTCGGCAACTCAATTTTTATCAATGATTTTTATGTCTACCGTAAATCATATGCGCTGATGATTTCTAAGTCGGTAGGGACTTAATTTTCATCAACGATTCTTGAGTCAGCAGCGAATTAGTTTTTGTTGCCTAATTCTGTAGCACCAACGAATCAGTTTTTGCTATTGAATTTTGTGCCACCAACGAACCAACTTTCGTTGTTGATATTCTGCAACAGACCTCCATAATAGAATTGACTTAAATACTTGTAACGATTTCGTAGTATGATTGTGTAATATGTGGAACACTTAAATGTGAACATATGTATTCTTGAAATATGTATGGTGATGAGTTATGTGATTACCAAATGCAAATATACTGATTTGTGATCATTGATATGTTAGGTGGTGCGACTGGGATTGGACCTTTGACCAGGCAAGGACACCCCATGGGAAAAAAAAAGGTAAATGGTTTCTACCCTCTTCCTACATAATGCTAAATTATAAAATGTATTTATTATGAATGATATAATATTGTATTATTATGAGTACCAAACCATCTATGAATTTCTTATTGAGTTAATGATTAGCTTCAGCTAATGGCATCCTAGCTTTGGTTAATAGCATCCTAAATGGATGGTCGGGATGAATTGATGATTAGCTTTGGCTAATGGCATCCTAAATGGATGGCTGGTGATTAGTACTTAAAAGTGCATTTTTATCAAGGTTTTATATCATCATTTTGCACTTGAAGTATCAATAACTCCTTAACTAGAGCATGTTTTGTAATAACAAGTCTGAAAATATAAGATAGCTTTAATATATGGTAAATGCTCATTTAAATGCATTTAAATGCAGGTATATCTCCCAATTCAAAGGATTGATTGATGTGATTAACTATTGAAAGTGAAAGGACAAAGAAAAGGCTAAGCTTAGAAAGGAGATACCAATTCAATTCAAATTGGAACACTGTTCAGTTATCGAGTCATATCTAGAGTTGTAGATCTTGGATTTCAGTTTGATTTATATGGATAGAAAGCTAAGAAATAGGCCTACAATGTTCATGAATAGTGTAAGACCCAAATCTGCCCTTTTCAAATTCAAAGTTTGGCCACAAAAGAGAAGTCAGAATTTGTCCTGCAATCCAACCCAAAAACTTCTCAGACTTTTACCCATATCTGGATTTCTAGAAGGCAAAGTGATGTGAAATTTGGTGGGTGGAAGGAAAAGAAAATTTCCAACAACTTTCATGAGGAAGACCTGCTCAAATTCTGATGGTAATAATGTCATTTCATCCAGACAAGAGCTTGAGGGCTATCCACCACGTCCACCAGCAGTACTACTCAGTATTTTAGTCATATCTAGAGATCTAGTGATCCAAATGCTCTGAAATTTTATGGGTGGAAAGATAATATGATTGCCAACAACTGTCATGAAGACCATTTTGCCAAATTCTGATTGTATCAATGTCATTTCATCAAGCCAAAATGCTTGAGTGCTGCTGTCCACCAAGTCCACTAAATCAATAGTTGGCCACTACATCAATAATTAATTACTAAATGAATAGTTCCAAATTTTAGCCTATAAAAGGAGGCATTTGCCATTCATTTAGGAATCTTGGTTCTTCATATCCAAATCATGTTCTTGCTCTCTCTCTTTATATTTTTATAATACTTAAGTTTTGCTTTCATTAATCTCTTGTTCATGCTTTTCATTTCCTTTACTATACTTAGTTAACTTATATCATGTTTATGTTCTTATATTGTTTATTTATGTTTTTCTTCTTCATAATGTCTAGCTAAGTTAATTATGTCAAGGTGAAAAGGTTTCA